>VFSW01007538.1_pt1 | contig 15776 bp, 10 predicted proteins | sample 5358111 | NCBI WGS metagenome assembly VFSW01 (sample SAMN11554181, study PRJNA540505) | mine drainage metagenome | isolation source: sediment from site ElyBrook_90M | place: USA: Ely Copper Mine, Vershire, VT | collected 2017 | reverse complement strand
CCCCCCCCCCCCCCCCCCCCCCCGCCCCCCCCCCCCGGCGCCCCCCCAAACAGCTTCCGCCCCCGCACCGCCCCCCGCGTCTTGGCCGACGGGGGGGACACATCTGTCTGGATGGGGATGACCCGGACCGTCAGACGAGGTGGACATTATCTCGATTATGGGCTCTACGGCTGCCTGGCGGTGGGACTCCCCTTCGCCAACGCCGCGAAGCTCCGCCATCCCGAGAGCCGGGTCCTGCTCATCACCGGCGACGGGTCGGTGGGCTTCAACTTCATGGAGTTTCACACAGCGCTCCGCAGGGGGCTCCCCATCGTGGTAGTAATTGCCAACGACCAGAGCTGGGGGATGATCGCCCACAGCCAGACGCTGCGGATGGGGCACAGTATCCCTGACGGGACCTGGCTCGGGCGCGTGGAGTACGAGCGCCTGGTCGAGGCCCTTGGGGGGTTCGGGCTGGCGGTAGAGCGGCCGGAGGAGATCCGCCCGGCCCTGGAGGCGGCCTTCGCCTCGGGCAGGACCGCCTGCGTCAACGTGATGGTCGACCCCTCCGTGATCAGTCCGGGGAGCGTCGCCCTGGCCAATCTCGGCGGCTACAGCGCCGAGAGATAGCGGATGCTGTAGATCCGAAGTATCAAACCCGTCCCTGAGGCAAGGCGAGCCTCGTCCGAGCGAGCGGAAGCCCCCGTGACTTACCGAGATCCGTGTCTCCCACGAGTTGCCGCAATTTCGTCGTCATATCCTCCAACACCTCCGCCTGTGACGTCAGCGTCTGTGCAAAGGCGGCGCTCTGCTCTGCCGAAGAGGAAGTCTCCTGCGTCACCTGGCTTATCTGATCGACCGCCACCGTAACCTCCTTGATTCCTGATGCCTGATCCCCGCTTACGGTGGCTATCGACGCGATGATGTCGGCTGTGCTTTTGGAGCTTTCCATGATGCGTTGCAGCGCTTCCTTCGATTTGTCGGCTGTTTCCGCGCCGGATTTGGTCTTGCTGACGCTGTCTTCGATCAGGCTCGCCGTGTCCTTGGCCGAAGCCGATGCTTTGAGGGCAAGTCTCCGCACCTCCTCGGCAACGACCGCGAACCCCTTGCCATGCTCCCCCGCCCGTGCTGCTTCCACGGCGGCGTTGAGGGCCAGCAGATTGGTCTGGAAGGCGATCTCCTCGATGACCTGAATGATCTTTGAGATCTTTCCCGAGGACTCATTTATGTTCATCATCGCTGCCTGCATCTCTTTCATGGCGTTGTTGCCCTCTTCCGCTCCCCGGTAACCCTCTTGCGCTAACTGATTGGCCTTGCCTGCATTCGCCGCGTTCTGTTGGGTCATGGAATTGAGTTCCTGCAGCGAGCTGGAGATCTCCTCAAGCGACGACGCCTGTTCGCATGAGCTCTGGGACATCTGATCGCTCGTGTCGGAGACCTGTCGCGAGGCCGAAGTGACGTGCCCGGAGGCCTCGGTAAGCCCACCGATTACCTCGCTCAGCGGCCTGGTGACAAAACGTGATATAAACCACGTAAGACCCAGAAGGACCGCGATGGCGAGCACGATGATCACCATGGCAAGCTGATTCCTCATGCTTGCCAGGAGACCGTTAACCTTGTAGACCCCCGCATATTTCACACTGTCGGGCACCAAATAGCAGACGGTCCATCCCCAGGGCTCGAATTTCTTCACAAAGACCCATTTGGTCATATTGTCCTGCTGATAACGGAATACGTTATCCTTGGACTTTGCTATCAGATCGACGAAGCCGATCTGCCGTAAGGCCCCATCGCCTTTTTTCAGGAGAGGATGCATGATGATTGACGCCTGCGAGTCCACGATGAAAGGGAATACATCGGTGGGCTTCAGCTGTTTTCCTTCATAATACCGTTTTGTTAAGGTAGTTAAGATGCCGGTTTTGGCATCCGCTTCATAGGTTTTGGCCATGTCGGTCCCGGTGAGTCCGGTGTCGTTGATCGTCGTCTGAAGGCTTCGCTGCGCTTGCTCGATTTCACTCGATATTCCATTCAACCTTTGCGAATACACCTCGACCTGTCCGTCGTCGACGACATGGGCGACCTCTTCGGCGATGTCGGCGGACAGAAAAACGGTCAAGCCGATCACCCCGATCACCGTGATCAGAAAGGCGAAGGCGACCAAAGCCAATAGCTTTGTTTTTATTGAATATCCCACAATACTCTCTCTTTCTCCCGCCAGTTCTTGTGAAAGCACGATCTCCCTTCCGGCAGTGCCCTTGCTCAGGAGCAGACGAAAGGGAGGTCGCGATTGTTCGTTACAATTTTACCGCACAAGTGCGGCGTCACCGATCCTTTGCTGCTTCTATTCCTTTATAACCTTAGCCGCCTTGAGCGTCTCCAGCGGAATCTGGACGCCAAGTTTCTTGGCGATGGCCAGATTGACGTACTTCTGTCCCTTCTTATTGGTGATGACCGGTAAATCCTTTACTGACTTGCCTTCAAGGATCTTCATGGCGATCCCGGCGGCCAGCTCACCCTGCTCTTCGGCAAGCTTTGCATAGTCGATCAGAACGAACGGGGCGATGAAGTCATGCGTGCTGCCCGAAGGGATCTTGGTCTTTTCCCTGGTGAACTTTATGGCTTCCGCGTCATTCCAGCCGGTGATGCCGGCGTTGTTGATAAAGATGAGCATGTCCACCTCATCCTGGAGTTTGCTGTACTCAGTTTTCCACTCCTCGAATGTTTTGACAAATTTGGTCGAGGAAAGCTGCACACCGAGTTTCTTCAGGTTGTCCGCCTCCTTTTTATCCGTTTCATTGTCATTGCCGAGGAATCCAACCCTGCTCCCCTTGGCAAATTTTTTCATCGAGTCGAGGAGGGGTTTGATGACCGAAACTTCCAGCACGCCGGTCACGTTCTTGGAGGGGAATCCATAGCCGGAGGCGTCCCAGTTGACTCCGCAGAAAACAAACGGGAGATCAGAGTTTTTGTAGTACGGGATGATCACGAGCTTTGTGGCGTTGTCATCGGCGGTAATGACGACATCCGGTTTCCAGGAATCGATCTCGCCCTTGACCATCTCGCCGGCCTTCTTCTGCGCGTCCGCCGAAGAGTTGCGTTTGGTGTCCATGCGAACGACCTTGAAGTCGTACTTGTCACCGACGGCGCTTTTCGCCCCCTGCACCTCCCCGTCGCTCCACTGATATCCCGCATGATAGGAATCGACAAAGAGGACCTTCTTTTTTGCCGCCAGCGACGTGCCGGAGCACAGTAAAACGGTAATACCCACTACCACGAACAATTTCATTACTCTCTGAAGCTTCATGTACGATCTCCTTCTGTTTGTTGAATGTTCAATCCATTGCCGTCAAGCGGCACCGACATCGCTTAGTCTCTGAGTCTTGCTGACAGGTTTGTTACGAATGAGATCCTCGGCATTTTGAATGGATGGAGAGGTGGAACCAATACGCGGCAGAAGGGCTTCTGTGCGTATGAATCGTTTTCCCATCGACTACCTGTCACGGTATTTGTACCGGCATAGGCAAAAAAAACTTTAGCGACCCGCTCCACATAAAGTAGACGCGGATATTTTTCGCAAGCCGAGCCGTGAGGAGATGCCGGGATGGAAGATCATCTGGTTGGGGCGCATGCGCAGAGGGGCAACGGTATCACGACGGAGGTTACGTGCTTACGCATCGGTGATAACAGTGAAAAACTTATGAATGCCTGCGGATCAGGCGGACCGCGAGCAGGAACAGCCCGGACGCTAGGAGAACCAACAGAAGCCCGATTCCCAAGGCTGCATAGGTGATCACGTTCCCGCCGGCGATGAGATCGACGGGGTTCCAGGAGGGCGCCGCGGAAAACCTCCCCTCCGGCTGCCGGTAGCGCGCGGGGATCTCGGGGATCCCGTTTCCGTCGCTGTCGGGAAAGCTCTTCAGGTACGCGGCCAGGGCGGCCCACTCCTTGATCTCCTGGACCCCCGGCGTCAGGGCGTCGGCGTCGATGATCCCCTGCTTGGCATCGGTGACGGGGCGACCCTCCCGGTCCAGCGGCTGTACCGAAAGCAGGCCGTGGGAGGCCGTTCGGACGTAGTCCACCATCTGCGCAGCGTAGAAATTCAGGCAGATCCGGTAGAGTTTCTCCGGCGCCGCCGGTTCGTAGATGCCGGACGCGTTCTGGACTGCGATCGCGGTAACGCGGTCGAAGGGGACCCGGTGGGGGTTGAAGGAGAACCTCACGCCGGAGAGCTGGAGGTGGGCGTCGCGCTTCAGCTTCGCCACGGTGGTCTCGACCTCCAGGAGATCCTTCAGGTCCTTTCCGGTGATGTAGTAGGAGACCAGGGGGTAGCCGGGCATGCCGTCCGTCCCGAGACCGAGGGAGAGAGCGCGGAAGATATCGTCCACTGTGATCGGCCCCTTCAGGAGGGAAGCCCGGATGTGCCCGATCGGTTCGAGCGCCACATGGATATAGTCGTACCGCGGGCCTTCGGCCCTGTGGACGGCGTAACGGTAGGCGTCGGTGATCATGTCCCCGACCCCCGTCTCGCCGGGATTGGCGCAGGCGGCTTCCAGGGTCTCCATGTCGAAGCCGCTCTCGGCGACTATTTGGTCGTACCCGTAGCCGTAGGCGGCCATATACCTGCTATCCACGTCTATTTTTCCCCCGGCTACCCGGCGCGCACGGGCCGGGTCGGCCGGGATGTCCCTGGCGACGGGGATCAGCTCATACCCCACGGCAGCCGCCCCGCTCCCCTTTGCATAATCCAGGGTCAACCTGCCGAGATAGGCCCCGTAGCAGCCCGCGGAGACGATGATCGTCTTGCCGACGACGATCGGTGTGGACAGGATGGTGTGGGTGTGTCCGCTGATGATCACGTCGATATCGGGGGCCGCGCGGGCGAGGTTTTCGTCCTCGGAGTGCTTCTTCACCGGCGAGGTGCCGGAGTGGGAGAGGCAGACGACGAGATCGACCTTTTCCTTCTCTCGGAGGAGCGCCGCCATCTGTTTCGCGGTTTCGACGGGGTCGGCGAAGGTGAGCGGTTTGGCGAAGGGGGTGTCGGTCTGGGCATCCTCGCCGAGGATGCCGAACAGGCCGATCCGAACGCCCTGCCGTTCGATGATTGCGTAGGGTTCGACGGGATACTCCCGAAACGCCGCCCGGAGGTCGCCGTCCCCCTTGCCGTCCGGGCTGAAGACGACGTTGGAGGCGACCATGATCGGGAGCCGCGATTCCGCGGCGCGGGCGATCCGGAGCGTTTTCGCCAGGCCTTGCAGATGGAAATCGAAATCGTGGTTTCCGAGGGTCATCGCGTCGTATCCCATCGCCGCCATAAGCCGCAGTTCCGCCGCCTCGGTCATGAAGGCCGTGTGGAAGAGGGTCCCCATGCTGAAGTCGCCCGCGTCGAGCAGGAGCGTCCGGCCGCCTTCGTGCGAGCGGATCTCCCGGATCAGTGTCATGAGCTTCGCGTAGCCGCCCCGCTCGGCCGGCGGGCCGCCGGGGACGGCCACGCGCTGGGGCAGAAAATAGTAGTGCAGATCATGGGTGAACAGGAGGACGAGCCGCTCGCGGGCCGCGGGCCCGCCTGCGGCCACATCTGCCCGGGGAACTCCGCCGAGAACCAGCAGGAGTATGCCTGTCGTCGCGATCGTCCGGCGCAAAAAGAAACGGTGACTCATAAATAACGCCTCCTTCGATGCATGATCAGTTGCTTTTTATCTCCGTCAGATCCAGGCGCGCGATGAGAGGGAGTGCCAGAAGGGTGATGCCGCCGGTCAGGATGAAGGCGAGGCCGAACATCCCCGCATCCCCGAACATTCCGATTGCTATCGGGAAAAGACCGCCGCCGGTCATATAAGCGATGAAAATGGCGAGCGACACGGAGAGGTTCCGCGCCTGCGGCGGGACGATCCGGGAGAGGACGGTAAACCCCGCAGGGAAGAAGCAGACCGTAAACAGCGGTTGGAGAAAGACCATCAGGATGACCCATCGTCCCGGGAGGAGGCCGAGGAGAATCGCCGTGAGGCCGTTTAAAAAGATGACCGCCGCGAGTGTCGGTTTCGGACCGATGCGGTCCGAGATCCAGCCGGAGAATAGCGCCACGGGGAGGACGGGGATCCGCGAAAGGCCGAGAAGTGTATTCGCGAGGCTCCGGTCGATGCCCCGTTCGGCGACGAGGTAGAGGGGAATCATGCTGTAGATGCCGATAGTGGCGGTTATGGCGAGGCTGAACAGGGCGCCCATGATCCAGAGGGCTGGTTTGCCGAAAAGGAGACGGACGTATCCGAGCGTGGGCGCTTCTCCCCGGAAGTCGCCCGCCGGAGCGAGGCGGAAAAAAAGCAGGCCCAGGAACACCGAGACGCCGCCGATCAGGACGAGGACGCCGTGCCAGGGATAAAAGAGGAGAAGGGCCTCCGCGATCAGCGGGGCAGTGACGAACGCGAGCGATGGGGCGAGTTCGTGTACGGAGATCGCCCTTCCCCAGTGCGCCGGCTGGAACGAGGAGGTGATCGTCGTAATTGCCGACGGGAGGTACATCCCGGTCGCAACGCCGATGAGAAACAGCCCGAGGCCGATCATCCAGAGGGCATGAATCGCGGCGATAAGAAAGAATGCACAGCCGCAGGCGACGGCGGCAAGCGCGATCGTCCTGCGGTGGGTGATCCGTGCGGAGACGAATCCCGACCCGAGGAGGCCCGCCGCATAGCCCAGTGCCACCATCATAAAGAAAATCCCCGCCGCGGTGTGGCCGAGACCAAGGTCCTTCTCGATAACCGGCATAAGGGGGGCAAGGACGACCCGGGAGAGGAGGTTGACGAGGAAGATGCTGGTGAGAAAACCGAGCAGAAAGATCTGGGTCTTGCGCGAGACAGGCGGTGCCGTCATCCGCCGGCCTCTTCGGGCGCCGACCGGCGGTTCATCGCCAGCGCCTTCCGGCCCTCCCGAAAGAGGACCTCCATGCTGTCCGCGGTGATCGTTTCCACGAACCCCCGGCCGAATTGCGGGTGGGCGATTACGTCGCCTTTTTCGTAGCGCTCGGTCAGTTTGTAATCCCAGATGACGGTATCCGGTGCAGCGGCGGTGTTCCGCTGCTCCCAGAGCCGCGCATCCGCCGGCCGGACCGGCCTCGGCACTTTGGGCATCTCGCGTGTGCCGCGGCGCTCCGCCGCGATGTCCCTCTGCCTTCCCGGCTTTGCCCCGCGGTAGCGGTGCTCTGCCCCGCAGGTCTTGCACTTCACCCCCTGGACGGCCCCTCCCACCTCGTAGAGGACGATGTGGGCCAGGGTGAGCCCGCAGCGCGTGCAGAAGGCGTCGATGTTCTTTCCGACCATAGACACGGTTATAGATCTCCTTTGCGATTTCGAGGTGCTGCCTTTATCATGACCGGCTCTTTTTTAAAAGGGGCTTTGTATGGGGAAGACCATACCGGGTAGCCCGGCCATAGATTTTGGGTGGGTTAATCCCGGCTGCCGCTCCTCCGGGAAGTGTTGGGTACAACGCAGGGGTAAAACATGCATGACTTGGATGAGACGACGGGATAAGTAAAAATAGAATTCACCGTGAAGCGCATCCCGCAAGCCCCGCCCTGTGAGCGAGCAGCTTCACTCCAACTATCTACTCAGCGCGAGGGGGAAGGAAGAAGTGGACAACCCCCGCTTAACCCCAACTATCTCCCCCGCGCGGGGGGCATGTAACATTTCCACACCCGCCTAACTTGCTCGGGGTTTGTGCACTTTGGTACATTCAATAGATCCCGCCGAAACGACCTATTGTGACATTCTACGTGGGCTCACTCCGGTATGTCACTACGACTCGGGGTGAAGACTTGGGTGATATGACGCGTGAACTCCTGCAAAGCGGTCATCGATCCCGCGATAGGCATGTAGGTCGCGGTAAAGGTCTTGGTGACACTCGCCTCGTCCTGTGAAACGATCACCGATCCCGCGATGGGCGTGCAGGTCGCGGTAAAGGTCCTGGTGACACTCGACCCGCCCTGTGAAACGGTTGCCGATCCCGCGATAGGATTGTTCGCGCATGCACTATCCGTAGTCACATTGTTTAAGGTGACCGTGTAGCCGGCAATGGTCCCGGGAGTAGTCGTGCTGAAAGTGTACCTGGTATTGCTGAGCTTTTGGGATGTTACGCTCATGTTGACACTTCCTTGGCTAGTGTTCAGGTTGGCGACCACCTGGCCTGTCATGCTGCCAGAACCGGAAGACAGCGTCAGCGTGCCGCTGGTGACGGTATAGCCTGCCGCCGTCAGATTATCAAAAGTAACTGTGATGTTGCCGGTCAGGCCCGACACATTGATGTTGTTTGCGGTGATCGTCAAATTGCCCGACATGGTGCTGCCGACGACCTGGAAATTGTCAAAATTCGCGCTCATATTAGCAGCCATTGCCCCGCTCGTGTTCACACTGATGTGGCCCGAAACAGCGCCGTTCATTAGAACCGTGCCGTTTTGTGCCAGATTGGTAGCGGTCAATGCGTAGTCGAGATCGATAGTCGTGCTCAGATTCCCAGTCAGGTTGGTGATAGCCAACACGACCTGCCCGCTCATTGTAGAGCCGTCGGACGCTAGACAGCCATTTCCGTAACTGGCGGTTATGGTTAAAGCTGGGGGTATACTTGATAATGGAGGCGGTGGAACGATGGTAACCTGCGGGCAGGTGCTGCTCGTGCCCGAGCTTATCTGATTCATGATATCGATCACCGTCTGCAACCCCGAGGTAGCCGTGGACTGGTATTCCAGGAAACCCAGGGCCTTGTCGATGATCTTTTGCCCGCTGGGAGCGGCAGCCGGCAGGGCGTCGAGCATGGCACCGGAACCGTTCAACTGAAAGCCGGCCACACTCCGATCGGCGGAAAAGCTTATATACTTGGCATCGTACAGGTTGGTCCCAGGAGGAAACAGACTTATCGCCGCATTTGGATCTACCGGATATCCGACCCACTTTTCGTGGGGTTTCAAGGTTTTCGGCCCTGACGCGCGCATATTGCCCGCATCGTCGTAAGCCTTGAGGGAAACCGTCGCCTCCTGGTCTTCGGTGTTGACAAAGGCAATGCCGGTCCAGCCGTTCTTCTCCACCTTGGAAAAGACCCCGGACTTTCCCGGAAGGTCCACCACCGAATAGCCGGCCAAGTTATTGTCCACGGAGTTTCCAAAGAGTTCGAATCCGATCAGCGGGTTCGGCGACTGAAGACTGAACCAGGCAGTGGTGGCGGGCAGGTTAAAGCCGGTCGTGTACCCGACCAACTTACCGCGGGGGTCTATTGTCCCCGTCCGAATGCCCAACAGGGTGCCGCTTTTATCGTATGCGTTCACGGTGATGTCAGCGGCCGTCGTGGCGGACGGATTATAGGCGACGATCCCGGTCGACCATCCTGCCGCACTATCCACATGCGGATAGAAAAGGGTGGTCGCCGGTTGACCGATGAGCGGCACTCCGGCCAACTGGCTCCCGTTCCCGAACAATTCCAAGCCAACGACGCCGCTGGCATTTTCAATCACGGCGGATTCAATAGCGGTGTCGATCAGGTTGTTAGTCAACTGGGCAATCATATATCCCCTGTGTTCCTTCGGCAGCAAGGTTATTGGCGCGGTCAGGCCGGTGTTGAAACGAACGGTTAAGGTTTTCGCTTCGTTCGTGGTATTGACCAGGCCGATGCCGGTCCACCAGGGCGCCCAGGCGATGTGAGTGATATAGATATTACCGGTGTTTACATTGTCCACCGCCGGGATGGCAACCCGGTCTCCGCCGATCTGGGTAAACTTCGTGTAACCGACCGGCGCACCGGATGTGTTTTTGAATACAATGTAACCGGTATTGCCGGCATTCGCCAAATCCGTGCCGACATTGTACTGTACTCTGTTGTTCGGTGACACTAATAATGTCGTGCTGTTCACCAACGTGCCATCGTTCTTGTAGCTTTCCAGATTTCCCACAACAAGGTCCGTTGCGCTCGGATTGATCACACAGATTTCCGTCTGCCATGAGCCGGCGGTGGTATCGACGTGGGGAAAGTAGAGTACCGCATGTGACGTGGCGACTCCAAACAGAAGTGAAATCAATACAAAAAATATGGCCCAGATTCGTTTCATAACCTTTCTCCTTTCTAAAGCGCGTCGCAGTTCAACTTGATCAGCCTCTCCCGTTTTTGGAAAAATATTGTGTAATCCCCGATCGCTTTCGCCGAGGATAACCTTATCAATCAGCGGTGACGAAAATTGGCGCCAAGCTGTCCTACCAGCAAGCATACAGTGGCTCAGAATTAAAGAGAGTCCGCACCAGCAGGGGTTTCAAGAGCACTTTCCGTGGCATCGATGGACATCCTCTCTGAGAACACGTCTGTTCGACGACTATGGAAAGGAAGTTCAGGGCTTTAACTATCCTCATCCCTGATGGGTGGAAGGAACAATCCACGAGAAAAAGACTCCGGTGACAAAGGGAAAGAGCGCATTATACGCCGAATACAGCCATAAACCGGATAAAATCGCGGCATATGATGTGAAAGAATTATGAATGAGCTTTATATATGCGAAGAAGGGTTTGAAAAAATAACGTCTTGTCTACACTATATAGAAAAATTCTCCCGAGTGTCAAGTAAATAATCGTTAAAATCTTTGCACATTTTTTCTAAAAAGGCTGAAGACAGAAACAGTAAACGAGGTGGTTTAAAAGTGTGCCCCTAAGCCGCATTTTTACATCATTCCGTATTTCCGGAGCTTCTGGTGGAGGGTCCGGCGGGTGATGCCGAGGCGGCGGGCGGCTTCGCTCTTGTTGCCATCGGCGGTCTCCAGTGTCCGGAGGATCGTCTCCCGCTCGACCGCTTCGAGGGAGGGAGATCCGGGGGCGGCGGGTTCGTCGGCGGTTGTCTCCCGTGCCGCATCCTGCCCCCCGGGTGATACCGGCGCGCCCGGCGAAGGCGCGAGGAGGGAGAGCTCCGTCTCGTCGAGATATTCCCCTCGGGAGAGGACGACCCCCCGCTCCACCGCGTTCATCAACTCCCGGACGTTCCCCGGCCAGGGGTGCCTAAGGAGGCGGTCCATCGCCTGCGGCGTGAACCCCTTGATCGACTTGCGGTTCTTCTCGGCGAACCGGGTGAGAAATTCCTGGGCGAGCAAGGGGACGTCTTCCTGCCGCTCCCGAAGCGGCGGGACGAAAAGCGTGACGACGTTCAGCCGGTAGAAGAGGTCCTCCCGGAAGCGCCCCGCCCCGACCTCCCTCAGAAGGTCCCGGTTCGTCGCGGCGATGAGGCGGACGTCGACGCTGATCACCTCCTCGCCGCCGACACGGGTGAACTCCCGCTCCTGGAGAACGCGCAGGAGTTTCACCTGCATCCCGACCGACATCTCGCTTACCTCGTCCAGGAAGAGGCTCCCGCCGTCGGCCTGGCGGAACTTTCCCTCTTTCCGCCGGTCCGCCCCGGTGAAGGCCCCCTTCTCGTGGCCGAAGAGCTCCGATTCGAGGAGGGTCTCGGCGATCGCCGCGCAGTTGAACTTGACGAAGGGGCCGTCCTTGCGGAGGCTGTTGGTGTGGATGAGCCCGGCGATCATCTCTTTTCCCGTTCCCGATTCGCCGGTGATGAGGACCGTCGCCTCGGAGGGTGCGACCTGAGATGCGGTCTCGATCAGGTGTGTCATGGCCGCGGAGCGCCCGATCAGGTTCCGCCGGTCGAACCGCTCCCCGAGGCTCGCCCGCAGGAGACGGTTCTCCTCCTTGAGATGGCTATGGTCCACCGCCCGCTCCAGCGTCAGGCGGAGTTCGTCGAAATCCAGCGGCTTGGTCAGGTAGTCGTAGGCCCCTTTTTTCAGCGCCTCGACGGCCGTCTCCACGGAGGCATAGGCGGTCATGATGACGACGGGGATCGACGGGTTGAACGCCTTGATCTCGGTCAGCGCGGTGAGGCCGGAGACCTTTATCATCCGGATGTCCATGAGGATCAGGTCGAAAGGCTGGCGGCGGACCGCCTCGACGGCGCTTCCGCCGTCGTCGGCCTCCGTGATTGCATACCCCCAGCCGGAAAGGAGCTTCCGGAGCATCGTCCGGTGTGCGGTATCGTCGTCCGCGACGAGGAGCGAGATTTTCTCTTTCATGCCGGATCACCCTTTACCCTTTCTTCCTGGAGTGTTGACGGCAGGAGGAGCGTTGTCGTAGTCCCCTTTCCCACCTCGCTTTCGAGGCGGATCGCTCCGCCGTGCGCCTCGACGATCTTCTGGACGATGGGCAGGCCGAGGCCGGTTCCGGAGGGCTTCGTCGTGAAGTACGGATCGAAGACCCGGGGGAGGTCCTCTTGCCTGATGCCGGCACCCGTATCGGCGATGGTGATCCGGATCATCCGGTCGTCGTTCCGCGCAAGCGATACGCGGATCCTGCCCCCCCCATCCGTCGCCGCGATGGCGTTGAGGACGAGGTTCAAGAGCACCTGGCTCATCCGGTCGGCGTCGAGGGGGATCTCCGCGATCGCCGCTGGAAGATCCGTTTCGATGACAATCCCCTTTGCCCTCGCCTGCCCCTCTACCGTCTTGAGGGCGTGGCGGATCACCGTCTGGATCGCGGTTGGGACCCGTTTCATCGTCAATGGCCGGGCGAACTCGAGGAGCTGGGTGATGACGCGGTTCAGCCGGTCCACTTCGGTGATCATCGTCTCCGCGGTCTGGCGGTCGTCGGGGTTCTCCCGGTAGCGCTCACGGAAATAGGTGGCGAACCCTTTGATCGAGCTGAGCGGGTTGCGGATCTCATGGGCGATGCCGGCGGCCAGGCTTCCCAGGGAGGCGAGCCGCTGGCTCCTGGCGACCTCCTGCTTGAGATGTCGCATTTCCGTCATGTCGCGGAAAAGAATCACGAAGCCGAGAAAGGCGTCGTCCTCTTCGTGGAGCGCCGTTGCGATCACTTCCAGCAGGATCGTCCGCCCGTCCGCAGCGGTGAAGTCGATCTCTCGTTCGATGATCCTCTGTTCATCGGTAAGCCGTTGGAAGATTTCCCGGAAGCCGTCGGGGAGAATCTCCTCCGCCCGTCTTCCGAGAACATCCCCGGTTTTCCGGCCGAGGATGGCCTCCGCCGTCTGGTTGAAGGCGACAAGTCGTCCCCTGTGATCGACGGCGATAAGGCCGATGGGCATGTTCTCCACGAGGCTGTCGGAGAAGGCCTTGATCCGGGAAAGTGAACTGCGCGCGGTCCGGTAGCCCTGGGCCAGAAGGAGCGAGATGATCCCGGAGCAGGTGATGAGGAGGAAGATCAGGGCCATCCAGATCGTGTGGCGCCTGTCCTCCTCGTGGGCGGCGATGATCGGGCCCATGTCCAGACCGACGAAGATCACGTAACCGGGAGTCCCATCCTTCGCCTCCGGGGGGGGCGGCGCTGTCATCGAACCGGGGAATCCCGGGAGGTTTCCGCTCGTCGGTGCAAACCGCCGGTATATTTCGAAGGTGTCGGCCCCCTCGCTGTGCGGGACTTGTCTCCAGGCGAGCGTCTTCGAGCGGGCGATCTTCTCCAGGTCGAGGTCCAAACCGTAATACAGGCCGATCCGCGCGGGATCGCTGTCGGCCACGATCTGCCCCCGGGTGTCGGTGACGATCAGGTAATCGATATCCGGCTGCTGGGCCGTCTCCATGAGGAGCTTCTGGAGCTGAAACCCCCCCCAGCGCATGCCGAGTCCCGTCCGCGCGCCCGCCTCGAAGGAGCGGATAAGGGCCGCCCCCTTCTCCACGAGGAGACGCGTGGTCTGCTCCCTTTGCCGGTTGATGGTTTCCAGGGTCGTGAAGATGAAGAGCGGTACGATGATCGCGACCGCGCCGATGATCAGCCAGGGGGGGATCAGCGCCCAGAGCCTCCGCTTTCTTCTCGGTTTTTGTCCGTCCATAACGTCTCTTCGATGCGTCCGTGCCGCCGCCGGCCGTCAGGTCATCCCATCCCTTTGCGATTGGATACTTATTAGCCAACTGGATACCACAGATGGATACTTATCATCCAGTTTTTTCTGCGCGGGCAGGGAAGCGCAGCGGCAGTCTTGTGGGGTGTGACGGAAAAGATGTTTAATGTCGCTGTGATATTGAATTGTGCCTATTCTGGCATGCCGGTTGCTCAGAAGAAAGACAAAAGGAATAAAAATCTTTAATCTAAGTAAGGAGTACAAACAATGAAGACGACATCAAAATGGACAATGACGGCAATGGTGCTGCTCTTCGCGGCGGCAATCGCCACCTCGGCCTTCGGCTTTGGCTGGGGGAGGGGGCCCGGTTTCGGTTACGGCCGCTGTGGGGATTTTGCGGGGTATCCCGGTCTGGGACTGACGGCGGAGCAGCAGACCCAGCTCACCACGATGCGCGATGCCCAGTTCAAGGAGATTGCGCCGCTTCGGGAGCAGATGTTCGCCAAGCGCGATGAGCTGAGAAAGCTCTGGCTGGAGCCGAATCCGGATCAGGCGTCGATCCTGGCGGCCCAGAAAGAGATGAGGACTTTGCGGGATCAGGTGCAGGACAAGATGACAGCGTTCCGTCTGGCTGCGTTGAAGGTCCTTACGCCGGAACAGCAGGAGAAGATAAAATCCACGGCATCCGGCCGGGGATTCGGTCCGGGGCGCGGTAGAGGTCCCGGCGCATGGCGCGGCGGTGCGGGCTGCTTCGGCGGCGGTCCCGCGGTAAATAGTAACCAGTAACAACAACAGGGGGATCAACCGGGAGGTTCAGGCACCCTCCTCCCCTTCCGGACGATCCCCCTTTTTTGCGGTACCAGTTTTCTCTTTCGCCGTGTTTTTCCATCCTTATTTTCCAACCCCCTTTCATGCTCTGCCCGGCCCTCCCTATTCATCTCCAGGCGCCCCTGAAACGACGGACGACAATGCAGCATCGACACAGTAAAAAACCATTTGACAGGTGGTCTGATGAGTAATATGGAGTAACGCTAAATTGCCGATGGCGTGAGAGGAGATTGCTGAAATGCCTATTTACCATATCGCCGAGCTGAAAAAGATCAATCCCGATGTGAACCCCGCGATGATTATGCAGACGGTGACGGGGGAATACATGAAGGCCGGCATCGTCACAAAACCCGCGGGTGAAGGTCCCCCGTTGCATATGCATCCGAATGAGGAACAGTTCACGCTGGTCCTCGAAGGGAAGCTCCATATGATTTTAGGGGACGAAGATCGCATCGTCGAGCGCGGCGATCTCATCCATATCCCTCGCTTCACCCAGCATCGGAGCCGGGCTGTAGGCGGTCCGGCCGTTTTTTTTACCGTCAAATATCCCGCCGGAAGCGGAGACCTCAACCAGGATTACAACAAGGTGGAAAACGCCGAAGAGGCGGAAAAGAAATACCCGGGAAAGAAAGGGTAACCGGATAGAAACAGCGGAAGAATAAACCATTGGCTTGCCCGGATGGTTCAGGGGGCGCCCCATTCCGAATGCATACGGCGTGCGTTGCCCGTATCGATAGCGCGAAAGGAGTGATCGATGAAATTGGTGTTTCGCAGCAACAAGGATTTCTGGGCCGGAGTGACATTTGCCGGAACCGGCGCCCTTGCGGTGTTCATCGCTCGAACGTACCCGTTCGGCACCACACTGCGCATGGGGCCCGGATACTTTCCGAGCGTCTTGGGGTGGATTCTGATCCTCTTCGGCGTCTATGTCATGTTCAGGGGGTTGCGCAGCAATGAGAAGATCAAAGGAAACTGGTCGATCCGGGCACTGATCGTGTTGCCCCTCTCCATGGTGATCTTCGGTGTCCTGATGGAGTTGGCGGGATTTGTACCCGCGCTGGTTGCCCTGATCTTCGTGTCGGCGGCATCGGGCCGGGAGTTCAAGTTCAAGGAGGTCC
>VFSW01007537.1_pt1 | contig 15776 bp, 12 predicted proteins | sample 5358111 | NCBI WGS metagenome assembly VFSW01 (sample SAMN11554181, study PRJNA540505) | mine drainage metagenome | isolation source: sediment from site ElyBrook_90M | place: USA: Ely Copper Mine, Vershire, VT | collected 2017 | reverse complement strand
TCAAACTGCTACTGCCACCCCGGCAGAGCCGGGGGATCTCCTCACCCTTTAGCCAACCCTTAAAACGTGTTCCAGAGCGACTGGTTGTAGACCCCATGATGGAACTGCACCTCAGAGCCTTTGACGATGCTGCCCAGCTCGCGCGGGCTACGGTTGGCCGCGGCCTGCTTCAGATCGGCATAACGGCCTTGCACGTCAGAACCGAGAATCTCCGCAATCCATGACGAGGATTGGAAGTCGGCAATCGCCTTCTGGATATTGTCTGGCAGGAAACGGCCGCCGGCGCGCAAATTATCGGCACTGGAAATTTCTCCGTCAACGCCGGTCTTGAAGATGCCGTAAAGCGCAAGGTACGGATTGGCGTCCGGCGCTACGGCGCGAACCTCAGTGCGCATAGAGCGGTGATTGCCGATGGGCACACGCACCATGGCTCCGCGATCGGTTGCCGAGGCGCGAATCTGGTTGGGAGCCTCAAAATGCGGGTCCAGACGGCGGTAGGCGTTGACGCTGGAGTTGAAGATGAGGCAAAGGTCGAGCGCTCGGGTCAAGATACGGTCAAGGAAGTTCCAGCCGAAGGATGAGAGCTGTTCCTCGCCCTTTTCATCCCAGAAGAGGTTGGTCTTACCCTTGGAAACAGAAACATTGGTGTGCATGCCGCTGCCGTTGACGCCCACAATGGGTTTGGGCAGGTAGCAGGCCGTATAGCCCATGTTGTTGGCTATCTGACGGGTCAGCAGCTTGTAGAGCTGAATCTGGTCAGCGGCTGCAACAACCTCGGCGTAGCCGTAGTTGATCTCAAATTGGCTGGGCGCAACTTCCGGGTGGTCCTTTTCGTTCTGAAAACCCATGGCGCGCTGCACTTCGGCGGAGGTGTCAATGAACTGGCGCAGCGGGTCCAGCGGCAGCGAGTGGTAGTAGCCGCCGGTGGAGATGAACTCAAACTTGCCGGTCTCACAATACTTCTGCTCCGCGTCCTTGCCCGCGAAGAGGAAGCCCTCAATCTCGGTGGCCGCGTTCAGCGTGTACTGCTTCTCCTTGTACAGCTTGTCCGCGTAGCCTTTCAGAACGCCGCGCAGATCGCCGGTATAGGCGGTGCCGTCCTTGTCCAGCACCGTGCCAAAGACAACTACTTTGCCGTTGCCAAAGACGTCGGCCGGCACCCAGTAGAAGGCGCTCCAGTCGATGCCCAAGCGAAGATCGCTCTCTTTCTGGGCTGTAAAGCCACGAATAGAGGAACCGTCAAAGGTCAGGTTCTCATAGGCGCCGAGCAGAAACTTTTTGTCGTAATCCAGCAGGTGCAGGCGGCCTTCCAGGTCGCTGAACAGCACAGTTACAGCCTTGATCCGCTTTTCATCGGTCAGATACTTCAACCGCTTCTCGCGAATCTCGTCTGCCGCCACGCGGTTGGCGCGGTCGGCCTTGGCCGTCAGGTTGAGCTCTTCTAGCTCCTCATAGGAGAGAGCGAGAAAATTGCGGTAGTCAGTAGTCATGGTTCTCCTTCTTGGCTGAAAAAGGGTACAGTCCCGGCGTTCTATGGCGCTGGCGGCTGGTTAAGGGCTTATGAAGATAGGGTAACGCGGCTCGCCCCGCCGCGCATAAGAAAATCATCATACTTGGACTCTGGAAGGCAGAAGAATCAAGCTGGAAGTGCGCGACTCGGGGGCTGACAGCCCGCCTTTGCCTCGTCCAGTCCTCCCAATTTGCCCCTCTCGTGGAGTAACCTGTTTGCTCAGGAGACTTTACCGCCCTATGTCCAAACTGCGTTGCCTTGCCGTCACTGTCCTGGCAGTTTTTGCCCTTGCCTTCACCGTTGCCCGAGCCCAGCAGCCCGCCACGGACCCGCCCAACGAAGATTACGCCAAAGCCCACTATACCAAGTACGAATTCCGTATCCCCATGCGGGATGGCAAGCACTTGTTTACGGCGGTTTATGTGCCCAAGGACACCGCGGCCGGCCCCTATCCGTTCCTGATGGACCGCACCCCCTACAGCGTAGGCCCTTACGGCGAGGACCAGTATCCCAAGCACTTGGGCCCATCAGAGGAGTTCGAGAAGGCCGGTTACATCTTTGTTTACCAGGATGTGCGTGGACGCTGGATGAGCGAAGGCGACTTCATCGAAATGCGTCCGCACATCGACGATAAGAAATCTCCACAGGATGTGGACGACGCTTCAGACACCCATGACACCATCGATTTTCTGCTGAAGCATGTGCCTAACAACAACGGCAAGGTGGGCATTTGGGGCATCTCCTACCCTGGGTTTTACACCTCGGCTTCGATCATCGATTCCCACCCAGCGCTTGTTGCTGCCAGCCCACAGGCGCCCATGACCAATCTCTTCGAGGGCGACGATGGGTACCATGGCGGCGCCTTCATGCTAGCGGCCAATTTTGGTTTCTATGCCCCCTTCTTTCATCCACAGGATGAACCGCAGACTCCCAAGCCCATAGTTCCCTTCGACTTTGGCACCCCAGACCACTACCAGTTCTATCTGCGGGCAGGAAATATCGACAATTTGGACAAGCTTTACCTGAAAGGTCCCAACTCCAACTGGCTCTTCGACGACCAAGCCAGACATGACACCTACGATGACTACTGGAAGGCCCGCGACCTCTCACAGCACATGAAGAACGTGCATTGCGCAGTGCTGGTGGTGGGCGGGTGGTATGACGCGGAAGACCTGATGGGCCCCTACCGCACCTTCAACGCCATCAACAAGTTCAATCCTCAAACACCCACTACGTTGGTTGAGGGCCCATGGGTCCATGGCGGCTGGGCGCGCGGTGATGGCGACCACCTGGGCGATATCGAGTTCAACTCGAAGACCTCAGAATACTTCCGCGCCAACATCCAGTTCCCATTCTTTGAGCACTACCTGAAGGGCAAGGGCGCGACACAACCTAAGGCCGTGGTCTTTGAAACTGGAACCAACGTATGGAGGCACTTTGACGAATGGCCGCCGAAAACCGCAGCACCCAAGACTCTCTACTTCCAGGCCGGCGGCAAGCTCAGCTTCGATCCGCCCACTGAAGCCAAGGGTGTAGACGAGTATGTGAGCGACCCCAACCACCCCGTACCCTTTGTCGGTTACACCACTGACACGGTGCCCCAGCGCTACATGGTGGACGACCAGCGCTTTGCCAGTTACAGACCCGACGTACTGGTCTATGAGACCGACCCGCTGCAGGAAGACGTGACCATCGCCGGTCCTATCTCGCCTAAGCTCGTAGTCGCCAGCTCAGGCACGGATTCAGATTTCGACGTGAAGCTGATTGACGTCTACCCCGATAACTATCCCGATCCGCCCGATGAGTCCCATGGCAACAAGCGCATCCTGGGTGAGCCGCCGGTACATATGGGGAGTTATCAGGAGTTGCTGCGAGGCGAGCCTTTCCGGGCTAAGTTCCGCAACGGTTGGGAAAAACCCGAGCCGCTTACTCCGGGCAAGGAGACCGCGATCGACTTCGAGATGCCTGACCTTTACCACACCTTCCGCCGCGGCCATCGCATCATGGTGCAGGTGCAGAGTTCATGGTTTCCACTCACCGACCGCAATCCACAAACCTTCACAGACATCCCCAGCGCCAAGCCTGAGCAGTTCCAGAAGGCCACCGAGCAAGTCTTCCATCAGAAGGATGCCGCCAGCGGTGTGGAAGTGCTGGTCCTGCCGCAACCTTGATTCTGGGCGGAGTTAGCAATGTTTGTACTGCTAATTCCGCCAACTCCGCTAATTGCGCTCACTCATGAGGATTCCGATGTTTACTTTTGGTCTTCGCTCCGTAGTCCTGCTGCTAACTTCTCTTCTTCTGGCCACAGGCCCTGTGATTCACGCCGAAGAAGGCATGTGGACCTTTGATAACCCGCCACTCAAGCAGTTGGCAACTAAGTACAACTTCCATCCCACGCAGGAATGGCTTGACCATCTACGACTCTCCAGCGTCCGGCTGAACGACGGCGGATCGGGCTCGTTTGTCAGCCCCAATGGCCTGCTGCTCACCAATCATCATGTGGCGCGGGGCCAGTTACAGAAGAACTCCACCGCTGAGCATGACTACCTGCGCGACGGCTTCTATGCAGCCACGCCGGAACAGGAGATGAAGTCTCCCGACCTGGAAGTAAACGTGCTGGTGGGCATGAAAGACGTAACGGCACGCGTGCAAGGTGCGGCCAAAGGGATTGGCGGCGAAGCCAAGGCCCTGAAGGCCCGGGAGGCAGAGATCGCAGCCATTGAAAAGGAGAGCAAAGACAGGACCGGCCTGCGCTCCGACGTAGTCTCTCTCTACCAGAGCGGCGAGTATTGGCTCTACACATACAAGGCGTACACCGACGTGCGCCTAGTCTTTGCTCCGGAAGAGCAAGCCGCATTCTATGGCGGCGATCCGGATAACTTCACTTATCCGCGCTACGACCTGGATATGGCCATCTTTCGCGTCTATGACAACGGCAAACCGCTGCACACCGATAACTATCTCAAGTGGAGCGCCGAGGGCGCCGCGCCAGGCGAACTGATTTTTATCTCCGGCAATCCCGGCTCAACCTCGCGCCAAAACACCATGGCCCAATTATTGATGGAGCGCGACGTCAGAGACCCGGCCGTCACCGAGTACCTGCAGCACCGCATCGCCAGCGCGCAAGCTTTTGCTGCGCAAGGCCCGGAACAGGCACGATTGGTGGCAAGCACCATCTTCTTTCTGCAGAACAGCCTGAAAGTCTACCTGGGACGCGCCGTGGCGCTATCCGACGAGGCTATCTTGGCCAAGAAGCAAGCCGACGAGAAAGATTTCCAGGCAAAGGTAGACGCCAATCCCGAGTGGAAGAAGCAATATGGAGACGCATGGGAAACCATAGCCCGCGTGGAAGAACAGCTCAAGCCTGAGGTCAAAGATCAGGTCTTCCGGCGAACTGACTGCCGCCTCTTCGCTATCGCGCTACAGATTGTGCAATATGTTGCAGAAGTGAAAAAGCCCGACGGCGACCGCCTCAATCAATTCCATGAGGCAGGCCTCAGTTCGCTCAGATTCCAGATGCTATCCCCAGCCACTATCTACCCCTCCACAGAGAAGCTTTACATGTCCTCCGCACTCGAGCTGGCGCAAGAAAAGCTCGGTAAGGACGATCCCTATGTACAAGCTATCCTGCATGGCGGCGATTTAGACATAACCGTCGACTCGCTGGTGGATGGAACCAAACTGGCCGATCCTGCCTTCCGCAAGTCGCTGCTCGATGGCGGCGAAGCGGCGGTGGCCGCCTCCACCGATCCCATGATCGAAGCTGCACGCCGCATCGATCCCATCGTCCGCGCATCCAGCCGCCATATGAAAGACACTGCGGACAGCGTACTTACACCGGCCGGCGAAAAGCTCGGCAAAGCCCGCTTCCTGGTCTATGGAAAGAACGCCTATCCCGACGCCACCTTTACGCTGCGCCTGAGCTATGGCACCGTCGAAGGCTACCCTTACAATGGCACCATCGCTCCGCCCTTCACTACCTTCTATGGGCTCTATGACCGCGCTGCCAGCTTCAGCAACAAGCCGCCCTTTAACTTGACGTCCAGACAGGTGGCCGGCCTTGACAAGGTCAACCTGGCCACGCCACTAGACTTTGTCTCCACTGGAGACATCATTGGCGGAAACTCCGGTTCTCCAGTGGTCAACCGTGCAGGCGAACTCGTGGGCCTTATCTTCGACGGCAACATAGAATCACTGGCCGGCGATTTTGTCTACGACGGAACAAAGAACCGAGCAGTCGCGGTCCACTCCGCCGGCATGATCGAGGGCTTGCGCAAGTTTTACAGCGCCGGTGCCCTGGCCGATGAGCTGGAAGGCAAAAAATAGCAGGCTCTTCCGCATCACAAAAGGGGAGCCGCTCAGGCTCCCCTTTTGATTTCTTTTCGTCCGCTTCCCTGCTGTCCCTGCTGAACTATTTCTCGCACGCGCCTGTAGCACACCGCGGAATCCAGACTATGAGTTTCTCATCTCCCCGAACGCTGGATACCGGGAGTGGAACTTCTTGACACCAGCCCCGTTCCGCATTCCTGAAGACTCAACGATGAGTTTGTCCGGTCCCGCCGGGTCTGCAGGATACGTCTTCGAGAAGGGCGGAAGATAGTCCGGTCTGGACTGGGACCAGCCTAGCACCTCGCCGGTCTGCGCTTGCGGAAGGTAGCTGAGAGTTTCAATCTTCCAGATATCACCATCCTTTACATAGGTGTTTTCATAAAGGCCGTCTTCCCACCATTGCAGAATTCCCTGCCCTTGCTGGCGCGCCAGGTCCATCATGGGATATTTCGTCGTGTCCCTTGCCGACACCTGCATCAAGCAATGGAATCGGGCCTGGGCAAACTTGCCGTCCGGTGTAAATTCCACAGCGTCCTGATGCCGGATGCGATCGAGCAGAACCCCATGCACCGGTCCATCATTCTTCACTGTCGGCCCCCGGCCAAAACGATCAACGTATAGGCGGCGTATGCCCTTGTCTCTTCCGACAAAAATGCCGCCGTTAAAATACGCCTGCGCGTCTTCGGAGAACAGGTTCACGATCTCTTCGTATATACCCTTGTCGAGATAGTGCCCATAGGTCTGGTGAAGTTTGTGGATCGCTTTTGTATCTTCAACCGTTCCCAACTGGCGGGACAGCCGCTCCACCTGCTCCTTCAAACTGCCTTGTTCGTCGCTCCTGAGTTGAGCCACACCTGGAACGCCGGCGGCAACGACTGCGGAAAGAGCGGCACCCATCTTACAGAGAAATGATCGACGTTCTTGCGTCGGCTCTTTCGAGTTCACTCTCAAGGCTTCTTCGGTACCCATCATTTCATGCTCCTGTCCAAGTGTCATCTCCTGTGCTTCAGGCCAACCTGCATTCACCCGACTCGCCAACTGTCCTTGGTCCAAAGAATCTCTTGACATCGTAGTAGCCGATGTTCCTGGCAATAGCGCCGACTTTGCCAAGGACCACCCCCTGCTCGCCGCCCTCATATCCAAATCCGCAGTCATGCATGATCCTCGTATTGATCACGACACAGGTCTCAGCGCCGTTGCAGGCTTCCTCCACAAGATTGAACAGATAAATGCCATCCCGGAGCTTCACATACTGGCAGGGAGCGCTCCAATTCATGCCTAGCGCGCCGCTGTCCATATAGATCGTCCAGGACGCCGAGTGGGGCGTAGTGTATACATGCATGGAAGTCATGGTATCGGAATACGACCATGAAAATGAGTGTCCTACCAACTCATCGGTGAAAGTGTGGCGTATGTATTGCAAAGCTTCAAGGCCTTTCATTTCGATGACGCCGAAGATAACTTTGTAGCCGACCTCGTTAGCCCTATACTCGGAGCCCATCCTGGAATTCACGCAAGTGGTAAGTCCGTTGGCAAGGTCCAAGACGATTTGCACGCTCGCCGCAGGGCGACTTCCGCTGTGCATATGGCTGAAGAAAATCAGTGATTCATCGGCTTCATAGGCCCGATAAGATTCGCGGTGCCATTCCGATTCTCCCTCTTTGCGCCAGCGGAGCTTTTCTTCGCCATCGAATCTGTAGTTCCAGGCAGCGCCGTTATCGTAACGTACCGTGAGTTCTTTGCCGGCAAGGAAATCGCTAACCGGCAGACTGTTGCCCGCCATCATCTGCGGGATGGCGGGATCGCCGCCAAACAAATCGGTCTTTTTTTGCCCGGCCTGGTACACCTCTTCCTCGGTCATGAGCGGAAAGGTTCTAAGCGGACGGTAGACTGCTCTCTCTCCTTTTACGCTTGTCTTGGGCCGGGCAAAACCAAGATAGATCTTGTCGCCGTGATCCCGGAAAGGCTCCAGGATTGCAAGCTGCCCTACCACCTCGCCGGTTCCCTTAAAGATGTAATACTCAAGCTGATCTTTTTCATTAAAGCCTAGGCGCACGCCTACCTGCTTCATGGTGAACAGATCCATTACATACATCGTATGGATACCAGAGAATTCGCACTCCGTTCGGTCGTAGATAAACATGTTGTCGTTGATCATGACGAAATCCGATGGGCTGCAATATCCCAAGTCGTCGGCGTGCCGCGTCAACTCAACGAACGAGGAGGCGACAATGGAAGGATAGAACTCCAGCGTCTCAATGCCGGTATCTTGTCTCCAGTGAAAGCCTTTACCCTCGACCCGGTTGGTAAGATGATGGCGCTCCGCCGGCGCACCTTTGCCCGCAGTTTCGACATAGCCGTAATAAATCTGCCTCTGAACTTCTCTATCGTCCAGCGGCTGGCCAAAGCCATCCTTGCCGCCGCTGAACCAAACTTCAAACACGGTGGCAAGATTGGTCTTGAGATCGACAACGACGTTGTAGCCCTTCTGGGTTCTGGGTAGCATATGAGAGAAAAAGACAACCTGCTTCAGTGCTAGCGCACCGTAGCCGCACTCCACCGGAAATCCGGAACCTTCCACCACTCTCAGTTTGCGCTGATCTTTGAAGGTGTAATTCAAGACAGGACCGTCGTTGTCGGTAACTATTTTCAGCGACTTTCCCACAAGAACATCCACGCATTCAGATGCGCAAGCGGGGCCAACTGCCGCCGGAATGAGTTTTTGATCTATCTGATCCTTAGTGATCTTTGTGTACTTGAATCGGTGCATTGGCACATTCATTTTTTATCTCCTCAAATCACCGATTGAATGCCGATACTCTTTGACAGGAGCAGCGGCAGTAGAGGATAGACGCCTCTCGATCTCTGGACCCGTCTCGCCAGAAGCTTCTGCTGAGACGGTGGTCAGGCAGAGGCTAGGAACCAATGCATTCATCCAATGTTTGAAAAAGCGACTATAGCGGACCTCCAACAGGTGTACACCGAAGCCACAACTCCAAAGTGGCTTTTTCTTCGAGAAAAGGCCACCTTGCACATCTGCCAGCAAAGGCACGGGAATTGGAGTAACGCTCTAAACGCATTCCTGCCGCTTTAGATAACGCCATAACAGAATCTGGCACGCTAAGGCCCCGCTTCGCCATATGAGCGCCAGTAGCGCTCAATCCGCAAATAGCAACTCAAGCCGCTCCATCAGGCCCAAAGCTGACGCCGACCGGCCGGAATAAGGCTGATTATTTCCGCTCATTAAAGTGGATGTGGATTCTGACGTCACCTTTATACCACATTGTCAAAAGCGACAGATTCCGCCTTCTTGAGCCTTCCTTCGCAGGCGGATGCGTGTGCGCAGCTCTGCACCGATTCTGCCGTCCTGCTGGTGGCGGCATGTTGTATTGCACCATGCGGAGCATGCTCCGCCTACTCTGCTTTCCGTTGAGTTCTTCGAGAGCTTTACTTTCTAATCACGCTACTTTATTCCCGGTCTCTCGTCGACTCAGCCTAAAAGGCTCTTTTGGCCTTACAATTGTAGGCAGGCCCACGCCTTGCGGAGGGATGGGTGAGCGGTTGATACCGGCGGTCTTGAAAACCGTTGTACCTGAAATGGTACCGGGGGTTCGAATCCCTCTCCCTCCGCCATAGACCCGTCCGTGGTCATTTTCCTTCGTTCGTGAAAATCCCCAAAACACTCGCTAAGCCTCTGAAAAATCAATATAATATTTACGCGGGCGTCCGTTTGTGTTCGCATTCGTCCGCCTAAAACCGCGACTTTTTGATGGCATTCCTGATGGCATCGAATCGAAAAGTTGATGGCATTTTTCCAGAGAGCGGTAAACAGGGGGCGATTCATGCTGACAGATACTGCAGTGCGCAAGGCTACCGTTGGAGATAGGCCGTACAACCTTACAGATCGAGATGGACTTTTCCTTTGGGTCAACACAACAGGGGGCAAGCTCTGGCGCTGGAAGTACCGCTTTGATCGGGCTCAGAAGCAGATGGCCTTTGGGAAGTACCCGGATGTGTCTCTGGCGCAGGCCAGAGAACTCCATGCCGCTGCTCGCCGTTTGCTGGCATCTGGCGTAGACCCGATGGCACAGCGGAAGGCTGAAAAGTGTACCGCCCAAGAGAACGCCGGAAATTCCTTTCAGACAATCGCAAACCTCTGGCTGGCACACTGGCGGGAAGGCAAGAGTCCCCGCCATGCCGACTATACGGAGCGCCGACTTCAGGCGGACGTTTTCCCCTGCCTTGGTGCGCGTCCCATTGCCGAGATAGAAGCGCCTGAACTGGTAGCGATGTGTCAGGCCATTCAGGACCGTGGTGCACTCGATATTGCAAAGCGGGCGCTGGAAACAACCGGGCAGATTTTCCGGTATGCCGTTGCACATGGACATGCCAAACGGAATCCTGCCGCTGATATTCGCCCAAGTGACATTCTGAAGCCCCGGAAAAAGGTTAATATGGCCCGCGTGGATGCCAAGGAACTGCCACAGTTGCTAACCGCGATAGAGGTTTATCGGGGAACCCCGGTCACACGGTTGGCAATCAAACTGATGGCATTGACCTTTGTGCGGACCAGCGAACTCATCGGCGCAAAGTGGTCAGAATTTGACCTTGAGAATGCGCGTTGGGATATTCCCGCAGAGCGCATGAAGATGAGAACGCCTCACATTGTTCCGCTGTCCCGTCAGGCTCTTGAAATTCTCGATATGCTCAAGGGTATTACAGGGGCATTTGATCTTCTCTTCCCAGGTGACCGTGACCACTCTCAGCAGATGAGCAATAACACCATTCTGAAAGCTCTGGAGCGCATGGGATATAAAGGGCAGATGACAGGCCACGGCTTCAGGGGACTGGCATCGACCATCCTGCACGAACAGGGATTCAACCATGAGCACATTGAGTTGCAGCTTGCCCATGCGCCGCGTAATGCCGTCAGTGCAGCGTACAATCACGCCCTTTACCTTGAGCCACGCGCAAAGATGATGCAGGCATGGGCAGACCATCTGGAGCAGGCACAGCGTGGAAAGGTTCTCTCGTTTCGCCAAGGGGCTGCATAGGACAAAGATGGGGCAGGTGCGGGCTGATTTGCTCGATGATTTGAAGACGGGCGCAACCAATGTCAAACAGCTCAAACGGGAGATCAAGACAGCATGAGCTCCCTGCAAAAATTCGCCTGAACGACGGTGGATTCATGCGGATTCCCTTTTCTATATCGGATATCCAGCAACCAAGGAGATCCAACATGATTAACCCTCAAGTCAATGACGACGCCCCACGCGGTGCTTTTTCTGTTCATGATTTCTGCCAGTGGGCAGGCATCGGACGTACCGCCTTTTACGAGGAACTCAAATACGGACGTCTTGAAGCGAAGAAATTTGGAAAGCGGACATTGATCCCAATTTCGGCGGCACACCGTTGGCTTGAAGAACTGCCAGTGCTTGGCAAAGAATGACACGCCATCAATGGCTATCCAATCCCGAGCCCGATGCCGGTCCAGGTGTCGGGCTCTTGTCTTTTTTGGGGAGTGCAAAAAAATTCAAAAATATGCCGCACTTTGCTGTATGGCCGGGGTGGTTCGACGCTAAATTAATTTGAGAATTATGAAACTTCAAAAACAACAGACTGTCTTTCTGATTGTCTGTCTCTCCCACTCACAGTCAGTCTATCCAATCACCACCACCACTCGGACCACAGCCGATGACCACACACACTCACCATCCAGACCCCATGAGCCAAGCCCGCCAATGGCTCATCGAACACGGAATCCCCTTCGAGCAGATGACCGATTACCAGCTCAAGATCGGTCGCATCAATTTTTATCCCGGTAAGGGGACAATCTTTCGTGACGGCGATAGAGCACGACACAGTGTTATCGGGTTGGAAGGGCTCACCGACCTGCTGAAAGCAGACGGCCACATGAGACCAAACAGTCGGTAACGAAGCAATAGGCAGGCTTTCGCTCCCTGCTGGAACAGGGCGCGACAAACCTGCGGAGATGAAAATCGTGCGAGGCAGGTTTGTCGGCCAAAGCGGTCGTAAATTACTAACTTCGTTCTGCTTTACACCCTCAAGAGTTGGAGGGCCTGCTCGCGGCGGGCCTTTTCTTTTAGGGATTCCTCTACTCGCAGGCGTGTGAACGCCTCCTCTTCCTTCAGAGCGATCCGACGGACCTTTCGGCTTTGTCGCCGCTGCTTCTCAAATCTTTTGCGGTTTGCTTCTTCCTCATGCACGGTAACAAGGACACCTTCTTCGATCTCAAGCAAACGACAACCACTATCGTCCATCGGCTGGCTGGATTGCCGCATATGACGGAGATATTCCATTCCACTGTACAAGCGCCGCACGTCTGTCACGCCCTGTTCCAGCAGAGAGCGAAAGCCTGCCGTTTGTCGCGCTTTGACGCCTATTAGGTTCGAAACACCGCATTTTTTCTTACATCGCACGTCCCCCGGATTTTCTAGAGGCTGGCTGATGAGATCACCGATACGTACATGCGATTGCCATCCCACTCGCGCAGGCAATTCATCACTCCCATCGAGCCCCTTTGTCAGATATTGGAAATAACGCCATTGCCGACCGATTCGGTCACTGGGCGGTGCCGTGATGTGACACGCTTCTTTGGGTGTCGATCCATGACGACAGAGGGCAGATAAACGAAGCCGCAGCCACCGTCGGAACGCGGGCCGCAAATCGTTCGGGATAGCGAACATCAAGTGTGTATGGAGGCCATGGGTTTGCCCGTTCTCATGGACATAAAGCCAAGCAAACTGATCGCGTCCGGTTTGGTACGCATACCACTGCCGCAAGGGCTTGAACACGCGGTCCGTCAAGATGATGGCCGCTTCTGTGTGGTCGTGAATGCCGAGCAATCCCCATGTGATGCTGACATGAACGTTCATGACAAGGCCGAGCGTGTTGGCGAAAGCCACCGCACTGTAGAGACTGGCGAATTGAGAGGCATTGAGTCGGCGACCGCCGAGGCTGTCTTTATAGCTAATCGGCTTCCTGAAAACGTAGGGGCCGTAATCAACAGTCGGATGTTCGGCCTCTAGCGAGCTTTCCCATGCAGCTTTTTCAGCGCCGAAGATCCCCTGCAGCAGTTGACCGTTTGGACCTGTGCCGAATCTCATGTGCATATCCCTTGGGGACAAGCCGGAATAGCCTGACTCCCTAAGGTTGCGTGCCCGCTCCTCTTGTTCCCACGAGATATGCGCCTCTAGGCATGATGTGTTTTTGCTTGATCCGAAGTCGTTCATGGTGTCTCCTTTGGGACATGGCCCACAGACGTCCTTCCTGGACGCACAATGAAGCCCATTCCTCATCCTTCTGGCAAGCAACTGCATAGCGACTGGAAACGCCGCTGACGGTTCGCTTGCGTAGAGCACTGGGATGGTTTCAGTGGCTACATATACATATGGTGTTTTGAAGGCAAAACAGACACCCAACCGGCGAAAAAAGTGAATTTCTCCACCTGTGCGAACTTTCGGCCATGATTTTGCTGGTTTACGGGCGTCGAGGCGCTCAGTAGCTGTCTTCGTGTCATGAAAATGGCGAGGCAGGCAGGTTCAGTCGTGATTACTTCAATATTTTCATATGGTTACACGATCAATTCTGTCTTTTGCAGGTAGAATTGTGAGTTCTTGACACGTTTGCGTGAATCTCGTCGCACAGAAGTCCCGTTGGCGTTGACTGACCTCTATATAATTTTCAGTTGCTTAACGAAACCATCGAACGCAACCGGGGGGAGCAAAACAGGAGGTCTCGAAACAAAATAGGCTGGCGGATTTTCACCGTAGCAGTTCTTCTACGCTCTTTCCAAGGGCTGATGCGATCTTCTCAAGCGTCCTAATGCCCATCTCTTTTCTGCCGTCTTCAATTCGGCATAAATGCTCCCGCGCAATCTGTGCATGATCGGCTAATATCTGCTGCGTCCAGCCGCTCTGTTCACGCAGGGCGCGAATCCGTCTTCCAACACGCACACAAATATCAATTGCCATACAACCATGCTGGCGATACACTGAACAGAATGTGTGACCTATGGGTCACTTTGAAGTATTCGGAATGCGTGCTGGGCTGTCTCGGACTATTATTTTCGGAGAGCACGGTTCCTCAATCGTGTTCTCACGACGATTTGGATGGGTGTGCTGACGCATAGCCAGTAGGCTGCGGCTATGCCTGCCGCCTTGACGGCTGGCAGAACAGTCTTTTGCTCAGTAACCGGAAGGGATCAGGGCCTCGACCAAGAAAGGGAATCTCGATGGCATTTTGTACAAAGTGTGGAACGCAGTTTGAGACGGGGGCAGCCTTTTGCGGCGATTGCGGTGCTGCTATTGCCGTCGCCCCTTCAATTCAGCCATCTTTTTCTGAGAATGTGCCTCAAGCCAGATCAGCAGAGGACATAACCACAGCAGAAATGAAATTCATCGGGAAGAATCACGATTACTTCAATCGCAAATGGAAAATTGGTAAGCAATCGTGGAATTGGGCAGCATTCTTTCTAGCAGTACCTTGGCTGGCATACAGAAAGATGTATCTGAATTGTTGGATTCTCATAGGCGCTGTCTGTGTCCTAACCATATGTGACTCCGTGTTCAACCTTCCAAATGCGATATTTACAGCACTTAATATTGGTATAGCCTCGACATTCGGATGGCAAGGGAACTTTTTTTACAAATATCATGTGCAGAAAAAAGTTAAGGAAATAACAACGAAGACCTCGCCGGACCAAGTGGATATTGAGCTGACTCGTCAAGGCGGAACAAGTATTGGCACGGCTATCGGGTTTACAGTTGCCGCTATCGCGATTGTTTTGTTAGTTGGATACCTCATGGGACTTGCTGTAGAGAGGGGTTAGTTTGTGTCGTGAAGACTGATGTGGGCGGGAGAGGAACTGGCGCAGCGGGGAAACTCGATCCAGAACCCGGCCACTGACCGCGGCGGAGAGTACGAACTCCATCACTTGAGCGAAAAGCGTCTTGCCGGTGTTCATCCTGCCTCACTGCTGGCAGGGTAAAAGGGCGAGCCCCAATTCAAATCGTGGACAGGTAAAAATCAGCGCAACCCACAATGGAAGAATGGGTTACAGACGGAGAAATAGAATTTAACCGGACACTACTGACAGTTGGACCACTTTCAAGAACCCCGACAAATCCATTACCGTTGGTTTTGTGGGATACCAGACATTTCAAGATGCCCTTGGCAATCTTGATCATCCAGATTTCCTATCTTGCCTCAAACGAACATACTGCAAACCAATCGTCAAGAAAATCAGTGACAACTGTATTCCGGCAGGCGCTACAGGAGAGCCGTCTCAGCAACAACAGTCCTGTTTCAATAACGGCGTTGTGAACAATGCCAACACGCTAATCCCCGTCCACCTCCTGTTTGCCGCCAACGATCAGGATGGATCAGTAAGTCTCATCAAAACGGATTTGGTTCCAGATCAAACTCAGTAAGCGATCAGCTGGGAGGTGAGACGGCGCAGAAGCGCTCTTGGAACAAGAGCCGTTTCGGCCCAGCACCGGAGACATGAGGATAAGCAGAATGCCGCCGTAAACACGTAAGGGGGAATCTTAATGGCTTTTTGTACGAAGTGTGGAACGCAATTTGAGGCGGGAACAGCCTTTTGCGGTAATTGTTGTGCCAGTGTCGCCACCGCTGCAACACTGGGCATGAAATCACCCGACAGCCAACCATCGGGCCGCGAAGTTTCTGTTTCAGACGCCCCCGCACTGAGTACCACTATTGCGACGCCCAAAAAACATGTTCTGCCCAACACCTCGCAACCGTCCCCGAAGGCCCCACTTAAAACGATGGGGAAAAGAGTTGCGCAGTCTGTGTTTATGTTTGCTATCGGTGTACCAATTATGTTCATTGTTTTTATCGCAATAGGGGTATTTACTTGACGCCACCAGATACAACAGGTTGTGGTTTGATCAAG
>VFSW01007536.1_pt1 | contig 15777 bp, 14 predicted proteins | sample 5358111 | NCBI WGS metagenome assembly VFSW01 (sample SAMN11554181, study PRJNA540505) | mine drainage metagenome | isolation source: sediment from site ElyBrook_90M | place: USA: Ely Copper Mine, Vershire, VT | collected 2017 | reverse complement strand
GCCCGACCTTGCCGTCGTCCAGCAGCGCCTCGAACGCCGCCATGTCGAGCTCGCCCGCGTCGGTGATCGGCGCCACGCGCAGTTCGATGCCGCGTTCATCGCGCAGCATCTGCCAGGGCACGATGTTGGAGTGATGCTCCATGGCCGAGATCACCACCGCCTGGCCCGGACGCAGGATGTGGCGGCCGTAGCTGTGGGCGACCAGGTTAAGCGCCTCGGTGGAGTTGCGGACGAACACGATCTCGTGCCGGTCGCGCGCGTGCATCAGCGCGGCGACGGCATCGCGCGCGGATTCGTAGGCCTCGGTGGTGCGCTCGCTCATCCAGTGCAGGCCGCGATGGACGTTGGCGTATTGCGTTTCCATCGCCGTCGTCATGGCCTGGATCACGGCGCGCGGCTTCTGCGCGGATGCCGCGCTGTCCAGAAACACCAGCGGTTTACCGCGCACCTGCTGGCCCAGGATCGGGAAATCCGCGCGGATGCGGGAGACGTCGAAAGCGTGCGTCACGTCGTTCATGTTCCGTTGTGGTCCCACCACCGATCGACCGCCGCTTCCATCGCCGCGCGCGCGGCGGCGTGGGGCACGGTCTCCAGCGCTTCGGCGAGGAAGGCGCGGACCAGCATCGCGCTTGCGGCGGCCTCGGGGATGCCGCGGGCGCGCAGATAGAACAGCTGGTCCGGGTCCAGCGCGCCGAGCGTGGCGCCGTGGCTGCATTTCACGTCGTCGGCGAAGATTTCCAGTTCCGGCTTCACGTCCATCTCGGCGGCGTCGGACAGCAGCAGGGCCTGGCTCATCTGGTAGCCATCGGTCTTCTGCGCGTCGCGGGCGACTTCGATGCGGCCCTGGAACACCCCGCGCGAGGCGCCGGTCAGGACGGTCTTCACGCTCTGGCGCGAGGTGCCGTGCGGCGCGGCGTGGCGGATCACGGAGGTCAGATCGGCATGGCGCGTGCCGGACAGAAGCTGCGCGGCCGAGAACCCGGCATGGGCGCCGGCGCCGGACAGGACGGCGTGGTACTCGGTGCGGGCCAGGCGCGCGCCGGCAGCCAGGGTGAAACCGTCATAGGTGGCGTCAGCGCCGATCTCGGCCGCGATCAGGGCCAGGTGGAAGGCGTCGTCCGATTCGTCCTGCAGGCGCAGATGCGTCAGCCGCGCGCCAGCCGCCAGGCGGATCACTGTCAGCGGGTTGTGCAGGTAGCGCCCAGTACCGGCGGAGGTGTCCAGCAAGGTCAGCTGCGCGCCTGCGCCCAGCGTTACGGTGTGGCGCGGATGCGCGGCCCGGCCCTCGGTAGTGAGCGACAGCAGCGCGATCGTGCCGGCGTCCAGGCCGGCGGGGACCGCGATGGTCACGCCATCGGCGGCGAACATGGTGTTCATGGCGGCCAGCACGCGGGTCTCGGCGCCTGCCATCGGATCGAAGTCCGGACGGTCCGTGAAGGCAGCGATCTCGACCCCGGCGGGGAGCACCGACAGATCGCGCCGCCAGCGCCCGTCGATCAGCACCAGCCGTGCCGGCGCCAGGGATGCGGGCAGGTCGAGCGTCGCGGTGCTGGCGTGATCCGCCAGCGGGGCCTCGGCCAGGGCGCGCAGCGAGGTGTATTTCCACGCTTCCTCCCGCCGTCCCGCCGCGGCCCCGGGCAGGCCCAGGGCGCGGAACGCCGTGGCCGCCGCCGCGCGCGGCGCGGGATTGCCTGGCAGCGTGCCCAGCAGCGCCGCGTGGCGCGCGAGGAACCCCGCAACCCCGGTGGGCTGCGCGATCATGCTGCAACCGCCGCGTAGCCGCTGGCTTCCAGTTCCAGCGCCAGTTCCGGCCCGCCCGAGCGCACGATCCGCCCGGCCGAGAGCACATGCACCCGGTCCGGTACCAGCCGCTCCAAAAGCCGCTGGTGATGGGTGATGACCAGTGCGGAGAAATCGGGACCGCGCAGCGCGTTCACGCCTTCCGCCACGATGCGCAGCGCATCGATATCAAGCCCGCTGTCGGTTTCGTCCAGGATCGCCAACCGCGGGCGCAGCAGCGCCATCTGCAGCACTTCGTTGCGCTTCTTCTCGCCCCCCGAAAAGCCGACATTGACGTTGCGCTTCAGCATGTCCTCGGGCATCGCCAGGCGCTTCGATTCGGCGCGGGCGAGTTTCAGGAACTGCACGGCGTCCAGTTCCGCCTCGCCACGGGCGCGGCGGACCGCATTCAGCGCAGTGCGGAGGAAATTGGCGTTGTTCACGCCCGGCAGTTCCACCGGGGCCTGGAAGGCGAGGAAGATGCCGTTCGCCGCACGCACCTCGGGTGGCATCGCCAGCAGATCGGCGCCGTCGAACGTGACGCTGCCGGCGGTGACGTCGTAATCCTCCCGCCCTGCCAGGACGTAGGACAGGGTGGATTTGCCCGAGCCGTTCGGTCCCATGATGGCATGGACCTCGCCCGCCGGAACGGTGAGATCGATGCCGCGCAGGATCGGCTTGCCTTCGATCGCGGCGACGAGGTCGGTGATCGCGAGCATCAGCCCACCGAGCCTTCCAGACTGACGGCCAGCAGCTTCTGCGCCTCGACGGCGAATTCCATCGGCAGTTCCTTCAGCACTTCCTTGCAGAATCCGTTCACGATCAGGCCGACGGCGTCTTCTTCCGACAGGCCACGAGAGCGGCAGTAGAACAACTGGTCCTCGGAGATTTTCGAGGTAGTGGCCTCGTGCTCCACGGTGGCCCGCGGATTGCGGCTTTCGATGTAGGGAACCGTGTGGGCGCCGCAATGCTGGCCGATCAGCAGGCTGTCGCATTGCGTGTGGTTGCGCGCCCCGGACGCGCGCGGTCCGATCCGCACCAGGCCGCGATAGGTGTTGTCCGACCGCCCGGCGGAAATGCCCTTCGAGACGATGGTCGAGCGCGTGTTGCGCCCGAGATGGATCATCTTGGTCCCGGTATCGGCCTGCTGGCGGTTGTTGGTGACGGCGACCGAGTAGAACTCGCCCACGCTGTCATCGCCTTCCAGCACGCAGGACGGGTATTTCCAGGTGATCGCCGAGCCGGTCTCCACCTGGGTCCAGGAGATATGCGCCCGCTTACCGCGGCACGCCCCGCGCTTGGTGACGAAGTTATAAATCCCGCCGCGGCCTTCCGCGTCGCCCGGATACCAGTTCTGCACCGTGCTGTATTTGATCTTGGCGTCGTCCAGCGCGATCAGCTCCACCACCGCGGCATGGAGCTGGTTCTCGTCGCGCATCGGCGCGGTGCAGCCTTCCAGATAGCTGACCTGCGCGCCGGCATCTGCAATGATCAAGGTGCGCTCGAACTGGCCGGTGTTGCGAGCGTTGATGCGGAAATAGGTGGACAGTTCCATCGGGCAGCGTACGCCCGGCGGGATATAGACGAAGCTGCCATCGGTGAAGACCGCGCAGTTCAGCGCGGCGAAGAAATTGTCGGCGACGGGCACCACGCTGCCCAGGTATTTCCGCACCAGATCGGGATGTTCGCGCACCGCTTCGCTGATCGGACAGAAGATCACGCCGGATTTCGCCAGCGTGGCGCGGAACGTGGTGGCGACGGACACGCTGTCGAACACCGCGTCCACTGCGACATTCGACGCGCCTTCCACCCCGGCGAGGATGGCGCGTTCCTTCAGCGGGATGCCGAGTTTTTCGTAGGTGGCGAGCAACTCCGGATCGACCTCGTCCAGAGATTGCGGGCCTGGGGCACGCTTCGGCGCGGCGTAATAATGGATGCCCTGATAGTCGATCGGCGGATGCCACACGCGCGCCCAATGCGGCTCGGTCATCTGCTGCCAGGCGGCGAAGGCGGCGAGCCGCCAGTCCAGCAGCCAGGCGGGTTCGTCCTTGCGCGACGAGATCAGGCGGATTGTGTCCTCGGTCAGTCCGGCCGGGGCCATGTCCATGGCGATATCCGTCTCGAACCCGTATTTATAGCCGCCATCGGCCAGGGCGCGGACGGTTTCCAGGGTTTCGGCTTCGGCGGGCATCGGCGGTGATCCTAGGAGGCGGCGGGCTGGGGCGCAGCGGCGGGTAGGCGGAAGGCACGCGGGATGGCGGCTTCTTCCATGTCGGCCAGCGTGATCGCGTGCAGCGCGGTCTCGATCGCGGCGTTCACGGGATCCCAGCGACCGCGAACGGGGCAGAGATTTTCGGTGGAACACGCGCCTTCCGCGCCATCGACGCAGGCGGTCAGCGCGATCGGGCCGTCGATCGCGGCGATGACCTCGGCGACGGGAATGGCGGCAAGCGGGCGCGCCAGGCGGTAGCCGCCGCGGGCGCCGCGCTGGGAGACAACCAGGCCGGCGCCGGTCAGCGCTTTCAGGACCTTGGCCACCGTCGGTTCGGGAATACCGCTGGCCGCGGCGAGGCCCGGCGAGGTCTGGATGCCGGCGTCCCCGCGGGCCAGGCGCACCAGCGCCACCACGGCGTAATCGGTGAGCTTGGAGAGTCTGAGCATGACGGGCGGGCCTCGGGCGAATGGGGACTGCGTCGGTCCTGATTAGACGGACATGGCGTATCGCGCCGGGAGCGTCAAGGGGCAGGCGGCGGTTCCTGGCGCGGCACGCCCGGGATTTCGGTGCGCGGACCGCAGCGCCACACGCCAGATCAGCGGGCTGCTTGCGCCACCAGCGGCACCCCGTGCCGTACCACGCCGGTCGCACCCAGCGGCGGGCCGGCGAAGCCGTTCACCACCAACTCGGTCCCGCCCGCATTCCCCGTGGTCAGCAGCAGCCCCGGCGCCGGCGGCACCAGCGTATCGCCGGCATGTAGCAGCCGCGACAGCACCACCGTGCCATGCCCGTCCAGCAGGGAGACCCAGGCATCAGCGGTGGCGCGGATCGCGATCTTCGGCGGAGCGGCGGGCGCCGGCGCCGTGGCCCGGGCGACCAGCGGCGTGGCCTGCATTGCCAGGTCGCCATGCAAGGTTCCGGCAGGCGCGGTGGTTCCCTGCGGCCCAATCACCGCTGGTGCGGTCCTGACTGGTTCGGGCCCGATCGAGGGTTGCGCAGCGGCCTGTGCGGCGACAGTCGGCTTGGTCGTGGGAGCGCTCACGGCAGGTTTGATCACCGCCGCAGCGGCTGTGACCGGCTCGGGTCTGACCGGGGGCTTCGCGGCAGCCGGCGTGGCGACAATCGGCTTCGGCGTGGGCGCGATCACGGCGAGCTTGATCACAGCCGCGGCAGCCGTGTCGGGCTCCGGTCCAGCCATCGATTTTGGCATAAGCGCGATCACCGCAGGCTTCGTCACCACCGGCTTCACAGCCGGCACGCGCACCGCGGGGGCAGCCGCATGGATCGATGGTGCAGCGGAGACGGCGGGAGCCGCCCGCGGCGGGGCCAACACGTCCGCCCGCGCCAGACCGTACGCTACCAGAGGTCTCGGGTTTGGAGCGGCGAGATGCGCAACCGGCCGTGGCACGGGCACGCGATCCAGGAACACCGCGCCCAGCACGAGCACCGGAAGCGCCAGCACCGCGGCCAGTATCGCGGCCGAATGGCGGGATGGCCGCCGCGGCGGGTCGGGCGCGCGACGCGGCGCAACCGCCGCCGCCGGAGGGGGATCTGGAGCCGCCACTGGGGCGACCACGGGTGCCACCACGGCGACCGGAGCCGGTTGGGTCGCCGCATCGTCGTCCGGCAGGCGCAGCGGCGAGACTTTGCGCAGCCGCGTCACCTCGCCCGACAGCACGTCCAGCAGTGTCCGCAGCGGCGCCAGGGCGTCCGCCGCCACCGTCGTCTCGCCCCCGGCGGCGGCGCGTTCCAGCAACGCAACGCGGCGCGCAAGCGCGGCCAGGCGTGGGTCCGCTGCGAATTCGGCAGGGCCAGGAGCGGCACCGGGAAGCGGACCCGCGGGCGTATCAATGCCCGCCGCCGGCTGGGGCCAGGCGCGGCGGGGGGCGGCGCCAGCGCGATGGAACCGGTCCAGGTCCTGCGCCATCCGTCGCAGCAGCGTCACATGCTCGGGCGGCGGGTCGGTTTCCGCGTGTTCGGGCGGGCGGACCCAGCTGGCCAGAACGGCCGCGTGGGCGAACAACGCCTCACGTGGCGGCGCTTCGGCGCCGGTCGGCGCCACCCGCTGATGTTCGGTTTCGTCCACCCCATGCCCCCGCTATCCGGACCGATCGCGCGCGGCGAGCGGCCCAGGGACGATCCTGCCGCAGAACCATCCATCTTGCAACCAAACCCGCCCGAATCGCCGCGGCTTAGGCCAATCGGGCACCCACGCGCCGCGCCGTCGCCTCCCGCTGTGCCGTGATCGCCGCCATCGAGGCCCGCGCCGCCGCCACTACTCCGGCCGGCGCACGGGCCGGAGTCCCGGCATCGAACGGCGGCTCCGGCGCGTATTGCATGAACAGCTGGATGCCGCGCGCGACATCATCGCCCCGCAATAGCGCCGCGACGCGCAGCGCGCCGTCGATCCCGGCGGTGACCCCGGCAGCGGAAACCAACGTCCCGTCGATGACCACGCGCGCGTCCTCGGGGATCGCGCCGAAATAACCCAGCAGATGGAACGCGGCCCAGTGCGTGGTGGCGCGCCGGCCGCGCAGCAATCCGGCCGCACCGCAGATCAGCGCACCGGTGCAGACCGAGAACACGATCCGCGCTCCCGCAGCCTGACGGCGGATCCAGTCCAGCACAACCTCGTTCTCCATCAGCGCCTCCTGCCCGTACCCACCCGGGACGTGCAGCAGATCGAGCGGTGGGGCGTCCGCCAGCATTGCGTCCGGGATCAGTCGCAGCCCGCGCACGTCGCGCACCGGTGCCAGGCTGGGGGCATACAGGCGGTAGGTGGCGTTGGGCAGGCGGGCGAACACCTCGAACGGACCGGTCAGGTCGATCTGATCGAGGCCGTCGAACAGCAGCGAGCCGATCTGGAGGGGGGTCTCGGGGGACAGCATGGCGTGGCCTTTCGCGGCGGGATGGACAACCAGAGGGTAGCGCGGCAGGGTTTGGCAGAAATGCCAGTCTCCCCTCGCTTCTCGCCAAACCTGCCCCACCCTCACCTGCCCCGCGTTGTGGCGTTGCTCGGGTTTCCGTCGGTCCAGCTGCTGGACGTGGCCGGGCCGTTGCAGGTCTTCGCCACCGCCAACGAGACCCTGGCCCGCGACGGGCTGCCGCCGGCCTATGCACCGCGCCTGGTGGCCGCCGGCGGGGGCGCGTTGGCGAGTTCCTCGGGGCTGACGCTGATGGCCGCGCCGCTGCCGGACGCCAGGGACACGATCGACACCATGCTGGTGGCCGGTGGCCCGGGCGTGCGGGCGGCGGCAGAGGACGCGGCGCTGGTGGCCTGGGTCCGGGCACGGGCGGGAAGCACGCGGCGCGTGGCCTCGGTCTGCACCGGGGCGTTCCTGCTGGCCGCGGCGTGCGTGCTGGACGGAAGACGCGTCACCACGCATTGGCGGGAGGCCGGGGAACTGGCGCGCCGCTATCCCGCGGCGCGAGTGGACCCAGACCCGATCTTCATCCGCGACGGCAACCTGTGGACCTCGGCCGGAGTGACGGCAGGGATCGATCTGGCGTTGGCGCTGGTGGCCGACGATCTGGGCCGGTCTCTGGCGCTCGTGGTGGCGCGGCAGTTGGTCGTGTTCCTGCAACGTCCGGGCGGGCAGGCGCAGTTCAGCGCCGCGCTGGCGTTGCAGGCCGGCGAGGACCGCTTCGGCAAGCTGCACGACTGGATCGCGGCGCATCCGGCCGCGGACCTGTCGTTGCCGGCGTTAGCGGCGCGCGCGGGCATGAGCGCGCGCGGGTTCAGCCGCCATTACGCGCGCACCACCGGCGTCACCCCCGCCCGCGCGGTGGAACGACTGCGGGTGGAGGCGGCACGGCGCCGTCTGGTCGACACCGTGCAGCCGGCGAAAACCGTCGCCGCGCAATGCGGCTTCGGCGCGGAGGAGACGATGCGGCGCAGTTTCCTGCGGCTGCTGCGGACCACGCCCGGGGAGTATCGCGCGCGGTTCGGCGCTGCGCCCCGCGGCGGCGCGTCGTAATCCCCGCTGGCCGAGGTCAGCCGCGCGCGGATCAGGAGTCGTCGCGCAGGAAACGAACGCGCTCCGCATCGTTGCCGATATGCGCGGCCAGCCGCTGGCGCAACTCCCGCTCCGTCCCACCCTCCGTCGCGGCCCGCGACACGAGAACCCGCGCGATCGGCCCCAGCGCCAGGGTCAGGTCCTGGCGCACGCGATCCAACGTAGCCGCGGCCAACGCCGCGGCCGTTCCCGAGGCTACCGTCCTCTGCCCCGAAGCGACGGCCAGGCCGGTACTCTCGGGGGCGCCCTGTACCGCGCGCAGGAACGCGGTCCGCTCCGCCTCCCGCTCAATGCTGACGCCGAGCCGCGTGCACAGCGCGTCAAGCGATCCAGCCTCGCGTGCCGCTTCGCGCACCAGATGCCGTGCGATCGGACCGACATGGCCGGCCAGCCGCCGCTCGATCGTCGCCAGGACCGCGGGATCGAATCCGCTCGGATGGATGCGCGCCGCCACCACCGTGGTCGCCCCGTCTCCCGGGACTTCGGCCAGAACGGGGTCCGGCAGTCCGCGCAACGCCGCCGCCATCGCCCCGGCGGTCGGGAACCGGTCCGCCGCACGCTTGGCAAGCGCCCGGCGCACGATCGCCACCAGGGAAGGCGGCAGTCCGTCCGCGCGCGACCCTGGCTCGAACGGTGCCGGGTCCATCAGCGCCTGTACGATGGCCGTGAAGGTCCGCCCCGGAAACGGCCGATCCCCGCTCAGCAGCTCGAACAGCAGCGCACCGGCCGAGAACAGGTCGCTGCGCCCGTCCACCCGCTCACCCCGGCACTGCTCGGGCGACATGTAGCTCGGCGTGCCCAGCACCGCGCCGGTCTGCGTCAGGCTGGCGTTTTCCATCCGCGCGATACCGAAATCCGTGACTTTCACCCGCAGGTCTGGCAGCAGCATGATGTTCGCGGGCTTCACGTCACGATGTACGATCCCCATCGTGTGCGCCGCCCCCAGCGCGTCCAGCACCTGGGTCACCATCGCGACGGCACGATCGGGTGCGAAGCGTCTCTCCCGCCGCAGCGCGGTGGCCAATGTTTCGCCGGCCACGTATTCCATCGCCAGGAACGGGTTACCGTCATGCAGCGCGAAATCATGAATGATAACGATGTTCGGATGCGCGCAGCGCGCCGCAGCGCGCGCTTCCTGGTTGAAGCGGGCAAGGAATTCTGTGCGCTCCTCGCCGTCCAGCAGGTCGGCGCGGATCAGTTTGATCGCGACCTCGCGTCCCAGCGCTGGATCAAGCGCGCGATAGATCACTCCCATCGCGCCGCGCCCCAGCACCGCTTCTACCTGATAGCGGCCGATCGTGGCGGGCAATGGCTCCGGGGCGGAAATGGCTCAGCCTTCCAGCAGCTTCATGGCGTTCACCAGGCTGCGCCGCATGCGGTTGAAGGATTGCGCCAATGAGCCGATCTCGTCGCTGCCGCGTGCCTCGAACTCGGGCGCATCGGCGTTGCCCAGGCTAACCTCGCTCGCGATCGACGCCATAGTCCGCACCGGGCGGATGATGACGTAATGCAACAGCAGGTTGAGCAGCAGCAGTGTGACGGCGAACACCGCCGCTAACCCGCCCAGATAGAACACAAGCAGCCGGTTGGCGCGATCGAGCGCGACCCGCATCGGCACTGAGACGATCTGCGCGCCCTGCACACTGCCGAGCGTCCAGCCGAACCCATTCTTGCTGCCATACAGATCAACCATCGCCGGCGGTGCCGCCGCGGGGGTGGAATGGCAGGTCAGGCAATCCTTGGTGTCGATCCGTACCGGCTGCGACAGCGACAGGATCGGCCCCTTCGGCGTATCGCGCGTGGTAACCAGCTCGGCCAGACTGGGGCGCTGGCGCAAGGTGGCGATGATCGCCGCCTCCCACCGGCTCGCGCGATCGGCCGGGTTGGTGGGGTCGAGTGCGGCTTCCTTGAAGGTGTAGTCCGGGAATTTCTTGGTCATCGCACGCAGGTTCGCCTCCGCGGCGAAGAACGGCACGCTTTGCGGCAGGAAACGCTGCTGCTGCTGATCGACCAGCAAAGGCTCGATCTCCTGCGCCGTGTAGCCTATCACGGCGTTGGCCTGGGCCATCATGATCGCGGCTTCCTGCAACACCTCGCGCCGCGCGTTGCGTTGGACGATGTGCCGCGAGACGACGGCAGCGAGGCCCAGGCCGACCACAAAGGCCGCCAGCAGCATCAGGTTGAACTTGGCGCGAAGACCCATGGGAGCGACCTAGCGGGGGTTGGAAGAAACGAGCCGCGTGGCCTCGACGCCGGTCAGGGCGCCGGTCATGGGATCGTGCAGCTCGAACTGGAAGCGACGAATCGCGGCGCGCGTGTCGGGGCCGAACACGCCGTCGATCTTGCCGTCATAATACCCCAGACGGGCAAGCGCGGTCTGCGCACGGGCACGGTCCGCATCCGTCATCGCCGCCTCGCCGGGCAGCTGGGCCGGCGCGGCCGCCAGCCGGGGTGCCGCGATGGGCGGCGGTGCGCCAGCAAGGAATCGCGACGGCACGGGCAGGTGCAACCCGGCGATCCGCCCTGCCTCGCCGGCCTGCGCCAATGCCGCGCGCACCCCTGCGATCAGCGTCCCAGCCTGCACCGCGGGGCCGCTGAGCCCGGCGATCAGCGCGGTAGCCAGCGGCGTCGGCGCGGTCTGCCCCGCGTCGTCACGCACGGCCACCAAGCCGAGTGGCGCCGGAAGCGTGGTCGGGTCGATCCCGATCCCCGCCACCATCGGCGCGCCTGGGCGAGACGCGAGATCCAACGCCACCACCGCACCCGCATCCTGCACCGCGCGCAACGTCCCGAGCACGGAGGCCAACAGCACCCCGCGCGTCAACAAATCGGTCGGGCGCGCAATCGTCGCCGCGACCGGGAGGAAGAACCCGCGATCGTTCAACGACGCCGCGTAGCCACAGAGATAGACGAAGCCAGGCGTCGTCGGCGCTTGCGCCAGTCGCGCCGAAAACCGACCAAGTGCGCCATCCACCTGGCCGAGGGCCGCGTCTTCCTGCGCGATCACGCGAAACCCGAGTCGGCGCAGCGCGGCGGCGACCGCGTGGGCGGAAAGTGCGCATCCTGGCAGCGCGGGCAGCGCATCGTACGTCGCATTGCCGATCACCAGTGCGATGCCAGGCGCGGGCGCGGGCGCGGCGGCGGCACTGCGCGAAAGCGCAATGGCGCACAGCGCTCCAGCCCAGCGCCAGAAGCTGCCCCACGATCGCCGGCGCGGCATTGGACTTGTCACTTGTGACCTTTCGATTGCCTGACCCGGACCCAATCCGGCCGGGACATTATCTAACCGAGATGCCGCAGCCTGGGTAGCACGACCACCGCGGTGCCCCCGCTACGCCACCACACCCGACCGCCGCAGCGCGGCGATCCGCGCCGGATCGTAGCCCAGCGCGCCCAGCACCGCATCGGTATCCGCCCCCAGCGCCGGGGCCGCTGCGCGCGGCATCGCCGCGCCAGGCAGGCGGAACGCCGGCGGGACCATCCGCACCGCGCCGTGCGAGGGATGGGCGTAGTCCCACACCCGATCCTCGGTACGCACGAAAGCGCTTGTCAGGGCGTGGGCGATGTCGTGCACCGGCGCGGCCGGGACCGACCCGGCGAACCGCGCGAGCCAGTCCGCGTTGGCGCGCGTGCCCAGCGCCGCGGACAGCGCCTCGGTCAGCACCGCCCGGTGCGCCAGCCGCGCGGCGAAGTCCTTGAAGCGCGGGTCCGCAGCCAGATCCGGCCGCTCGATCGCCGCGCACAGCGCCGGCCAGAATTTCTCCTTGTTGCACATGATGAAGATCCAGCTATCCGCGGTGCGGTACAGCTGGCTCGGCGTCAGTGACGGATGCGCGCCGCGCGGCTCGCGGCCCTGGACGTGGCCCACGTTCAGGAACCAGGTCGCAAGGTAGTTCAAGTTCGCCAGCGCGGTATCGAACAGGCTGACCTCCACATCGCGGCCCACCCCGGTCGCGCGCGCGGCAATCACGCCGGCCAGCAAGGTCAGCGCGGCATAGACCCCGGCCATCATATCGACGATGGAAAGACCGAAACGCGCCGGCGGGCCATCCGGCTCACCGGTCAGGGACAGATATCCGGCCTCGGCCTGCATCAGATAGTCGTAGCCGGGCCAGGCGGCCCGCGCACCTCCCCGGCCATAGGCGGACAGATGCGCGCAGACGATACGCGGGTTGGCGGATTTCAGCGCGTCGTAGGTGACGCCGAGCCGGGCCGGCTGATCGCCGCGCAGATTGTCCAGCACTGCGTCCGCGCCCGCTACCAGGTCTCCCAGCACCGCGCGGCCCTCGGAGGTGCCCAGGTTCAGCCCCACCGAGCGTTTGTTGCGATTGAACGCCTGGAAGAAATGGCTGTCGTCCTCGCCCAGAAAATGCGGACCAACGCGGCGGCCGACATCGCCGCCCTCGGCCGGGTTCTCGATCTTGATGATCTCCGCGCCCATGTCAGCGAGCTGCATCGAGCCGAACGGGCCGGCGCCATACTGCTCCACCGCGATCACCCGCACCCCGGCCAGCGGCAGGCTCATGCCGGATGCCTTGCAACCAGCTGGCGGGCGATGATCAGGCGTTGCAGCTCGTTGGTGCCTTCGCCGATCACCAGCAGCGGCGCGTCGCGGTACAGCCGCTCCACCGGGAATTCGGTGGAATAGCCGTAGCCGCCATGGACGCGCATCGCCTCGGTCGCGTTCTCCAGCGCCGCTTCGGTGGCGAACAGTTTCGCCATGCCGGCTTCCATGTCGCAGCGTTCGCCGCCGTCGTATAGTTCCGCGGCGCGCCGGACCAGCAGGCGCGCGGCCTCGGTGCGCGTGGCCATATCTGCGAGTTTCAGCGCGATCGCCTGGTGCTCGGCGATCGGCTTGCCGAAAGTCCGGCGCAGCTGCGCGTAGCGGAGGGATTCGTCCAGCGCCGCCTGCGCGATCCCTACCCCGCGCGAGGCCACATTGATCCGCCCCAGTTCCAGACCCGAAAGCGCGTGGTTCAGCCCCAGCCCCTCAACCCCGCCGATCAGGCGGTCGGCGGGCACGCGATAGTCCCGGAATACCAGCTCAGCGCTGTCGATACCTTTGTAACCCAGCTTCTCCAGCTTGCGGCTGACGGTGAAGCCAGGGCCTTTCTCGGCCAGCAGCAGGCTCATGCCGCGATGGCGCGGCGCCGCGTTCGGATCGGTCTTCACCAGGAGCGCGAAGCAGGAACCATGGATCCCGTTGCTGATCCAGGTCTTGGTGCCGTTGACGATGTAGTGATCGTCCACCCGCCGCGCGGTGGTGCGGATCGCCTGCAGATCGGTGCCGCAATCGGGCTCGGTCAGCGCGAGTCCGCCGCGGATCTCGCCGGAAGCAAAGCGCGGCAGGAACATGCGTTTCTGCGCCGCGGTCCCGTGCCGCTGCACCGCCGCGGCCATGATCAGATGCGAATTGAAAATCCCGGTCAGCGACATCCACACCCGCGCGATTCGTTCCACGATCGCCGCATAGGTGGCGCAAGCCAGGCCGAGGCCGCCATAGTCGGGATGAATGATCGCCCCGAACAGGCCCAGCGCCTGCATCTTCGCCACGATCTCCGCCGGCCAGGTATCGGACTTCTCCAGCGCGTGAACATGGGCGATCACATCGCGCTTCAGGAACGCCTCGATACTGTCCAGGATCGCGCGGTCGTCGCTCATGCGCCACCCCGCTGATCCAGCACCCGCCGCGCCTTGCCCGCCGAGCGTTCGATCTGCCCAGGTGGTTCGATCACGATCCGCACGGTCAGCCCAACCGTGTCCTTGATGCGCTTGCTCACCGCATGCGCCTCGGCTTCCAGCCGTTCCTGATCCGTGACATGCGGCTGGTGTTCCACCTGCACCGTCACCTCGTCCATCCGCCCGGTGCGGGTCAGCACGATCAGATAATGTCCGGTCAGGGCGGCACTGGCGAGCAACTGCTCCTCGATCTGGGTCGGGAACAGGTTGACGCCGCGCACGATCAGCATGTCGTCGGACCGGCCGGTGACTTTCTCCATCCGCCGCATGGTGCGCGCCGTGCCCGCCAACAGGCGGGTCAGGTCGCGGGTGCGGTAGCGGATGACCGGCATCCCTTCCTTCGTCAGCGTGGTGAACACCAGCTCTCCGAAGGCACCCTCGGGCAGCACCTGGCCCGTTTCCGGATCGATCACCTCGGGGTAGAAATGATCCTCCCAGATCGTCGGGCCGTCCTTGGTGTCTACGCACTCGCTGGCGACACCCGGTCCCATGACCTCGGACAATCCATAGATATCGACAGCGTCCATCGCGAACCCGGACTCGATCTCGCGGCGCATGGCATTGGTCCAGGGTTCGGCGCCGAACACGCCGACCCGCAGTGACGTGGTGCGCGGATCGATCCCCTGGCGGTGGAACTCGTCCAGGATCGCCAGCATGTAGCTCGGCGTGATGCTGATCACGTCGGGGCGGAAATCGGTGATCAGCCGCACCTGACGTTCCGTCATGCCGCCCGAGACCGGGACCACGGTGCAGCCCAGCCGCTGCGCGCCGTCATGCAGCCCGAGCCCGCCGGTGAACAACCCGTAGCCATAGGCGTTGTGGATCAGCATCCCCGGCCGTGCGCCGGCGGCATACAGGGACCGCGCCACCAGATCCGCCCACACATCCAGATCCCGCGCCGTGTACCCCACCACCGTCGGCCGCCCGGTGGTGCCCGAGGACGCATGGATCCGCGCCAGCCCGGATCGCGGCACCGCGAACATCCCGAACGGGTAGGTGGCGCGTAGGTCCTTCTTGGCGGTGAAGGGGAACCTGGCCAGGTCCTCGGGTCTGCGAAAATCCTCCGGCGCCACGCCAGCGCCGGCGAACGCAGCGCGGTAATGCGGCACATTGGCGTAGGCGTGGCGCAGGCTCCAGGCCAGGCGTTCGGTCTGCAGCGCGGTGATCTCGTCGCGGCTTGCGGTTTCGATCGGATGCAATCCGGCGTGCGGCATTCAGGCGTCCTCCGGCTCGAAGAAACGGCCGCCGGTCAGGCGGGAATGGCCGCGTAGCTCGGCCACCACGTCCCCGTCCCCGCCGGTGACGCGCACATCGGTGATGCCGGAGCGGCCGGAGGCGACGCGTTCCACCGCCTCGGCGCGCAGCACCTCGCCGCGCCGGCCGGGGCGGAGGAAGGTGATCGCGCCCTGCTGCGCCACAGCGCGCGCGCCGTGGGAATTGCAGGCATAGGCGAAGGCGGAATCGGCCAGCGTGAAGATGAACCCGCCATGGCAGATGCCATGTCCGTTCACCATCGTTTCGGTCACAGTCATGGTCAGGACAGCGCGGCCGGGGCCGACGCTTTCCAGCGCGATGCCCAGACTGGCGCTGGCGCGATCGGCCGCCCCCATGGCCGCAGCGCAGGCGCGGGCGAGGGTATCGGGGTCGCGCGTCATGCGCCGCGGCCGGGGAAGGAGGCGGGGCGCTTTTCCAGGAAGGCGCGCACGCCCTCGGCGAAATCCCCGCCGCGGCCGGCTTCGCCTTGCAGCCGGGCTTCCAGGTCCAGCTGCGCGGCCAGGCTGTTGCCGGGTGAGGCGGCGAAGGCCTGTTTGGTCAGGGCAAAGGCACGGCTGGGGCCGGCGGCGAGTTTCGCGCACATCGCCGCCGCGTCGGCTGCCAGGGCGGCGTCATCGACGACGCGCCAGATCAGGCCCCAGGCCTCGGCTTGCGCGGCGGGCAGCGGTTCAGCCAGCAGGGCGAGGGCGCGGGCGCGCGCCTCGCCGATCAGGCGGGGGAGGAAGAAGCTGGCGCCCGAGTCCGGCACCAGGC
>VFSW01007535.1_pt1 | contig 15777 bp, 16 predicted proteins | sample 5358111 | NCBI WGS metagenome assembly VFSW01 (sample SAMN11554181, study PRJNA540505) | mine drainage metagenome | isolation source: sediment from site ElyBrook_90M | place: USA: Ely Copper Mine, Vershire, VT | collected 2017 | reverse complement strand
TGAATGAATTGTTCGAACGGCGTGACGAACCGTTCGAACGCCGGTTCCCACGGCGCGACAAAGCGCCGATCATCGGGCGCGGAATAGTGATGGTCCTGCGGCGTGTGGGTCATCGTCTGTAGCGTAGCAGAATCGGCGACAAACCTCCGGCATGGCCAGGGTTCCATACCGAACCTATACACTCGGCGGGAGGATGGCTGTACTATTGGCCCTGCACACTTGGCGGCAGTTCATCCCTGATCAGCGCATGCCCACAACTCCTGGCCACGACTCGCCCGATACCATTTCACTCGCCTTCACCGGTGCCTCCGGCGCGCCCTATGGTTTGCGCCTGCTGGAATGCCTGATCAAGGCGCAGAAGCGTGTCTATCTTATGATCTCCGGGCCGGGTCAGGTCGTGCTGGACATGGAGACCGATCTGCAACTGCCCGGCCAGCCCGCCGCGATCCAGCGCGTGCTGGCCAAGCGGTACGGCGCGGTCGCCGGACAGCTCGACGTGTTCGGCAAGGAACAATGGACCGCGCCGGTGGCCAGCGGCTCGGGCGCGCCGCGCGCCATGGTGGTCTGCCCGTGCACCATGGGCACGCTGGCGTCGATCGCCAACGGGTTGAGCGGCAATCTCATCGAGCGCGCCGCGGATGTGGTGATCAAGGAAGGCCGCAAGCTGATTCTGGTGCCGCGCGAAGCGCCGTTCTCGGCGATTCATCTGGAGAACATGTTGAAGCTCGCGCGCCTGGGCGTGGTGATCCTGCCGCCCAATCCCGGTTTCTATCACGCGCCGAAGACCATCGGCGATCTGGTGGATTTCGTGGTGGCGCGGATTCTCGATCAGTTGCGGATCGAGCATGCGCTCGTGCCGCGCTGGGGGGAAGAACCGTAGGGCCGGCTTCAGCCGGCCGGGTTTTCATGGTGCGGGAATGGCGGCCTGATGGCCGCCTTCCCATCGACATAATACGGGTTGTTCAAAATGGCCGGTCAGGAAATCCCGCTGTTCCCGCTGCACACCGTGCTGTTCCCCGGCGGCCCGTTGCCGCTGCGCATCTTCGAGGCGCGCTATATCGACATGGTCAGCGCCTGTATGAAGAGCGGCACGGGTTTCGGTGTGTGTCTGATCCGCGAGGGCAAGGAGGTGGGTGTGGCGGCATCGACGCATGATATCGGGACGCTGGCGCTGATCCAGGATTGGCATCAGCGTCACGACGGTCTGCTCGGCATCACCGTGCGGGGCGAACAGCGTTTCGAGCTGCGTTCGGTGCGCGTGCAGAGCGATCAGCTCTGCTGGGCGCAGGCTGACCTGCTGGCGCCGGAGCCGTCTGTGGAGGTGTCGGAGCGGCATCTGGCCCTGGTCGATGTGCTGCGCCGCACCATCGAGGGCATCGGCGGTCATTACGCGCAATTACCGACCCATTATGCCGACGCGACCTGGGTCGGTTACCGGCTCGCCGAACTGCTGCCGCTGAAGCTGTCGCAAAAACAGTATTTCCTGCAGATCGACGATCCCGTGCGGCGCCTCGACGGCATCGGCGAATTGATGAATAATTTTGATCGGCTGCGGTGAGCATCAGCAGAGCGCGCGGTACGCGCCACGCATTTTTTAGCGCTTGCCGTGAATCAGCAACAATTCTCCGCGCCATTCCACCTCGTCCGCGTTGAGACTCGCCTGACGCGTTACTTTCCGCCACTCCCAGGCCGCGAGCGCCGGCAGCAGCGCGGCGAGCGGCCGGTCGAAGTCCCGCGCGCTGCGCAGATAGGCAATCAGCGGTGTCTTGCGCGCCAACCGCAGTTCCGAGACATCGCCGATCCATAACGGCTGCCGCGCGCTGTCGAGCAGGACATCGGCCCGCCATAATCGCAGTACATACAGACTGGCGGCGCTATTGCCCGGGTGTATCAGGCGCAGCACATCGTGACGGCCGTCGTGCACCTGCGGCAATACCGGCAGCGCGGCGAGCTGTGGATTGGGACTCAACCACAGCAAGGCGGTAGCGGGGCTCAGATTCACCGGCCGTTGCCAGCCTTGCGCGGCAAGCTGCGCGCGGATGCGTTCGAGATCGCCGGCCCATTGCACCGTCAGCGGCTGGGCCGGCCGGCCGCGCAGGTCGCCGCGGTATACGGGTAGCCGCCGCCAATCGCTTTGCCACCAATCCTGCGTCGACCAGTGCCGCGACTCATGGTGCAGCGCATAGCGGTGCATGTCGCTGCGATGGTCGTGCAGCACATGCCAGCTTCCGGCCAGCAGCAAGGTGCCGAGCAGCACCGCGCTGAAAGACCGGGCGCCGATCGGCGTCGGCGAGTGGCGTCGGTAAGCGATACCGAGCAGCGCCGTCCAGGCCATGCCCAGCGTCAGACCGCCCAACGTGTCCGACAGCCAGTGCGCGCCGAGATACAGCCGTGAGAACACGATCGGCACGATGAGCAGGCCGGCACACAGATACGGCAGCCAGCGCCGCGCGCCACTCAGTTCGCGCGCGATCAGCAGCGCGCAAAAACCGTACAGTGCCGTGCTGATGGTGGCGTGACCGCTGGGGAAGGAGGGATCGTGGAGCATGAACTGCATCGCCGGTGGACGCACCACCTTGAGGGCGTACTTCAGTACTTTGCTGACCAGCAGGCCAAAGCCGACGGCGCCGAGCAGATGCAGCGCCGCGTCGGTGCGGCGCCGCAGCAGCAGCCAGGCGCACAGCGTCAGGGTGACGACGACGGCAACCTGCGTATCGCCCAGTTCAGTGATGAGCACCATCAGGCTGTCCGCCCACGGCGTGCGTAGACCTTGCAGCAGTTGATAGGCGGCCAGATCGATGGGTGTCGGCCCCGCCGTTCCGAGCACGCCGTGCAGGATGCTGAAGAACGCCCAGGTCGAGATCAACAGGATGGCGCCGAACACCATCATGCCGCGCGCCTCGGGTCGCGCGGGATCGACCAGCGTGCCGCTCAAACGCCCCAGCACCGGATGCTGCGCGCCCCAGAGCAGCAGGCGATTCAGATAGCCGCCGGCGCGCGGCGTGACGAACTCAAACACGCGCCGCGCCAGCCACAGGCTCACCATCACCACCACGACCAGCAGTACCAGCAGCAACACCAGCCGTCCGGCCACTTCGCCGGCCAGATCCAGCGAAGCGCCGAACACCGTGCCGGGCAGAATATAAACCGGTGCCCAGGCCAGCGCCGACACGACGTTGATGGCGACGTAACGCCACACCGGCATATCCAGCATGCCGGCGACGGCCGGGATAAACGGCCGCAACGGGCCGATGAAACGGCCCAGCAGGATGCTCTTGCCGCCGTGGCGGTAAAAGAAATCCACGCCGCGATTGAGCAGTTCGGGGTAATGGCGCAGCGGCCACATGACACGCAGGCGCTGGTGATAATGGCGGCCAAACCAGAAACTGACGCCGTCGCCGAGCGAGGCGCCGAGGGCCGCGCAGGCCAGCGTGGTCCACATGTCCAGCACGCCCAGCGCAATCAGCGCGCCGGCGCCGAACAGCAGGAACACCCCCGGCAGCAGCAGTCCGATCACGGCCAGCGATTCGACGAAGGCTACTCCGAATACGGCGAATTCCGTCCACTGCGGGTGCAGGCGAGTCCAATCGAGGATGGGGTGGAGGATGTCGAGGGTCATAGGCGAGGGATTATAGGGTAGTGGGACGCTGTTGCGCGGGTTGGTGGCCAGATCGATTCAGATAGCCTCACCAATCCGTTTTTCACGGCCCACGGCCCACGGTCAACGTGTCGGCGGGTATTCGGAATACACCGCGAGATCGCCGGTGCTGCACGACCAGTCCGCGCGGGAATCCCAGAAGATGCGCGCTTCCGGCATGCCGGCGGGTTCGCTGTCCAGAGTTCCGGCTGGAATAACCACGACACCCAATTCCGCCACAAAACGCGGTAACAGGCTGCCGCAGATTCCGCAAAAGCAGGTGGAGAACCGTTCCGCGTCGGGTACTTTATAGCGGGTAAGCGATGCTTCGCCCTTTATCCAGTTGACGCCGCCCGATGCGATCATCAAGTTCGTGGCATGCCCGGTGCCCGTGGCTTTGCGGCAGCGTCGGCAATGGCAGTGGTAGAAATGTTTCGGATCGCCGCTCAAGTCGTATTGTACGGTGCCGCATAAACAACTGCCGCTGAATTTCATCTGTGCCATGGGCTCGCCCTCCACCAAATTTTTGGTTCTCTGTGCATTCGCTTTCTACATGACAGTCGTGCGGCGCGCCGCGAAAGCGAGCAACACGGCGGCCAGCATGGTCATGACGGCGGCCAGGACAAATGCGCTGTGCATGTTGATCGTCTGCCAGACCGCGCCGAACCACAGCGCACCGGGCAGTGCGAACAGGCCGACGGTCATGTGATACAGACCGAAGGCGGTGCCTTTGCTGTTGGGGTCGGCGACGTCGCCGATGAGTGCGCGTTCGGCGCCTTCGGTGAGCGCGGTGGCGGTGCTGTACAGCAGGTACAGGGCGATGACTTCAGGGCGCGTCACGAACCAGGGCATCGCGGCGAGCAATGCGGCGCGCGCCAGCCAACCGGTCAACAAAACAGGTAGACGGCCGCCGCGATCCGACCAGCGGCTGATCGGCAGGACCACCAGCGCGCGCAGTCCATGCGCCAGCGCCCAGAGCGGCGGAATCCAGAACAGACTGACGCCGGACTGTTGCAGGTACAGCACCAGGAACGCATCGGGCACGTTGGCCAAAGCCAATGCACCGGCGGCGGCGATCAGGGCGCGCAGTTGCGGATGCAGATCACGCCAGCGCAAGGTTGGCGGCGCGGACCAGCGCCGCCGCACCGATTCACGCACGCCCAGCATCAATATGACGACGGCGAGCATGCCCGGAATCACCGAGGCCAGGAACACGCCGCGCAGCGGCATGCCCAAGGCCAGCAAGACACTGGCGAGCAGCGGACCGAGCATGGCGCCGCTGTGGTCGAAGGCGCGGTGTACGCCGAATGCGCGACCGCGTTGCGAGGCATCGACGGCGTCGGAGATCAAGGCATCGCGCGGCGCGGTGCGCACGCCCTTGCCGATGCGATCACTGAAGCGCAGCAGCAATACCGTTGACCACCCGGGCGCGAATGCCAGCAACGGACGCATGACGTTTGACAAACTGTAACCCAGTACCGCGAGACGCTTGCAGCCGGCGCCGCGATCGCCGAGCCGTCCGGACCAGAGTTTCACCAGACTGGAGGTGGTCTCCGCCACGCCTTCGATCAGGCCGACGATGGCGGGCCCCGCGCCCAGCGTCGCGGTCAGAAAGATCGGCAGCAGCGGCGCGATCATGTCGCTGGCCACATCGTTGAGCAGGCTGACCAGGCCGAGGAGGATGACGCTGCGGGGAAGTGTGGTCATGGTTGCCTAACGAATATCAAAGCGTCAAGGATGCTACTGACAAACTGTGGTTCGCAAAAAATGTAGACATTATGTGTTCGCCAAATGGGAAAAATGAAATGAGAAAACTAATGAATGCCCCCTCTCCCTTTGGGAGAGGGGGCATTCTATCGCAGAGACGATTTTGTCAAAGTGTCCTTGGCGGATTACGTCCGTTTATAAAGTAGCAAACACCCGCCCAGCCGCCTCCAGTGTCGCATCGATGTCGGCTTCGCTGTGCGCGCCCGAGACGAAGCCGGCCTCGAAGGCCGAGGGTGCGAGATACACACCTTGATCGAGCATGCCATGGAAGAAGCGCTTGAAGCGTTCGACATCGCAGCGCAGGACATCCGCATAGCTTTGCACGCGCGGCTGGTCGGTGAAAAACAGGCCGAACATGCCGCCGACGCGATTGGCGCGCAGTGCGATGCCGGTGGCGGCGGCCTGTTTCAGCAGGCCGTCGGCGAGGCGCTGCGTCATCGCGGCGAGGCGCGGGAAGAAGTCCGGTTGACTGATGATTTCCAGTGTGGCGAGACCCGCGGCCATGGCCACGGGATTGCCGGACAAGGTGCCGGCCTGATACACCGGGCCGAGCGGCGCGATCTGTTCCATGATCGCGCGCTGGCCGCCGAAGGCGCCCACCGGCAGGCCGCCGCCGATCACTTTGCCGCAGGTGGTCAGGTCGGGCGTGACGCCGTACAGCGCCTGCGCGCCGCCCAGCGCGACGCGAAAGCCGGTCATCACTTCGTCGAAGATCAGCACGCTCCGGTATTGGTCGCAGAGTGCGCGCAGGCCTTCGAGAAAGCCGGGTGCGGGCGGCACGCAGTTCATGTTGCCCGCGACCGGCTCGACGATCACGCAGGCGATTTCTTGGCCGTGCTCGGCAAATGCGCCGCGTGCCTGGTCTATGTCGTTGAAGGACACCGTCAGCGTCAATTCGGCGAGCGCCGCCGGCACGCCCGGCGAGGTCGGTACGCCCAGGGTCAGCGCGCCGGAGCCGGCCTTGACCAGCAGCGAATCGGAATGGCCGTGGTAGCAGCCTTCGAATTTCAGAATCCTGTCGCGACCGGTGTAACCGCGCGCCAAGCGGATCGCGCTCATGGTCGCTTCGGTGCCGGAGCTGACCATGCGCACCAGTTCCAGCGACGGCATCAGCGCGCAGACTGTTTCCGCCATGCGCGTTTCGATGGCGGTGGGCGCGCCGAAGCCCAAGCCCTGCGTCGCCGCGTCCTGCACGGCCTTGACCACCGCCGGATGCGCGTGTCCGGCGATCATCGGGCCCCAGGAACCGACGTAGTCGATATAGCGTGTGTCGTCTTCGGAGATGATGTAAGCGCCCGCGCCGCGCTTGAAGAACAGCGGTTCGCCGCCGACGCCGCGGAAGGCGCGCACCGGTGAATTGACCCCGCCGGGGATGCGGTGCTGGGCCTGTTGGAAAAGATCGTGGGATTTGCTCATGCGGTCGACTCTGCGGCTTAAAGCGGTTTCAATCAAACAACTGCGTATAGGCTCGCGCCGCCGCGCTGATATCAGCGGCACCGAATACCCCGGACACCGCCGCGAGCAGCGCGACGCCGGCATCGATCAGCGCCCGTCCATTGTCGGGTGTAATACCGCCGATGGCCACGATCGGAATCCGCAATTCGCCGCGGGCCGCGCGCAACAGTGCAAGATCGGCGCGTTCCGCGGCCGGTTTGGTCGGCGAGGCGTGGAAGCTGCCGAAGGCAACATAATCGGCGCCGCCGGCTTGCGCCGCCACTGCCCGTGACAGCGAGGCGTAGCACGATACGCCGATGACGGCCTGCGCGCCCAGCGCGGCGCGCGCCCGCTCGATGCTCGCGTCATCCCGGCCAAGATGCACGCCGTTGGCGCGGCACTGCTGTGCGAGGTCGATATCGTCATTGATGATCAACGGCACGCGCAGTGACTGACAGAGCATCTGCAGATCATTGGCTTGCCACAGGCGTTGCCCGGCGTCGGTGCCTTTGTCGCGGTACTGGATCATGACCGCGCCGCCTTGGATGGCCTGCGCCACTGACCGCACTAGCGCGGGTCCCGACAGCGCGCTGTCGGTGACGGCATACAATCCGCGTGGCAGGGCCGGGAGCGACATTACTCAGCGTCTGTTGCGTCGCCGCGCGCCCAGAACAAACGGTTGGGCAGGGCTTGCCCCATGCCGACCCGATAGCTGTTGTTGAGTGTTTCCCAGGTGTATTCCTGGGCCTCGTGAATGGCGCTGAACGGTTCCAGTCCCTGTGCCAGCAGTCCGGCAATGCTGGCGGCGAGTGTGCAGCCGGAGCCGTGGAAACTGCCCGGCAGGCGCTCCCAGGTGAAGGTCTCCAGCAGGCGGTGGTTGCTGTAGAGACTGTTGACCACCTTCGGCGTGTTTTCATGCGTGCCGGTGATCAGCACGAATTCGCAGCCGCTCTCCAGCAAAGCCATGGCACAGGCGTCCAGGCTGTCGGCGCCATGCACCAGGGCGCGCGCTTCCAGGCTGTTGGGCGTCAGCACGGTGGTCAGCGGCAACAGCAGGCTTTCCATGGACTCAGGGACATCGTCATCGGCCAGTTCGGTGCCGTGACCGGAGCTCAGCACCGGGTCGAACACCACCGGAATCTCGGGGTAATCCTGCAGCAGCGTGTGGATAGCCTCGACCGCTTCGACGCTGCCGAGCATGCCGATCTTGAACGCCGCGACCGGCATGTCTTCGAGCACGGCCCGCGCCTGCTCGATAATCAACTCGGCGTCGAGCGGCGCGTAGCTCTTGACGTCCTGCGTGTCCTGCACGGTGATGGCGGTGACGACGGCGGCGGCGTGACAGCCCATGCTGGCGAGCGCCTCGATATCGGCCTGCAGACCGGCGCCGCCGGTGGGATCGCTGCCGCCGAAGGCCATGACGACGGGAATGGTTTGCGGTTCGGTCATCGGTGTCTCCGCGAGGCACGATAGGCTATGGTTTACACACGGCGGCGCCGGACAACGCGACGACCCTGAATGGGGGGGGATTGTAGCATCACTGTGCGGTATTTCATTCGCCGGCGAAAAAATGGGACAATGTCCGGCGGCCGCAAGGCCGATGCTTTTCAACAAACGGAAATTCAGCGCTGATGAATGATTTTAAGCAATACCTGTGTGTAATCTGTGGCTTCGTTTATGACGAGGCCAAAGGCATACCCGAAGAAGGCATCGAGCCGGGCACCCGCTGGGCAGATGTGCCCCTGACCTGGCAGTGCCCGGAATGCGGGGCGGGTAAGGAAGATTTTGAGATGGTGGAAATTTAGTGGCGAGCAGCGCGTAAAAATGCCGACGTTCCTTACTGCTCGATACGTGTCCCTGGAGTTGATATGGCCCGCATGATTTTTCCCGACGGCAGCGACAATCGCGACTTCGTCGCGATCCAGGCGCAACTGGCGACTATCGGCATCACCCTGCGCAACTGGCCGGCGCCGGGCGCGGCGCGGGCCCGCGAACTGCTGGCCAAGGCGGGGCTGGATGACGGCGAGAAGGCGGAATTGCTCGGCGCCGTCGACAATCGTTTCGAGGAACTCAAGCGTGAAGCGGGCTATGTGAGCCGCGACCTGGTGGTGATCCACGAGAGCATCCCGGGCTTGGCCGAGATGCTCGCCAAGTTCGAGAAGATCCACTACCACGACGACGACGAGGTGCGTTACATCCTGGCCGGCAAGGGCTACTTCGGTTTTGTCGATACGCAGGGCGGGCAGTTCATGCTCGAGGTCAATGCCGGCGACTACATCAATGTGCCGGCCAAGGCCGAACACTGGTTCACCTTGGGCGACGCGCAACGCATCAAGGCGGTGCGTTATTTCATCGATACCAGCGGCTGGACACCCAACTACACCGGTCGGACGATGTTGTTTGACTAAGAGTGTTTAATTAGAGAATTGTCGCCGCAGAGGACGCAGAGATTATGAGAGTTGTTTGGGTGCCTATGCACACTCCGCGTCCTCTGCGTCTCTGCGGCAGTATGTATAGCGTTAGTGCTCCATGATTGAGGTCACCTACCGTTTCCCCGCCGGCGTCCATGCCGCCAAGCAGGCCGAGATCATCGCGGTCGGGCAGACCGCCGGCAGTTGGGGGCCGCAGTTCGCGCATCGCGAGGCCGAGTTGCGTGCGCATCTTGCCCGGGTGCTGGCGGTGGACACGCAGGATGACGGCACTTCACTGGCGCGCATCGGCTTTCCGGAGCGCAACACCGAAGGCGATATCGGTACGTTGCTGACCATGATTTTCGGCAAGTACAGCTTGGCCGGCCCGGCGCGCGTTGTCGATGTACAGTTGCCCGAGACCTATGGCACGCGGCCGAAGTTCGGTATCGACGGGCTGCGCCGACTGACGCGGGTCGCGGACCGGCCGTTGTTCATGGGTATTTTCAAGCCGGCCCTGGGCTTGTCGGCGCAGGATCATGCCGAGCTGTTGCGTGACGTGGCGCTGGCCGGGCTGGATATGATCAAGGATGACGAGATCCTCGGTAATCTGGACGGGGCTCCGACGCTGCATCGGGTGCGCGCCTGCCGCGCGGTCATCGATGAAGCGCGCCAGAGTACCGGGCGCGAGATTCTGTACGCGGTGAACCTTACCGGCCGCGCCGACCAGCTCAATGCCCGGGCGCGGGATTTGATCGACAAGGGTGCCAATGCGCTGCTGTTCAATACGCTGGTGTACGGCTATCCGGCGCTCGAAGCGCTGGCCGCGGACCTGTCGGTCGAGGTGCCGATCTTCGCTCACCCGGCCTTGGCCGGCGCGCTGGGCGGCGCGGCCGACGGCAGCAGTCCTTACGGCATCGATTACGCCGTGTTGCTCGGCACTTTAATGCGGCACGCCGGCGCCGACGCCGTGCTCTATCCCGCGCACTACGGTTCGCTGCCGTTCTCCGCGGCAACTGAATTTCGTATCCGTGATGTGCTGCGCGCGCGCGGCGCGCGCAGTCCGGCGGTCATGCCCGTGCCGTCCGCCGGCATCCATCCCGGCGTGCTCGGCAGGGTGCTGCACGATTATGGTGATGAGGTGGTGTTGAATGCCGGCGGTGCAATTTTCGATCACCCGCGGGGCCCGGCCGCCGGCGTGCGGGCGTTCTACGCGGCGCTGGACGTGGTGCGCGGCGGAGGGGTTCTGCGCGAGGACAGCGTCAGCGACGCGGACTTGCGCGCGGCGTTGCACAAGTGGGGTGGCGAACAACGCGGCTCGGCCTGAGCAAGCCGTTGCGCGGGGCTGTGGTGGGTCGCCGAGGGACGCAAATAAACCGCAACACGTATCTACCACCGGTCTGATAATATGAGAGCGTCTAACGGAGTGGGTTCCCGCTCCCCTTACGCACTCTAAGCCAAATGCTGAAAATCGATTCCACCCATGCCGGATACCTTTGACGTTCTGGATCCGCGCACCGCGCTGATCGCGATCGCGCGGGATTTCCATGCCTGCGGCTGGATGGCGGGCACCAGCGGCAATCTCAGTGTGCGGCAAGATGCGGACAGTTTCTGGATCACGGCCAGCGGCTGTCCCAAGGGGCGACTGAGCGCGGGCGACTTCGTGCGCGTGGCGATCGCCGATGGCACGGAACTGGAACGCGGCGAGCCGCTGGCCCGGGTGTCCGCGGAGTCATCGATACACTGCGCGGTCTATCAATTGTTCGCCACGGCGGGCGCCTGTCTGCATGTGCATACGGTGGATGCCACTGTCGCGTCCTGGCGCGCACCCGCAACTGCCATCAGTCTCGCGTTGCCACCCTTCGAGATGATCAAGGGCCTGGACATCCGGGAGCAACAGCCCCAGGCTGAGTTGGCCATGTTCGAGAATTTTCTGGAAGTACCGCGCATCGCCGCCGCGATACGGCAACGCTTCGGTGCGCAGCCGCCGCGCGTGCCGGCCCTGCTGATTCGCGGTCACGGCATCACGGTCTGGGGCGCAACCTTGCAGCAGGCCTACAATCGCGTGGAAGTCGTCGAATTCCTGTTGAGTTGTCTGGCGCGGATCTGATCCATGGATGTCCTGCTCCTGAGTGTGCCGCCCCTGGACAGCTTCGAGAATCCCCTGGTCGAGCGCAACCCCCGCACCATTGCCCGGTGGCTGGATCAGTTGCCGGTTCTGAATCCGTCCGAGACCATCCTGCAGTTGCTCAATGCATTGCGGCCGCTGAATCGCCAGGCATTGGCGGACAAGGAGCGGCTGCGACTGCTGGAGCTGTATCGGGAGGCGGTGAACGCGGTATTCAACGCATTCACGCTGCGCGCCCTGCGTCAGGTGCCGCTGGCGGCCGCGCGGCGTGAACAGATCAAACAGGCGTTGACGCAGCTCTGCCTGGAACTGGCCGACGGGTACAAGAGTCTGGTGCTGCCGGCGTTTCAGCAGGGGCGCAGTCCGGCGCAGGAAGCCACGCTGCTGCTCGCGGCGTACTGCGCGATGCAGCAACTGATTCATGCGCTGTTGCACTGTTTCCGCATCTACGAGCCGGTGCCGCCGCGCGTGTACCTGGAGATTCACCAGCTCTATGCCTGGGTGGAGGCGGCGGGCGTCTGTGAACAGCCGATCAGGTTGGAACGCGCAACGGTGACCTTGGGCGCGCTGTACCGGCGTGCATTGTTGCTGTGCTGCGCCGATCCGGCGCGACTCAGTGAGGACGAGGTGCTGCGGGTCTATGCGTTGCTCCAGCAGTATGAAGCCCATTCACGCATTGTAGTGGGCGGCTGCGCGCCGCCGCACGAAGGCCGTTTCGGGTTCGATCTGTATGCCGACGCGCCGCCGCGGCCCTGCGCCAAGTACGATGGTCAAGGGCATTCAAGCCAGCCGCGCCTGCTCGATGCCCGCGATGTGGCGGTCGCAGTGCGCAGTCACACGCAAGGCGAGAACGCCACGGCGGCGGACGAGGAACGACGGCTGCTGCGCTTGCTGTTGCCGCACCTGGAGTCGACGCCGCAGCGTAGCCAGCCGCGCCAGAAAATGCAGCAGCACGCGCTGGTCGCCACCGGAATCGCCGCGATACACTATTACCTGAGTGATACCCGCCGCTTTAAGCAGGATATTTCCCAGGCCAGTCACGGCATCTCCGTCCAGCACGTTGATAACGCCACCGAGAGCATCGATCATCACAGTCTGGATGCCTGGACTATCAGCAATGAAAGCGGCAGCGGCTATCTGTTGAATTGCGCGCGGCGGCAAACGGTGTTGCGTGTCGGCGAGCTGCTTGGCGTGGCTCTGCTGGAGCGTACCGATGCGGTGACGGCACTGGAGTTGACTGTGGTGCGTTGGATGCGTCACGGCGCCGAAGGCGGTCTGGAGGTCGGCGTGGAACGCATTCACGGCGCGGCGGCGGCGGTGCAATGCCGCTTGCCGGACGATACCGCCACAGCGCGCCAGTGCCTGTTTTTGCCGTCCAGCAGTCATCAGGAGCGGCATGCCACACTGCTGGCGCCAAAGCGTTTCTATACGCGCGGCCAGCGACTGCACGTCGAAGTGGGCGGCAAACACATCATCGTGGAGGCCGGCCATCTGGTCATGGATACGGCCTGCTTCGATCGCTTCGTGTTTCACGCCCAGGGCGAAGCGGTGGATGCGCCGCGCTGACAAACCCCCGCGGCAACCGCTGGGGCGCTTCCAAACGCGGTGACAAGCTCGTTATAATCCCCGCCTCCTTTGCATCGGTATACTTCCTATGGACATGAAAAAGACTTGGCCGCTGCTGCCGGCGAAGATCAAGATCACGTCGGAAAACAAATGCGGCTTCTGCACCAACAGCAAGTGTTGCACCTACATCACGCAGGCGATCGACACGCCGCGTTCGAAATACGATTTCGAACACCTGCTCTGGCAACTGGCGCACGCCAATGTGCAGGCCTATAAGGACGACGAAGGTTGGACCTTGTTGTTTGACTCACGCTGCATGCACCTGCAGCCGGGCGGCCGCTGCGGAATCTACAACGAGCGCCCCGGCATCTGCCGCGAGCATTCCAACGATCACTGCGAGTTCGATTCTCCGGCCGAGGACGGCTTCCAGTTGTACTTCGATGGTTATGATTCCTTGTTGAAGTACTGCAAGAAGCGTTTCAAGACCTGGGGGCGGCAGCACAAATAATCAGGCTGCATCCGGCGGCGCTGACAGCGGTTTCACGGCATGATGTCGCGGAAGCTGTCGATAGCCGGGAATTCCGTTACGTCGCGTACCGGACCGCGCGTGTCGGGTTGGCGCACCGCCAGTAGGTGCGCGATGCCGTGATGCCGGGCCGAGCGCAGCACCGGCAGGCTGTCGTCCACCAGCAAGGTATGCGCAGCGTCAAAGGGTTCGTGTGCGGCGAGCAGCGTCCAGAAGGCGGGATCTTCCTTGGGGCGGCCGAGGTCGTGGGCGCAGATGATGGCGTCGAAGTGTCCGCCGAGTTGGGTGCGTTCCATCTTCAGGGCGAGACTCTTGCTGTGGGCGTTGGTGACCAATACCACGCGTCGGCCGCTGGTCCGCACCGCCGCGAGGAATTCGCTGACGTGCGGATGCACGGCGATCAGGTGTTCGACCTCGCGCTTGAGCAGGGCGATGTCCAGGTCCAGTTCGCGACTCCAATAGTCCAGACAATACCAGTCCATGGTGCCTTCGACGCGGCGAAAGCGCGGGAACAGCTCGGCCTTGGCGCGCTGCACATCGCCGCCCAGGCGTTCGGCATAGCGCAACGGCACATGCTCCCGCCAGAAATGATTATCGAAATGCAGGTCCAGCAGCGTGCCGTCCATGTCGAGGAATACGGTTTGGATCGAGGTCCAGGAAAGCATGATAAATTGGCAAAGATATTTAAGGGTAAGGGGGAAAGTATAAAAGACCGATAATCGGCGTGTATGATATCCTGCTTTCTCACTTTTATCTTTGCCCTGGTGTCGTTTCCCTGGATTTATGCACCTAGACCCTTGCACGCTGCTGCCCGAGGTGTGCGCCCTCGCCCACGAGGCCGGGCGGCGCATACTGGACATCTATGCCACGGATTTTGCCGTTACCGACAAGGACGATGACTCGCCGCTGACGGCGGCGGATATGGCGGCGCATCACGCCATCGTCGCGGGGCTGGCGCGGTTGACGCCGGATATCCCGGTGCTCTCGGAAGAGTCGGTGGCCATCGCGTTTGAAGAACGCGCGCGTTGGCGGGATTACTGGCTGATCGATCCGCTGGATGGCACGCGCGAGTTCATCAAACGCAACGGTGAATTCACCGTCAACATCGCCTTGATCCATGCGCACAGTCCGGTGCTGGGCGTGGTGCAGGTGCCGGTGAGCGGACTGTGTTATTTCGCCTGCGCCGGCGCCGGCGCGTTCAAGCAATTACCGGGTGAAGCGCCGCAGGCTATTCGGGTAAGACCTCTTGGCGAGGGGCCGGTGATCGTGGCGGGCAGTCGGTCGCACCGGGGGGAATCATTGAATCGTTTTCTGGAGCGCCTCGGTCCGCACGAGATCATCAGCATGGGCAGCGCCTTGAAGTCCTGCCTGGTCGCCGAGGGTCGGGCGGATATCTATCCGCGTCTCGGGCCGACATCGGAATGGGACACGGCGGCCGCGCATTGCGTGGTGGTCGAGGCCGGCGGTGCGGTCACCGATACGCAGCTGCAGCCGCTCCGTTACAATACCAAGCCGTCATTGCTGAATCCGCATTTCCTGGTATTCGGCGATGCGAGCCGTGATTGGCGGCAGTACCTGTAATCCGCCGCTAAAGCGGGTGCTTGCGGGCGGCTTCGCACTGGTGCCAAGCCCAGGCGCTGGCGATGATGGTCTCCAGTTGTTCATATCGCGGCCGCCAGCCGAGATCCTGGCGGATTTTACCGGAGTCGGCCACCAGTATCGCGGGATCGCCGGGCCGGCGTGGCGCGCTGTGCGTGGTGATCGGGCGACCGGTGATACGACGAGCGATGTCGATGACTTCGCGCACCGAGTAGCCTTTGCTGTTGCCCAGGTTGTAGATGGCATTGGCGCCGCCGTCGAGCAGCGATTCCAGTGCCAGCAGATGCGCCTGTGTCAGATCGCTGACATGCACGTAATCGCGCAGACAGGTGCCATCGGGCGTGGGGTAGTCTTCACCGTAGATCCGAATCGCGTCGCGTTCGCCGGTGGCTGTTTGCAGGACCAGCGGAATTAAATGACTTTCCGGCTCATGGCGCTCGCCGAGCCCGCCCTCGGTGTCGGCGCCGGCGGCATTGAAATAACGCAATGCGACATAGCGCAGGCCATAGGCTGCGGCGCAGTCGGCCAGCATGCGTTCAACGGCCAGTTTGCCGGCACCGTAGGGATTGGTGGGATGCTGCGGATGATCCTCCTTGATCGGCGTGGTCACGGGTTCGCCGTAGACCGCCGCGGTCGATGAGAAAATGAAGCGCCTGACGTCATGCCGACGCATGGCGTCGAGCAATTCCACGGTGCGGGCCACGTTGTTGCG
>VFSW01007534.1_pt1 | contig 15777 bp, 15 predicted proteins | sample 5358111 | NCBI WGS metagenome assembly VFSW01 (sample SAMN11554181, study PRJNA540505) | mine drainage metagenome | isolation source: sediment from site ElyBrook_90M | place: USA: Ely Copper Mine, Vershire, VT | collected 2017 | reverse complement strand
AGCGCCCTCTTTGCGTGCATCTTGGCAGTATTTTCCATAATCAGCATCCCAATTGGAATAACTCAGGTTCCAGTTACGCTACAGGTGTTCGTAGTTTTCCTGATAGCAATGATATTGGGCCCAAAGCTCGGCGCACTTTCATGCGCTATCTATCTCCTGATTGGAGCGGTGGGGTTTCCAGTGTTTGCAGGGGCAAGCGGTGGATTGGGTGTTTTGTTCGGTCCGAGCGGAGGATACTTGATTGCGTTTCCGGTTGCTGCATTTCTGGGTGGCTCGCTATGTAGTAGAAGAGCTCCAACGAAACGAAAAGATCTCGTGAAACTATCTCTAGCCGTTAGCGTTGCTCTGCTTGTAATTTATGGGATTGGCGTGCTCTGGCTCACTCTTTACCTGAGGGTCACCCTGTATGATGGATTACTCTTGGGAGCGGTCCCGTTCGTCCTTTTTGACGTCGTGAAAGCGATTTTCGCAGTCCCCGTCGCCCTGCAACTTAGATGGGCTGGATTGCAATTGCCATTAAGAACGACCGCCGTTCCAGAACGCAGAGCGGATGAGAAACGACTCAAAGGCTTGAAGGAGTCTTCGGAATGGGCCTCGAGTTTGGGAAAAAATGATCGACTTGATTGTTAACTAGTATTGAATTTCTGGTTAAAGGCTAAAACTGCCTCTTCCTATTCGAGAATGTCCGACAAGACAACAGCTATCAGATCCGCGGGAGGAAGGGGGTTCAACGAGCTGGACAACTGGCTTGAGATTATGGACGTAGACCCTCCTCATTCGACGCCAGAAAAGCGGGTCATGTATGAGAGACTGCTGGATATTCTCGCCGACACTCTTGAAGGCGGCGCCCCGCAACCGCAAGTGATTGTATATGCTCCGCCGAGCAAGAGGCAGCTCCGCCAAGAGATGCGAAGCATAATAGAACGCTAGTTCACGTTCTTGAGTACTGTCGCGGATACTGACTCTTCTCTCTTGCGAATCTTGCCTTTGCAAGAAAAACTGCTCCGACCGCGATGAATACCACTCCCACGCCCATGAGGGAAAAAGCGATCCATGGGCCAGCACAACTCGAAGTCGACCCTAGGCCTGTGCATGAGTTCAGAGTGCCAAGATACAGCACTCCGAGCACCATCATGGCCAGTCCTCCCATGAAGAGAACCAGCCCCAGAAAGAGGCGGTACCCGTCCATCGTCTCGCGCAATCAGTGTCCCAATATTTCAACAGTTACTTGGAAGGAGTGTTCTAACTCGTAGAACGCCGTAGACAAATCATTCTTTTGCCTGCTTTTGCGCGCGTGCCTCTCTTTCCTTCCGCTCTTGTTCGATTTTTTCAATTTCCCTGTCAGCTAACGAAGCTCCCCTGTGAAACAGGTAACCCAGGTATGGCCCGAATATCGTCCCGATAGCCGTGACAAGCGCGCCTATTGAGACAAACGCCATGATGGCTGCGAATATCTTCGCAGAGTCGTTGGGCGGCTGGTTCGGCGGCCCCTGGGCGGTTGCAATCATCGCCATGAAATAGAACGAGTCTACCCAGTCCCATCCGGTGAGTTCCTTCATTCCAACAGTTCCCACAGTCATGACCACAAGTATCAGGGCGAAGGCGAGCAACGCTCTTCTCCCGAGCGGGGACAGAGGATGCTTGAAAAGTGGTATCAATATTTTCGTTCTTCCGCCTCTCTTCGCCCCACAATATAAACAAAAGTCAGGCTTCCTTCGGGAGAGGCATATTACTAGTCGAGGGCAGAGCGTTTTTAGAGTGTCACATCTAATCTTTTAAAATTGGGTCAGGGTTTCAAACCTTTGGCGAAGAGTTTTTCCCGAGATGAAAGAAGAGAGCGGACCTAGCGAAACTGCCGAGACCCAGTCCTTCATCCGCTGGACGATCCTTTCTGTCACCACGCTGAGTTCATTCATGGTGGCAGTTGACTCTACAATTGTTACAATAGCTCTCCCCGTAATCGGGCCGGAGCTCTCTTCGGGAGTTTCGCTTCTGGGCTGGGTCATAAGCGGCTACATACTCACCACGGCCGCTCTACTCCTCCAGTTTGGCAAGGCCGGGGACAAATACGGAAAGAAGAAAATTTACCTCATCGGGTTTGCGATATTTGGAGTCGCCTCTGCCCTGTGCGGGGTCAGCCAGAATATCTACGAGCTGATCGGTTTTCGACTGTTTCAGGGCGTCGGGGCCGCAATGCTCAGCGCAACTTCATATCCTCTCATCTTCGCGTCCTTTCCCGCAAACCAGCGAGGCATGGCGATAGGAGTTAACTCCGTGGCCTGGGCGGTCGGAGCCGTCGCAGGTCCGGTCACCGGCGGGTTTCTAGTCTCAATCGACTGGCGCTTGATATTTTACATCAACGTCCCAATTGCCGCAGCGGCAGTGCTCATCGGAATGAAGAGAATCCCCGCGAGGCTTGACCTGGGCTCGCCCGAGGTCAAAGGGATCAATCCTCTCAGTTCCGCGCTGCTTGCTTTCACCGTCGCGATGACACTCATGTGGCTGACCTTCTTTGACCCGCTCTTCGCGGCTGTGGGGCTTCTTGGTCTTCTTGCGCTCATTCTTTCTGAAAGAAACTCTCTCAATCCACTGCTAAACAAGGAGCTTCGGAGGAGCAGGGGCTTTGTCTATTCGGCGGTCGCGCTTGCTGTGACTAATCTCGGAGTGCTTGGAATTCCGTTTGCTCTAACTTTCTACTACCAGATAATTGTCGGAGCCTCCCCCATCGCGACAGGGTTATTCATTGTCCCTCTTTCAATTGCGGAAGCTGTCTCGAATCCTCTTTCCGGAAGGCTCTTTGACAGATTGAGATCACCCGCGAGACTGAGTCTTGTAGGCACGTTGATCAACGCGGGCGCAACTATTGCACTCGGTGTGGTAGTCCTCTCGCGGGCAAGTTCACTCTACATCGACCTGCTGCTCGTCGCGATCGGGGCGGGAGGAGGGCTTGTCTGGACCCCGCTCGTCGGTTCTGCTCTAAAGTTCTCGAAACCCGAGCTCCGCGGCGTGGCGAACGGAACCGCCTTCACGCTTGTCAACCTCGGGTTTGCCGCGAGCGTTGCTATACTCGTCGCTGTCTCCGCCGCGTTTCTCCCGCAGCCGGTAGTCTCCCAGATCTATCTTGGAAATATTGCAGGGCTGACCCGACCCGAGATAGGGCTGTTCAACAGCGGAATAGCGCAGAGCATTTTCGTTCTTGGGATCATTGACCTGCTTGCGATTCCGCTGATAGTTCTCGTGATCATGCAACAGCGCAAGTCTTTTTGATGCGCTTTTGCTTGAATCCAGACGGGAAGAGAAGTGGAAGAGAACGACGACGAGGAAAAAATAGACCCTCGTCTCTTGCAGTATCCTGAAACAGTCCAGTTTACCGGAGTGAGCGAATCTTCTCTCAAGTCGACGCACGTCACTTCACTCGCCGTCGTGGTAGCTGGTGTTCTGATTGCGATCAACGACTTCCCCGCGGGCCTCCTGCTGCTTGTCGTTTTTCTCTTGATTGTGTTTGGGTTCGAAGCATGGATGATGAAAAAGTCAGTCAAAAGGCTCAGGATCACCCTCTACCTCAGGGAGGATCCCGTCCAGGCCGTGGAAGGCTCTTACAGGATAGGAGAGGTCGCGACAGGGGCGATAGACACCAACATGGAAGAACCAAACGAACTCGGCTTCCGGCCCGCCCCAAAGCGCAGGCAGCTCGTGTGGACTTTTGACTCAAAGCAGGACGCGGAAGTCGTGGCAACGAGACTGCTCGAATACCTTCCAAGAGAGAAGGCGCAAAACTAAGCGCTCACAGCAATTCCTATATCATAAACTGAAATCCTACAAAGGCGGAAGAGAGTCTTGACTTTTTCAATTGTCGCAAAGGACAAGAAGACCGGGCAGCTAGGCGTCGCTGTCCAGTCGCACTGGTTCTCCGTGGGCTCGGTCGTCTCATGGGCCCGCGCAGGCGTTGGAGCTGTCGCGACCCAGTCCATGGCGGAGATTAGCTACGGCCCTCTTGGACTCGAGCTAATGTCTTCGGGTAAGAGCGCGAGCGAATCCCTGCGCGCACTTCTAAGGGCGGATCAAAAGTCCGACACAAGACAGGTCGCGATGGTAGACAGGGAGGGCAAGGTAGCTACTCACACGGGGAGCAAATGCGTGCCCTTTGCAGGTCACGTTTTGGGCAACGGGTTTTCGTGCCAGGCAAATCTCATGCGAAACGACACGGTATGGAGCAAGATGGCGGATGGTTTCCGGGAGAACGATGCAATGGAACTCCCAGAGAGGCTCGTCGCAGCTCTTGAAGCCGCGCAGCGGGCCGGTGGCGACGTGAGGGGCAAGCAGTCCGCCGCAATTCTAGTGGTTTCCCACGATGTCTCGCCAAACTCGTGGTCCGGCAGGCTCGTTGACCTGAGAGTTGAAGATCATCGCAGTCCCATTCCTGAACTCAAAAGACTGCTCCGGATTCAAAGGGGGTACGAGTGGGCTAACAAGGGAGATGAGCTCCTGAGCGCGGGCAAATTCGACCAGTCTCTGGACGCGTATCAAAAGGCGTCTGGGTTTGCTCCAGAGATTGAAGAGCTCCAGTTCTGGCAGGCTGTCAGCTTGGTTCAATCAAACAGGCTCAATGACGCAAAGCCGATTTTCCGGAAGGTGTTTCGAAAGAACAAGGCCTGGATGCAGGTTGTGAAGAGCCTGCCACAGGTCGGGATGCTCCGAGACGATCCCGAATTGTTGCGAGCAATTCTGCCCTAAACCTTGTAGCCACGAGTGTCTTGATGAATGTGTTGCCAGTCTTAAAAAGGGACTATCTTGCAACAACTCTATCAACGTCAAAACTAGCCTGAGTCACAAAGACCACAGGGTGATTCTCAAAGTGTCACAAGAGCGCATTGATGAAGCTCGAAACAACTATTATGTTCTAACTCGAGAGGAAGTCGCGTTCTTCGCGTGCTTTTCTTCTTTCATAGTCCCGAGCGGCGCTGACCCCAAAACAGAACCCGGCGCGAAGGAAGTGGGCACGGTCCATTACATCGACTCGCACCTCCACGAATTTCCAAGAGAGGTTCAGGATTATTTCAGGGAGACTATTCGAATGATCGAGGATCTCTCGAGGAAGCTCTTTGTCAAGCCATTTCGTCAGCTTGAAGACCCGGACAAGAATATTGTCCTGCGCGTACTATATCTTGACCCAAAGACGAGAGAGCGCACCCTTGACATGCGCTCGCTCGCCCTGGAGGGATTTTATTCAGACTATCACGACCCCTGGTACGGCGGAGTTTCAGGTTGGGATGTCGTAGGGTTCTCTGGAAAGCGGATTTCCGACTTGAAAAAAGACTGGACGTTCCTCAAAGTCTGGAAGGACTGGTTAGAGCAACGCGGGAGCCAAAAGGATTAGAGTCTTTTTGACGGACTATGACGCAATCATCATAGGCTCGGGGGCGGGCGGCGGCCCCGTGGCGTGGCAGCTCACCCAGGCGGGAAAGAAGGTAGCAATCATCGAAGCGGGAGGCTTCTACACGACGAATGACTTCAACAGATTCGAGCTTGCCCAGATGAGAAAACTCTGGTGGAAGCCCCGCTGGACATCTAACCATGAGCTCGGCCTCGAAGACGAAATCTCACTTGGAATGGGTCGCTCAGTCGGCGGTTCCACGACGATATTCACCGCGGTCGCTTCGAGAGCTCCCGAATTCAACTTCAAGGAATGGTACGACGCTTCAGGGATTAGAAACGAAGAAGGTGAGCCTTTCTCACTCGAAGACCTCCTGCCGTTCTACGAACAGGTGGAAAAAGACACGAGCGTTCGCAAGTACACAGAGTGGGACGATGGTCTCAAGAAGATAAACCAGGGTTTTGAAAAGTTAGGTCATCCGTTCACGCCGGTCAACGCCTATATCACGGTGCAGTGCGACCACTCTGGCTGCCTGTTCGGCTGCCCGACTGAAGCCAAGCGAGGCACGCTTGTCGCATACATCATCCCCGCTGTCCTTCTGGGGGCCCAGGTTTTCTACAACTCCACGGTGAAAAGGATACTCTTCTCAAAAGGAGAAAATGGCGAAAGGCCAAGAGCAGAGGGCGTGGAATTTCTCGACGAGCGGGGAGAGAGAAAGAGACTGACCTCAAGAATCGTCATACTCTCGGCGGGCGCTCTCAACTCGCCGTTTTTGCTTCTTGACTCTGGGATCGAAGAACTGGTCGGGCATACGAAGAGCACAGGCGAGATTGGAAGAAATTTCGCAGCAAACACCGCCGCAATGGTGTTTGGAAGGTTCGAGGACGAGCTGAGCAACTGGCTGGTGCATCCGCTCTCCGGCCACCTCACGGAGTTTTGCGAGAAGGAGCAAGGCGGCTTTTTGCTGGAAGCCTCCTCCATCCTTGAGGGGCCTCTTGGGTTCGCAGAGCTTTCTTGCGACGAAGACGGGATTCCACTCTGGGGCGAACGTCAGAAGAAAATCATGATGGATTACAAGCACTACGCGGGCATATTCATCAACATTCACGACGGAAACGACGGGAGGATTTTCAGAGACGCCGAGACGGGCGGAGAAAAGTTCTACAAACCCGTTTCTTCCTCCGACAAGGCAAGGTTCAATGCAGCAAGGTCTCTTTGCAGGGAAGGATTGTACGAGGCCGGAGCAAAAGACACTCTGGACACTCTTTACATGAGCCACCATGTGCAGGGCTCGTGCAGGATGGGAAGCGACCCCTCGCGCTCGGTCGTCGACTCTAACTGCGAGTCTCACGACGTAAAAGGATTGTACGTCGCAGACGGAGGTGTCATACCTTCAGTCATCGACGTGAACCCCTCGCTCACAATCATGGCGCTTTCGAGACGGCTGGGGAGCCATCTCCTAACCAGGGTTTTGAATTAGTACTGACGGTCCATGGGCCTCTGACTAGGACCAGTTCGTCAATTGCAGAACAAGACATTGGCCGATTTGTTCTGTTAAATATGGATGCCCCGAAAGCCTCTGGAAGATACACCTTGGGACGTCTGAAACAAAGAATCGCAAAGGTCCAAATCAAGAGGAAGCGCCATCAAAGGGAGTACAACGGCTTCGACATGGACTTTTATTTTGGAAGCAATGCAGTCTAGCCCTCAACTTTACTTTCTTTCAAAGATTATTCGCGGTACTTGAAGAAGTCATTCAGCGCTTTTTGCTTCCGCCGGCCTTGCGTTTTGAGCTATTTGCCCAGAGCACCGGCTCTTTTTCCCAGTTCCGCAACTCATCCATCAGTCTACGAGGTTCGAGTCACTGGTAAATCAAGTAGAGAAATACGAGCCTGCGAAGAATTTAAAAAACTAGATGCACTGTTACTTCGCGCTGGCGGTGAAGCTCGCCATTAACTGCTCATTCATGAGAATGAGCCAATAGCTTCTACCCCAATCATCGGAAAAAATGGCGAGCGTGAGTAGCAGCAATTTTGAGATTCGATCTTGTCTATATTGCATTAGGGGCGATTCTAGGAGCTCCCCTTAGATATTTCATAGGAGGAAAGCAGCTTTCCATCTACGGCCTTCCAATTTCCGTGCTGATAATCAACATTCTGGGGAGCTTCATTCTGGGAGCGACCATGACGGGTGCGGAAAAATTCGGGCTGGACGGGCGCTACGTTCTGTTTCTCGGAGTAGGATTTTGCGGCTCTTTCACCACAATGTCTTCCTTCGCGTACGAGACTGTGTCTCTCGCAGACGCAGGAAAGCTTCTCTTCACGATTCTTAACGTAACTTTCAATGTGGGATTCTCTCTTGTTGCAATAGTTGCCGGTAGAGCTGTGACTTTATTCCTACTCTGACCCAAGTCTAATATTCGACCCTCTGTCATCCAAGGCCAAACGCTTTTTCAAGACATAGGCTCATTTCGAAGTTGCATGCCTTCTCATAGGCACCTCGTAATGGATAGCCGCGGACTCTATCTTGCAGGGTCTTGCGACCCAGCGCTGATGGAATCCAGCTTTTAACCTCTGGAGTCGTAAGCTAGCCGACGAGTGTGACTACTTCAAAGCAAGAGTTAGTCAACAAGTAGCCCCCCTTACCATGCAGTCAATACGTGACAAAAAGCATGAGTAATAATAATTCGCAAGTTCTGCAGTCGCTTTCGGACGCCATCGCAGGAGTAGTGGGCAAAGTTTCTCCCTCCGTGGTTCAGGTCCGAGTGGGTGACAGAGGAGTAGGCTCGGGCGTAGTCTGGAGCAGGGAAGGACTCGTTTTGACAAACAGTCATGTCGTCGGACGAGCGGGAGAAGTCGAAGTGACTCTCTACGGCGAGAGCAAGAGCTACAGGGCAAGCATCTTGGGGCAGGATAGGTTCTCCGACGTTGCGCTTTTGAAGATCGAAGGCGCAAAATCTCTTCAGCAAGTTGAACTGGGCGATTCTTCAAACCTTGCAGTCGGGCAGTTCGTGCTTGCGCTGGCTAACCCGTTCGGGGAAAAAGTCGGCGCCACGTTTGGAATAATCACGAACACGAGTGCAACAGTGGGAGGAAGGATGCCCTGGGCTGACAATGTCATTGTGACGGACGCGAAATTGAATCCGGGATACTCCGGTGGTCCGCTCATCGACGCTTCAGGGAAGATGATCGGCATGAACGCCGCCTACTTTGCAAACAGAGGCATCGCTATCCCTGTCAACGCCCTGATCGATATTGCAAAGAGTCTTTCAAGCGAGGGGAGCGTAAAGAGAGCCTACCTGGGCATCGTGTCCGACACACTGGAGCTCTCGCAGGAACTCGCGCAGGAAATTCAACAGGACGAGGGTCTAATTGTCCTTTCAGTCGAGTCCGGAACTCCGGCGAAGAAAGCTGGCGTGGCTGTCGGGGACATTGTGGTGAAGCTAGACTCGAAGCCGGTGAGAAATTTCAACGACCTTCGCAAGATACTTACCTCAAAGACGATAGGCAAGCCGACGAGTCTCTCGGTTCTCCGGGGAGAAAAACTCACCGAACTGACGGTGACGCCCTCCGAAGCTCGCAGGTAAATCAGTCCGAACAAATAGCAGAGCAAAGGGTAGACCTGGTCTTGCTTAGACCAAGGCTCTTTTTCATGCAAAGTTCCTATAGGCGGCAGGATAGGTTTGCATCAAGAGTAAGTTGAGCTTCAGGACGTTCACGTAAGGGCTCCCAAAGATCCAGAACGTCCCCTCAACATTCCCATTTACTAGCTGAGTCAAGACAGAAGATGGGATTCCCGTCGCGTTGCTAATCCTTGGAATCTGCGAATAGGCGTTTTGCAAGGTAATGTCAGGGTCCACCCCCGACGCCGAATCGTTTCTCGCGTGAAAGAAAATTGGGAGAGTGAAATTATTATCAATCAAATACGAGCCGACGTTTCGCCCGTTTAGCTGAACTATCTCGCCGTTAGCCTGAAAGGGCATGAAGGCCTGTGCCAGTCCGGTGACGACAAGGGGAAAGATCAGCCCGCAGATTAGAAGGGAGACAAGCGCCATTCTCACGGCCGGCGAATAGCGAGCTCTATTCCGGCGAGCTGCTTTCTCGTCTTTTTCACTCAACTCAAACTCAACCCTATTATCACACTAAACATGAAACACGAGATTTAGCAAAATATCGATCAACTTTATCCCCACAAAAGGCACAATGACACCGCCTATTCCATAGACCATTGTGTTCTTGAGGAAAAGGGTCATGGTGCTCGACGGTTTGAACGAAACTCCTCTCATTGCAAGTGGTATCAGTAGGGGGATGATAATCGCGTTGAAAATCAGCGCGGAGAGCACAGCACTGTGAAGCCCAAGTCCAAGAATATTCAGAGCCTGCAACTGTGGTACTGACGCGGCAAAAAGCACGGGTACAATCGCAAAATACTTTGCGACGTCGTTTGCTATGCTGAATGTGGTCACGGCGCCGCGCGTCATGAGAAGCTGCTTTCCCAACATGACAACGTCGATGATCTTTGCCGGATTTGACTCCATGTCAACCATGTTCGCGGCCTCTTTCGCTGCCTGCGTTCCTGAGTTCATTGCGAGTCCGACGTCGGCAACGGCGAGCGCTGGAGCATCATTAGTCCCGTCGCCGATCATCGCGACAACGTGTGTTTCTGCCTGCTCTTTCAGCACGACTCCATGCTTGTCTTCAGGCTTTGCCTGAGGCAGGTATTCGTCGATTCCCACCTCCTTCGCGATGCTTTTTGCAGTCAAAGGATGATCTCCAGTTATCATGACGGGCCTGATTCCCATGGCCTTTACAGATAGAATCTTCTCCTTGATTTCGGGCTTGACGATGTCTCTCAGCCTTATCACGCCTAATATTTCACGGTTCCTTGCGATTGCCATAGGCGTGTCTCCCAACTCTGAAATGTTCTCTATCTTACTGTCAAAGTCGCTCGGAGTTGATTTGGCGATCTTTCGAATCGAGTCTGGGGCGCCTTTGAGTATCTGAGTTCCGCTCGACTCCGCGCTAGGGCCTTCGACATGATAATCGACAAATTCAGCGAGCGCTTCGTCAGCAAATTTTCTCCGGAACCTTTCTCTCCCTCCGCTTCCGACCTTGGGCAGTGCAAAACCTGACCCGACTTTGAGCTTCACGCCGCTCGTGCGCGTCGTCGCAGAAAACTCGAACACTTCTGCGAGCTCGAGGTCGTTCAGCTCCTTTGGAATATAGTTCTTCTCGTAAGCGAGCTGGATGATGCTCCTTCCTTCGGGAGTGTTGTCGTGCCAGGAGGCAAGGAAAGCGGCGTCTCCGACGTCTCTTTCCGAGTGGCCGCGGAGCGGAATGAACTCTACTGCCTGCCTGTTCCCCACTGTTATAGTCCCGGTCTTGTCCAATAGAATAATGTCCGTGTCGCCCGCGGTTTCGATTGCGCTTCCCGACTTTGCGACGATGTTTTTAGCGTACAATCTGGATATCCCAGAGAGCCCAATAGCTGGAAGGAGAGCGCCTATCGTTGTCGGCAGAAGGCAGACATAAAGTGCGATGAGAACTGACAGATCAGCCCCGAGGTGAAGGACAAAAGAGAGCCCGAGGAGGCCCAGAATTATTATCGTAAAGATTGCGGCGAGACCCATCAGGACGATCGTTACAGCCTGCTCATTCGGAGTCTTGGGTCTTTTTGCGGACTCTACCAGTCGAATCATTTGACTGATGTACGTCTCGCCTGGGTTGACGCTGACTCTTGCAGTCAGAGCGTCGCTTGCTATCTTGGAGCCTCCGATCAGCTCGTCTCCAGGGGCTTTTCTAACTGGAGTCGATTCGCCCGTCAACAAAGACTCGTCAACCATTGCTATGCCTTCGATAACTTCGGCATCGATCGGAACAATGTCATCCTTTTCGAGCGAAATCAGGTCGCCTCTACGAAGCTGGGTTGAAACAGTTGTGACGACTCTTCTCGTCAACTCTTTTCCTTCGAGAAGGATCTTCTTGCTTACAACGTCAGTTTCGAGTCGGCGGAGAGTGTTCGCTGTGCTTCTCGCCTGTGTCTCCGCGAGCGAATCCGAAAGAGTGCTGAACCATACGGTAATCAGAAGTATCGCCGCGACCTGGACGTAGAAGGTTCTCTCGCTGGCACTTGCCACTGGATAAAAGAGCTGGGGATAGAGAGCCATCGCCGCCACGACAAAGAAAGTGATCTCTGTTATCAACATGATAGGATTCGAGCGGAGGGATACGGGGTTCAGCCTCTCTACCGAGTCAACGAGTGTCCTAACCGAGAACAGCCTGAAGACTCCTGTGCCACCTTTCTTCCCGCTCACCTTGTCACGGTCAAGGCTGACTGTTTCGCTCACTTTTCTTCTGGCCCCTATTCGAAATTACCCGAATCCGCTCACGTGACCCTGGAAGTAGGAAAGAATCGGCCCCAGTGCAAGGAACGGAAAGAATGTAAGCGCAACCAAGAGCAGAATGCTCGCCACGAGGATGAGAGAAAATGGCAGACTGTCAGTCTTGAGTGCAGCTTCGCTTGTAGCCCTTCTCCTACCGATCATTGCCCCCGCAACCGCAAGCAGAGCTGCAATCGGTGCATAGCGGCCAAGAAACATGACTATTCCAGTTGAAATGTTGAAGAACGGTGTGTTAGCGTTCGCACCCAGAAAGTCAGAGCCATTGTTTGCGGCCGCCGAAGTGAACTCGTAGAGTATCTGGGTAAACCCGAGCGAATTACTTCCGACGCCGATTGCTGCGGCCGCACCGCTTGAATAGGCGATCACCGTGGGAATTATGATGATGAGTGGATGAATCAAGAATGCGATCATGACCAGCTTGACGTCCCTTGCTGTGATTTTCATCCCGAGATATTCTGGAGTCCTTCCAGACATGAGCCCTACGATGAAAACCGTGATTATGACGTACATGACCATGTACATCACGCCTACACCCTTTCCCCCGGGTGTGGACTGGATCAGCATTCCAATGAACGCCGCCAGGATTACGAGCGGATGCATGGCAAATAGTGAAGAATTTACAGAGCCGGTTGTCACTGCAGTTGTCACCACGGTCCAGAACACAGACATGAAGCCACCGAACCGAGTCTCGATTCCAGGCCCGACTGTTACCGGCGTGGGAATGAAGGCGATGATCAAGTCTATTGCGAAAAGCAGAAACGCTGCGATGACTATGGGCCTGCTCTCCTTTTTCTCTCCAAGAAAACGGCCGTATACGAAGGTGAGTGTGGTGGGTATGAGCAACATTAAAATTATTTCCAGGAGGTTTGAAACTGGATTCGGGTTTTGAAAGGGATATGCCGAGTTTGCCCCGTAGTATCCACCTCCATTGGTGCCAATCTGCATGATTGAAACGAGAGATGCCACTGGCCCGACGAGAATGGTCTGCGTGGCGCCCTCGACAGTCTTCACCGTAGTATATCCTCCCAGAGTCTGGGGAACGCCCAGCCAGACGAAGATCATCGAAGCAATTAGGCACAACGGTAGCAACAATCTTGTCAACGATCTCACAAAGTCAACATAGAAATTGCCTAAATCCTTGGAGCCTGCTTTGAAACCCCTTATCATTGCAATTGCAACACAGATTCCGGTCGCAGCAGAAGTGAATTGCAAGAACTGAATCGCGGTCATCTGGCTAAAATACGAAAGCGTGCTCTCGCCGTTGTAGTGCTGGAGGTTAGTGTTGGTCGCAAATGAGATGACAGTACTGAAAGCAAGGTCCCAGGACAGGCCCGGGAAACCCTGGGGATTGAGCGGAAGCCTGCCCTGAAAGAATAGTATCAGGAAGCCGATCATCATTTGTAAAATGTTGAGAAATAACGCGGAAAGAAAGTATTCCTTCCATCCCATCGAATGGCTCTGATCCACACCTGTGATTCTATAAATCAGGTTCTCGACTGGATTCAGGAATCTGTCCAGTCTGCTGGGCGAGCGCGAGAAGATTCTAGTGATGTAGGGTGCAAGGAACCAACCTAGCACCAGCACTGCTCCTAGAATGAGGAGTATGTCCACAATTTGGATTGATAGAAGCAAGTCCCTTCAGTGCTCTGCACCTAATCGACCACGACTGGATCCAATTTGAAAAATTTGTCAATTCCGTAGAAAAAAGCAAATTTAGGCGTTTTATGCGGGAGTTCAAGGCGGAATAGTTCGAGAGAGAACGCCGGCCGGTATGCCCAGGATTTGCTTGCCATTAGGCGAGCATCTTGGTCCCTTGTGTGAGTGCAACACAATCGAGCTTACTGTGCTCTTGACTCCCTTTATCTTCATTATCTTGTTCTTCAGAATGTCTCTGAACTCCTCGATGTCAGAGGCAGAAACCATGGAAACGATGTCAAACTCTCCTGTCACTTCATAAAGCTCCTCCATGTTGGGCAGTTTCGCAAGCTCCTGAATGACGTCATCCATAGATGAGGATTCGACGAAGACGTCCACGAAGGCCAAAAGACGAGCCATAAGCGATCATCCACGCATTTGCTCGAAATTCGGCTTATACGCGTTGCGATTGATGTTCTCTTTCCTTCGAATATTGTCTCACGTTAACTATCGTAAATCGATCCATGATTCCTGACGTAATCATTCAAACCGAGGCAGCTTACGGCCTGGCTCTTCTGGAAGTGTTCTCCAAAGATCAGGACATGGGAGATCAGATTGTCAAAAGCCATCTCACGGTTTAGGAAATCTTCGAAAAGAAGTGTCAAACCATACTTCCATTTCAGCTTCTTTCCAATATTTCCCTATCTTTCCGTATAGAAAGGCATTTTTCATCCACTGGAGCCAACCCGCAATTGTTTGCACCAAGGGTCAACAAGTCAGTAAATCCTGTGGGAGCCATGTTCATCGAAAGACTCGGGTTCTCGCACATTAGCTTTTAGAAACCCGTTGCTATTTGCTCTCTTCGGTACCGGCAAACTTGACGCTCTCTTTGGATTGCCGTCAAGGGCTAATCATGTGCTCAATCGATGAATAATGATGCAGGTTCCTTGCTTGACAATTGCTTAAGTTGCGCTATCCCTTTTCGAAGGCCATCTTCAAAAGTCAGGTTTCCACTACGTTACCCTTGCGAGAGTACGGGAGGTAATCTTCTTGGTCCGTTGGTCGGCAACAAAGACAAACAAGAGGAGGTTATTTCTATGGCACAATGTGGAAGACTGAGCTTACCACAAAGCCTAGGATGTACAGGGCGAGCGACGCGCCGAACATTATTCCAGTCAGCTCGCTGAAATTCCGAATGAAGCTCGCATTTGAAATTACGGAGTTGTAATAGCTTACAAAGGCTATTATCAGAGCACCAGAAAGTAGAGAGGCCGCGATGGCCGTCTCCATGTCCTTTGTCAGAAAATAGGGCGTCGCAAGTATTATCGCGCTGACAAAATACGAGATTCCTGTGTAGAAAGCTGAAAGGCTGGCAGAACCTTTGAATCCCTGCTTTGCCTGAGCGTATGCGGCAGACGCCATGGCAATCGAGGCCGACGCGCCCGCTATGATACCTGCGAGGCCTGTCAACTCGGTCGACTTGTATAATCCGAGAGAGCCGGCATGGATCCCTGCGATTTCGACCAGAGCGTCGGCGAGGCCGAGAACTATGAATGAGATGTACTTGACGGTGCTCCCCTGAATTTGGTCTGCGAAATAATTCTCATGTTCTTCTTCATCCCTGATCATCTTTTCAAACTCAGTCTGGTCTTCACCGGGAATCAGGTGCTTGATCGACTTGTACTTTGAGATCACCTTGTTTTCCCGCTTCTCAAGGTATTTCACGGCGAACGAGACGCCGAATATGAACCGAAGCAGAATTACGTAAAAGACAGTCAGTCTGCCTACTTTGATCTCGTTCCTTTTTTCAGGCGCGTATTTAATCCAAAACTCAAAGTGCCCCTGTTCCGTCTTGGCAAGATCTCCCAATATCTCCCTGAACCTTGGGTTCTTCTCGTATCTGGGTTTAGCGAGTTTCTTGTAGACAGCATAGTCGGTCAACTCGTCCTTTGAGGCCTCAATGGCCACTTCTCTGACGGAGATGGTGGTAGTTGTCAAGCGGAGCCTTGTCACTTCCCCGAAGGCCTATATTTGTATTTGAAGGCTGTGGTAAAGTCCCTGCAAAAGTTCATTTGGACAGGCGAAGCGCCAAAATAGCTAAGAATGAAAGTAGACTCAAGTTGACAAGAAAGAATGCCGCGTCGCCACACTATTCAAAGATGGCTCGCTACTACGATGTCATCTACGCAAGCATAGTCGATTACGAGGCTCAGGCAGATTACCTCGAAAAGATATTCGAAAAGCATCACAGAGGTCGCGTCAAGTCAGTTCTTGACGTTGCCTGTGGAACAGGAAATTACACATTCATCTTTGCAAAGCGAGGGTACGATGTAACGGGAATAGATTCCTCGGAGGATATGATCAGAAT
>VFSW01007533.1_pt1 | contig 15779 bp, 13 predicted proteins | sample 5358111 | NCBI WGS metagenome assembly VFSW01 (sample SAMN11554181, study PRJNA540505) | mine drainage metagenome | isolation source: sediment from site ElyBrook_90M | place: USA: Ely Copper Mine, Vershire, VT | collected 2017 | reverse complement strand
ATTCCTCTTCAAGCCCCGCTTCCTCGTCAACGCTCAATTGGGCGGCGGAAATCTCGTTGACTTGAAACCGCAGCAAATCCAATTGTTGCGCGTAGGTCTGTTCATCCACGATGAGCGCGGCCTTTTCGGCCTGCAATTCGCGGCACTGGCCGGCCAGCCCGGCGAATGCGCCGCGCGCGGAAGCCAGGCCGGCAAAGGCATCCAGGATGTCGCGCTGGCGGAGCGGGTCCAGCAGGGATTGGTGGTCGTGCGGGCCGTGCATATCCACCAATTCCCTTCCAAGCCGGGCGAGGACTTGCAGGGTGGTGGGCGAGCCGTTGATAAATTGCCGGTTTGTGCCGGCCAGCGTAAAAACGCGCTTGAGAATCAGTTGATTTTCGGCGCACGGTTCGACGCCATTTTCCTCCAGCAGCTTTTGGAGGTTGCCGCAGCGTTCGCTTTTCTCAAAAACCGCTTCGACGGAGCAATTTTCGCAGCCGCTTCGGATTAGGTTGCGGTCGGCGCGATCTCCCAAAAGCAGATTCAACGCCCCGATAATGACCGATTTGCCCGCGCCGGTTTCCCCGGAGATGACATTATAGCCCGCGCGCAATTGCAGCGTGAGATCGGTAACCAGCGCCAGATTCTTTATGCGCAAGGTGCTCAGCATGGCGGGCAATGGTAGGCACGAGGAGGCCAAATTCCAAACTTCAAACTTCAAACCTCAAACTCCAAAACCGAGGTGTCGCCACAGTGGAACGGCGTATTGATCCCCCCGCTTGCGCCGGCGAAGCAATCCATGCGGCAAAGTGCTCCCGGCCGTCACACTCGCGGCTTGGCTCGCGGGGTAATGGCGAGGGCGGCCAGGAGCACGAGGCTTAGGATGGTCAGGGCCAGCCAGCCGTCCACAAGATTGTCCCCTCCCCAAAAAGCCTGCCCTTTTGGGGAGGTCTGCCGGGTCGTAAAACGGTAGGACTTGAGCCAAAATATCCAGCCGCCGTGCAGGCCGATGGAGGTATATAACGTGCCCGTGCGCTCATACATCAGGACAAGGATCGCGCCAGCGACGGTCAGCGTCAGAAACGCGGGGATTAGCAATGCTCTGTCGCCAAGATTTCGGAACATCGCCGGCAGCATCAGAAGGCCCGACTGCCATCGCACGGGGCCGGGCATTTCAGCCTTTTGCACGAAATGAGCGGCGGCGTAAATCGCGCTGGCAAGGATCAACGCCCAGAAGCGCCCGAGCGCGCCGCGCAACAAGCCGTAAAGCGCGCCCCGAAAAACCAGTTCCTCAAGACATGCCACAATGATCGCCGCCGCCGTGGCGCCCAGCAAATAAGACACAGTTTCCGACTGAGCATGATTTGCATTGATGACGCGATTGCCAAAAAGAATTGCCAGGACGGCCACGCAAGCGAGGGAAACAAACCCGATGAAAAACCCCACTGCCAGTTGTTTGGCCGCCCTTCGGGCCGCTCCCGGGCGAGAATCCCGAAAGCCAAGCTCGCGCCATCCGAACATCCGGAATTTTCGCAGAAGGGGCCACAGACCGACCACCGCCAGGCCGAGAACGGCCCGGTCCACAAAACGATGAAAAGGCCTGTGCGCCAGTCCGGCGAGGCTCGGCCAGTAATGAGCGCCCCATTGGGTAAACTCAAAGATCCAGGGCGCCACCAAGGCGCCGCCGACGAAAACGACCGCCAAGTAAACCAACAGCCAGCCAAGGACGCGCATCGGCCAAAATTAAAAATCTCTTTCCTGATTGCGCCAAGCATATAATCTGAGCCGTATGTCGTTGGACAAGCCGGATAAGAGCGGCAAATCGTCCGCCCAACCCGGCCGATTTGGCCGATTCTATTTGCAGGAGCTCATTAACAGCGGAGGCGTGTCCGACATTTGGCTGGCCACCGATCCGCAAGAACAGCCTTTTGCGCTGCGGCGTTTTCGCGGCGGCTCGCAATTAAACTTCATGGACCGCCTCGAGGCCCGGCGCCGTTTTTTTCGGGGCTGCGAGATTCTCTCCAAAATTCACAATCACCAGAACGTCATCGGCTATGTCGAGCACGGCAAAATTGAGGGCGAACCTTACTTGCTGATGGAATACGTGGAAGGCTCCAACCTCAAACAATTGCTGGGGCGCACGGACTCGATCCTGGTGGAGAACCTGGCGCAAATTTTAATTGACACAGCGGTCGGCCTGGAGCATGTGCATGAAAGCGGCTTCATGCACCTGGATTTCAAGCCGGAGAACGTGCTGGTGACTCGCAACGGGGGCGTGCGGCTGGTGGACTTCGATCTGGCCCAGCCCAAGCCGGAGGCGCCGGTGAAGCTTTCCGGCAAGAACTCCGGCACGCCGGCCTACATGGCGCCCGAACAGCTCTTGCGCCAGCCAATCGATCAGCGGGCCGATATCTTCGCCTACGGCGTCACCGCGTACGAATTGTTGACATACGTGAGGCCCTTTGCCGGCGATTCGCCCGACGAAATCCTCCGCAAAGAACTCAGCGACGACATCATCGCCCCGCGCGAACTCAACCCCGGAATTCCTGTCGCCTTGGAGAACATCATTCTCAAGTGCATTAAAAGCGAGATGGCCGGGCGCTACCCGTTCATGAGCGTGGTGGTGCGGGATCTGGAGCTGGCGTTATACGTCCCGTAGAGCGCGCAATTTCCCGGCAATTTCCCGGCAATTGGCAAAATTTATGGTTGCAATCTGGAAGACGGCAGCTTCAGATAAGCGCATGGCTACGAAATCAAAATCAAAACGGACACCGAGCGCGGCATTCATGAAACCGGTTCAACCGGATGAGAAGCTGGCTAAAGTTGTGGGCGAGCACCCGCTGCCGCGCACAGAATTGACCAAGAAGCTTTGGGCCTACATCCGCAAACACGGCTTGCAAGACAAAAAGGTGAAGACTCAGATCAACGCCGACGAGAATTTGCAGCTAGTCTTCAACGGCAAGAAGCAGGTCACCATGTTTGAAATGACCAAGCTGGTCAGCGGCCACGTCCGTTAGAATCGTTTTTGTCAGATCCGCGGGGCCTGATTCCGAATAACCCGACAATTCCCGACGGCGCAAACATCGGGATGTTGGAGGCACATGTGGAGCGGCGCCCCTTCACACGGATGATGAACCGCGCCGATGCGACGGGGCCCAATTTCTACCTTTGACACTTCGCCCTCACCGTCCGTGCTCATTAAGCGGGCGCGAAGGTCGTGCCGATAGAAACACCCGTTTTCTAAGAAGCCCCGCCTTTTTCCGGGATAAAAAAACGGGACCCGGTCGTTGAGCGCAACCGGGCCCGCCCATACCGCCCAAGCGGGATGGTGTGAGACACGCATCTGTAAAGGTAGCAACAACGATGCCGCCTCATTTCTGCGAAAATTGGTAACTATTCAGCGCCGTCACCGACCGGGTGTAGGGCGGCCATCCTGCCTGCCGGTTAGCCCGACTTCCAGCCGGGCGGGCCGGTCGTGTTCGACTTTCAAATGGGACGCGGATGCGAAGGCCCGGAAAAGTTCCTGGTTGGTTTTCGCGGCGCCTTGCAATGCGACGGTTACGCCGGCTGCGACAAGCTGGGAGAAGGCATTGTCTATGCCGGTTGGACAGATTTAAACACGGCGCCGGCGGCGATATAAAGAAATCAAACGCGCAAACCACTGTTCCCGATCCATCCATCAAAGGAATGCCCGCTGACAAATTCCCATATTGACAAGGAGCGCCGCGCGGCGGGATGTTAAAGTTCCATGGAACCAACTCCCCAAACCGATCTCGCCAAATTGGACAAGTCCCCGCGCGATCTTGAGCGATGGCGAAAGGCCCGGAAACAACTGACGGGCGGCCGCGCCGCCGCCGTTGTGCCGGTCTATCGCGATTTGACGCAACGCTATCCGGGCATTGTCAATCTTTGGTTCGAGTTGGGCGTGGCGGCGGCGGGCGATCTGGATTTTGAGCTGGCCGTCCGCGCATTCGAGCGCGCGAGAACCTTGGCTTCCGCCAACTCAGCCCTCCTCATCGCGATCGGCCAGCAATACCACCGGCTGCGGCAGATTGACCGCGCCCGCGTGTGCTTTCAACAGGCCGTCGAGGCGGAACCTTCCTCAACGCATACCCGGCTGAGTTGGGCGGCGTGGCTGGAACGCGAACGGCGAATCGAGGAAGCGTCGGCGCAAGTCGAAGTGTGCCTGGCTGTCAATTCAAAGGATCCGGCGGCGCTTTATTACCGCGCGTTCCTCCTTCACCGCGCCGACCGTCATGAGGAAGCCGGGAACCTGCTGCGGGAATTGGCTTCCGGCAGTTTTCCCGACCCCAACCTCAAAGTCTCCTGCTTCCACCTTTTGGGGGTGGTTCTGGATCAACTGGGTCAATACGCCGAGGCGCTGGATTGGCTTCTCAAAGCAAAGGCCGTGGTGCGACAGGCCAACAATCTCGCGGCGCTGGAAGGGTCGTACGACAATGCCGACCGCCGCCGGCGCTCTTTGCTGGGGCAGTTGACGCCCGGCATGATCCGCCGCTGGACGCGCGAGGCGCCGGCGCAGCCGATGCGCCACAAATTGGCGCTGTTGGGCGGCCATCCCCGCAGCGGCACCACGCTGATGGAACAGATTCTCGGCGCGCATCCCGCCGTGCGAGCCTTCGACGAGTCTGAGGCATTTGTCGGGGAAATCGCCGACAAACTCGCGCCGCCTCCGCCCGCCGCGCCTCTGACGGCCCGGGCGCTTGACGCGCTGCCCGCGTCCCGCCGCGACGAACTTCGCCTGCGCTACCTCCGAAGTTTGTTTAGGGAGGTGGAAACGGAGCCGGCCGCAGAAGTGTTGCTTGACAAGAATCCCGCGCCGACTGGTTCGCTGCACCTGTGGTTGCGCGTCTTCCCGGAGTCGAAGGTGCTCATCGCATTGCGCGATCCGCGGGACGTCGTCATCAGTTGTTTCTTCCAGAACCTCGCGCTGACTCCGCTGAACGCCAATTTTCTCGGCATTGAGCGCACTGTCAAACATTACGCGGATTTGATGGACACCTGGCTGCGTTTGCGGGAATTAGGGGGGTTCGAGTGGATGGAGACGCGTTACGAGGATGTCGTCGGCGATCTGGAAACCAACGGGCGGCGCGTCACGGGATTTCTCGGATTATCCTGGGACGCAGGGCAGGCCGCCTGGCATGAAAGCGCGCGCCGCAAACTTGTTTTCTCGCCGACCTACAGCGAGGTTGCCAAGCCCGTGCATGGCCGGGCTGTGGGTCGCTGGCGCAACTATGCCGCCGCGCTGGAACCGTTCCTGCCGCGCCTTGCCAGTTATGTCCAGGCTTTCGGCTATGCGTAAATCAGCCGCAAGCAAAAAAAAAAGCGTTTTGATTGGATTGTCAGTAATCAAAATCCGGCTTTTACCGCGGCGATACGACATTGAGTTCGACGAGCGGTATCTCTGGGATTGATTCAACACTTACAGTGTTGCGGTTTTTTGGGGAATGGACCCAGGGTGGCTCGTTGCCTCGCAACCCTGGGCGCATGCTTGCAATCCCTTCGGGATTGCCGGGGCCGCTGGTCGTAAAATGTCCAAACTCCAGACCCGGCTAATGGGGCGAATATCTTGGTCTGGGGACCAATAAACGGCACACCGCGCTGTTGCTCTCACCAGCGATGGAAATGGCGGTAACCGTACGGCCGTCCCCAACCCCATCCAAAACGGACTCCCGGATAGTAAGCCCGATAAGCCACCGGCGGATAATAATAAGGCGCCGGGGGAACCACCACCGGCGCGGCGTAGCCTGGCGCGGCGTATGCTGGCGCGGCGTAGCCGTAGCCGTAAGCGGGCGGCGGATAAGCATAGATTGGCGGCGCCGCGGCGGTTGCGATAGCAGTGCCGACAATGGCGCCGGCGGCAACTCCTGACATCACTCCCGCCGCGATGGGCCATCCACCGGCCCGGGCGTTGTCCACGCCCAGCGTTGTGAGCGAAAGAATGGCGGTCGAAACCGCGAAGATTTTCACGAGGTTTTTCATATAAAATAAGTCCTTTGCACTTTAACGTTTAACCGTTCACTCGATTCACGTTTCACCCTTCAATCGATTCGACGCGCGTCTTTTTTACTTATTCAAACCGCGTAATGCACCGGATGGCTTGATCGTTGGCGAAATATCCGTCCCTCAGCTTGCAACAAAATTGACCACGCGGGGTTTAACGTTCAAAGTAATGGTAATGCAGGAATTATCGAAAATCGGGCGCGCGATGATGGTCGTGGCGATATGCGTTGGATTGGGAGGCCTGATCGGCTGGGTCGTGGGCAGACAGGGAGACGCCGCACCCATCAGTTTGCCAACGAACCAAGTCCCCGTCATGGCCCTTCAAGCAGCCCCGCTGCCGACCAATGAGGATTCCCAAGCCGTCGCAGGTATTCACGCCGCCACCGCCGCCAACTCGCCCGCGCCAGCCGAGCCAAAAACTTGGGAGGAAAAGTTGGACGACATTCTGCTGGCCAACGACAACGAGAACGCAAAGGCCGACGGCATCCTTCAGCTAATGCCCACCGCTCCCCCTGAGGCCCAGGTCGAGCTGGCCCAACACTTATGCAACATGGTGCAGGATGACCATTATGATGGCGCCGCCCAAGTCCTCACCAATTCCACGACGCCCGTCGAGGTTTCCACCGTGCTGATGAACGATTTGCTTAACCGCAATAACAACCTCAAGCTGCCGATGCTGCTGGCCATCGCCCGCAACGACGGCCATCCCCTTAACGGCCAGGCCCGGGACATGCTGGAACTCTTTGTGCAGCAGGATTACGGCACCAATTGGGATCAATGGTCCACTTCCGTTGACGCCTGGCTCCAAGACCAGCAGCAGCAGCAACAGGAACAACAGCAGGCTCAGCAGTAATGCCGGTTCCGCAATTCCAAAACCCTTCCGTCGCCGATCCGCACGATCATCAACGAGATGCCGGACGCCAACAATTTAATAATCCATTCCTCTGCTCGCTTTGTTGCCTTATGTTCAGGCTTGGTTGCGGCCCTGCCGCACCGCGACGCGCTGACGTCACAACGGACAACGTGAAATGATGCGCTTGCTTCGCATTTTATTGCGCGTGTTCTTTGGGTTTCGCTCTGAGAACACGGCGGCGCTGCGCGGCCCCGGCCCTGTCATGCTTCTGCCCAATCACGTTTCGTGGTTCGACTGGCTTTTCCTGGCGTCGTGCGTGGATACCCAATGGAAGTTTGTCACGTCGCTGGAAACCTCGCGCATCAGTTGGGCGCATCGGGTGCTCATGGTCAACCGGTTCACTTTTCCCGTGGAGACCGACTCCCCGTACGCGGTCAAACGAATTGCCGAATATCTCAAATCGGGCGGGAAATTGGTCCTGTTTCCCGAGGGGCGCATTTCGCGCACCGGTTCGTTGATGAAATTATTCGACGGCACCGGTTTTCTTCTGTTCAAGACGGGCGCCAAAGTCATTACCTGCTATTTGCGCGGCGCTTGCCGGCTTCCTCTCTCGCCCAATCCAAACCAAAAGAAGTGGTTCGCGCGGGTCAGCGCCCATTTCAGCGATATTTTGACGCCGCCCAAATTGGCCGAGGGCAGCACCGCCAAGGCGCGGCGCCAATTGACTCAATGGGCTTACGACGCGATGGTCAAACAACAATTCGATCTCGAAATGGCCGCCTCTCCAAAGGACGTGCTCGGGGTCATCGGCGAGGCCGCGCGCAAATGGCCCGGGCGAAGCGCGCTGCAAGATGTCACGCGCAAGCAACTGACCTACCGGCGATTGCTGGCGGCGTCCGACGCAATGTCGCAGCAGTGGCGGGATTTGCTGGCAAACCCCGAAAACGCGGAGGGCGGCCAACAATCCTCGCCACCATGCGTCGGCGTTTTGTTGCCCAGCACACTGGCCGCGCCTGTGACGTTGCTGAGCCTGTGGGCCGCGGGGCGCGCGCCCGCCATTTTCAATTTCTCGACCGGGGTTGCGACGATGCTGGCCTGCGCGCGGCTGGCAAAGGTCCGGCAAGTCATTACGTCAAGGCTATTTATTGAGCGGGCGCGGCTTGACCTGAGAACGATGAAAGAAGCCGGAATTAAATTTATCTATCTCGAAGACGTCCGCGAAAGGATTCGGCCCTGGCGTCAATTCCTCTCGCTGTTGCGCGTCTCCTTCAAGGGCCTGCGTCCGCCGCCGGCGCAAAGCGCCCCTCCGGGCAATCGCCAGCCGCCAATCGCCAATCGCCAATCCCACACTGCCGTGGTTCTTTTCACCAGCGGTTCGGAAGGCCCGCCCAAAGGCGTGGCCCTCTCGCACGCCAATCTCATTGCCAATATCCGGCAATTGCTGTGCGTGATTGACATGATGGACACGGACCGGATTTTCAACGCGCTGCCGCTCTTCCACAGTTTCGGCCTTATGGGACTGTTGCTGCCGCTGGCGCGGGGCTGCAAGGTTTTCCTGTATCCTTCGCCGCTGCATTATCGCGTCATTCCGTCGCTGTTATATAATTTGGATTGCACCATATTTTTCGGCACGAACACGTTTCTCAACGGCTATGCGCGCAAAGCCAATCCTTTCGATTTTCGCACCGTGCGGCTGCTGCTGGCCGCCGCCGAAAAGCTGCAGGAAACAACCGCCAACCTCTGGGCGCGGCAATATGGCGCGCGCGTGCTTGAGGCATACGGGGCGACGGAATGCAGCCCCGGCATCACGGCCAATACCGCCTTGAACCCGCGATATGGCTCGACCGGACGGTTCCTGCCCGGCATGGAACACAAATTCGAGCCGGTGGAGGGAGTTTCCGAAGGCGGCCGATTGTTTGTGCGCGGCCCCAATGTGATGAGCGGCTATCTCAATGCCGATGCCGACGAGAAATTCCAGGCCCTCGGCGGTTGGTACGATACGGGCGACATTGCCCGGATGGACGAGGATGGATTCGTTTACATCCTGGGCCGGCTCAAGAGGTTTGCCAAAATCAGCGGGGAGATGGTCAGCCTGACCGCCGCCGAAGAGGCGTTGGCCGGGGCCTTTCCGCAATATGGACTGCGATTTCAAATGGCGGTGCTGGCCCGGCCGGATGCCGAGCGCGGCGAGATGCTCATCGCCGTGGCCAACGATTCGCGCGCGCAACTGGAGGAGGTCCGCGCCGCAATTCGCGCCAAAGGATTGAGCAACCTATACGTGCCGCGCGAGATTCAGCATGTGCGCGATATTCCCAAGCTGGGCACCGGAAAGGTGGACCATCGTCAACTGCAAAAAATTTTAGCGGAGAACAACCATTGAATGCGCATGAATAGCGAGGACTTTTTTGGAGCGCGGACATTTCTCGCGAGATAAGTCGAGGCTTTAAAACCGTCCGAAGAACCCGATTGGGTGCCGGCGTGAGTCACAACCTCAATGACGCGATCAGTTTGGAAATGGCGCGGCGCGTTGCCTCGCGATTGCGGCAAGACGCCGAGCTGGTCGAGATTGCCCACGAGAACCTTGCGCGTTGGCCCGAGAGAAACGCCGATTCGCCAAGCCTGCTAAACTGTTACCGCGAATGGCAGGAGATTCTAAAACGGCCGTTGGAGAATGTTCTTCAGTTGCTCTGCGCTGAAACCGAGGAAGGACAAAGGCTGCGCCAAAACTCACCATTTGTTGGTGTGCTTTCCGCCCGCGAGGTCTGGCGGATAAAGGCTGACGCAGCTCACCATGCAAAGCTCACATCTTGAGCACATCATTCGCGCATCGGCGGCAATTACAGGCGTCGATTCGGTCGTAATCTCGCCGGCTGGCGTCCGCCCCTTATTCCCGCCCCGCCGCCGCGATGAAGGGTTTGAGTTCTTCCATCAGGCGCGCGAAGTTTTCCAACGTAAGTTGTTGCGCGCCGTCGCTCCAGGCCTTGGCAGGTTCCGGATGGACTTCGATGAGCAGGCCGTCGGCGCCCATTGCCGCCGCGCCCTTGCACATGGCCATCACCAGGTCCGCCCGGCCCGCGCCCTGGCTGGGATCAATGATAATCGGGCAGTGCGATTCGTTTTTGATGATTGGGATGCTGGAAAGGTCCAGTGTGTTGCGCGTGTAGGTCTCGAACGTGCGGATGCCTCGTTCGCAGAACATCAAGCTGGGATTGTTATTGGAAAGGATATATTCTCCAGCCAGCAACCACTCCTCGATTTTCATGGAAAGCCCGCGCTTGAGCAGCACCGGTTTGCCGGTTTTGGCGGCGGCGATGAGCAATTGAAAATTTTGGGAATTGCGCGCGCCAATTTGGATGATGTCCGTATATTCGGCAACCAGTTGGGCATGCTGTTCGGAAAGCAATTCCGTAATAATGGCCAGGCCCGTTTCGCGGCGCGCCTTGGCCAGGAGTTTCAAACCTTTGTGCCCCAAACCCTGAAATTCGTAGGGGGAAGTGCGCGGCTTGAAGGCGCCGCCGCGCAAAATTGTGGCGCCGGCGTTCTTGACCGCGTGGGCGGTGGTCATCAACTGGGCCTCGCCCTCCACCGAGCAAGGGCCGGCCATCACCTGGAATTTTTTGCCGCCAATCACCCGGTCGCGGACGGCGACGGTGGAATTGGATTTGTGGGCTTCGCGGCTGGTGAGTTTGTAACGTTTCTGCACGGGCATGACCCGTTCCACCTGCGGCCATGAGCCTAACATTTCCAGACTTTGATGGGTCCGCTCGTCACCGATGGCGCCGATCACCGTTCGTTCGACCCCGCGCATCACATGAGGCCGATAGCCGAGCCGCTTGATTTCCCGCAGAATGGAAGCCTCATCTTTTTTCGAGATCTGGGGCTTGAGAATCACTATCATATTTGTTGGTGGGCGGATGTGGTTATGAACAAAAAAGCCGCAGGCGTGCGCCGGCGGCTTGGTTCAGCAGAACGCTCTACTGCCAAGACGGTGGGATAGACGACACTTCTTCACGGTTCTTTGGTTCTCCGGCGGCGTTGCTCGCTCGCGCCTTGCCGGAGAACCAAACTCCTCGTGACCAAGTGTCGTCTATCCCACCGTCTTGGCAGTAAATCAGCCGGGGACGCAGCCGAGCCCGCCAAAAGCAAAATTGCCCGGCAGGGGTGTGTTCAAAGTTCAAACTGCGCCAATCATTCATAAATTCGCCGGACAATATGGTAGCAAAGCCGAACGGAGCGTCAACTCCGTATTTATTTCTCCGCGCAGGGACGTTGCGGGTAAAAATTGCTTTTGGCGCACGGCGCGGAGGCGAAAGCCGTCACTGGTCAAGCGATTGACGGCACCGCAAACGGACGGCGGTAGGCGCGCCGCGAAAGCCGGTTGGCCTGGCGCGCGAAGCCCTGGACGAACCGCTCTTGCCCGGCATCGAAGGTCACCCACGGGCCAAGAAAGGCGGGTGTCGCGCTTATGTCAACACCATTGTCGCGCAGGTACTCGCGGCATCGCTCAAACGCATCCGACAACTCCCGGCGCCCGTGAATTGTTTCAGCAATGGCCTCCGGGGCCGACTCTTTGCCAAGCCGATAAGAAATGTTTGCCAGGTGGCAGCAGGAGGCGGAGAGATGCCCCTGCAATGCCTCGGCCGCCAAGTCGCCGGGTCTGCGGCTGCGAACTGCGGCCGCGAAGTTGGACAGATGGGAGACTTCCAACCGCCCGTAACTGCCGTCGTCGGAGAAGTCCTTAATCTTCCTGCCCTGCTTGTCGAAGACCGCGCCACCCGAGCCGTCTCCGGCAAAATAACCGCCTTCGCAGTCAATCACGACGCCGCTCTTGAGGTTGCGAAAGTTTCCTATGGCGTCGGCGGCCTTGCGGTTGGTGACATTGCGGACCTCGCAGATGATGGGTGCGGGATGGTAATCCAGCAGCGCAATTTGGGTATTGGCCGTTTGCCCGCAATCATCGAACGCAAACCGGCCGCCGATGCTCATGGCGCGCGGAGGCGGTTGGTTTTGCCCCAAAGCCCATCGGCAGATGTCAATCACATGGATTCCGTTGTTGCCCATTTCTCCGTTGCCAGTGTCCCAAAACCAGTGCCATTCGTAATGCAGTTGCTTGCGCATCAGCGGCGCTTTGGGCGCGGGGCCGCACCACAAATTGTAATCCACTGTGGCAGGCACGGGCGTCGGAGTGCTGACGGTTCCTATGCCGTCGCGCGGCCGGTAAACCAGCGCGTAAAGGAGGCGGATCGCGCCGACATCTCCGCCGCGCATGTGGTCAATTACTTTTCGCAGAAGCGAACTCGAACGGTTCTGCATGCCCACTTGGACCATCCGGCCATATTTGCGGGCCGCCGCCACCATTTGCCTGCCTTCCCAGAGATTGTAGGAAAAGGGCTTCTCGACATAAACGTCCTTGCCGGCCTGGCAGGCCCAGACTGTCGCCAGCGCGTGCCAATGGTTGGGCGTGGCAACGACCACCGCGTCAATGGTCTTGTCGTCGAAAACCCGCCGCAGGTCAATGTGCGTGGCGACCTCCTGGCCCCGATCCTTGAACAGCCGGGCTTCCCGGTCCAAATGCGTTTGGTCCACGTCGCACAAAGCCGCGACTCTTACGCCCGGAACATCGCGCAACCGGGCAAGGAGTTGGTGCCCGCGCCCGCCGACTCCTCCGACGGCTTTCGTCGCGCCAAGTCCCACCACGGCCAGCCGGATTTCATCATTGGGGCTTGTGACTTTTGATAAGCCGTCGCCGCCGATTACGATCCTGGGCAAACCCAGCGCCACGCCGGCCGCCATCGAACTTTTCAGAAAACTTCTGCGGGTAGTTTTTTTCATATTCCATTGTGGACGCTCTGGCGCGGTCAGAATTCAGTCATTGGGACGGTCATAGTTTGACCCTTCCACCTTGATGGTGTCCAGCTTGGAACGCGCGCGTTGTCCAAAAGCATCGCTTCAATCTCACGTCGCAATGACTTGGGAACCGAGAAAGCAGAATCGTTTTCCCTTCCTTTTTTCGTAACTATTCAGCACCGTCGCCGGCCGGGTGTAGGGCAGGCATCCTGCCTGCCGGTTCGCCCCGCTTCCAGCCGGGCGCTTCTGGCGCCCGCGCAGAATAGTTACCTTTTTTGTATTACCGCCAGATTAGAAAACAAGCTTGCAACGTTCCGCGGCTTGCCATTGATTAGAAGGCATTGTTCCGCACATCTTGAGTTACGGCCAGGGTCGCGGGATGTCGGCAGGACATTTTATGCTCAACTATCTCTGTGTTGGCTTGGGCGGGGCCATAGGGACGATTGGCCGCTTCTGGTTGACTGGCGTTATCTCCCGGCGGTTCGGCGATACCTTTCCGCTCGGCACACTGGTCATCAACGTCACCGGCTCTTTCGTCATTGGTTTCTTTGCCACCATGACCGCGCCCGAGGGTCGCTGGCTGGTCTCACCGACTTGGCGCGTCTTTTTCATGACCGGGATTTGCGGCGGCTACACGACGTTTTCATCGTTCAGTCTCCAAACACTCAGTCTGGCCCAGGATGGCGAATGGCTTTACGCGAGCGTCAACACGGTGCTATCGCTGGCGCTGTGCCTTGCGGCGGTGTGGCTGGGCTATTTGGCGGCCGTGAGCCTGAAAGCAACGAAAGGACCCTGAACGTGAATCTTCCCCATGAGGCAATGATGTTGCGAATCATCATTGGCGAGAGCGACCGCTGGCAACACAAGCCCCTGTACGAAGCCATCGTCCTTAAAGCGCGTGAAATGCAACTGGCGGGCGCCACGGTGCTGCGCGGGGCAATGGGCTTTGGCAAATCCAGCCGGCTGCACACGTCCAAAATTCTCCGCCTTTCATTCGACCTGCCCATAGTCATTGAAGTTGTTGACAGCGAGGAAAAAATCAACGGTTTCCTGCCGGTCGTTGACGAGATGATGCAGGGTGGACTGATCACGATGGAAAAGCTTCGGGTAATTGACCACCGGTCCGCTGAAAACACCGCCGAAGAGCCGCAGAATTGAATGGGCGCAACGCGACGGAAAACATCCCGCCCGCGTCATTTGCCGAAAAATGGGAACAATTTCCTCAGCTCGGATTCATCGGGCTGCCGCCCATACTCGCAGAGTTCAAATGCCTCGGCATATTTGATCGAGGCTGCCTTGTCGGCGCCGTAGAAGTCGGCGAGCCTGGAGCTGAAACGCCGGGCGGCCTCTTGATAGCGCTGGTCAAAGCCGGCCCGAACCTGGCGCCGGCGTTCCCGCTGTTTTTCAGGGTCAGTCGGGACCAATTCGGCCGAGCCGTTTGCGCCGCCTTCGTAAAATTGCGACACAAGCGCGTCGAGGGCGTCCAGTTTCTTTTGGATGACCGGATCAATGGCCACCGCCACGTCGGCATGGAACGGATTGGGTTTCTCGAAGCGGTCGGAGTAATACATGAAAACCGGATTCTTCTTGAGCGCCGGAACATCCGGACAGAAAAACGGCACCGTCACCATGTAGGCGGCGTCCTGCACCAATATCCCAGTGTAACGATGATCGGGATGATAATCGTTGGGACGCGGTCCCAGGACGATGTCTGCCTTCCATGCCCGAATGAGGCGGGTAATCGCGCGGCGATTTTCCAGCGTCGGCAGCAATTCTCCGTCGTGAATATCGAGCACCTCGGACGTGACGCCCAAAATTTGATCGGCCCGCTCGACCTCGGCCTTCCGCCGCAAAGCCAGCGGGCCACCGGCCTCGCGCCAGTGCCCGATGTCGCCGTTTGTCACGGAAACCAGTTTGACGTGGTGCCCTTTTGCAGCCCACATCGCCGCCACGCCGCCCGCCGCCAGTTCGCAATCGTCGGGATGGGCCCCAAAGCAGATGACGCGCAACTCCCCTTCGTCAGTCGAAGCCGTGTTGGCGGCCGCAAGAAAAACAGCGATAACACCAAGCAAGCGCAGGAAAGCCAATCGTTTCATGGACAGGCCGCAACGATGCCCTAAGACCCCGCGCGTGTCAAATTGATTTTTCACGGACGGCTCCAATTATTTTGCGGAAGGAAAAAGCCCTGACAGTGAAATACTCAGGCAAGAATGTCCGTCACGATGCGGCCGGCAACGTCCGTCAATCGGAAATCGCGCCCGCTGTAACGGTATGTGAGCTTCTCGTGATTGATTCCCATTAGATGGAGAATGGTGGCGTGAAGATCATGCACATGGACTTTGTTCTCGACGGCGTGCCAGCCAAATTCATCCGTTGCGCCATACGCCATCCCGCCTTTGATGCCGCCGCCGGCCAGCCACATCGAGAACCCAAAGGGATGATGTTCGCGGCCGTCCGTTCCCTCGGCCGTCGGTGTGCGGCCAAATTCGCCGCCCCAAACCACCAAAGTGTCCTCGAGCATGCCCCGCGCTTTGAGGTCTTTCAAAAGTCCGGCAATCGGCTTGTCCACCGCGGCGCAATTGTTCGGCAATTCCGCCTTAAGCCCGCTATGCTGGTCCCAAAGCTGGCAACTTTTCCTTTTGGCCGTCTCGGTGTGATAGACTTGCACCATCCGCACTCCGCGCTCGGCCAGACGCCGGGCCATGAGGCATTGCTTCCCGAACGTTTGGGTGACCGTTTCGTCCAGGCCGTAAAGCTTTTTGGTTTCCGGGGATTCGCTGTCAATATCAAAAGCCTCCGGCGCGCGGGCTTGCATGCGGAACGCCAATTCAAACGATTCAATGCGCGCGCTCAACCGGCTGTCCTCCTCTCGCTGTTGCTGATGGATGGCGTTGAGCTGCTAAAGGACGTCCAACTGCTGGCGCTGCTGCGTGGAAGAGAGGCGCGGGTTTTTGAGATTCGCAATGGGATTTGTTAAATCCGAGACCAACGTCCCTTGATATGACGCCGGAAGAAAACTCGAACTCCAGAGCGGCGCGCCCTGGGCCGGCTGCGCCGGGCTGATCACCACGAACCCCGG
>VFSW01007532.1_pt1 | contig 15779 bp, 11 predicted proteins | sample 5358111 | NCBI WGS metagenome assembly VFSW01 (sample SAMN11554181, study PRJNA540505) | mine drainage metagenome | isolation source: sediment from site ElyBrook_90M | place: USA: Ely Copper Mine, Vershire, VT | collected 2017 | reverse complement strand
CCCCTCCCGCAAACGCGGGGGTTTTTCATTTTACTTGGGGGGCCGCCCCCCCCCTACTTCGGGCGGCCAAATCCCGGGGGCGCGCGGGCCGCCCGGCGCGCCGCGCTGATCGATGCGTTGCGCGATTACGTCGATGAAGATGACCTGAAACATCTGAACGGTGCCGAGGCCGCCGATTATGCGGCGGCCGGATTGCCTCCGCCGCGCAACGCCAAGCTCGTCACCCCCTTCGAGGCCAAACATATCTTCGGCTGGGCGGCGGTGCCATCGTTGTGGAAAGATAACCTGTTGCCGCGTTTGACCACGGTCAGCGGTTCGTTCTCGGTCAATCCCAACACCGCGCCCTGGCAGGTGCTGGCCACCATCCCCGGCATGACTCCGGAAGGGGCACAGGCCATCATCAAAGCCCGCAGCATCGCCCCCATCGGCAACGCGGCCCAGATCCAGGCCATTACCGGCATCGCCGTGTCGCAGGATCCGTTTGCGCCGAGTGTGATCGCCTTCCCGTCGGAGAGCATGCGCGTCACGCAGCAGGCGCGCGACATGAACTGGGGCTGGCAATACAACGTGACGCTCACGCCGGTCAGCGATACCGCCCCATGGCGCATTGACTACTTTTACCGAGTTGAATTAACATCGGCGGATGAAAATCCCACAGTGGCACAACCTCTTCCTGAACGCGCGCCGCGTACTTCGTCTTTCTCCGAGGATCTATTTCCAACTTTCTGACCGGGTTCGTTCACCCGAAACCCCCAGTTACGGCGGGGTGATCTGGGTACTGGCGCGCGCATTGTGCCATTTCAAGAGTATTGATCTGTCGCACGTCCCGGAACGCGCGCGGAGCCAGGCACTCGTGCTGCAACTGACCCAGATCAGCCCGTACCGGGTCACCGGTCATCATGCCGTCTGGCAGGATGGACAGGCGATGCTGTGGTACTGGGATGACGAACGCCGGCAGCGCGGCATGCTCGAAGCGATGGTGTCCGCACCCCGCGTGAGCGTGGTTCCCGAGCCGGTCTTTTATCCCCCCGTGTCGGACGGCTTGCGCCTGCTGGCCTGCTTGTCCGGTGTCGAGGGGCAATACTGGCAAAACGGGCGTTTGCTGGGGTCGCGCTGGTGGGATGCCGCTCCCGATGCCGTGGAATGGCTGTCGTTCCAACGGGGATTGGGACTCGGTGCCGAACAGCGCGACTTGACCGTTCCCGACGCGCAACGGCTCGAACTGCGCCCCGAGCAACCGTTCCTGTCCGCCGCCACGGCCGGCGCGGCATCATGGCGCAACGAACGGGTCGCCTACGCGCTGCTGGTCGTTTTGCTTTGTATGCCCACAGCGTGGTTCGCTGCGGGGACGCTCAAGACGCAATTGGCCCTGAATGCGGCGCATGCGCATAACAGCGAGATAGCACACCAGGCACAACCGTTGCTGGCTGCCCGTGAAGAAGCCACACGCATCGCCACGCATCTGCGCAGGCTCGCCGCGCTGTCGCCTTTTCCCGACCAGCCCGAGCTGATGTCGCGCGTCGCGCACGCGCTGCCAAAGGGCGCGGTATATCTCAAGGAGTGGGATTTTCACGACGATCAACTCAAGCTCGTGCTGGTGTTGATCAACCCGGCGGTTTCAAGCAGCGAGCTGGTGGGGGATTTGCAAAAGGTCAACGGTATCGATAATGTGCAGGCCGCACCCAGCAACGACCCCAAGGTGCTGATCTTAACTATGCAAATCGCACGCCTCGTTCCGTCCGACCATGTTTAAGCAACTGCTCGCCGAATTAAAAGCCAGTGCGCGCCTGCGTATGGGCGTGGCACTGGTAATCGCTGTGGTATGGTTGTATGCGATACTGTCGTTACAGGAATTTCGCGACGAGCTGATACAGAAATATCGCGGCGTGTCAAGCAAAACCTTGAGGTTGCAGTCGGTGTTGCGCGAAGGCGACTGGATTGCACGTCTCGATTCTGCCAAGGCATTGCAAGCTGAGATGGAGGGCAGCCTGTGGCGGGGTGATACGGTCGGTCTGGCGCGCGCCTCGTTTCAGGACTGGCTGAATCAGGAGATGCAACACGCTTCCGTGTCACACCCGAATCTCACCATGAGCGCGGGAAACGAGGTGCGGCCGGATAGCCAGGCAGCCGGGCCAGAAGGCGAGTTATGGAAGGTCGGCGCAAAACTGGTTTTTGATTTTAATCCCGACAACCTCAACAGATTACTGGGGCAATTGACCGGCAATCCACACCGGGTGATCGTCGAGAGCTTGCATATCACCAAAGAGCCCAACCCCCGTGTGGAATTGACGGTGCTGGCTTATTTTCAGCCCACGGCCGCCCACCGCTAACCTGGGGATAGTCATGACGAATTTTGTGCTTGTCCATCTTTATAAATTCACGGTCGCGCTGATCGTCGTTCTGTCGCTCATCGCCTGGTGGCTGGTTCCGGCTCCGGCTCCCGCCAAGGTGACACCCGCCACCCTGGCGGACCGGTGGGAGTTGCCGTCCTTCACGCTGTCCGCCACCGCCCGCGCTGCTTCCGGCGTAGACACAGCGACACTCTGGGGCACGGTTCAGGCGGTGGCCGACATCCCGCTCAATGATCCGGAGTGGCACTTTTCGGGGGTGACGCAAAACGGGCAGGAAAAATCCGTCATGATATCGGTGGCGGGACAACCCCTGCAAACACTCAAAGCGGGCGAGTACCTCCCCGGGGGTGCTAAAATACTCAGGGTCGATGACGACCATCTCAGCTTGCTGATTAACGGCAAGAAACGCAAACTGGATCTCTTTCAATAATGACCCATCCCACTCACCGATTTTCTTTGCCGGTCATGGTGGCCGCGCTGCTCAGCTCCTGCTCGACCGAACAGGGCTTGATTCCGCCACCACTGGAGATGCACAAACAAGCCGCAGCGAATGCCCAGACCCATGTTCTGGCGCAAAAGCCGTCCCCGACCTCGACGCAGATATCCACCGATACGCCCAAGCCTCCCGCACCCGGTATGCTGAGCACGATCAAGGAGTCGCCTGCTCCGGCAGCCAACGATGGAGAGAAGGCCGACATCACGCTGATGTTCGATCAGTTGCCTTTGCCGAGTTTTATCCAGGTGGTTTACGGGAGCATCCTGAAAAGCAACTTTAACGTCGATGCGCAAGTGGCGGCGCGTACTGATCTGGTGACCTTGCGCACCGCCAAACCGCAAACGCCCTCGCAGGTCAGAGAAACCGCGCAGATGCTGTTGAAAAGTTACGGCATCGCCGTCACCGATGTCGGCGGATTTCTGCGCATCGTGCCCGACAACACGTTGCAGGGTTATGCCCCCGAGATCCGGCGCGGGCGCGCTTTGCCCGAAACGCCGTTACCGCTGCGCCCGGTGTTCCAGCTGATCGAGCTGGATGCGGTGCTGACCAGCGAGGTATCTCCCTGGCTGACCAAGATGTACGGGGCGAAACTCAACTTGCAGGAGGACAACGCGCGCAATGCGTTGATGATCAGCGGACAATCCGACGATGTCACTTCCGCGATAGAAACCATCCATGTGCTCGACCAACCCCGGATGCGCGGCCAGCACAGCACGCGCATCGATCCGATGTTCTGGTCGGCACAAGAGATGAGCAATAAGCTGAACGAGATCCTGGCGGCGGAAGGGTATCGTTCCGCCACGACTCCTGCGTCCAATCAGCCCGTCATTCTGATGCCGGTGCAGGCAATCAATGCGATCATCGTGTTTTCCAGCGACCCCGCCATCATCAAGCACATCATCGACTGGGCAAAAGAGCTGGACAAACCGGCCAGCAAGGGAGGCGGTTTCTTCACTTACCACGCGCGCTATACCGATGCCAAAGAGTTGGCCGCGACGGTCCGCGAATTGCTGGGTGGCGGAGTGGGTAAAGCCGTGCCGGGGCAACCCGCGCAAGCCATGCAGCCTTCCCAATCCAGGGTGGTCGTCAATGCCCCGACCAATAGCCTGATCTTTCAGGGTGGCATGGAAGATTACACCAGCATCCTGAATCTGTTGCAGGAGCTGGATCAGCCCGCCAAAGCCGCGCTGATCGAGGTCACCGTCGCCGAAGTCAATCTGTCCGATGCCGAACAGCTGGGGGTTGAATGGCAGCTCAGCCAGGCCAATGCCGGTGGCGCGCTGTTGAACGCGGGTACGCTCGGCGGTCTGGGAATCGGCACTGCCGGGCTGACGATCCAACGCTTGAGTTCGGCCGGCAACCCGCGTTTGACCCTCAACGCCCTCGCCAACAACAATCGCGCGCGCATCCTCTCCAGTCCCCGCATTCTGGCGCGCAATGGCGAGAGTGCCACCATTCAAGTCGGCCAGGAAGTTCCTATCATCACCAGCCAGCAAACCACCCCCGTCGGGGTAGGCGTACCGGGGGTGTTGCAGTCTGTGGAATATCGGAGCGTCGGTGTGATCATGCACGTCAAGCCGGTGATCCATGCCGGAGACCGTATCGAACTCGAAGTTCAGCAGGAAGTAAGCTCTGCGCAGTCAACCACCACCGGCGTTTCTGTCTCTCCCACCATCAGCACCCGCAAGATTGATACCAAGCTTTCGCTGAAAGATGGGAGCACTGTCTTGCTTGGAGGCTTGATGTCCAGCAATGATGTGACGACCCGCACCGGGATACCGTTGCTGATGGATATTCCGCTGATCGGGCACTTGTTCAGTGTGGATAGCGTAACCACGGCCAAAACAGAACTGATTGTGCTGATCACCCCCTATATCGTCGCTGATGATAAAGATGCCGAATCCATCACGGACGCGTTCCGCAAGCGCCTCGGAGAGTGGGCGAGTAATGCGGCATTGCCGGAAAGCAAGCCATCCGGCGACACAAAAATTCCGGCAACGGAACGCGACAAGAATGAAAATAACCAGCCTTTAACCTTGCAATCCAGCAGCTCCATGACGGATGCCCATACTGCTCCCGTTGAGGCCGCAACTCCTGTGACTCCTGTGACTCCTGAAGCACCGGCAACGCTGACCACACCTTGAGCCATGCATATATCTCGACGGGGTTTCTTGAAATTTTCTGCTGCGTTTTTTGTTTCTGGATGCGGTGTTTTGCTGCGCCCATTTTCAGCGACGGCAGCTGACTGGAACAAGGATGGATTTTCCGCACGCAACCTTGGTGATGTCATCAAGAACCTGAATGCGGGTACGCCGACCAGCAGCCAAAATATTCAATTAAAGATTCCCGATATCGCCGATGAAGAAAACCGTGTACCGGTATTTGTGGCCAGCAAGATCCCAAACACGCAATCGATCTCACTCATCGTGGAGAACAATATCCACCCCTTGGCCGCCAGCTTCAGTTTCTCCAGCGGTGCTGATCCGCAATTCTCGACCTTGCTGAAGATACGCAGAACATCGCCTGTTAAGGTGATCGTCAAGGCAAGCGATCAATATTACTGGTTTACCAAAGAAGTCAAGATTGCAACTGCGGAATCCGCCGGCAAACACCGATGAGACAGCCACGATTTCCGGACAAACTGGTTATGACGCTCACTTCAGTCTCGATGATCAATTTTTTCGTTTGCTAGCAAGATGACTACTTCCATCACATTGCAATTGCACCAGCGGGATGATCAGGTTGAACTTGAAATTCATGTGCAACACCCTATGGAATCGGGTGACGACAATCTGACCCGATCGGATGGGGCCGGTTCGCCGTTTTTCTTGCAGTCGATCACGGTCAACCTGAACGATAAATCAGTCATTGAAGGCCAGTTAAGCCCCGCGTTATCGCACAATCCCAGCTTCAGCTTTTTTTTCAGCAGCGTGCACACCGGAGACAAGCTCGCCGTCACTTGCAGCGACAACAAGGGTGGCGAATCCACAAGCGAAATCACGATCAAGTTACCTATAACCGGTTAGCTCCACCCCATTCCCGTCATCCAATTTGCGCAATCCAGATAATGACCGCGAGCATCAATCCGATATCCGCGTTTATTGCTTCACACAGTAATGGAACTGAATATAACCATCAGCCACCTTATCCGTGATCTGCTTGCCAAACATGAAGTCTTCATAGTGAAACTCGCCTGTGGCAAGGGTTGCCGGCATTTCACAGATGCCGTATGAAGCTTCGATCACGAATCCTGCTGCGCCGAGCATCCGAATCAAGTGTTCCGGCTGATATTCGATGTGGTGCTCAGGGTGAATGAAGCCGCCGCCGACGGTGGCGGTATGGATCTCGGGAAAACGACGGTTCGGCGTATCCAGACAAAACGCGCCGCCTTTTATCAAGACCCTGAAGGCCTCACGACACATCCGCTCGCCAGCCTCCAATGGTACGTGTTCGATGCTCTGACCAGACCATACAAAATCGACACTTTCATCGGCTATGCCCTCAAGCGTGGTCATGTCTGTATAGCGCACCACGACGGGTCCAAGCGGACAATTACTGTCGACCACGACGTCTTTATAGTAGTCGTGACGCTGGTCGGGTGGCAGATCAATCAACGTCAGTTTTTTGAAATGATGCGGATATCCCATTTTGTACAGGGGGCAGTTCGCACCGCCAAGATCCAAAATATAATCCCCCTGAGGTAAGAGAGTGCTAACCATGGCCACACGCGCGGCGTGAATGAGGTTAAGGTGTTCGTCCATCGCCCGCTTCCGTATAGAGGGCGGTATCAAACGTCGCGACCACCTGCCTCCTATCACGTTGCCAATCAACTGGGCCATACTTTCTTTCCAGGTATGGAGCTTGAGTCCCTGTGTACCAGGCGGCACTCTGTGCTTATTGAACGACATCAACCACTCCTTTACCGCACCCGACAATTCGCTTGCAGTTCTACCCGAAAAATAATGCGCGTACCCGCCCGCCACTTCCCGGAAAACGGGAATATCACGGGCGATGACAGGCAACCCGTGTTTTGCCGCCTCGATTAACGGTAAACCGAATCCTTCACCCTCGGAAGCCGCGATCAGGCAGGTCGAGGAAGCGTAGATCTTTTCGAGATACTCATCGCTGACATTCTCCAGCCAGAATAATCGGCGACCCAGTTCAGGGTGACCACGCACTGCGCCAACGATGCCCGGTATGGTACGCCGCATTTCCTGGGGCAGTCCTTGCCAACCCTCTTTACCAACGATCACCAGATTACAATCAATGCCCTCTCTCCATAATTGCCCGAATGCGGAAAGTGTTTGCAAGTGTCCTTTGCGCGGCTCGATGGTTCCCACCATCAGGAAGCAGGGACGCGCAACCAGTTGTTCAATGATCCGAGCCGCATCGCCGGGAAGACCCGTGGTCGGGGCCGAATTCTCCACGTCTGCCCCCAGGTTGAACCAGCCCACTCCAAGCATGCGCTGACACCCCGCAGCATGAGATTCCAGATACTCAACCAGTTCGTTCATGACCGTCCGCGAGATGGCGAGCACTCCATCAGCGAACCGGCTGACCGCAGCTATCCACGTTGCGTATTCCTCCGTTGCGCCGGGAGGAAACATCTCTGGCATCTTAAGCGGGAGCAGATCATAAATCACACAATGGATTCCGACTCCGAGATTCCTTAGTTGTTGATAGATGCCGGCCTGTTCCGCTTCGACCAGCATCCGACTGGTGAGGTTGACGACCAATAACAAGTCCCCATGCTGAAACTCAGCGAGATCATCCTCCAGATATTTTTTGGTACATCCCAACATAGCCAGTGTCCATTGTCGTGCGTGCCGATAGTGCCAGATCCCGTCTTCATCGGTCAGAAATACGGGTTCTATCCTCCATCCCTGCGGTGGCGATTGAATCAATTCAAACACCAGAGCACGTGCCACCCGCTCGATGCCCGTTCTCAAGTCATTGCGGCAAGTCGCGGAAACATCCACAAAAATGGTACGTGCTGGGCGCAAATCGGGCTGGTTTTGTGCAATTGCCGCAGCCAGATCCATCTTGAACTGATCACTGCCCGCCCATCCTTCAAGTGCGCCTAGCGTTTCAACCAGTGTCCGCCTGTTGGTTTGCGCGTTAGTGTGGAAATCTTCGATAGCCGTCCGGTACTGCTCGGCACAAATTTCCGGAGCGTGGCTTGCTGCAATAGTTGCACGCCCTCGTTCACCCAATGCATGTCGTAGTGCTTTGTCGTTCCCCAGTTTCTCCAAGGCGGCAATAAGCTCCTCATCATCAAATTTATCTGGCAGCATCCATACCGAACCTGAAGGCAATTCAGCCAAAGCACCATGAGCGTTGACGATCGCAGGTAAACCATAGTTCATGCAGTCCAACACCGCTGCCGAAGTCTCACCGCGTGACAAGGTGCGCAGCTGCACCGCCATATCGGCGGCGGCAAGATAATCCCGGAATGCGGATGCATCCACCCAGCCTGTTATATGAATACGGTTTTGCAAGCCACTTTGTTGAATCAGGTTCAAAAGTTGTGCGCCAAAATCGCCACCGTGATTTTGCCCGACAAAAATTAGATGCGCGTTCTCATGGTTTGCCAAATCTGACTTTAACCATGCTGCTATGAGCCGCTGATTCAGCTTCGTTGGATCCAGCAATCCATAACTGCACACGATAAAACTACCCGCAGATAACCCAAGCTTCTGGCGTGCCGCTGATTGTTCCACGCCCCCGACAGGCTGGCGTAACAGAGGAATGACTTTCCATTCGCGTGCCAACTCGCTTCCGTACCATTCTTGCGCAAGCCTGACCGCATGAGCGGAATGCACAATCAATCCTTCTGCATGCTGTAATACCCCGAGATTACAGGGATATTTCGAAATCACCTCTGACAGGGATTGTGTTTGCAAACGCTCCCGTACTGCGCCATAACCATGCGCCTGGTAAAGTTCCAGCACCCATGAATTTTGGGTAATACCTTGAGTTTCAAGGTATGCCTGCATACCGCTCAGGAAGAAATCATGTAGCACTACCACGCCGGGGAAACGGACCAGCAAATCTAACATGTGCCGGTGAAAAGGCGAGTTGCCAAAATGATAGAGTACCCGATCATACTGGTCGGCATGCCGCTCGAACCACTTTACGGTGCGTATCGGACAGTGGCTCTCGATCCAGAGGTCTGATACTTTCGGCTGAGCCACAATGACTTCGATTTCATAGAAACGCGCTAGCTCGGGCAGAAGTTCCGCACTGTAATCGGCAATCCCGCTATGCTCTGGGGGCAAAGGTGATACATAGGCCAGCTTAGGACGATGCACCGATGGAATCGCCGCGCTGACATTAACTAATCGACAATCCTCGTGGGTCCGTTCATACGCTGCCACCACCCGCCGGGCGGTTGAGTCCCAAGAGAATTCACCCGCCCTTGCCATACCATAACGTACCAGCTCTGCCTTGAATGCTTCATCCGTAAGCGCGCGCAGCATCTGCGCCGTAATCGCCGTTTCGGAGCTCGGATCGAATAGTGCTTCTTCCCAGTCGATTATTTCTGACAAACTGGATGCGTGGGACGAAATTACAGGCGCACCACATGACATTGCCTCGAGTACAGGCAAACCGAAACCTTCATAACATGACGGGAAAACAAATAAGGTGCACAGGTTGTATAACTGTATCAGCTCGTCATCAGAAACATATCCCGTGAAAACCAACTCTTCTTTGCCCAGACCGGCTGTGTGGGCGGCTTCCAAAATTGCGCGAGTCTCTTCATTGGACATCTGCCCTGCCAAAGTGAGTTGATATTCCCGGCGCAGGCCGGAAGGTAATTGCGCGTACGCCCTGACCAGGCGATGAAGGTTCTTTCTGCTATCCGCCCCGCCCGTATACAAGACAAATGGCCGGCTCATCGCGTAGTGCTGACGGAGTTTCGATTCTGCTTCCGGTGAAATTTCGGTAGGCTTGAATTTAGGATCGCACGCTGACGAAATGTTGAATACGCGCACCTCGCTTAGCTCCAGTATTCTGCATCCGTCCTCTGCCGAGCAGGCCGATATCCCTAACCATGCACTCGCACGTTTAAGATTTTCTAGCTTCCGCAGGTAATACTGCTCGTAGCCAGGGTTGGAATGTAAATATTGTTCCGGGTTTAGCAAAGGGATCAAATCGTACAGCGTCACGACGGTTGGAGATGCCCGATCAAACAAACCGATGCTGGTGACCGCATCATCCACATACCCTTCGAACAGGCTCGAAATATGTATGATGTCGGGCTTCAGGCTCGCCATGAAAGCTTCTCTGATCAGCTCGGCAGCCTCTCTTCGACCGGCATTGTCCGCATGGCACTCGCGCAGAGGCCCGGGGGCGTGCCATACTCGAATATTCTCCCCGGGTAACAGCCCTTCAAAGGCAGCACGGATAGGTTCGATCGTGTCGGGGAACAGGCCGCTTAACGCAAGGATGATTTCATGCTCTCCCCGGTTGCGCACAATCGCCTGGGTAAGGGAAAGCGTATAGCGTCCGATGCCGCGAAAACGGCTTTCAGTCTGCGCGCCTTGCATGTCAATAACGATACGCATCACACGCGCCCCTTCTTTCGCATTTTTTCTATGGCGGCGTTGAGGTTTGCGTAGATACGTCGAGCTTGCGGGGTCAGATTCGATAATTCGGATGGGATGCCGGGCGAATTACGATGTGGAACAGTCGGAGTTCTGAATGCCGAATTCAAACGTTTCTCCAAAGGTGGGAACGTCGATATGGCGGCAAGAACGACTCGCCTCAGTCGAGGCCGACGATTGATAAAGAGCTTGCTGTGCGCAAACAACTGCTTGGTCTGTTGTTTAATCACTACAACCAATCCTGGCAAGCAAAACCCGTCTCTGACTAAACTGCCCAGCTTTCTGTATGGCGCAGTCAGGTGCCAAGATGTGCTGCCCATGATTGCTGTTATTCTGGCTTCAGCAGCGATCGCGCGTTGCCCCAACTGTGCGGCTTGAATTTCGGCTGCACTCGCACGTTGTTCTTGTGCGGCAGCTTGAGCCTGAGCAGCATTCAACTCGCGTCGCAGCCATTGGTTTTCAGTATTCAGCGAGCCGGCCTGAAAACTGAGTGCTTCTAACTTGGCTTGGGTTTCATTCACTTGTTGGATACGTGCCTCCACATATTGGTCATAACGATCGGCCAGCCCTTTTAGACGCAGGCCATAGGGTCGTTCAAAACACGAATCAAATAAGGAAACGATTTCTTTTGCTGCCTGCTTCTGTGCGACCACCGCGTAATCTGGGCTCACCCCATTTAGTACGCTGAACAGATCCAAATGGGGTGTCGTCACCAATTCGGGAGACTCTTGCAGATAAAGCGTCTTGATCCGGCCAAACCCCGCATACTCGGCAACAAAATTGAGTTGTAGCGGGTGGATAGGACGCTGGTGAGTGGGATCGATATAGAATGTCGATGCACCAACCAGCAAGTTCTCCGAATTCTGCGTCTCCATAATCAACAAGCCCCCCGGTTTCAATACCCGGTGTGCTTCCTTCACCAGTTCAAGCAAACTCTCAAAAGGGATGTGTTCCACAAAATGAAAGGCGGAAACCACACTTTGAGAATCTGATTCCACCCCTCTCAGCCATGCCAGGAAATCGGCGTGAACTGCGTTCAACTTTAACTCGCGACAAGCAGCGAGCATGCCGTCGTCAACATCCACTCCCGTGGTTTGAAATCCCTCGCCCTGCATCAGCTCCAGCCACTCGCCACGACCACACCCCAGGTCCAGTGCCTTGGGTGCTTCATAAAGTGTTTTCAGTGGCGCAATAAAGGGGTTGTAAACACCCAAGCGAATCTTGATTTCTTCGCGGGAGCCACGAAAACGATCCTCAAAAGCGCGATAAAAATTTTCATGCATTGATGCTATCCCATTCGAGACATCTTAAATTGAGCATTCAGCCAGTTACTCCCGATGAAGAAGTCTCTGTCGGTATTGAGAACGTCAAAAACGAGCAGGTTATCCACCCATTCGTAGTTATCGGTCATGTGTCCGTCGATACTGTGAAGTGCCGCAGAAACACCATATGAACCCGCACCCAAGTTACAAGTAAATGGCATGGTGAAAATTATTTTCTCTCCCGGCTTGGCATCTTCCAAAACTTGATGGGTGTGCCATGTATTGCTGCCCCACACTACATGTCCATGTTTATCCGATATCTTGAAACCCAGTACCAGACGGGCAATGGGGCTGTGCACAGCTGCCTCAAGAGACAGCTCCACCGATTGACCAACGCAAACCACGGCCAGCTCATTTCCGGAAACACTATCCTGCAGCTTGAGCGATGCTATCCGCGCCTCACCCGTGCCGCTTTTGGTCAGTTGCCAACCGTTTTTTTTGCGGAGCTGCTCCACCGTGAGTTTGGCATTTTCTTTTGCCGCAAGAACCGCGTTGTAATAGTCCAACACTTCGTCAGACTGGCCGTCTTTGAGTATGCCCCCTCTGTCCAACAGGATAGCGCGTTCACAAATTGACTGTATCGCCTGCCTATCATGCGACACGATCAGCAAGGTGCTACCATGCTGCCGAAATTTGCGTATGCGATCGAAACTTTTGTGCTGAAAGTAGGCATCGCCTACCGAGAGTGCTTCGTCGACTATCAGCACATCCGGTCTTCGTGCTGTGGCGACACTGAATGCGACGCGCATTTGCATGCCGCTGGAATACACCCGCACCGGCTGGTCCATATAGTCGCCAATTTCGGCGAAGGCTTCGATCTCAGGCATTAGGGTTGAGATTTCTTCAACGCTCATCCCCAGCAGCTGCCCAGCCATGTACGCATTTTGCCGCCCGGTGAAATCGGGGTGGAATCCCATGCCAAGCTCAAGCATCGCCGCCACGCGCCCAGTGATATTCACGCTGCCAGTGGTGGGCTGGGTGGTGCCCGTGAGCATTTTAAGCAGTGTGCTTTTACCCGCACCGTTGATACCGATAATGCCCACCGCCTCACCCGGATTAACCTTGAAGTTGATGTCCCGCAATACCCATTTTAGCTGGTGGCAGGGTGCGCTGAAGGGCACCAGCCATTCCCTTAAGCGCGACCAGCGAGTGGGGTATTGTTTGTAGGCCTTGCCTAAATTGGTAATCGTGATGGTACCCATTAGAGTTCGTCCACCATTTCGCCTGCATGTTTGCGGAAAAGCCGCATGCCCAAGACGCACAGGGCAACAGCGAGTATGGTTGCGGGCCACAGTCCCTGCCATGCGGGCCACCGCCCGGCAACAAGAATATCCTGCAGTGCACCGATCAGATTAGCCATGGGGTTATAGCTCATCAGCAAACGCACGGATTCGGGCAAAACGGTAATTGGATACACAATCGGCGTAAGCCAGAACCAGAACTGGATGACGATGCCAAAAAACTGGCCGATGTCGCGGAAAAATACATTGAGTACACCAAGACTGATGCCCAAGCCGATTGCAAAAGCGACGAGAATGGCAAGGACAGGCAATAAGGCCACATAAACCAAGCCGGGAAAATTGCCGGAAATCAGCAAAAAAATGCTGAATAGGCCAAATACGATGGAGAAATTCAACAGGGCGTTGGCAACCACAATGACCGGTAAACAAAGCCGGGGGAAGCTCAGCTTCTTGAGCAAGTTGGCATGCTCGAGGAAAGTGTTTTGTGCGCGCCCGACGATTTCCGCAAAAAGCCCCCATGTCAACACGCCGGCGCAGAGATAAATGCTGTAAGCAAACGTGCTGTCCATACCGGGCAATTTGGCGCGCATGATCTGAGAGAAAATCACGGTATAGACGCTGATCATGGCCAGCGGATTCAATACCGTCCACGCTGCTCCCAGCAATGAATTGCGGTACTTGGATTGGAATTCTCGCTTGACGCTGCCGAAGAAAAAACATCTATATAACAACAATCACTACATAAAAAAAAAAATCAGCCGACCTCCTCAATCAAGGTGTCTGGCATGTGCAATTGGGAATTCCGATGCCATCGACCAGCACTGGCTAGACATTGCGCAGCCAAAACGAACCCCGTCACTACAGGTCTGGCGTTGAGACGTTGTACATCGATGCACCCAGTACGGCTGGTGGCGAACCCAATAATTTTTTTCACCTTTTTCCGTGCGTGTCCCAGATTTTGTGGCGGCTCAGAGTCATATGGGCGATCTTCCGTACATGTCCTCGAAACGTACGATGTCGTCCTCCCCGAGATAGGCACCACTCTGCACTTCAATCAGGACCAGGGGCAAAGTGCCGGTGTTTTCCAAACGATGCTTGTGTCCCGCCGGAATGTAGGTCGACTCGTTGGTGTTGATGAACAGCTCCTGCTGACCATTCACGACTCGCGCCATGCCGTTCACGACGACCCAATGTTCGCTGCGATGGTGGTGCATTTGTAAACTCAGACGGCCACCGGGCTTGACTTCAATACGTTTTATTTTGAAGTGCGGCCCTTCTTCAAGCACGGTGTACGTCCCCCATGGGCGGTGTACGGTGCAATGCAGCCGGTGCGTTTCGTGACCTTCGGACTTGAGGCGAGCGTAAAGGTGTTTGACTTCTTGGGCGCGACTGCGATCCGCGATCAGCACGGCATCGGGGGTGTCGATAATCACAAGATCTTTGATCCCCACCGCGCCAACGATGCGCTGGTTGCTCTGAATGTAGCAGTTGCTGACATCATGCAGGATGACTTCGCCTTCGATGCGGTTGCCTTGTCCGTCCGGCGGGGTAAGGTCACCCAGTGCGGTCCATGAACCGATGTCGCTCCAACCTATGTTGCAGGGAACAACGACAACATTCCGGGACTTTTCCATGACAGCGTAGTCTATGGAGTTTTCCGGCACTTGTTGAAACAGCGACGCATCAAGCTCAATCTGGCTGAAGCCATCGCCTTCCGCGCGACGCGATTTTTCCATACAAGAGCGAGTCGCTTCCAGTATGTCGGGGCAGTGTTGCTGCATCTCGCGCAGCATGGTTCCTGCCTGAAAGCAGAACATGCCGGAGTTCCATAGGTAGCGGCCGGAAGCAAGATACTCTTGGGCCAGTTGCAGATTGGGTTTTTCGACAAAGCGCAGAACAGGGAAACCCGCGATTGTTTCAAGCTCTGGTGAACCGCCTAGCTGTGTTGACACCGCTTGCGGGAGAGGAGAATCCAGATCTGCTTCGATGTAGCCGTAACCGGTTTCGGGTATGTCGGGCCGAATGCCAAAAGTCACCAGCCTGCCTTGTGTGGCCAGCTGCATGGCTTGCGCGACGGCTCTTGCAAAAGCATCCGGGTCCGCGATGAGATGATCCGCCGCCAATACCAACAAGCAAGCCTCCTCACCGTGGCTGGCAGCAACTTGCAGTGCGGCAGCAGCAATAGCAGGCGCGGTGTTGCGACCGAATGGTTCGAGGATGAAGCGGTTAGTTAGATTCTTGTTCGCGGAGAGGGTGGCTACTTCGCGATATTCGTCCTCAGTCTTGAAAAACAGTTCGCGGTTGGTGATAGTCAGCGTCTCGGCCACATCGGCCAGCATCGCCCCGCGCAACCAGGCTTTTTGCAGCAGACTCTGTCCATCGGCAAGGCGGATGAAGGGCTTGGGGTGCAATTCACGGGAAACAGGCCAGAGCCTTGAACCCGCACCGCCGCACAAAATGGTAGGGATAAGTTTCAATTCAAATCACACTTCGAGTTAGACATTTATTGTTGCGCCAAGGTTGAGTATTCTACAGAACAGTCCCAAAAAGAATCCAATTTATATTGTCCCGAAACCACGCCTCGCTTTCGTTTAGATTCGACGCGCAGCCCTCATCTGGTCAACGTAATGTGGCTAGTGCCGCGCCGTAATTGGGTTCGTGGGTGATGTCATCGACCAGCTCGGCATGTACCACGCGATCATGCTCGTCCAGCACCAGCACCGCGCGCGCGGTCACGCCGGCGAGGGCGGTATCGGCGATCT
>VFSW01007531.1_pt1 | contig 15782 bp, 16 predicted proteins | sample 5358111 | NCBI WGS metagenome assembly VFSW01 (sample SAMN11554181, study PRJNA540505) | mine drainage metagenome | isolation source: sediment from site ElyBrook_90M | place: USA: Ely Copper Mine, Vershire, VT | collected 2017 | reverse complement strand
AAGCGGCTGAGCGGCGCTGAAGTGCTGGCGATTTTGCGCGGGGTTTAAGCACTTGTTTGCGCGAGGTTTAAGCACCTGGCGAAACCATTGACGCTTCAATAGATCCCGTCATGCCCTTGCAAAGTTGGCGGGGCGACCGGGTAGAAGCGCTGGCGTGGAACGATCCGCCGCCGAATAACCGGATGCAACTGGCGCGGCGGTCGCTGGACGGCGAGTTTCCTGGCGGGGGCAGGGGGTAACAGCGCGGCGTTGCCCGGTTCCGGAGTGGCAGCATCGGACAAGGCTGGTTTGGCACCGGGAGCCGATTTGGCACCGAGATCGGTAGGAACGCCTGCCGCGGAGGTCTCGGCGGGTATTTCGGGCTTGGCCGTGGCGATGACCTTGGTGCCGCCGTCGCAGGATTTCAGCCATACATCGTAGATGGGATGCTCGATACCATTCAATCCCGGACTGTCGGCGAAGATCCAGCCTGAAAAAATCTGTTGTTCCTTATTTTTCGATTTGATCTCATCAACCTGAATGAAACTGTCAGTTTCGGGGGCCTGCGTCGCCGGGCGGCTGTTGCAGATGCGCGGCGTGATCAGCAGCGTTCCAAACTGCACGGTCTCGCCAATCGCCGCCTTGAAATGAATGATACGGCCAGTCACCTTGTCGAGCCCGGAAAAGGTCGCCGTCGGGTTCTCGATCCGGTCGGCAAACGCCGAGCCCGTGCCGATGGCCAGCGCCACGGTCGCCATCACGCCAGCTAGTGGTTTGGCAAAGCGCAAACTTGAAAATCCCTGCATCAGCCTTTGAAGCCTATCACAATGCCCCCGTGCTTGCCAGTTCAGGAACCCGGTGTCCAGGCATCATAATCGCCTGAACTGTGCGGGCGTTTGCCGGAAGCCAGAATCGAACCAGCCGGGCGGTAGGCCTGGGGGGTGCCGGTCATGTTGGGCACATAGGGCGCTTCCCAGGCATGGCGTTGGTAATCTTCTTTCGTGGGCGGCGTATCGGTGGTGTGGTGCAGCCAGCCATACCAGCCGGTTGGCGTCATCGAGCCTTCCGAGGTGCCGGCATAAATCACCCAGCGACGCTCGAAACCCAGTGCCGGATCAAGCGCCCCGCCGCGCGTGCGATAATAGCTGTTGTCAAACTCATCATGGCCGACAAGTTCGCCATGCCGCCACGTATGAAAGCGGGTGTTGAGCGTCTGCCCGTTCCACCAGGTTAACATCTGCAACAGCCATTTCATTGCACGCTATCCTTTGCGTCTAAGTGAGGGTGCTTATGCAAGCCTTGCACCGATATGTCCAGTTGGCAAATATGCGGCGGCTCAGGTTTCAGCGCTGGCACAGTCGACGATACGCAGTTGCACCCGCTCGCGGCCCTGCCAGGTTTCGTGCATCAGCGTGCCCGCGACATGCAGCCTCATGCCGCGCGCCGCAACCAGCGCCGCCCCCAGCGGCTTGCCATAGGCGCGAAACGCTATGGCGTCGATGACGCTGCGGTCCGGCCCGCGCAGGCGCAGTTTGATGTGCTGCTCCTTCAGCACCAGCGCGTCGATCACATAATGATCGGCGAGGACAAAGACCGGTTCAGGATTGCCTGCGCCAAACGGGCCTGCCGCTTCCAGCCCCTGCGCCAAGGCGGGCGTCAACGCGCCTGCCGACAGCGCGGCATCAATCGCGAAAGCTGCCGCCTCGCGCAACTGGCCCATTTTGCCGGCGAGCCGCCGCTCCAGCCAGGCGCGAAACGCGCCCATCTGGTCACGTTTGATGGTCAGGCCTGCCGCCATGGCATGGCCACCGCCTTTGACCAAAAGGCCAGCCTCGACGCCATCGCGTACGGTGCGGCCAAGATCAACGCCGGGAATCGAGCGGCCTGATCCGGTGCCGGTGGCACCCTGAAAGGCAATGGCGAAGGCCGGGCGCTGAAAGGTTTCGCGCAGCCGGGAGGCAACGAGGCCGACAACGCCAGGGTGCCAGGTGTCTGCCGCAGTGACGATCACCGCAGGCAGGTCTGCGCCACCCTGTGCCGCCTCTGCCTCAGCTTGTGCCTCGTCAACCGTGGCAGCTTCAATCTTGCGCCGCTCGTCGTTCAAGCGGTCAAGTTCGGCGGCGATGCGTTCGGCCTCGATCGGGTCCTGCTCCAGCAAAAGCCGTGCGCCAAGACCGGCATCGCCGATGCGCCCGCCCGCATTGATCCGCGGCCCCAGCCCGAACCCCAGATGGCTGGCCCGCACCCGCCCATGCAGGCGGGCCACATCAAGCAGAGCGCTGAGGCCAACGCGCCGTCGCTGCGCCATCACTTCCAACCCGCGTCGCACATAGGCGCGGTTGAGGCCAACCAGCGCCGCCACGTCGGCGACCGTCGCCAGTGCCACCAAGTCCAGCGCGGCGATCAGATCTGGCTGCGGGCGAGCGTTTTCAAACCAGCCGCGCTGGCCAAGTTCGCGCTGCAAGGCTACCAATGTCAGATGCACGACGCCAGCGGCACAAAGATAGCCGAGGTTTGAGACGTCATCCTGCCGGTTGGGATTGACGACAATCGCCTGCGGCAGGGTCTCGGGTGCCTGATGATGATCCAGCACGATCGCTGACAGGCCGACCGCTGCGCTGCCCGCCAGTACCTCATGCGACATTGTGCCGCAGTCCACGGTGACGAGGAGTTGTGCGCCATCTCGCCGCAGTTTTTCAATGGCTTCAGCATTGGGGCCGTAGCCCTCGAAGATGCGGTCCGGAATATGCAGCAGCCAAGGGCAACCCATGGCTTGCAGATATTCGGCGAGCAAGGCTGCCGAACACGCGCCATCGACATCATAGTCGCCAAATATCGCCACACATTCATGAAGCTCGATGGCATCCGCCAATCTTGCCACCGCAGCTTGCATATCCTGCAACTTCAGGGGGTCTGGCATCAAGTCGCGCAGTTTTGGATGGAGATAGGTTTCCGCCTCGTCAGGTTTGACGCCGCGCCCGGCCAGCACCCGCGCCAGTGCGTCGCCAAGTCCTAACGTCTGCACCATGGCACGTGCGGCATTTTCGGCCGCCGCATCCAGCCGCCCGATCCAGCGCTGGCCGAGTGCCGAGGTCGTCACATCAAGGAAGGCTGGCACCATAATGAAGGCTCCGACGCTGAGGCCAAATGGCCCCTGCACTTGACAAGGCGGTCACATTTCCGCACGCACGCCGTCAAGCCCGGCGTCACGTTTGATGCGCCGCCGGGAATCTGAATTGAAATGCCGGTTGCGCGATGATGCCAGGCATCGTGGCATGGCCGACCCCGTGCTGAATACCGCAAAATCGCGGACGGCAGGATTTTTAGAGGTTGCCATGAGCCAGAAGCATGAGACCGTAGCTGCACTTCCGGATTTCATGCGGCTCGATAACCAATTGTGCTTCGCGCTCTATGCCGCCACGCACGCCATCACGCGTGCTTACCGCCCCATGCTGGATGAGCTGGATCTGACCTATCCCCAGTTTTTGGTGCTGCTGGCACTGTGGGAAAACGATCGCCAAACCGTCAGCGCCCTGGGCACGACGCTCCATCTCGATTCGGGCACCCTCAGTCCTGTGCTGAAGCGGCTTGAGAAGGCGGGCCTGATCGACAAAACACGCCAGAAAGCCGATGAGCGCGTCGTTGAGGTCATGCTGTCAGAAAAAGGCCGCGCCCTGCGCGGTCATGGCGAGATCGCCTGCAGCACTGTGCGCGGGCAGACCGGGATGAAGCATGAGGACGTTGATGCGTTGTGTGCCGAGTTGCACGGCCTGAGTGCGCGCCTCTCGCAGGGGCGGGAGCACGGCCGCTCCCGGATGTCGCGCCGGAAATCGGCATGAGGCTTATCGGCACCAGCGCAGCGCTGGGCGAGGCCTGCGCCAGCCTGAAGTCGTGCGCCTTTATCACGGTCGATACCGAGTTCCACCGCGAAACAACATTCTGGCCCAAGCTCTGCCTGATCCAGATTGCGGGTGGCGATGAAGCCTTCGCCATTGACGCCTTGGCACCGGGGCTGGATCTGGCACCCTTTCTGGACCTGATGGGTGACACGCGCATCATCAAGGTTTTTCACGCGGCGCGCCAGGATCTCGAAATCATCTGGAAATTATCCGGTTCGGTGCCAACGCCGCTGTTTGACACGCAAATTGCGGCCATGGTCTGCGGCTATGGCGATCAGGTGTCTTATGGCGATCTGGTGCGCCAGTGCTGCGGCGTCAGCATCGACAAGTCATCCCGCTTCACTGATTGGGCGCAAAGGCCGCTCAGTGCCGCCCAGCTTGCCTATGCCATTGCCGATGTGACGCATCTCCAGAAGGTCTATGAGCATCTCCATGCCATGCTCCAACGCGAAGGGCGGCTGGCCTGGCTTGATGAAGACCTGGCGTTGTTGAAAGACCCGGCGACCTATATTCAGGCCCCCGAGCGTGCCTGGGAGCGCTTTCGCAGCCGCGCCCGTAAACCGCGCGATCTGGCGGTGCTGATGGAATTGGCGCAATGGCGCGAGACCGAGGCGCAGGAGCGCGATATTCCGCGCGGCCGCGTGCTCAAGGACGATCTGTTGATCGAAATTGCGCTGGCGGCACCCAAGGACGCCGCAGCCTTGGCGCAATTGCGCTCGTTCCCGCGCGGCATGGAGCGCGCCAAGATTGGGGCGGATATTCTGGCCGCTGTTGCCGCTGGCCTTCAGCGCGACCCCAAAACCCTGCCGGTCGTTGAGCGCGGCCAGCGCAATGGCAATGGTGGTGCGACGGTCGAGTTGCTGAAAGTGCTGTTGCGCCAGGTGAGCGAGGCTGAGGGCGTCGCCCCCCGGGTGATTGCCACGACGGATGATCTCGAAGACATTGCCATGTCCGACGCGGCGGATTGCCTCGCCTTGCAAGGATGGCGGCGCGAGATTTTCGGCAACAAGGCGCTGGAACTCAAGCACGGCCGCCTTGCCCTGACGCTGGAACAGGGCCGCGTCATCACGCTGGAATGGCAAGATCAAGCCGCGCCTTGATATTTGGCGGGCGGACATCATCTGACAGGGGCGGGGGCCGCTGCGCCCTGTTCCTGCCCTTCGGTACAAGGCCATTGTGGCAAATCCCGCCTCGTGGCACAAAGGGCGCACCCATTCATTGATCGATGAAGCCCTCCATGTCCCTGTCCAATCGCAAGCCGCCTACCAAGTCTGATGCGCCGCAGGAGCCGTTCAAGCGAGCGGTGGCAGGGTGCTTGCGGGCGATGGCGCGGGCACCGACGCTGGAAGTGAGCTTTGCGTCGGAAAAGCCGGGGTTGAGCACGGCTGAAGGCATTTTGCGGGCGCGCCTGCCGGAGCCGCCGCGCCGTCTTGGCCCGCATGAGGCAGCAATCTTGCGTGGGCAAGCCGATGCTTTCGCGCTGAAACTCGCTCTGCATGACGAAGCCGTGCACCGCAAGATCGCGCCCCAGGGGCAGGCAGGCCGCGCAGTTTTCGAGGCTGTTGAGCAGGCGCGTTGCGAGGCGATCGGCGCGCGCCGCATGGAAGGCGTCAAGGCCAATCTCGGGGCAATGTGGGAGGATCATTATCATCGCGGCCCCTATAGCGAGATAGCCGAGCGCGCCGATGCGCCGCTGGAAAACGCGCTGGCGCTGATGGTGCGCGAGCGCCTCACCGGCGAGGCACCGCCTGCCGTTGGCGGAACCATTGTCGATCTCTGGCGTGATTATATCGAGGAGCGGGCAGGGGCTGATCTCGATGCCCTGGCCCGTGACATCGGCAATCAGCGGGCTTTTGGGCGCACCGTGCACAAATTGCTCGAAGCGCTCGACATGGGGGAAGACCAACCCTTCGATGCCGATGACAATGACGAGGACAATGAGGACGGCGACAATGATCAGCGCCAGGATGGCGAGGCTGAGGCGCAGGACGATGCTTCAAGCGATGCCACCGACATGCAGCGCGCAGATGATGGTGATGAAGACGAAGAGGGCGACGGCACTTTGGAGGCCGAAGACGCGCCTTCAGGTGAATTTGCTGAAGAGGGTGATGCTGGCGAGTCTGAAGAGGCCGCGGAAAACGCGCCGCCCACAGGCCCGCTCTCGAACCAGCGGCTCAATAATTACAAGGCCTGGACGACCAGGTTCGACGAGACTTTGTCCGCCGAGGAACTGTGCGAGCCCGAAGAGCTTGATCGCCTGCGGACCTATCTCGACAAGCAATTGCAAAACCTCTCGGCTGTGGTCGCACGGCTTGCCAACCGGCTGCAACGCCGGCTGATGGCGCAGCAAAACCGCTCATGGGAATTTGACCTTGAAGAAGGCATGCTCGATCCGGCCAAATTATCGCGGGTGGTGACCGATCCGCATCAGCCGTTATCGTTCAAGCGCGAGAAGGACATGAATTTCCGCGACACCGTGGTGACGCTGCTGATCGACAATTCCGGCTCGATGCGCGGGCGTCCCATCACGGTTGCGGCGACGTGCGCTGATATTCTGGCGCGCACGCTGGAGCGTTGCGGGGTCAAGGTCGAGATTTTGGGCTTCACCACCCGCGCCTGGAAGGGCGGGCAGGCGCGCGAAGCATGGCTGCAGGCTGGCAAGCCCGCAACTCCGGGGCGGCTCAATGATCTGCGCCATATTATCTACAAGAGCGCCGATGCGCCCTGGCGCCGGGCTAGAAAGAATCTCGGCCTGATGATGCGCGAGGGGCTGCTGAAGGAAAACATCGACGGCGAGGCGCTCGACTGGGCGCACAAGCGCCTGCTGGCCCGCTCCGAGCAGCGCAAAATCCTGATGATGATTTCCGATGGCGCGCCGGTGGATGATTCGACCCTCTCGGTCAATCCGGGCAATTATCTTGAACGCCATTTGCGCCATGTGATCGAGGAGATCGAGCAGCGCTCGCCGGTGGAATTGATCGCCATTGGCATAGGCCATGACGTGACGCGCTATTATCGCCGTGCCGTCACCATTGTCGATGCGGAAGAGCTTGGCGGTGCCATGACCGAGAAACTCGCCGAATTGTTTGATGAGCATGCCAGAGCCGCCCGGGCCGCCCCGCAGCGGCGGCGGGCGTAAAGCCTGAACGTCTCGCTCTAAACCCCGCAGGCTGCGCCATCGCTGCGCGGGTCGGCGGCGCCTTCGATCAGGCCATTGGCGTGACGCACGAGGGCTCCGGCGTGGCCCATGGTGTCGCTGAAAGCTTCGTCCAGCATTTCAACCTCGTGGCCGCTGGCCTTGAGGGCGGCAACCAATCCGGGATCAAAGCGGTTTTCCAGTTTCAACGTGGTGCTGCTCGCCCCCCACGTGCGCCCGAGCAGCCAGCGTGGGGCGGATATGGCTTGTTGCAGGTCCGCGCCAAAGCTGGCGTATCTTGTGAACAAAGCCGCTTGTGTCTGCGGCTGGCCCTCGCCGCCCATGCAGCCATAGGGCATGACGCGGCCATCATGAAACAAGGCCAGTGCCGGGTTGAGGGTGTGGAACGGCTTTCGCCCCGGCTCCAAAGCGTTGAGCGCTGCGGGATCAAGCGAGAAGCTCGCGCCGCGATTTTGCCAGAGGATGCCGGTATCGCCCGCCACGACGCCGGAGCCAAACTCAAAGAAAATGCTCTGGATGAAGCTGACCGCGCAGCCATCCTTGTCGATGGCTCCCATCCAGATGGTGTCTCCCGCCTGCGGCGGCGCGGGCCAGGGCGCGGCTTTTGCCGTGTCGATGGTCGCCGCCAGCGCATCGAGCCTGGCGGGGGTGAGCCAGAGCGCCGGATCCCCCGGCACGCGGCGCGGATCAGTCACCACCTTGTCGCGGATGGTGAAGGCGGCCTTGGTGGCCTCCACCAGCCCATGCAGATGCGCAAAGCCCTCGCCCTCCCGCACATTGAGGCGCTCGAACAGCCCGAGAATCATCAGCGCGGCGAGGCCCTGGCTTGAGGGTGGCAAATTGAAGACCTGCGCCGCTTTGAGATCAACCTGAAGCGGGGTGACCTGCCGGGCCTGATAGGCGGCGAGGTCGGCCTCGCGCACCGGGCTGCCGACGCGGGCGAGCCCTTCAGCGATGCGGCGCGCAAGCTGGCCACGATAAAACTCATCGAGGCCGTGCTCCGCAAGGCGCTGCAATGTTGCGGCCAAAGCCGGTTGGCGCAGAATATCGCCGCGCTTTGGCGCCTGGCCGTCCTTGAGATAAATCCCGGCAAAGCCCGGCACATCGCGCAATTCGGCAAGCTTGCCGAGGGTGAGCTCAGCCTGAGATTTGCTGACGCCAACGCCCACATGAGCGTGGCGGATGGCATCGGCCAGCAACCGCGACAGCGGCATGGTCTGGCCTTTGTCAGCCCTGGCAAGGTCAAGCGCCACCTGCCAGCCTGAAACCGTGCCCGCGACCGTTAGCGTCGCTTTGGGGCCGCGCGTCGGAATGGCGCTTTCGCCTTTGTAGAAGCTCATGTCGGCCAGCGCGGCGGCGGGGCCGCTGGCGTCAATGGCGACAGGCGTTTGACCGGGCCGATGGATCAGCCAGAAGCCATCGCCGCCCAGCGCGTTCATGTGCGGGTAAACCACCGCAATGCAGGCGGCGGCGGCGACCATGGCCTCGATGGCGCTTCCGCCTTCGCGCAGCACATCACGTCCAGCCTGAGCCGCCAGATGGTGCGGTGCCACGACCATGCCACCCATCGCCATTGTAGATTTAAGCATGATGCCCCCATAAGCCTGATGCCGCCTGCATAGCTGCGCGTGGCTTGCCAGGCAACCAGCATTCTGGCGACATCAGCCCCGCGAAAAGCACTGGCAGCGCGCTGGCTGGGTTAGAGCATAATGTCGTTCGCCGTCATTGCGAGGCGCGAAGCTATGAGACAACCCAGGAGTTTCCGGAAACCCCCTGGGTTGCTTCGCTCCGCTCGCAATGACGGAGAATGGGTTTAATGTCGAATATCGAAAAGCCGCTGATGCACTTCAGTTTTGAGACCGCCCAGCCATTTCCCAATAAAACTTGTCACCAGCAAAAATATCGTTATATTCTTGCTGAGGGGAGGGTTTCGCATGATGCTTCAATCCCAAAAAATCAGCCACGACGAGAAGTCCGCAGTGGTTGCGAAGAGCGCTTTGCGCGTTGCAACGCAGCTCAAAATTCCAAAAAGAACCCTGGCACAGATCATAGGGCTGTCGGAAGCCTCGCTGTCGCGTGCCGGGCATGGCACTTTTGCGTTAAATCCTGCCAGCAAGTCATTTGAACTGGCGCTTTTGTTCATCCGCATGTTCCGTTCGCTTGATGCCATCGCGGGCGGCGACGCAGCGACCGCTGGAAGTTGGCTGAACGCCGAGAATTTGGCGCTCGGCGCGCGCCCCATAGATTTAATTGTCAATATTTCAGGACTTTACGATGTCATTGCCTATCTGGACGCCCGACGAGCTGTTGTCTGAGCGCAAAGCTCACAGCAGTGATTGTTGGCGACTGGTTGAGGCGCAACATCACGTGTCGACTATGAAGCTGACCGATACGCTTCGTGAGCAGGTCGTCCTCGAACAACTTCTGGAAGAGACCAAGCCAGTCCTGCCCCCTGACGCGAAGAGCTTGCACTATCTGCTCGCCGCCCCTTTTCGATACGGCGCGCCCTATCCCCATGGATCGCGATTTCGGCGGGCGGGACGAACCCCGGGGGTGTTCTATGGCTCGCTGCACCCTCAAACCGCCGTTGCAGAAATCACCTTTCATCGGCTGCTGTTTTATGCGGAGTCCCCGATGACGCTCTGGCCGACTAATGCCGCCGAATACACCGCATTCAATGCACCCCTGCATTCCAGCTTTGCGCTGAATCTGACGCTCCCGCCGCTGAGCCGTGACGAAACATTCTGGTCAGACAAACAAAATTACGATGCGTGCCAGCGTCTTGCCGATCTGGCACGGGCGGCCAAATTCGACCTTGTCATTTATAGTTCAATCCGCGATCCCAAAAAGCGCCTGAACTTTGCGCTTCTGTCGCCAACACCCTTTGTCCATGCAAAACCTGCGACGTTCCAAACCTGGCATATCAAAGTCGGGACCTGCGGCGCCCAAGCTGTCCGCGAGCATCCTGCCGACCGTCTGGAATTTACCCGCAGCGCCTTCGCGGACGATCCAAGGATCGCGCATATGAAGTGGGATCGCAGCCCATAGGATGACGGATGTAAGGGACATCGGGTGAAGAAACGCGTGACAAGGCGGTGAAGGCGTGAATCTGTTGCACCCGACTAATTCGAAATAGGGAGCGCGGCGGTGGAGCGAACTATCGCGGAATTTGCGGCGATAGCGCAGCCCAACAGCTTCAGGAGGGCGCGCGTTCCGGGGTTATGGTTTCGGAAAACCGCACCGGCATGCCGCGTCCGGCGCTGAGCAATTGCCCCTGCCACATCACCCGCTGGCCGCGCAGGATGGTGCCGACGGGCCAGCCTGTGACCTCGCGCCCGGCATAAGGCGTCCAGCCGCAGCGCGAGGCGATCCAGCTATCCTCGATGGTCTGGCGGCGCTTCAGATCGACCACGGTGATATCGGCATCATAGCCCACCGCCATGCGGCCCTTGCAGGCGATGCCAAACAGCCGGGCTGGCCCGGCGCTGGTCATATCCACAAAACGCTGCAAGGTGAGGCGGCCATGATGCACATGATCGAGCATGATCGGCACCAGGGTCTGCACGCCGGTCATGCCCGAGGGGCTTTGGGGGTAGGGCTGGGCTTTTTCTTCTTTGGTATGGGGCGCATGGTCCGAACCCAGAATATCGGCGATGCCCTGCGCCACGCCGGCCCACAGCGCGTCCCGGTGCGCCGCCGAGCGCACCGGCGGGTTCATCTGGATCAGTGTGCCAAGGCGGGCATAGTCGGCATCGGACAGGGTCAGGTGGTGCGGCGTCACCTCGATGGACACCAGATCCTTGTGGGCCTTGAGACAGGCGATTTCCTCAGCCGTCGAAACATGGAGCACGTGGATGCGCGCGCCGCAGCGCCGGGCGATGGCCACCAGCCGCCGTGTCGATGACAGGGCCGCTTCGGCGCTGCGCCAGACCGGGTGGCTGGAAGGATCATTGGCGACGCGCAAACCGGCCTGGGCGCGCAGCATGAACTCATCTTCGCTGTGGAAAGCGGCGCGGCGGCGGGTTGTGCGCAAAATTGCCTCGACCCCGGCATCATCGGGCACCATCAGGCTGCCGGTCGAAGAACCCATGAACACTTTGATGCCAGCCGCCCCCGGCAGGCGCTCCAGTTCGGCAAGGTCGGCGACATTCTCATGCGTGCCGCCCACCCAGAAGGCGTGATCGCAATGCATGCGCGATTTTGCTCTCGCCAGCTTGTCTTCCAGCGCCCCGGCGCCGGTGGTCAGCGGGTCGGTGTTGGGCATTTCAAACACCGCCGTCACCCCGCCCATCACTGCTGCCCGCGAGCCGGTTTCCAGATCTTCCTTGTGGACGGCCCCCGGTTCGCGGAAATGCACCTGCGTATCAATGACGCCGGGCAGGAGATGCAGGCCATGGCAATCGATGGTCTGGCCCGCCGAGGCTTGCGCAAGATCGCCCATCGCTGCAATGGTGCCGTCAATGATACCGAGGTCGGCCTGGCCAACACCATTGTGGTTGACCAATGTGCCGCCTTTCAAGATCATGTCATAGGCAGGTCGCATGGAGAGTTCCTCAGCACGGGCGCTTGCGTTTGGCACGGGTTGGTCGGCGACGCAACGGCTTCAAGGTCTTGTTTGGGAGAGGATCACATCATGGAACCCCTAAGTCTGGCAAGCCGGTCGCTGGTGCGGGTCAGCGGTGAGGATGCTGAAAGCTTCCTGCAAGGCCTGCTCACTCATGATCTGCTGCATCTTGAACCGGCCCATTGGCGCTTTGCGGCGCTGCTCAGCCCGCAAGGCAAGATTTTGTTTGATATGCTGGTGTGGCGCGCGGATGATGGCTTCTGGCTTGATGGGCGCGCCGACATGGCTGCGGCGCTGATCAAGCGCCTGGGGCTTTATAAATTGCGCGCCAAAATCACCATCGCCGATGCCAGCCTTGCTCACCATGTCCAAGTTGGGGAGGGCGTGCCGCCTTCCGGTGCGGCGAGCGATCCGCGCCACGCCGGGCTTGGCTGGCGGCGAATCGGCGAAGGGCAGGCTATCGTGCAGGACGAAGCGCCCTGGCACGCGCGCCGCATTGGTCTAGGTGTTCCTGAAGGCGGGATTGATTTCGCCTTTGGCGAGATTTTCCCCCATGAGGCCAACATGGATCGGTTGCACGGTGTTGATTTCAAGAAGGGCTGCTATGTCGGGCAGGAGGTGGTGTCACGCGTCGAACATCGTGGGCTGGCTCGCCGCCGCTTCATCCGCATGGCCTATGAGGGTGGCGCGCCCGCGCCCGGTGGCGCTCTCACCGCAGGCGGGGTTGATGTCGGCGTGGCTGGATCGAGCGCCGCTGGACGGTGCCTTGCGCTGGTGCGCCTTGACCGCCTTGCGGAGGCTGGCGGTGTGGCGCGCGCCGGCGACACCGTGCTGACAGCCCTTGACCCGCTGCCACCCGTGACAGCGGAGCCCGGCCATGGCTGATGCCAGCTTCCCGGCGCGCCCGGTGTTGCACCACGCCGATGGCGTGGCGCGCTGCCCCTGGGCAGGCACCGATCCGCTCTATATGGCTTATCATGACCAGGAATGGGGCGTGCCGGAATATGATGACCGCGCGCTGTTTGAAAAGCTCATTCTCGATGGCTTTCAGGCGGGCCTGTCGTGGATCACCATTCTGCGCAAACGCGCGGCGTTCCGCGAGGCCTTTGACGGGTTCAACCCTGAAATCATCGCACGTTATGACGAGGCGCGCTTTGGCAAACTGATGCAGAATGCCGGGATCATCCGCAATCAGGCCAAGATCAGATCGGCGACGACATCGGCACGCGCCTGGATATCCATTCAGGAAACAACAGGCTTTGCCAATTATTTATGGGATTTTTTTGATGGGAAACCTCAACTCAACCACCGGCACGACATGAGCGAGATTCCGGCAAAAACGGCATTGAGCGAAAGAATAGCGAAGGATTTGCGCCAGCGTGGATTCAACTTTTGCGGACCGACCATCGTTTACGCCTTCTGCCAGGCGGTCGGCATGGTCAATGATCATCTGGTCGATTGTCCCTGCCACGCCTCCTGCCAGAAGCTGGCGCGGCCATGAGGGCGCGGGGCGCCGCGCCGCGGGCCTGGCAGCGCATGTTATCGGGCCGGCGGCTTGATCTCATCGAGCCTGCAGCGCTTGATATCGAAATTGCCGATATTGCCCAGGGGCTCGCCCGCGTTGCCCGCTGGAACGGGCAGACCCATGGCGCGCATATTTTCTCGGTGGCGCAGCATTCGCTGCTCGTCGAAGCGATTTTCAGCGCAGCGGAGCCGCAGGCGCACGCCGCCGAAAAGCTGGCCGCGCTGCTGCATGATGCGCCTGAATATGTGATCGGTGACATGATTTCGCCGTTCAAAGCGGTGATTGGAGACGCTTATCGGCGAATCGAGGAGGGTTTGTTGTCGGCGGTTCATTTGCGTTTTGGCCTTGCCAGTCCATCACCGCCCGCACTCAAACGCCGGATCAAGCGTGCTGACCGCGCGGCGGCGCATGGCGAGGCGGTGCGCCTGGCCGGCTTTGGCGAGGCTGAGGCGATCAAGTTTTTCGGCGCACGACCGAACCTGCCGCCCGAAGCCGAAGCGCTTCTGGAGATTTTGCCAGCCGATGCGGCGCAGGCACGCTTTTTGGCGCGTTTTTCTGCACTGGATCAGGCGCTTGTTGCGGAGATGGCGCGACATGGCTGAAATTCACGTCTGCTCGCTGGCGCTGATGCCCGGCACGGTTGCCCGCGTTGACGCCCGCTCGCTGCTCAGCCTGGTCGGGGCGGGCATGAAGGTCGAGCGGCCGGACACCGTGCCGCAAGCTCAGCATCTCAATCTGGCGGTATCGGACATAGCTGCGCCCATGCTGGGCTATGTCGTGCCCGATGAAGGCCATGTGCGGCGCCTGCTGGAATTTCTGTTCCTCTGGGACCAGCGCAAGCCTCTGGTGGTGCATTGTTTTGCCGGCGTCAGCCGCTCGACCGCCGCAGCTTTCATTGCCGCCTGCACCTTGGCACCCAATGCCAATGAAATGGCACTGGCGGAGCATATTCGCGAACTGTCGCCGACCGCGACACCCAATCCGCGACTGGTGGCCCTGGCCGATGACATGCTTGACCGGGAAGGCCGCATGGTTGCGGCCATTGCCGCCATCGGACGCGGGCGCGAATGCTACGAGGGCGTGCCTTTCGCGATGGAACTCAAAAATTGGCAAATATGAGCGCCGCGTCCAGCCCGCCGCTGTCAATCGGCCTCACCGTGGCGATTGTTGCGCTGGTGGGGGAAACGCCGCTGTTTCTGGCGCGTGGCCAGGGGCTCGCCGCACCGGCCTTGCCTTATGGCCCGTTTGATCCGCTGCACCATCGCACCTTCGAGATTGGCTTGCGGGCCTTTGTGGCCGAGCAGGTGGGCGTGACGCTGGGCTATGCCGAACAGCTCTACACATTTGGGGATCGGGGCCGCCACTCGCGCCAGGGTGACGCTGATCCGCATGTGGTGTCGGTGGGCTATCTGGCCTTGACGCGGCCAGAGGAAGCGCAGGCCTCGGTGGGCGGTGGCTTTCGCCCCTGGTATGATTTCTTCCCCTGGGAAGATTGGCGCAGCGGGCGTCCGGCGATGATTGATTCTGTAATTTTGCCCCGGTTGCTCGCCGCGCCCAAGCCCCACGGCGCGCGCTATATCGAGCGGGTGCAGCGCCTGTTTGGCGATGGGCCAGACCTTGCCCATGACGAGGCAGCGCTGGAGCGCTATGAATTGCTCTATGAGGCGGGTCTGGTCGAGGAGGCAGCCCGCGATCAGCGCGACAATGCCATGGGCGATGCGCAGCGGCCAGCGCTGGGCCGCTCCATGCAGTTCGATCACCGCCGGATTCTGGCGACCGCCATCGGGCGGTTGCGGGCCAAGCTGAAATACCGCCCGGTGATTTTTGATCTGATGCCGGAGGCCTTTACGCTCACCGCCTTGCAGCGCGCGGTGGAGGCCATTTCCGGGCGGCAGCTGCACAAGCAGAATTTCCGCCGCCTGGTGTTTGGCGCAAATATTGTGGAGGAAACCGGCAGGCTCGAAACCTCGACCGGGGGGCGTCCGGCGGCGCTGTACCGGTTTCGCAGCCAAAGCGGCGAGGCGCGGGCCACCTCCGGCTTGCGGGTTGGCTGGCATTGAAGCCAGCGCCATGCTAGGGCGACGCCCTGGCAGGAGACGAGCTTATGGCAGACGACGACATCGCCACAATGCCTTTTGAAAAGGCCATGGCGCAACTTGAGGACATTGTCGGTGAACTTGAGCGCGGCCAGGTGTCGCTCGAAAAATCCATCGAGATTTTCGAACGCGGCGAAAAGCTCAAGGCACGCTGCGATGCGCTGCTGAACCAGGCCGATGCCCGCATCGAGAAAATCATCCAGGGCCCGGACGGCAAAGCCAAAGGCACCGAACCGCTTGATGTCGATTGAGGTTGTCGGGGCGGCTTGCTCGAAGGGGGTGCAGGGGAACCGATGGGAGCGGGAGGGTGGAGCGAAGCACTTTCTATGACTCGTTGCAATCATTGGCCGATCTCGTGAATGATTGGTGGGATCGCGAAGGACAATTGCCCGTCAACATCTTCAATGCAATTTTGCATAGTGCAGAAAAAAGGTTGGAGTTTGCACTCGGTTGCATCGATAAATTCGATCTGGAGCGGCAATTTCCGCCGACGGTCGAGGCTATGGGCAATATTTCTTGGCGGATTAAGCGTTCATTGTCGTCGGCTGCAAGTGTGCGAAGC
>VFSW01007530.1_pt1 | contig 15782 bp, 24 predicted proteins | sample 5358111 | NCBI WGS metagenome assembly VFSW01 (sample SAMN11554181, study PRJNA540505) | mine drainage metagenome | isolation source: sediment from site ElyBrook_90M | place: USA: Ely Copper Mine, Vershire, VT | collected 2017 | reverse complement strand
CAGTCCATGTAAATGCAGGGGAAGCCCACGACCTTTAGTCGTGGGAGGATGTCACGTTCCCGGAATCGAACTCAATGCCGATACCTTCCAGGGTAGGGCTGTACGATCTATTTCCATGCCTCACTGCGAACTTCTCCTCCCTGAGCAGGGCCAGCGAAATCGCCGCTTCCACGCGCCCCACCTCTTTTTCAATCTCCTCCCTGGGTGTGCTGCCCCTATGGTCAACTAGCACATTCCTTACAAGACGCATCAATACTTTGTCCGCCATTGGTGTTGCAGTAACTCCCATCATATCGCCTAAATTTTCACAACCACCATGCAATAAAAACCTTTCGGATTTTTTTTGGTATGGGAAGTCGCAATGTTTTTAGTTTTTGGGTGGTTTCGTCCGGGTAAGCTATTATTCGTCCCTTTCTTCTGCACGCGCCGCTGGCGCCTACATTAAAGCCGCATGAAACCAAAGCATATAAGAGAATGCGTTCTGATACAAAATAGTGGCTCGATGGCATCGAAGGCGGCTGTGGCCGGAGTAGCAGCAGTAATAATAATTCTTGCGGCGCTCTTTGTCTTTGCGGGCAGGGCGGGCAAATATAGTGTCGCGGTGCAGATGACAGACCCGCCAACGGTGCCGGCCGGGACCCAGGCGCTTATCATATCCTATTCGTCCGTGGCTGTCCACACCTCAGGTAGCAACCAGTCCGGCTGGGTGCAGGCGACAGGATCAGGCACAGTAAACCTGCTTGCCATGACAAACGTATCGCAGACGATAGCGAACACCCGCGTGTCGGCTAACTCGACCGTGAACCTTGTAAGGTTCAACATAACCTCAGCAAGCATAACGAGATACGGGACAACATACAACATCACCGTCCCGAACAGCCAGGTTAGCGTTGCGGTGGTCGGCAGCAGCAAGATAAACTCCAGCTCTGAAGTACTCATAGACTTCTACCCCACGGTCAACGCATACGGGAGCACAAAAGGAATTATATACACGATGGCTCCTGCGGCAAGGGCCATAGTGATAGGCAGCAACAGCACTGTCAGCATCAACACTAACGTGGGCGGAACAGCATCGATAAGCGGGAGTGTAAGGGCGAGGTTCGGTCTAGGGCTGGGAGGCAGCTCCGCCCAAGGAAACTCTAGCAATGCCACCTACGGGACGCCAGTTATAGTGAGCGTGGGATCGCGGGTAAGCAACTTTGCGGTGCAGCGCATAAATCACACCTCCGGAACGGTATCTGGGTTGCTTTACATACAGTATCCTGTAGCGAGCAGCATTGGCACAAGTACGACCCTGCACGTCAATGGCACCGTGGGGTACGCCTGCGATAACACCGAGTTCAGACTCACCGGCATCTACTCAAACGGCACAGCTTCGTTCACCCCTCTTCTAAATACTAAGACCGCGGGTGGGTGCCCCATTTAGGGGGTCAGGAAGGTTTGAAGCGCTTGTTAATATGGCTCTTCTGCACTAATTTCACCAATCCTCTTGAAGTCTTTGAGGTTTTTGGTCAGTAGCTTGCAGCGCGTCATGAAGGCTGTCGCCGCTATTATCGCGTCAGGGAGCGCTATGTTGTATTTTCTTCTAAATTCGCCGGCCACTCTTGCCACGCCCTCATTAACGTCTGTTTTATCAAAAATATTTAACAGTTCTACCAGCAGAGCCCTTTTGTTTGAATCGTCCGCATCCTTCCCTGCAAATAATTCCGCTTCGGTCAGGATTGATATATGACCGATTATAGAGCCCTCTTTTACACACTCGATAATTTTTGTTGCGGCTGCCAAGTCTCTTAAATGATCGACAAGTATGCTGGTGTCAAAGACGGCCTCACTCATCTAATATCCTCTTCAGTCTCCTTTCAGATTCTGCCCTAAGCCGGCTTGTATATTCGGCTCCTGTCTCTTTTATTTTCCACATGCCAGCGGTCTTTCTTACAATATCCCCGCTGGATGGCCTGGCTTTCTTCAGCTTTTCATTTATTATCCTGGAAAGCGTCTTGGTAGTTCCGTACTTTCTTACAGCCTCATTTACCAGTTCTCTATATACTTCAGTATCAAGATTAATAGTTGTCTTCACCATGCCATTTCACCATATATACTTTTGAATGGCAAAATATAAATAGGTTCCTAATGTGGTTGGGCCCGATGAGATTTGAACTCATGACCTCTCGATTTCTGTTGATTAAGCTTTCAGCTTATATCAGTCGAGCGCTCGAACCAGGCTAAGCTACGGGCCCTTATTATTGATATGAAGCGAACCTTTAATGGCTTTCCTCTGAACCTAGTTTCACTTCGATAATAGCTCCTTGCGGCTCCTCCTCGCGGAAGACTCTGGTATGGAAAGTGTACATCTTCACGTTCGGCTGTATCCACGAGCTTGCGGGTATGCCGGCCTTGACGCACGTCTCATCGAGGAACCTCTTTTCGTCCCAGCGCTGCTCCACAGCCACTATCGGGAGCAGCAGCCCTTCGTATAATCCGTACTTCGCGATCAGGCCGTCCCTCCCGACCTTTATCTTCTTGTACCGCGTGGGGGCGGCGCCGGTTATCTCCTCCGGTGCGGTGAGCACGCTCACCTCGATGAGAAGCCTGTCGAGCTCCTTGTGCGACACGGGCACAAACCTTGGGTCCTCGAACGCAGCGGCAGTCGCGGCGTCTATCACCGCCTCGCCTATCGGGGCGACCGCCCTTGGAAAGCCGATGCAGCCGCGCAGCGCCTTTGTAGGATAATGCTCGAGCGTGACGAAGACTCCGTCCCGCTCCTTGAGGCCGCCCGTTAGCCTTGATACAACCTCTCGCTTGAAGTACGGGTTCCTGAGGGACAGCTCTATCGTGTGCCTGGCGGCTTGGACCAGCTGCTTGCCCTCTTCAAGGGTATATTCGTGCATGGAGCAGACCGATAAAATATATATTGATGAGCTTAATATTTGTTGTGCTTCGATGGACAAGATCACGATATACACGGACGGCGCGGCTAGGGGGAACCCGGGGCCAAGCGCGTCCGGCTATTCAATATATCTGAACGGCAGGCAGGTTGCAAAGGGCGAGAAGCTCAACGGCCCTGCGACAAACAACTTCGCAGAGTACAACGCCGTGATACTTGCGCTGCGGTGGTGCGTTGGCAATCTCCCAAACCACAAAGAATGCGATGTCGGGCTGTATTCGGACAGCGAACTGGTTGTCAGGCAGCTGGACGGCATCTACAAGGTCAAATCGGAGGATATGAAAAAGCTGAACAAAATTGCCAAGGGGCTCATTAAGGAATTCAGGGGCGTGAAGTTCCAGAACCTCCCGAGGGAGGACAGCAACATAAGCGCGGTGGACGCGAGGCTCAACCAGCTACTTGACAGGCAGGAGTGACTATTGCAGGTTTGCGTTGCCCTCTATTACCCTGTACTGGAGGCCTATCTCTGTCCTGAACGGCTCGGCGTTGTATCCCTGCCTCGCCAGGTTCCTGGCGAATGTCTCTGCGTTGGACCCGTATGTGAGCACGCGCTTCGGGCTCGCGGCCTCTATGTAGTATACGCTCTGCCGGAAGTCCGCGTGGTCGCTGAGCGGGAACTGCACGTCTGTGTTGAACCGGAATATCGACGCCCAGCCGGTTGCTACGGCGCGGTAGACGCGCCGGTTGTTGAGCTTGCCCAGCATAGCGGCGAGGTCGTCGAGCCTGTGGCTTTCCACCACCCCGACAAAGTTGCCGCGCATCGCGGACTCATATTCGTAGGCATCGTCGTACGCTGATGTGTACTTCAAGCCGACTCCATTCTCCCTGTAGACCTTGTTTATCGCGCTTATCTTCTTTGTAGTCGCCGGCACGATCCCGATGTTGTTGAGTATCCTTGTTATCTCCTGTGCCTTGCCAGCGGCGTGCACTCCGAAGAGTATGCTTCCCTGCTTCTGCTTGTTGGTGACCCACTTCTGTATGGCGCACTCGGTCTCATCCCTTCTACCGAATTTTATTTCCGGGGTGCAGTAGGTAGAATCTATTATCAGCGTGTCCGTCTCGAGTATCTGTACCGGGCTGCAGGTCTCGGAGCGCTGCAGCATGAAGTCTCCCGTGTACGTCACGTTCTCTCCGTTCGAGCTCTCTATCCTTATCTGCTTGGAGCCGAGCATATGGCCAGAGTCGAGAAGGCTTATGCCGTCGAGGCCGTCGTGCTTTTTCAGATCTATGTCCTTTATCGCCTTGAGCAGCTCCGCGGTCTCCCTGCTAGCTATCACGCTCTTCGATGACTTGGCAGCAGATGTGTGGTCGCTGTGCGCGTGAGATATGAAGTCTATGTCGGAGTTGCTCTCCTTCCTGTCGAGCGATATGGCATAGTTGTCAAGATATATCATCGGGTCGCCGCTCTACATCTCGCTAGAAAGGTTATTAAATGTGACATCCTCCCCAGGCTAAAGCCCGAGGCTTCCCCTGCAAGTTGCAGAGTATGTTCTCGGTTCAGCGACACCAGCCCCATTTTGAGGTCTTACACTGTCTCCCCGAGCGTGACTTTCCGTGTGCCCCGCGGTAGCTCTATTGAGTATATTTATTGATGCGTTTATGTCCCTGTCGATGCGAAGGCCGCATCTGCTGCAACTGTACATCCTTTCCGACAGCAACATTTCCTGGATATTGCCGCAATTGCTGCATGTTCTTGATGTATTCCTTGCAGCTACCCTTATCACTTCCAAACCAGCACTTTCAGCCTTGTATGAAAGCAGTTGAACGAATTTATTCCATGAAGCATTATATATCGACCCTGCAAGTCTATGGTTCTTCACCATATTTCGTATGTTCAGTTTCTCTATCACAAAAGAGGTATATCCGGAACCAACCAATTTGGCAGAGAGTTTGTGCAGGTAGTCATTGGACAGGTTTGTAATGTATTCCCATTCCTTCTGCAGCTTCATCTTTGCCCTCTCCCTCCTCTTTGAACCTTTATGCCTTTTTGCAACTATCCTCTGCCACCTTGCAAGCCTCTTTTTCCCCTCATTCATGAACTTTGGCTTTTGCATCTTTGTGCCGTCTGACATGGCAATGAATGAGCTGAGGCCGAGGTCAATTCCAACTGGTCTTGCATTCGGAACCCTGTGCGGTTTGGACTCTCTTACCGCAGTAAATATCGCATAGTATTTTCCTGCCTCCTTCTTTATTGCCAATGTTTTTATTTTGCCATCAACCTTCCTGTGCATCTCGACCTTCATGGTTCCTATCCTTGATACTCTAAGCCTATTCTTCTCGATAGAAAATGAGCCGTTGTATTGCGGATATGAAATCGATTTGTACCTGTCTTTGGACTTGAAGCGCGGGAATCCGACTTTCTGCATTTTGCCATCCTTCTTCTCCTTTATCCTCCTGAAGAAGTTCTGGTACGCCTTCAGTATCCTGTATCCGATTTCGCACCTGGTCTGTGAATACAGTTTCAGGTATTTCTTGTCCTTTGCGACTATTTCTCTCGCAAATCTGTTCAGGATAGCCATTGAGATTTTATTGTTTCCGTTCTTGTATGACTTGATCGAATTCTCAAGAAGCAAGTTGTAGAACTCCTTCGCAAGGAGAAGCCTTTCGTTTATTTCCGCCTCCCTTTTAACGTCGGGATAGATCCTGAACTTGTACGCCCTTATGGAGTCCATATCCATTATATTATACTCCACGTTTATATACCTTACTATCCACAGCATGTGTTGTGGCAATTCATCCTACGACTGAAGTGGTAGGATTTCTTGCCCTAGGCATTTAATCTTGAGTGATGATAGTGATGAAATGGAAAACCTGACTCAGGAGAGCATTAACAATTTCATAGAGGGGAGCGCCTCCGTTGTAGCGTTCCACGCGAGCTGGTGCCCGTTCTGCAGGAGGTTCATGCCGGCCTTCAGGGCCTTTGAAGGGAAAACGAAGGCAAGAATGGCAGAGGCGCAGGTCGACGAGGAGGATAACCCGCTGTGGGACAGGTTCAAGATAGAGGTCGTGCCTACGATGATCGCTTTCAAGGATGGAAAGCCGATAGACAGGAGGGACGGAAAGCCCGGGGCGGGGCTATCCGAGAAGGACATTGAATCGTTGCTGGAAAGCGTTAGCTGACGAGGCCCTGGATTATCCTCTCTATTCCTACAACGACAAGGACGAACCCTATCAGGTATACTACGAACAGTATCGCTATGGTTGGGAACGCTATTATCAGGACCCCTATCACCAGAGAGATTATTCCGGCCACTATCGCTATCCAGCGGGCCCAGTGCGGCAGTTTGCTTATCATGCTATGCACCGCATATGGAACAACACATATTTATTTAATGGATAGTGCGGGGGCGAAGCAACATTTTTATACATGCCTATTGAAGTTTAAGCGTGGCAACCACAGAGTTCGGCAATGGGATACACAAGCTGCGCACGGCCATGCTCATATACCTTGTGGGCAGCATACTGGGATTTGCCGGGTTCTTTGTAGGGCTTCTGCCAAGATTGTCCATGGGCGCGACGAGCAGCGCGGCGCTGGCCGGAGGCATAACGTACCTGATTATACTGGTTATAGGACTGATACTTGGCTTGGTGGCGCTTCTGCTCATGCGGGGAGGCTTCAAGACATTGAAGAAGAGCGACCCGGCTTATGGGATTGGCGTAACAGGCACGCTTCTTGAGATAGTAGGCATAATATTTGTAGGGATAGCTGCGGTGCTGCTGATCATAACGGTAGCCGGCGCGGCTTCGAGCACAGCAAGCGCGGTCTTTAACTCTGTCGGCGCGATTGCCGGAGTTTTTGCGACTCTCGGCCTCATTATCATAGGCGGAATCATATCGTTTGTGGGGGTAATACTCACCATGATAGGCTTCTTTAGGATAGGCTCCAAGTACAGCAATGCCCTGGTGCAGGTCGGCGCAGTCCTCTACCTTTTCATAGCTTTCGTAGGGGTAATACTGCTTTTCATAGGCCTCAACGAGATTGAGAAGAAGAATTAAATTAGCGTTTTGGGCTGGAAAGCGAATCCTCAAGGCTCCCAGCAAGTTTTAGCACCCTCCTGCCCTTTGCAGTTGTCTCATACTCTATCACTCTCCTGCCAGTCCTTGACTTGCTTACCGTCTCGATCATAGATCCAGATGAGACAAGCTCATTAAGCCTTTTTGAGACTGTAGCGGAGCTCAGGCGCCTGCCCGCTATCGATATCCTTGTAAAATCATTAAACGATCTGGATCCATCGGCTTCCGCGATCTGCAGGATTTCCACCATTCCTTTGAATAATAACATATTATACCTTGTACTGCTAAGTATATAATGCTTTAGTTCCTAAAGCGTACTTTAGTAAATACAGGACGTACGATTTTGATATATTGAAGTATGGTTTGATAAGACAAAGTATTATATATATAGATAAACTATAATGTAGTTGAGGGTGTGTATATGAACAACAAAGCAAAGGCCGAGAAGATAGCCAAGAGAATAAGCGGAAAGAGCAAGGGTACGTATAAGTGCCAGATCTGCAACAGAGAGACAAAGAGCTCCGTAGATGCGATTACACATCTGCTAGATCACGGCTCGAGCGCCCTGAACGCGATAAACGCTTTGATAAAGGACCAGAAAGTCGGGAGGGTGTCTACAGAAGAGAGGGCAAGCGACGGTAAAATGGCGAGCGCCAAAAAGAACAAGAAGATGGCGGTAGCTCAAGATGCCTAATAATCCTCCTGCACCATTTCTTCATTACGGCCTCTGCGGCCCCAAAAACACGGGTATGACATGGCACAGAAAACTATAACCTCTCCGAGGCCCCATAAGTCAGTAGGCATACTGCTGCTCTGCCTGGGCTATCTAGTCGGAGGGCTGATATGGATACCCTTTGCAATAGGCGCGTTCAGCACCTATCATCCCGGTGTCCCAAACTCAAGCGATCTCATGCAGCTGGGGGCGATAATGCTCGTGCTTGTGCTGCTGCCTATTTTCCTGTCTTTTAGCGTTTGGAAGGGATACAAGTTCGCCTGGTGGCTAGCAATGGCGTTTGCCTGCTTTAACATAGCCCTCTATCTTATCACCTTCTCCGCGCTGAACATATCGTTGTCCACAGGACCGTTGATAAGCAGCTCGCCGATCGGCCCGTTGGGCTATGCCATAGCGTACGGGATAACTTACCTTGGCACTTACCTCCTGGCTGTTATACAGATCATCTTCAACCTAGGCCTGATCTACTTCATCACAAGAAAAAGGATAATGGCATACTTCGGGATGTAACGCATGGCGTTCCGGCGCCAGCAAGCTCGGAAACAGCACAGCAAAGGAGTAATCTTCCGCGTGGCACCATATAGCCTGGAAGGGCTTATGCGTGCTTCGGCATTAACCCTCTTGGCTAGGCTCCTCCTTGGGTGGGGATTCTCAGTTGGAAGAACTTCTTAACCCTGAAGTAATGCCGCCAGCTATCGCCCCGAGAATGCCGCCGATCCAGAAGACGGCTATAGTCGCATTCTCAACGACCGCTATGTGAAGGCCAAATTCCTTGATTTCCCACGACACCCAGACAAGCGACGCCAGGGTGCCGCCGCCCAGAAATCCCAATACAGCGCCGCCAAGGGCCGAAGTGGCGCTGGCCACGCCCCTTACCGAACTGTGGATGCTTCTTCTTGCATGCGCTCCGACCGGAGTGCTTACTGTGTAGTTATCGGAAATGGACGCCTCCTGGCTGGTGGACGCCTTGATATCGTCCTGTCTCATCAACCAATCGGTTACCGGCGAGGCGACAGTCCTGAGTGTTGAAAAGAGCTTCTGTTCGACTTCGTTCGCCTGCGTCCGCCCCTTTAATAGATGCAGAGCATGCGCTTCCGTTTTTTCTATTGATGCGGACATAGTACAGCAAACTCTCTGTTTATCCAAATATTTAAGCATTGGGTTCCGCAGTTGAGGGCCTTAGCGCGGCGAGGTTTGACCTTGCTACATTCAGGTCCCACGTTGCGTTTTGTACTCCCCTTACCGCTGCTGGCTGAAGCGCCTCGATCACCCACCTGTTGACTACGTTCCATATGGGGCCAGAGAACATGTCCGGGTAAAGCGCCTCGGCGTCGATTACGTCGGCTCTCCAGCTGTCGCCGTGGTACAGCCTGGCATTAAAGGCCTCTGCGTTGTCCTTCAGCTCGGCCAGGGCGGCCTTTATCTTCCCGCGTTTCGCAGAAAACTGTTCCTGGTCGAATGCGCCGCACTGAACTCCGAGTTGGCCTATCTCGTCCACCTTTTCGAGTATGGTCGTGGGGCCGGAGATTGTGAACTGGTGTATCGCAATGCCTATTTTGTGCCTGAGCATCATATCTGAATTGTCGATATCGGAAGATTGTGGCTTGTCCGCGCCCCTAAGCACGATGTCAGTTGTAAAGTCGAGCGCGCTGACAAGCGGGCTGAAGGCTTGTGCTATGACGCGCCTGAGCTCCGTCACCTTGGCGTCGAACGCCTTGGCGTTCGCAAGTCCGGTTTCCGCTTTCTCGACATAGCTTTTCTGTTCTGCCAGAGTTTTTGGTGTCATGGTATCAACAAGTATCTAGATTAGTTCGGGTGCTCGCTTCTCAGAAATGCGTTCCTTAGGCCGCGCGCCAGGATCTTTAGTTCCACTCCCTCGAACGCCACAGCGGAAACCGTGGCCGCTGCCGCATCGAGCCCGATAATTACGCCTGTCGATTGGGTGTGGGGTAGAGCTGCATTCAGCGCCGCTGCGGCTGAGAAGAGCGCTGAGGGCAATGACCTAAAGATAATTGAGATTCTTGTTCTTGTTATAATTGGCATCTCACCACTACATATAGATGTGCCTTTCCAGATATTTAAGCAAAGCGATTTCGAACAAAATATGTGTAAAAGTTTGCCATTTTGCAACCTCGCTTTACGCGGCCTCGGAGACCTTGTTGGCCTCCTTGATGGCTTCCATCTCCTTGCGCCTTAGCCTGCGCTCGTGAACCTCCTGGTGGAGTTTGTCCATGGCGGCCTTCGTGCTGGTAAAGAATGAGAGCACGGTTTTCGGCAGCTTGGCGAACGCCCCGCCAGTAGCCAGCACCACGCCAGCGTCGGCAAGCGGTGTAAAAAATGCCGGGAGTGTTAGTTCTGCAGCAGCGCTAGTAACATCGATTAGCAGAGACGTGGCGACCAGGCCTATGACTCCGTAAACTGCAGCCTTTATTATGAACTTTTCCCCTGGGCCAAGCACCTCCCGCTTCAGGTGTTCGGCCTCGTCGGCCACCTCTTCCTTGCTAGTGCGAACTATGCTCCGGATGTTCTTTTCATTTCTCAACCTCCAGTGTTCGAGGAACGCAAGGCGCTCCAAGGCCAAGGGGCGGGTGGAATCCCAGTCGGCCAGCTTTTTCACCTTGGCAATGGCGACTGCTATTTCTTGCTCCTGTTGCACGGCGAGCGGTTCGTAGAGTTTCCATGCGGTTTGGCATCCCAATTTCCCGCACTCTATCACGCTTACACCCTGCCTGATTTTTTCGGCGTTCTCCGTGATTTCTGCACGGCGTTGTTCTAAGAGAATTCCCCTCCTTTCTATATCTTCAATCCTGACAGATTCAGCATCTTCAAGGTCTACTATGGACTTGTGGCTGTTGCGCTGAACGCAATCCACGATCACGAATACCCAGACCTTGGCGTATTCGATCATCTCCTGGACGTTTTCACGCGGGGCACTCTCTCTCTTGCTTACAAGCTTGAACATTTATCCCACAATATATCTACACGCTTTTTGATATTTAAGCAATACGATTTTGAGCAAAATGTTGGCGAAAGTTTGCTATTTTGCAACCCGTCTAGGGGGCACTCGCACAGGTTATCGGTTAAGGAAATAAAAGATTACCCGCACACATGCACAGCTATATCGTGCCCTTCCTTACCGCGATCGAGATCGCGAACTCCGCGAGCTTGCCAGACAGCAGGCCTTTATTGAACGCCGAGTGTATCACCCGTCGGCTTCCGAGCCTCAGCGCCGACATCAGCTGCGGCTCGCTTATCTTGCCAGAGGATATGAGCGACACAGCCATCTCTTCGGCGACCTTCTGGTTCTGGTCGGTGAGCATCTTGTTGCGCTGCCTCTCTGACAGCATCTCCGGATGCTTCGCGGCCGCGATCCTGACCAGCGCCGAGCTGTCATCCGCCATGCCGTCGACCATCTCCTCGGTCGCGGCGCCCCTCCCGATGGCTATCCCGGCGGCCAGCGCCCTGACCTTATCGTTCCGGTCGCCGAGAAGTGCGGTGATCGCTTCCCTGCTTATGCTCTTTTGCAGGACCGCGTGCTTCAGCACCTCAAGCCTGACTGCGGCGTTCGCGTCTTTCAGCGATGTGTCTAAGTATTCCTGCTTGAGCTTTGCGCCGTCCCTCTTGACGAGCGCGTCTAGCGCCTTCCTCCTGACCTCGGGGCTCGGGTCAGCCTGCCACTGCAGGATCTGCGTGTCCGTGGCTGTGCCGGATCTTATCATCGCCTCTATTGTCCGGACGCGCACCATCTCGTTCTCGTCGTGGAGGGCGCGGGACTTGTCCTCCTCGGTGGCGATGCCGGAGGCTATCGCCTTTCCTATTAGAGCGCGCACCTCTGGGCTGCTGTCATCCAGTATCCTCTTTGCCAGGTTGGGCGTCGGGGTGCTGGCGTCAATCAGTTCCTTGATCAGCGCCATTTTCTCGGCTCTGGAGCGCGCCTGGCTTTCGTGCGAGTGGCTGTGCTGCCTGCCCTGCTCCTCTGCGCCTGGGGATTTCTCCTCGGACGCCTTGACTGCGCTTGACGTGGACATCTACCCACACAGCTATAACGTCTCAATCGTATATATTCTTTTGCTACAACCCCGTAAGCATTTTAAATAAGGCGTGTGCATCAAGCACATGGAATTATCGGACCTATTGAATGCAAAGCACTCGGCCGTGCTCGTCCTCGGCATGCAGAACGACTACTGCTCGAGGGAGGGCGTGCTGGCCAAGGCGCGCAGCCTTGACATGAGCCCGATAGAGGAGATGACGGAAAAGCTCGGCGCGTTCCTGGAGGATGCGCGAGGGTCAGGCATACCGATAGCGTTCGTGCAGACAACCGAGGACCACAACCACATGGAGGAGAACTTTAAGACAAAGACAGTTTACCTTGCCAAGCTGGCACTGGACCTCTGCACGCCCGGAGACTGGGGCTATGATTTCTACGGCATTAGGCCAAAGGGCGGCGACAAGATATTCCGGAGCAACCAGTACGACGCGCTCGAGGGCAAGGGGCTGCAGCAATGGCTCAAGGCTTCCGGAGCCACGACGGTGGTCATAACCGGGGTATACACATCTAGGATCGTGGACACGACGGTCAGATCGGCGGCTACCAAGGGCTACAACGTCTTCGTGCCGTTCGACCTCGTAGCGATGCCCAGGCAGCTTGAGAGCGAGCACTACGCCGCTCTCACGATAATGAACACGCTCTTCGCATACATAGTGCAGTCCGGCTTCATAACCGACGTCTGGCAGGGCAAGAGCACCGAAAAGGAGCGGGCTTCGTTCCTGCACAGGCTGGTCGGGGTTAGATAGCCAACGCTTAAAAAAGCATTGAGCGTAATCATAGTGGTGTTTTGATGAAAAGCATTTGCATATCTCTGGGAGGTTCGCTTATAGCAGGTGAAAAGGGCTTCAATGCGAAGTACGTGAGCGCGCTCGCCGGATTCGTAAAGAGCAAGAAGGACATTGATTTCATAATCATCTGCGGGGCCGGCTACTATTGCAGGTCCCTGTTGAAGAGCGCCAGGGCCGCCGGAGTTAGCAACAACATCGAGCTCGACCGTATAGGCATAGAGGTTACGAGGCTCAACGCGTACATGGTAAAGGAGGTCTTCAAGGCCAACGGAGTAAACGTAGTGCCGTATGTCCCCAGGACAACGGACGAGCTGAGAGGATTCATCGGCAAGTACCAGGTGATAGTCTCGGGCGGGTTCGTGGAGGGTGTGACGACCGACACCGATGCGGCGCTGGCTGCCGAGGCTGCGGCGTGCAAGCTGCTGGTGAATGCCAGCCAGCTCAGCTTTGTCTACGACAGGGACCCGAAGAGGTACAAGGATGCAGAGAAGCAGAAGCACCTGAGCTTCCAAGAGCTGATAAGGATATCGGGGGAGAACGACCGGAGGGCGCCCGGATCAAACGTGATATTCGACAGCTTCGCTGCGAAGATCGTGGCGCGCTCCCAGATAGCGGTCAAGTTTGTAGGATCCGACATAAAGGCGCTCGAGAACGTGGTGGAGGGCAAACCCCACGATGGAACCAGCGTAGGTTAGCATCCCAAAACGGGCACAGATATTTATAACCTGGGTGCCAAGAAGCATCATGGCGATGAAGGCTCTTGCAGCCCTTGCAGTCCTGATGGTCTTTCTGGTGCAGGCGTCCGGAGCGCAGAGCGCCGTGTGCGCTGCTCCGCAGGTGGCCAACTACTCCGGAGCGGCGCTCGTCGGGCTTGTCGGCAACATAGGCTGGGTCTCAAGCTACTACAACTTCACCGGGTTCAGCTCCGCCCAGATAATCCATCCGGGCGCGATCAATTACACAAGGAATTCGGCGCCTGGCAGCTCCTACTTACTGTATGCAAATTACAGGTTCTCGGGGCCAGGAAGCCTTGCATCCAGCCCTGCCATGGTATTCGTGCTGCTCAACAACACGCAGGAAGGATGCTCGTCTATGAAGCTCTTCGCCTACAGCGACGTTGTGCTGCCGTACAACCCGGCAAAGCTCGTCACCGCGCAGCAGGCCACAGGCACAGCCCAGAAGGCCGGCTACAACGTGATATTCGACCAACCGCTCACGCTCGTGCCTGCGTCAAACCAGACTGGAATACAGACGCTCGCGCCAGGCTACAGCTTCCAGGGCTCGAACTACACCGTGTATGCGAATGCAGAGAACGGGACGATAAGCAGCAGTGGGAACGCGCATGCCGGATCCGTGCAGGCGCCGCCTGCGCAGGGCGCGTTGTCGGGGGTGAGCTCCTCGCTGTCCGGCATATACAACTTCTTCCTCGGGATATTCAACTGGCTAAAGGGGCTGTTCACGCCCTCAGGTGGATGAGCCGGATAGCGGCCCGGGCAGCGTGACCACTGCGGATTCGGTGGAGTTCGTCGACACATTAACGGCCGTCAGCGATATGTATATCGTGTTGCCAGAGTTCGGCGTTATGGTGGCGTTCGCAGTCAAAGGTATGTAGTAGTTGGACGAGAAGCATCCGTTGAACGAGACGCTCGCGTTCTGGCCGCTGTAGAGCGCGCTTGCGCCGTAGATGTTCGAGGTGCCGGAGACCGCGAAGCACGGCATGCCGTTGTAGTAGCTCGGCAGCACGCCCTTTATGCTGGGGGTGCCGAAGCTCGGAAGGCCGAACGTGTTGGTAAGGTTCTGGATGATCTGCGCCGGCGATCCTGTGGCCGTGCTGCATTTGTAGCCGGTGTTGTTGTAGTCGTAGCATGCGTACACGGTGCTGCCGTTGTCGAGCGATATCCCGACCGCGCTGAAGTTTCCGAGCTTGGGAAAGTCCACTGTCGTCAGGGTTACGCGGGTGTCGTTCTGGTATTTCAGGAAGCCCAAGTAGAACGGCGGGTCGCCTGCTCCGAAACTGGCGGAGCCCAGGTATGAGAGGGTGAGCTGCGGGTTGGAGTCGAGCTTCTGCAGGATTATGGTGCCGAAGGAAGAGGGGTTCTTGCTTCCGCTTATCACAGCGGTCGCTATGCCCCCGCTGAGGAAGGCGTAGTAGAAGTAAACTCCTAGCAGGACGACAAGTACAAGTATCCCGAGGCCTATGTTCCTCCCAACGTGCCTTTTCTTTTTTTGCTTCTCCATTTCCTCACCATCATGATTGCGACTGCGTTTGCGGCTGCGCGCCCGGCGGAGCCTGCTTCCTTGATTTTTGGATCGACTGCTTCATCAGGTCCTCTGATATGCCGCTCGGGAGGGCCTTTCCGTTCATGTAGTCGAAGAGTATGAGCTTGAAGACATTGATCGTCAGGAAGTTCATTATTATCCCGAAGACTAAGAGGATTAGGCCGAGGGCCGCAACCGTAATGCCAAGTATTGCAGACGTAGAAAGCGCGAGCGCGCCGATTATGATGATTGCTATCCCGCCGGCTATGAACATGAGGTTGTACAGGTCAGAATACATCAGTCCGCCGAAGGTCTTACCGAAGTTCCTTATGAAGAACTCCGCGCTCTGCTTCATCGCGTGGATCGGCCCGACCTTGTTGTCGATTATCACCGGTACGACAAATATGGTGGCGACGCCTATGGCCACTCCGGCGGCGAGCCCGAATATTATCCTGCCGATTGCACCGAGCCTGGCCTCTATCAGCCTGACGACCATGATCACCACAGAGTAGAAGATCGCCCACTCGAGGATCAGCTTGGCGTACCGCCTGGTCTGCGAGAAGGCATCGCCGAGGCTTATCCGTTTGCCGGAAGCGTACGCCCGGAAGGCAAGCAGCAGCGCTACGAGTATGTACGTAGAGGTGAAGGTGCTTACAAGGTAGAAGATGAAGAGCGCCAGTATGTAAGTCGCGCCGGGGCCCTGGCTGTACGTGAACGGCACCGCGAGGAAGAACGAGAGGAATATGAGCAGCATCTCCGCGAAGACCACCACGGCAGACAGTATCGGATAGAGTATCAGGCCGCGGTCGCTGAAGACAAGCTTCCTGACCTGCTTCCCAAGGGCCCAGCCGGCCTTTATGTTCTCGAACACTATATCAACTGTAAATCGATATCCCTTTTGTGCAGAATCATATAAAAGGCTTTCTTCGCCATACCGCATCCGATTTACTTATTATACAAAAGTATATAAATATATACTTTAGTATACAAAATATA
>VFSW01007529.1_pt1 | contig 15784 bp, 25 predicted proteins | sample 5358111 | NCBI WGS metagenome assembly VFSW01 (sample SAMN11554181, study PRJNA540505) | mine drainage metagenome | isolation source: sediment from site ElyBrook_90M | place: USA: Ely Copper Mine, Vershire, VT | collected 2017 | reverse complement strand
ATCGCGAGAATATCAAGGTCGACGAGACGATTCGCCGATTCCTTACGAAGCGTTTGCGCGGTACGTACACGAGCGGTATTGAGATCGAGCGTTCGGAGAGCGAGTTGCGCGTCATCCTCTCAACCTCGCGCCCGGGTCTCGTCATCGGCCGTTCGGGCGAAAACGCAACAAAATTGCGCAAGGAAATCTCCGAAACGATACGCAGTGTGGCACCCGAGGACCGCCGCACGCTCAAATTTGATATCAACGAAGTGCGCCAGCCGGAGACGGATGCCGCAGTGGTCGCGTATATGGTCGCCGAAGGACTCGAAAAACGGATGCCTTTCCGTCGCGTGCTGAAGCAAACGGTTGAGAAAGTAATCGCGGCGCGCGAGGTCGAAGGGGTGCGCATTACGGTCTCGGGAAGGCTCGGCGGTGCGGAAATGAGCCGCAAGGAAGAGCTCAAGAAAGGTCGTATTCCGCTGCAGACGTTTCGCGCAGACATAGACTTCGCGCACGAAGTGGCCCATCTCCCGTACGGCGTCATCGGTATCAAAGTCTGGATCTATCGCGGCAACGTGTATCAAGACAAAAAAACATCAGTGCGCCTGTCCCCGAGCGAACCGACCCACGGCTAACCGAGTATATATTTTCGTATGTTGTTTCCAAAAAAAGTAAAACACCGCAAGTGGCAGACGCAGCGCAAAAGCGAGAAGCGTTTGAATCGTCCGGATACCCGCGGCACCACCGTCGTCTTCGGTTCCTTCGCTTTGAAGGCGCTCACGAGCGCGCGCATGACGAGCAATCAGATCGAAGCGGCGCGCAAAGTGCTCACCCGCGCGACCGCAAAGACGGGTAAGCTCTGGATCCGGATCTTTCCGGACCGGCCGGTGACCGCGAAGCCCGCGGAAGTGGGCATGGGGAGCGGCAAGGGCGATCCGGAACACTATGTCTTCGAAGTGCGCCCGGGGCGCGTACTTTTCGAAATCGACGGCGTCGCTGAAGACATCGCGCGCGCGCATCTGCGCCAAGCGAGCATGAAGCTTCCGGTCAAGACCTCGATCGTCACGCGCCGCTAATTATCACTTTTGCATATTTTTATGGTAAAAAAGAACACTATGAAGACGAAAACGGACCAGGAGCTCGCAACGCTCCTCCTTGATACGCGCGCCCGCCTGCGTACCGAGCGTTTTGCGGCCGCCGGCGCCCGCCCGAAAGACTCAAGCGCGCCCAGGAAGCTCCGCAAAGATATCGCGCGCGCGCTGACCGAACAGCACGCTCGCTCGCATCGCGCCGATTAAGCATATGGAACCGCACGCCCCTCGTCCCCAATCGTTCGCCGGCGTCGTCGTAAAGACGGCGATGAAAGACACGGCCACGGTCCGCGTCGATCGCTTCGTAAAGCATCCGAAGTATAAGAAGTATTTCGTACGGTCGAAGAAATATCTTGCGCACGACCCGGGGAATACGGCGCACGTCGGCGACAAGGTCACGATCGTCGCCACGCGCCCGCTTTCGAAACTGAAGCATTTCGCAATCGCGCTTGCGAAAGACGCCGCTCCCGCGAAACAGTAGTATGTTGCAACCCCAATCCATCGTCACGGTCGCAGACAATTCCGGCGGAAAGATAGCGCGGATATTCAAGGTGCTGGGCGGCAGCAAGCGCCGCTATGCGCGCATCGGCGATACGGTGGTCATCTCTATCCAGACCGCCGAGCCGCGCAAGCCGGTGAAGAAGAAGGATGTCTGCCGCGCGGTCGTCGTGCGGCAGACCAAGTCTTTTGCCCGGAAGGACGGCTCATACATACGCTTCGACGAGAATGCGGTCGTCATTGTCGAGAAGCAGGGGAAAGAGATGGCTCCGAAGGGGAATCGGATTTTCGGCCCTGTTCCGCGAGAGCTTTCCGAGCGCGGATGGCACTCTATCGTATCCTTGGCACCCGAGGTCGTCTAATTATTTTCGTATGCATGTCAAAAAAGGAGACAAAGTGAGAATCATTTCGGGCAAGGATAAGGGTACGACCGGCGTCATCCTGCGCGCCCTGCCGCGGGAGGACAAGGTCGTCGTCGAAGGCGTCGCCATCGCGAAGCGCCACCGGAAGGGCCGCGCCGGCGAAGTCGGCCGCATAAGCGAGCGCCCGCGGCCGATTCATGTCTCGAACGTTGCGCGCATCGAATCGGCGAAAGGAAAATAAATTGCATATGTCCATCACCAAACAAAGACAACAGACCGCCTATCTCGCGCTCGGCGAAACGTTCGGCTATACGAGCCCGATGCAGAGCCCGCGTGTGAGCAAGGTCATCGTCTCTTCCGGCGTGGGGAAGAAGCGCGACAAGAAACAGCTTGAACTCATCGAGGATCGCCTCGCGAAGATTACCGGGCAGAAACCGTCGCAACGCGCCGCGCGCATCTCCATCGCCTCTTTCAAGGTGCGCGAAGGCGATACCGTCGGGCTTCAAATAACGTTGCGCGGCGCCAGGATGTATGACTTCCTCGATAAGCTCATCCATATCGCATTGCCGCGTACGCGTGACTTCCGCGGTTTGGCGCCGAGCGCCATCGATGTCATGGGCAATCTCACCATCGGCATCAAAGAGCACACTATTTTCCCCGAAACGAGCGACGAGGATCTCAAGGACGTCTTCGGCCTCGCGATAACTATCGTTACCACCGCTCCAACCAAGGCGGAGGCCGAGGCGTTCCTGCGCCATCTCGGCTTGCCGCTCATCGTTGACTCTGGCGGAAAACGCTGATATTCTGGAGCGACGCTCCTCGGGGGCTTTATTTTTACTCATGGCAAAGAAATCCCAGCTCGCACGGTACGCCAAAAAGGCGAAACTCGTGAAGAAGTACGCGGTCAAGCGTGCGGCTTTGAAGCTGGCTGGCGATTCCGAAGGCCTGCAGAAGCTCCCGAGGAACTCTTCGCCGGTTCGACTCAAGAACCGTTGCGCGATTTCAGGCCGTTCGCGCGGCTATATGCGTGTCTTCGGACTCTCGCGCATCCAATTCCGCGAGCTCGCGCTCGAAGGGAAGATTCCGGGCGTCAAAAAAGCATCATGGTAAGCGACCGCGTCGGCGATTTCATCATCCGTCTCCAGAATGCCGCGCGCATCGGCAAGCGCGAGGTCGTCGTACCGTATTCCGGGCATCTGGTCGCCATTGCAAAAAAGCTGAAAGAACTCGGTTTCCTTACCGCGGTCGAGGAAAAGACGAAAGGAGACGAGAGCGTGAAGAAGCTTTTCATCGCAACGCTCGCCTACGATGAGCGCGGACTCCCGAAATTGCGCGGCGTGAAGCGCGTGAGTAAGCCCGGCCGCAGACTGTACGCGGCACATACGGCCGCGCATCGAGTGAAGGGCGGGACGGGCGCCCGCATCCTTTCGTCGTCGAATGGAATTATTTCGGACGGAGAGGCGCGCAAAAATAAAATGGGCGGCGAGGAGCTTTTCGAGATTTGGTAACCGTCATATTTCATGAGCCGCCTTGCAAAAAAGCCGATAGCAATAGGGAAGACCACTGTCCTCGTGGAGGGCGGGATGCTTTCCGTGAAAGGTGCAAAAGGCGCGCTCACCAGACGCATACATCCTGCAGTCGCCATAACGGTCGACGAAAGCGGCGTTTCGATTATGCCGAAAGATCGTTCGCGGCTCGCGAAGGCGCTGACCGGCACTTTCGCTTCGCACGTGAAAAACATGATGTCCGGCGTCGAGACGCCGTATGTGAAGAAGCTCATTCTTGAAGGCGTCGGCTACCGCGTTGAAGTCAAAGGCAATGAGGTTATCCTTTCCGTCGGCTTCTCGCATACGGTCGCGCTTCAGATCCCGGAAGACGTATCGGCAACGGTTGAAAAGAACGTGATAAAAATCGAAAGCGTTAACAAAGAATCGGCCGGACAATTTGCGGCAAACATACGGCGCGTAAAACCGCCCGAGCCGTACCTGGGCAAGGGTATTCGCTACGAAGGCGAGATTATCCGCCGGAAGCAAGGCAAGAAAGCCGCCTAATCAATATTATGAACTACGGATCAAAAACGAACAGCGAACTGCGCGCGCGCCGCCACGCCCGTGTCCGCGCGCTCGTCAAAGGAACCGCCGCACGCCCGCGCCTCGCGGTTTTCAAGAGCAATCGTTTCGTTTCGGCACAGCTCATCGATGATACGGTGGGGAAGACCATCGCCGCCGCGCACGGGCGCGAGTTCAAGGGCGCGCAATCTCTGCAGGCGAAGTCGGTCGGCGAAGCGATCGCGCGGAAAGCGGCCGCGGCTGGCGTTACCGCGATTGGCTTCGATCGCGGGGGTTATCGCTATCGCGGCCAGGTCAAAGCGTTGGCGGACGCGGCCCGCGCCGGCGGCCTTACTTTTTAAATATCTATGATTGACGACAACACAGCGTTGCAACAGGAGACCGTACCGGTGGCAAGTGCGGCGCCTGCATCATCGTCCGATACCGCGGCCGCGGAAGTTATGGCGGACGCGACCGACGTTGCGGGCGTATCTTCCGCGCCCGCACAGCGGAGCAGGGGATCCATGCGCGGCCGCGCGCCGCGAGGCGGCACCCGCGCGCGCGCGCCGCGGGAGCGCGGCGAGTTGGAGCCAGTCACCATAGACGCGCGGCGCGTCGCTCGCGGGATGGCGGGCGGGCGCCGCGTCAGTTTCAGCCTCGTGGTCATCATCGGAGATAAGAAAGGCCGCGTCGGCGTCGGGCTTGGGAAAGGAGTCGATACCGCGCTTGCTATCGACAAGGCGACGCGCGACGCCAAGAAGCACCTCTTTACCATCGCGCGCACGGCGTCGGGCTCAATCCCGCACCAGGTGGAAGCCAAATACGCGTCTTCCACGGTCGAGATCATCCCCTCGAAAGGCCGCGGGATTGTCGCGGGTTCCGCAATGCGCACCGTGCTCGAACTCGGCGGCGTCACCGATGTCGTGGCAAAGATCCACACTCGTTCGAAGAACAAACTCACCATCTCGCGCGCGACGGTCGCCGCGCTCAAAGCGCTTCGCGCAAAATAACATTTTCCTATGCAACTTCATTCACTCGTTCCGCGCTCAAGACGCCGCACATCCACAGTTGTCGGCCGCGGCGGAAAGCGCGGCAAGACAAGCGGTCACGGCGGGAAAGGGCAGACCGCCCGCGCCGGACACAAAATCCGTCCCGAGGCGCGCGACCTCATAAAAAAGCTCCCGAAGCGGCGCGGCCACGGCAAGAATCGTTCGCGCACCGTGCGGACGAACCGAAAGGACGTTTCAGCGGTGAGTATCGCGGCGCTCGAAGCGGCGTATAATGCCGGAGAGACGGTATCGCCCGCTTCATTGCTTGCGAAAGGGCTCGTGCGCCGCGCCAAAGGCCGCGCGCCGATGGTGAAGATACTCGGCGCGGGCGCGCTTACGAAGGCGCTCACGGTCAAAAACTGCGCGCTCTCCGCAACCGCTCGCGCCGCTCTTGTCGCGGCCGGCGGCATATACAATGCTTAATTCTTTCATCCATAAATTCAAACTCGCTTTTGGCGACTCGGAGATACGGCGGCGCATCCTGTTCCTCGCGGCGGCCCTCGCGCTTTTCCGCTTGCTTGCCGCGGTGCCGATCCCGGGCGTGAACAAGGCCGCGCTCGCGGCGTTCTTCGCGAACAATCAATTTTTCGGCCTGCTGAATATTTTCTCCGGCGGCGGCCTTTCACAGCTCTCGATAGTCATGCTCGGCGTCGGCCCGTACATTACCGCCTCGATAATCATGCAGCTCGGCACCATCATTTTCCCGCCGGGGAAGCAGGCATATTTTGAGGAAGGCGAAGCGGGGCGCGCGAAATTCATCGAATGGAGCCGTCTGCTTACCGTTCCCATTGCCGTCCTCCAGGCCGTCGGATTCCTGTTCCTCCTTGAGAGCCAGGGCGTCATAGCGCATCTGGGTCCCGTGCCGCTCGTCGCGAATATCGCACTCGTCGCTTCGGGCTCCATGCTCCTCATGTGGATCGGCGAGCTCGTCACCGAATTCGGCATCGGCAACGGCGTCTCGCTCATTATCCTCGCCGGCATCCTCTCGCGCGTGCCCGCCGGCATTTCCGAGACCATTTTTGCTTCCACCGCCGCCAATATTCCCAGCTATCTCGCGTTCCTCATTCTCGCGCTCGCGATGGTGTATGCAGTTGTGGTCGTGTCCGACGCCGAGCGCTCGATACCGATCGCGTATGCGCGGCAGGTGCGCGGTGCGGCGCTCGCGCAGGGCGCGGCGACCTACCTTCCCATCCGGCTCCTTCAGGCGGGCGTGATCCCGATTATCTTCGCGCTTTCGCTCCTGCTTCTCCCGCAAATGGCGCTCTCGATGCTCGCAGCCGCGCATCTCTCGTTCGCTTCAGGAGCGGCGCTCTGGTATACCACCTTCCTCTCAAACCCGTGGAAATACGGCTCCGTGTATTTCGCGCTCGTCGTGCTTTTCACCTACTTCTATACCGCCGTTACCTTCGAACCCCATCGCGTTGCGGAGGATTTGCAGAAGACCGGCGCTTTCGTCCCTGGCGTACGCCCTGGCCGCGAAACCGAGGAATACATTGGCAAAGTGGTGAACCGTGTGACGCTCCCGGGCGCCGCCTTCCTCGGCCTTCTTGCGGTGGCTCCTTCGATCGTACAGGGGCTCACGGGTATTACGACGCTGGTACTGGGAGGAACGGCGCTTCTCATCGCTGTACAGGTAGCGCTCGATTTGGCGCAAAAGATTGACGCGCAAGTCTCGCTTCGGGAATATTAAAAGCAAAAGTGCTAGAGTGGGCTGATGGATACGCACCTCGAAAGCACCGTAAGCGCGACCGACCGCCAAGGAGCGCTCACGGTTTTTTTCATCGGGAAGCCGGGCTGTGGCAAAGGCACGCAAGCAAGACTGCTCTCTGCGAGAACCGGATGGGCGGTCATTTCAGCCGGCCAGCAGTTTCGGGAAATAGCCGCTCTCGATACCAGGGTCGGCCGGAAGATTAAATCCGAGATAGAGGCCGGGCTTCTCGCGCCGCACTGGTTCGCAATGTATCTCTTTCAGAAGGCGCTTTTTTCGCTCCCGAATGATGTCAGCGTCATATTCGACGGATTCAACCGCAAACTGCCCGAAGCGGAACTCATTCTCGAATCTCTTTCATGGCTCGCGCGGCCGTTCTCCATTTTCGACATTCGCGTATCCGACGAGGAAGTGCACCGCCGACTCATGGCTCGGAAAGAAACCGAGGGTCGGCAGGACGATACGGTCGTGAGCGAACGATTGAAAGAATACTACGCATATACCGAACCGGCGGTGGAAACGTTTCGCAGAGCCGGAGTCCTCGTAGAGATACAGGGAGAACAACCGCCGGAAAAAGTGGCGGAAGACATCCGTACCGCGCTCGCTCTCGTATGACGATCAAGAACGATATCGAGCGCGCGCGCCTTATTGAGGCAGGGAAACGTCTTGCGGCGGCGCTCCGCGCGCTCCGCGCGGCCGTCGCACCCGGAGTGACGGCCGAAGAACTCGACGACAAGGCGGAAGCGCTTATCCGCGCCGGCGGAGATGAGCCGGTATTCCTCGGTTATACGCCCGAAGGCGCCCGCCGCCCGTATCCCGCAACGCTCTGCGTCTCCATAAATGACGAAGTCGTGCACGGCATTCCGAACGAATCGGAAAAGATCCTGAAAGAAGGCGACATCGTCGGACTCGACCTCGGACTCGCGCACGAGGGTATCATCGTCGATGCGGCGATCACTGTGCCAGTCGCTCAGACGGATGCCGAGTCGAGCCGGCTCCTCCGCGCGACCGAAGAAGCGCTCGCGGCGGGGATCGCGCACGCGACCCTCGGGAATCATATCGGCGACATATCGCATGCCATTGCGAAGACGATCGAGCGCGCGGGTTTCAGCATCGTGAAGTCTCTCGGCGGCCACGGCGTCGGCGACCATGTGCACGAGGAACCTTTCATCCCGAATTATGGACGTCCGGGCACGGGGCCGGTGCTCGCTGAGGGTATGGTGCTCGCGCTTGAGCCAATCTCGAGCGCCGGGAAGGCGGCCGTCATTCTCGCCCCCGACGGGTATACCTACAAGACGAAAGACGGCTCCCGTTCCGCGCACTTCGAACACACCATCTTGATTGAAAAGGACGGACCGCGTATCATGACTGAGTAACCGCTCCGCGGCTATTTTATTTACAAAATTATGGTACAGAAGAACCCGAAAGAGGAACGCACGTACGTGATGGTGAAGCCCGACGGAGTGAAAAAGGGGCTTGTCGGCGAGATTATCAAGCGTTTCGAGCAACGCGATCTGAAGATTGTCGCCATTGAGATGTTACAGCCGACCTTTGAACAGATCGATTCGCACTACCCAAAGGACGCCGCATGGGTGCGCCGGCTCGGGGAGAAGACGCTCGCCACCTATGAGAAATACCAGTTCGATGCGATGGAGGATTTCGGTACGACCGCGCCGGAAGAGATCGGGCCGGAAATTCGGAAATGGCTTGTCGACTACATGCTCTCCGCTCCTCTCGTAAAGATGGTTGTCGAAGGCACGCATGCGGTTGATATGGTGCGTAAAATCTGCGGTCCGACGATGCCGTACCAAGCCGATATGGGGACTATCCGCGGAGATTTCTCCAATGATTCTCCCGCTATTGCGAATGCTGAGAAACGCGCGGTCGCAAACATCGTTCATGCGTCAGAAACGCCGGAGGAGGCGGCGCATGAAATCGAACACTGGTTTGGAAAGAGTACCCTCCACCGCTATAAGCGGCATGGCGATTAGAAAGAGGTATACTGGAAGCTGGAGCCATTCTTAAAAACGCAACTTGCCTTATTCTCGGGAGCTCTGCATTCAGGCCCGCTTGGCGAATTCCGCGAGGAAATCCGATAGCCGCCATTCAGGCACCCACCTGGCAAGAGAAAGTTGCATATGGGAATGGCCCCGCGAAAAATCCCGTCTCATTGAGACGGGATTTTTCGCTGAACATGGTACATTGCATACATGTCATTACGACTCAGTTTCTATGGCGGAGCAGGGAAAGTAACCGGTTCGAATTTCTTCATCGAGGGAGCGCGCGGGAAAGTTCTCGTCGACTGCGGCATCGAACAAGGTGCCGATTTTTGCGAAGCATGCACGTATGGGCCGTTCCCGTACGACGTACACACGATCGATGCGCTCGTGCTCACGCACGCGCACCTTGACCATGTCGGACGCATCCCCAAGCTTGTGAAAGACGGTTTCCGCGGGAAGATTTTCATGACGCCGCCCACAAAAGACATCGCTGAACTCATTCTGCGCGATTCGGCAAGCATCCTCGCGCAAGATGCGGCACGGCACGGCATGGCACCGCTCTACGAGGAACAGGACGTTGACACGACATTCTCGCTTATCGAAACATTGGACTATCACACGGAAAAAGAAGTTGCACCTGGTCTTTCTGTGTACCTACGGAATACCGGCCATATCCTCGGTTCGGCGAGCGTACGGATGAAAGATGAGGAAGATGTCGCCGTTGCGCTCACGGGCGACATCGGCAATTCGCCATCGCCTCTCTTGCCCGACTGGGAGCCGATACCGGACGCTGATGCGATTGTGATGGAGAGTGTCTATGGCGACCGACTCCACCCACCGCAAAAGGAACGCGTAGCGCTCCTGCGCGCCACGCTGAAACGCGCCATCAGCAAAGGTGGCGCAGTGCTCATCCCCGCCTTTTCGCTCGAACGCACCCAGCTCATGCTCTATGAACTTTCCAATTTTTTCGCGGCAGACGAACTTTCCAAAGTGCCTGTCTTTCTTGATTCGCCGCTCGCCATTCACGTGACAGCAGTGTATGAGAAATGGGGCCCCACCTACTTCAAGAGTGCGACAGAGGAAGAGATGAAGAGAGAGAAAAGCATTTTTGAATTTCCGTTCCTACGCCAGACACTTTCGCGCAGGGAATCGGAAGAAATCGAGAAAACGCCAAACCCAAAAATAATCATTGCCGGAGCGGGAATGAGCCATGGCGGCCGCATCGGTCTCTGGGAGGCGAAGTACCTCCCGGACCCGTCCACGACGCTCGTCATCGTCGGCTACCAGGCCCCCGGAAGCCCTGGACGGCGCATGGCTGAGGGCGCGTCTGAAGTGAGACTGAACGGCCGCGGCGTGCGGGTTCGTGCCAAAGTAGAGATCCTTGAGGGATGGTCGGCGCATGCCGATCGCGATGGGCTCCTCAGATTTGCCGAGGCCGCACTTTCCGGCAAGCGCACGAAAGCTATTTTCACGGCAATCGGCGAGCCTGCCGCCGAACGCTTCCTCGCGCAACGCATTCATGATTATCTCGGCGCGCGCGCCATTGTTCCCGACATAGGTCAGACATGGGAGATTACGAAAGACTCAGTGAAGAAAATTTAAGAACGTCGCAGAAGCCATTCTGGAGAAGCGGAAACTTTTTGCGGTTCTCTTAAAAAAGAAAAGCGCCGTTTCCAGCATATGCTGGACGTGCGCTTTTCACAGGATTCATGCCACATGCTCTGACCTGCCAGCTATGTTATACGCCAGACGTCCTTGTGCACAGGTGTCGCACACGGGAAGAATGACGGCATGCTTGCGGCTCTTTAAACCATACGCAAAGAGGCGCAGAACATGCCGCCCCAACCACTCGAAGTACGTTTCCGTCGCTTTCATGTCCCGAATTGCGTAGTGCATCTCGCGTATCTCGATTTTACAGATTGAACAGACATTCGTTTCCACGTAGATTCTCCTTTTTCAGAATGCACGACAAGCGAATACCGAGATGCAACATACCACAAACACTAGCATAAGCAACATGCGTCGCTCTGCGACGCATGTTGCTTATGCTACCTGCTTGGCGATACGGGTGAAGATTTCGGGATGCTCGGCGGCGAAGGTCGCAAGGACTTTCCGATCAAGCACAATGCCGTTCTTCTTGAGTTTGCCAATGAACACGCTATAGGAAGGGTGGCCGTTTTCTCGGATGGCGGCGTTGAGCCGAACTATCCAAAGCTGGCGGAAGTCGGTCTTTTTGTCGCGGCGATGCGCGAAGGCATACTTTCCCGCGTGCAGGAGCGCCTCGTGCGCATAGCGCTCTTTTTTGGAACGCACGCCGCGATAGCCCTTCGCTCGCGCGAGAATGTTTTTGCGGCGTTTCTGCGCCAGTACGCCCCCTTTGACTCGTGCCATACGAAATAGGTATGTGAATAAGAGTAATTATGTGCCCGGAAGGAAACGTCGACGAACTTTTGCGGTCAAGGTGAGTGAGACCGTGCGCCGCTTCCCGCGCCGCTTCCCGCCGCTCTGCTTCGCGTTGAAATGGTCCTGACCCTTCGCACGCGCAACGAGCTTGCCCGTGCGCGTCACGCGAATTCTTTTCGAGTATGATTTATTTGTTTTCATCGGTTTGTTTCTGTTCTTTCTCGCGTTTCTGCTGTGCGACAAGATCGCGTTCGATGACGCCGGCGAAGCCTTTTGGGCTCCTCGTAATCGGCTCGGCGACCTTGTACGCGTAGGGAATGCGCAGGAGAAACTTCTCAAGACGCTCCTTCAGGAACTCCTCACCCATGCCTTTATAGCGGCCTTTGAGGAAAAGCTCGGCGCGCACCCGATGCCCCTCGGCAAGCCACTCGGCCGCCTTTTTTGCCTTGAGGAGCATGTCGTTGTCGCCGGTGCCCACCTTTATCTGGACCTCTTTGGTCTCGGATATCTTGACCTTCGCCTTGGCTATCTTCTCCTTTTTACTGCGCTCGTATTCGAATTTACCATAATCCGTAATCTTCGCAACGGGCGGGACCGCCGAAGGAGAAATCTCGATGAGATCGAGTCCCGCGCGTTTCGCGGCTTCCAGGGCCTCGGAAAGCGGGAGGACGCCGAGGTTCTCCCCTTCCGCACCAATGACGCGCAACTCTTGCGCGCGAATTTCATTATTTATGCGAAGTCGGTCGGTAGCCACTGGAAGTAGGTAGAATATAGCAAAGAACGGACGGAACGGCAATGCGATTTCGGAGCCTCTCGAAACCGCATTGCCGCTCTGCTCACTTCGTGACGAGCTGGCTTGAATCGGAGAGGATGATTTCCGCTTTGTCCTGGTAGGAAGAAATCTTGCCCGTGAGGGTGATGACCGTCCCGTTGTAGCGGGAAAGGTCGCCGAACTTCTTCACATCATCGGCAAAGATGACGCCTGAGAACGGGCAGTTTTTGTAACTTTTGCAGAAGTCCAGAAAGACGGTGCCACTTTTCGATGTGTATACCCCGACGAGCGTGCCGCGCACCGAGGCGACGCGACCGACGTACGCAGGAGCATCGGTATAATCAATCGTGCCGATAGAAACAGGCGCGGCCGCTCCCGCGGCCGCGCTGGTGCCTCGGTAGGCATCGAACAGACGTTTCAAAATATTTTCATAGACTTGTCGGAGCGTCGGGTCGGTGCCGATCTCAAGAATTTCGTCGTTCAGAGTCGTTGCCGAGTTGGTCCAGTTATAACTGCCGAGCGCATAGGCCGAATCGGTGACGATTGCCTTTATATGCATGATGCCGTTGCCGCTCGCATGCTTCTCGGTCTCAACGGGGATTCCCGCCGCAATCAATTCCGCGATAATGGGCTTGTCGTAATTGTTCGCGCTCTCGCCGGCGTCAACGAGCCCCCGCACCTCAACGCCGCGCCGCTTCGCCGCGACCAGGGCGTCGGCGATATCTTTGAGCGTAAACTCATACATTGCAAAGTAGATACGGCTCTTCGCGGCGTTGATGAGCGCGATAATTTCCTGATCGTTCTGTTTCTTGTCGAGGCTGTAGATGACGCGCGTGGAGCCTACCGGCGGCGCGGTGACGGTGACGGCGGGGATCTGCGGCGCGGCGCTTTGCGCCGCGCCGGAATATCCGGCGGCGTATCCCGCTCCGCCTGAAGTGAGCGCGAGCACCGCCGCCACCGCTAAGCGAATGATTCTTTGAGGCATCGCTCTAGTATACCGGCAGTTATCCCCACCTCCATACCTCTGCGGATAGAGTACGGTGTATCCGACAAGCCATAACCAAAACATGCTCTATGAAAATCGTTGCTTTTTCAGGAAGTTTGCGGAAGGATTCCTATAACACCATGCTTGTGCGGACGCTCGCGGAGCTCGCGCCGGCGGGTATGGAGATCGAGGTAGTGAGCATCGGCGATCTGCCGCTCTACAATTCCGATTTTGATGCGGCGTACCCGGCAGCCGCGCAGACGCTCAAAAATACAGTGAACGCGGCCGACGGCCTCTTCATCGCGACGCCGGAATACAATCGGTCGATCTCTGGAGTGCTCAAGAACGCTATCGATTGGCTGAGCCGTCCGTACGGGCAGAACTCTTTCGCGCGCAAACCGGTGCTCACCGCCGGCGTTTCAGTGGGGAAAATCGGTACCGCCGTCGCGCAGAGCCATTTGAGACAAATCATGGTCCATCTTGACGCGGATCTCATCGGTCAGCCGGAACTCTACCTCGGGCCAGCAGCTGAACTCTTTGATGCGTCGGGGAAACTGACGAATGAGTCGACGAAAGAACTGCTTGCGAAAGCGCTTAATGCGCTCCTTGAGCGCGCATCATAGCGCTCGGTGTTCAGCGCGTGCTCGCGTCGCTTACGAGACGCGGACCATCTTTCTTCGCACGATATGCGGAGAGATTGCGCCGGCCGACAAAAAAGAGAATAAGCAGGAACAGAAGCGCGACGCCCCACCGCACGGAGCCAATCCATGAGGAGGTGAAATTGCCGAACCAATAGGAAGTTGAGAAAAGTATCGTTGTCCAAACCGACGTTGCGACAATTGCCGTGAGCACGAACGTCGAGAGCGGCGAACGGAAGAAGCCGCTTGCGGTATACGTCGGAAGCCGCGACCCCGGGATGAATCGAGCTGTGAAGATGGTGAGTACATATCGGCTCTCAAGCCACGCACGAAACGGAGCGATGAACTCATGATCGACATATCGCCCGAGCCTGGGGTGGGTGCTCGCGAGCCATCCGAGGCAATAGAGCCCGATATCGCCGAGTATGATGCCAGCGTAGAGAGAGCAGAGTGCGAGCGGGACGCCAATGGCGCCATCGGCCGCGAGGACGCCGACGATGACCGTCGTCGGATCCTCGAGGATAAAAGTGCCGAGGATGATGACGAGTGACAGAGTTATCGAACTGCCGCTCGCGCCGCCGATAAGGTGGGAGAGGAAGAGAGAGAGGGACATGTGAACCATTCCAGTGTACCAGGTTTTTATCAGAAACGTGCGCGCATTCAGAAGCGTATTAGAATAGGGGGTATGCCGCCCGAGATGACCGATGAAGAAATCGTCCGCCGGACGCTTCTCGACAAAGAAGCGTTTACGCCCCTCATCGAGCGCTATGAAGCCAAACTGGCGCGCTATCTCGAGCGGCTGGGCGTCGGGGTCAACGAAGACCGCGAGGACATCCTGCAGAACGCGTTCATCAAAGCATACAAGAACCTCAACAGCTTTGACCAGACGCTCACGTTTTCCTCATGGATGTATCGCATTGCGCATAATGAGGCGATGAGTTTCTTTCGCTCCCGCCGCGCCCGGCCGCAAGTGGTATTGGATGAAGGAAGCGAGATGCTCCTGACGGAATTGCGGGATGAAAATTCGGATACAACGCACCTGGCGGAACTCCGATTATCGCGCGAAGAACTCGCAAAAGCGTTCGCCGTACTCACCCCCCTGCAACGTGACGTGCTTACGCTCCGCTTCTTCGAGGACCGCTCCTATACCGAGATATCGGATATCCTTGAAGTGCCGACCGGGACGGTTTCGACGCTCTTATATCGTGCCAAACGCGCACTCCGCGCGTCCCTCCCGGAACCATTTTCACCATGATGATGCAGAACGACAAAGAAGAAGACCCGCTCGCCAGGAGAGTGCTTGACCGCATTAGCGGCGAGCATCTCGTCCCGCGTCCGCGCTGGGAATTCGTTTTCAAGAACTATGTCTTCTGGGTATTCGGCGCGATCGCGATCGCGCTCAGCGCGCTTGCGTTTTCCGCGACGCTCTTCGATGTTCAGAACGTCGATTGGCGCCTCTCGGCCGCGACGCATGCCAATTTCCTCTCTTTCTTTCTCGAGGCCGCGCCTTTCCTCTGGGTGGGCGCTCTCATAGTCTTCATGCTCGTCAGCTACGCAAATGTCCGACGCACCGTGCACGGCTACCGCTACCCGCTTGCCGTCATAGCGCTCGGCGCAGTGCTCGCATCTCTGGTGCTCGGCAGTGCGCTCTTCGTGACCGGTCTCGGCGGCGAGATCGAAGAAGCAATCGGTGATCACCCTCCTTTCTATCGTCCCATCCTCGTCGAAGAGCGTTCCTGGTGGCTTGCGCCGCAGAAAGGGCTCCTCGGCGGACGCGTGATCTCGCTCGCGCCGAATGCCGCCTCTTTCGTATTGCGTGATTTTCAAGGGCGCTTGTGGCAGGTCGAAGACGGCGATTTACGCAATGCCGATTTCGCAGTCGTGCTCCGCGGCGGAACGGTCCGCATCGTAGGCGTGCCGGCGGCGGCGACAAGCACTACTTTCCACGCCTGTTTCGTATTCCCTTGGGAGCCGCGGTACGGTTTTTTCAATAAACCATCCATACCGCATGCTCCGCTGTTCGCGTCGACGAGTGAAAGAAGCGCCCTAGGGCCGCGTAGTGACATATGTAAGGGCATTCGTCCTTACCAGCAGCTCCGCAGTATCGACGAGATCGGCTTTTAGCCGGCCGTGGGCGCCGCTAGCGAGCGCGGTTTCCTCGGTCCTTGAGATACGGCGAAGTCTTGCTCCGCGCGCGCGAAATTCGCCCGCGGCGGTTTATATAGAAGGGGGATAAACAGACAAGCTG
>VFSW01007528.1_pt1 | contig 15786 bp, 14 predicted proteins | sample 5358111 | NCBI WGS metagenome assembly VFSW01 (sample SAMN11554181, study PRJNA540505) | mine drainage metagenome | isolation source: sediment from site ElyBrook_90M | place: USA: Ely Copper Mine, Vershire, VT | collected 2017 | reverse complement strand
GCAAAGTGTTCAAGGCGGAGCGCGTCGCGATCAACGGCGCCAAGATCATGACCGTGGGCGAGCGCGCCGAAGACGTCTTCTACATCACCGACCTGGACGGGCGCCTGCTCGAAGAAGAAGCCTGCCGGCGGGTGCACGACTCGCTGGTGCGCGCCCTCGACCGCCGCGACGCGGCGCGCACGTGAGCGCGGATCCGGAGCGCTTGCGCGCCCTGATCGAGGACGCCTGGGAATCGCGCTCGGAGCTGACGCCGCAGAGCGCATCGGGGCAGGTGCGCGGCGCGGTCGAGGCCGCGATCGGCATGCTGGATGCGGGCGCGCTGCGGGTCGCGGAGAAGCGCGGCCCGGAATGGCATGTGCATCAGTGGCTGAAGAAGGCGGTGCTGCTGTCCTTTCGCCTCGCGCCGAACGCGGCGCTCGCCGCCGGCGGGGGCCTGAACTTCTACGACAAGGTGCCGCTCAAGTTCGCGGGATGGGATGAGGCGCGGTTCGCGGCCGCGGGCGCGCGCGTGGTGCCGCCGGCCACCGTGCGCCGCGGTGCGTTCGTCGCGGCCAACGTGGTGCTGATGCCGAGCTACGTGAACATCGGCGCGTACGTCGATGCGGGCACGATGGTCGACACCTGGGCGACGGTCGGCTCGTGTGCGCAGATCGGCAAGAACGTGCATCTGTCCGGCGGCGTCGGCATCGGCGGCGTGCTCGAGCCGCTGCAGGCGAATCCCACCATCATCGAGGATGACTGCTTCATCGGCGCGCGCTCGGAGATCGTCGAAGGCGTGATCGTCGAGACCGGCGCCGTGATCTCCATGGGCGTGTTCATCGGACAGAGCACGCGCATCTACGACCGGGAGCGCGATGAGATCGGCTACGGACGCGTGCCGGCCGGCGCCGTGGTCGTGCCGGGCAGCCTGCCCGCCTCGAACGGCAGGTATGCGCTCGCCTGCGCCGTGATCGTGAAGCGCGTCGACGCGCAGACCCGCGCGAAGCCCTCCATCAACGAGCTGCTGCGCAACGTCTGAGGGGCGGCGCCGGGGAGAGACCGCCGGGGTCCTCCCGGCAGACCCGCCGTCGGCGGACCCGTAAGAATAGCTTCACATTGCGCCGCTATCGTGAGCCCCTCCGATCGCTGCGGGCGAAGCTCTGACCACCATCGATTTGATCTACTTCAAGGCGGGCGGCGGGCACCTGGCGGCCGCGCGCGCGCTCGAGACCGTGATCCGCCGGCAGGCACGGCCGTGGCGCGTCCGCCTGGTGGATCTATTCGACGTACTCGACCCCCGGGGCGCCTTCAAAAGAGCCACCGGCCTGAACCCGGAGGACGTATACAACAAGCGCCTGGCGCGCGGGTGGACGCTGGGACTTGCGCAGGAGCTGATACTCCTGCAGCTGTTGATTCGGGCGAGCCACAACACCATCACCCGCCGGCTGCGGCAGCACTGGCGAGCGACGCGGCCCGACCTGGTGATCTCCGTGGTGCCGAATTTCAACCGCCCGATGTATGAAGCCCTGGCTGCGGTGCTGCCGGCGGTGCCCTACGTCACCATCCTGACCGACTTGGCCGACCACCCGCCGCATTTCTGGATCGAGCCGCATCAAGCGCAGCACCTCATCTGCGGCACGCCGAAGGCGGTATCGCAGGCACGCAGGGTCGCAGGTCCGCAGGCCACCATTCACGAAACCTCCGGAATGATCATTGCCCCGCAGTTCTACGGTGAGGCCGGCCTCGATCGAGTCGCCGAAGAAGAAAAATGCGGACTGGATCCGGCTCGGCCGACCGGGCTGGTTTTGTTCGGCGGACACGGCTCGAAGGCCATGTGCGGCATCGCCCGCGAGCTGGCCGACATCCAATTGATATTCATCTGCGGCCACAACGCCGGGTTGGCCGCGAAATTACGGGGCATGAAAGCCGCCGCGCCCCGACACATCGTCGGTTACACATCGGACGTCCCGTACTACATGGCGCTGAGCGACTTCTTCATCGGCAAACCCGGGCCCGGAAGCCTGAGCGAGGCCGTGCATCGCCGGCTGCCCGTCATCGTCGTGCGCAATGCCTACACGATGCCTCAGGAACGCTACAACAGCGAGTGGGTGCTCCAACACGGACTCGGCGTGGTCCTGAAATCGTTCAAAGACATCCGCAAGGCCGTCGGCGACGTGACCGGGCGCCTCGATGCATTCCGCGCAAACCTCGCGCGAATGCAAAATCTGGCGGTGTACGAAATCCCGCAGATACTGGACGGCATACTTCGAGCGCAGGCGCCGCGGGCAGGAAGCCTGCGCCGGCCATGCACGGTATCGCGCCCGAGCCGGATCGCATCCGGCGCGCCACGGGGTTAGGCGGGCACGTCCAACCGCCGCGGACGGGACGCCGGATCGCGATCGTAGCTGCGGCACGGGACCAGGTTCCGTTCGAAATCCCGGGTCGATAATTCCCAACTCGATCGCAGCGCGCGCTCGCGGCAGGCGACAGGATCGATCCCGAGCGCGCGTGTCGCCGCTTGCGCAAGATCCTCATCCAGCGCCCCGTTCACCCCGTCGGTCACCACATCGATGGGGCCGGTCACCGGAAAGGCCGCCACGGGCACCCCGCAGGCCATCGCCTCCAGCATCACCAGGCCGAAGGTATCGGTGCGGCTCGGAAACACGAACACATCCGCCGCCGCCAGATGATCGGCCAGCTTCGCCCCGAACAGATATCCCAGGAAGCGAATTTGCGGATAGGCGGCGCTCAACACCCCGCGCGCGGGACCATCGCCGATGACGATCTTGCTTCCGGCCCAGGGCATGCGCAGAAATTCGTTGATGTTCTTCTCGACGGCGATGCGGCCCACGTAGGCGGCGACCGGCCTGGGCAGTCCCAGCCAGGACTTGTCCTGCGGGCGGAACCGGTCGGTATCGACACCGCGGCCCCAGTGAACGAGATTGCGGAATCCCCGCTCGCGCAGCTCCTCGCGCACGGTCGAGGTTCGGACCAGGCAGCGCGCGCCCGCCCCGTGAAACCAACGAAGCGCAAAAAAGGTGACCGCCAAGGGGACCGGCGTCCGTGCACGAATGTAGTGTGCGAACTGTGTGTGATACGAGGTCGTGAAGCGCAGGCGGTGCCGCAGGCAGCAGCGGCGCGCCGCCAATCCCAGGGGCCCCTCGGTGGCCAGATGGATGTGCTGCGGCTCGAAATCGCGCACGGCGGCCTCGACTCCGGCGTAGGCGCGCAGGGCGATGCGGATTTCAGGGTAGGTGGGACACGGGATGCTGCGAAAGGCCGCGGGCGTGAGCATTTTCACGTCATGGCCGAACCGCCCCAGCCAGGATGCGGTCTGGGTCAGCGTGCTCACCACGCCATTGACCTGGGGCGCGCCCGCATCGCTCACGATGAGTATTCTCACCGTGAGAGCCTGGGGCCCGACCGTGACATCTGGATTAAGGTATCAAGGCCAAACAGTGAAATGACGCGGATCAGAGGTCATATTCCTGTCATCAATCTGCGCTATTTCATTCATCGCAGCCTGTGCTGCGCCACCAACGAGACATCCATGCAGTCCTTTCTCGAGGCACTTCGCACGCAGCGCTGGGACGATCATCGCTATTACCATCACAGCCGCGTGAATCAGGCACTGCACCTGGTGAGCGCGTCGACCTTTCTCGCCGCCTACGCGATCGCTTTCAGGAACCCCGCCTTGGCGGCGCTGCTCGCCTGGTCGATCGCCATGACGAGCCGGCAGGCAGGACATTTTTTCTTCGAGCCCAAGGGTTACGACGCCGTGAACGCGGCGACCCACGAGCACAAGGAAGCCATCAAAGTGGGCTACAACCTGCGCCGCAAGGTCGTGTTGATGTCCATTTGGCTCGTGTCCCCCGGATTGCTGGTCCTCGATCCCACGCTGTGGGGACTGCTCGATCCGGCGACGGGCACGGCAGGGCTCTGGCGCCACGTGGGCATCATCTGGCTGGTCGTCGGACTCGGCGGCCTCGTGTTTCGCACGGTTCAACTGTTCATCGTCAAGGATGTGCAAACCGGGCTGGTGTGGCTCACGAAGATCGTCACCGATCCCTTTCACGACGTGATGCTGTACTACAAGGCGCCCGTGCACCTGGTGCGCGAGCGCTGGCTGGATCCTTCGAAAGGCGCGAGCTCAGCGACCACGCGGGAAGTTGATGGATGACTTCAAGCGCAGGCGCTTGGCTTGAATCATCTCGCCGAGAACGCGCCTGCGGATGGACCGGTTGGTCAGTGCCGTGACCGCCGACCACCAGCCGTCGGCGCCCATCGCGGCGGCGGCCGCGACAAATCGGTCGGCCACGGCAGCAAATTCCCCCTGCGTGAAATTCAGACTGAAAATGAGCCTGCCCGTGCCGACCCAGCTGAGCCCGAGACCCTGGGCGCGCAGATAGAACTGGAACATCCAGTTGTAGCGCGACGGTTGCGGGTAGATGACGGTCCAAATGGTCGAGAAATTCACCACCCGCACCGGCAGCCCGGCGTCCGCCAGGCGCGAATTGAGCGCCTCGGCCCGCGCATTCCAGGTCTCATCGAGACCCAGGTATAGCGATTGAATTTCGGGAGTCTGCAAACGCCGCAGAAATGCATGCATCGCACCCATCACATAGGGCTGGGTGTTGAAGGTCCCGCGGGCAAAACAGATGTCCGCCGGGGAGTCTGCGCGGAAGCGGCGCATCCAGTCGCGGCGTCCGCACAACACCCCGACCGGCAGGCCGCCGCCCACGCTCTTGCCATAGGTCACGAGGTCGGCGCTCACCCCGAAGTACTGCTGAGCGCCGCCGGGAGCGATTCGAAACCCGACGAATACCTCGTCGAATATCAGGGCGATGCCTTTGAGGGAACATACTTCTCGCAGTTCGATGAGCCATCTGCGGTAAGCCTGCGGATCCAGGGCGGCGCGGCGGCTGCTGTCGATCAAGGCCGAGTCACCGGGCGCGCTGCCGTTCGGGTGCATGGCTTGAATGGGATTCACCAACACACAGGCGATATCGCCTCGAGAACGCAGCACCCGCAGCGTGGCCTGGCTCATATCCTCGAGCGTGAAGGTGTCGCGCGCGTCGGCTGGATTGCCGACCCCCGGCTGTACATCGCCCCACCAGCCGTGGTACGCACCGCAGAATCGGACCAGAAAACGGCGCCGCGAGTGATAGCGAGCCAGGCGCACCGCCTGCATCACCGCTTCGGTCCCGGACATGTGGAAGGACACCTCGTCCAGCCCCGAGATGGACCGCAAACGCTCCACGTTATAGGCGACGACGGGATGATAGACCCCGAGCACCGGCCCGAGGCCGGCGACGCGCTCCGACCCTTCGCGGATGCATTCCTTGTAGAAATCGTAGCCGAATACATTGACGCCGTACGATCCGGACAGGTCGATGAGCCGATTGCCGTCCAGGTCCCGCAGGGTCGTGCCCGCCGACTCCTCGACGAACGCCATATTGTGGAGATGCCGGCGCACGTATCCGCTGAATGGATAGGGAACCCGGTAGCGCGCGGTGAACTGCAGGTCCGAGACGCCCGGTTCGAGCTCCCGGGCGAGCTCCGTGGACTTGGGGAACATCTTCTGGAGCCGGGTCGAGAGGTGCAGAAAGCCTGCGCGGCGGCGCTATGCGATTTCCTGAGAGGCCCCGTCGGCCTGGAAGAATTCCGCCTCCCCAAAGTCGTAGAACGGCACCCAGCCGGCGACGCGGCGCGCCCATCTCCCGTGACCGGCGAGGGATCGGTGCTTGGCGCGCGACAGCCTCCATCTGCGCATCAGCAGCGGTGATGCCATCACCGGCAGGGCGACGACGGCGAGAATTGCAGCCAACATGAACACGATTGCCCTCCCTGGCCAACCTAAGTTACCGACATGACAATTCCATGACGCGCCGCGCTGAAATCATCCGGCTCTCCTGCCTCGGGCGGCTCAATTTTCTGCTGACCAACCGCATCCCGCGGCGCCTGCTGACGCTGCTGTTCGGCTGGTTCAGCAAACTGGAACATCCGTGGATTCGCGGTCCCAGCATCGCGCTGTGGAGGGCTTTCTCCGATCTGGACCTGGGCGAGGCGCAGAGCGTCCGATTCGCGAGCCTGCACGAGTGCTTCACCCGCGCGCTGAAGCCGAATGCGCGGCCCATCGCGACCGATATCGACCTCGTCACCAGTCCGTGCGATGCCATCGTCGGGGCCTGCGGCTCGCTGCAGGGGGTAACGGCCATTCAGGCCAAGGGCTCCCCCTATGCGTTGCAGGAGCTGTTGCACGAGCCGGAATTGGTCGAGCTGTATCGGGACGGAGTATTCGTGACCCTGAGATTGACCGCATCCATGTACCATCGCTTCCACGCGCCGCACGATTGTCGCGTGAGCCGCGCGACCTACATCGCCGGTGACACCTGGAATGTCAATCCGCCGGCGCTGCGGTGCATCGAGAACCTATTCTGCAAAAACGAGCGCGCCGTCATCCCGTGCGAGCTCGTGCACTCCGGCGTGACGCTGACACTGGTTCCCGTGGCCGCGATTCTCGTTGCCGGCATCCGCCTGCACTTCGCCGACGTGCTGCTGCATCTGCGGTATCGCGGAGCGAACGCCATCCCCTGCGCGGCGCAGCTCTCGAAAGGCGAGGAGATGGGCTGGTTCGAGCACGGCTCGACCATCCTCGTGTTCGCGCCGCCGGGCGTCGCGCTGCACGAGTCGGTGCGGACCGGTTTGAGGATCAAAGCCGGCCGGCCGCTGCTGAGACTCCCTACTCCCGGGACCGCCGGGGACCTGCAGACAATCAAGATGTCCGCAGCGTGAAGCATGCGTAGCGCGCGTCAACGCGCGCACGGCGCCCCCCGCCGCGGACTGGTCTTCCAGATCCCGGCCGCCGTGCGTGTGCCGGGCCAGGCTAGAACGGCCACTCCACCGTGGCGAACACGCTGCGCGCCGGCATGGTCCAATATAGATAGGGGCTGATCCCTTGAGCATCGGAACCCGCGGTCGTGCCGGCGACCGCGTAGATCTTGTGCGAGTCGAGCAGATTGTTGATCTCGAGCCGGATCTTGGCGTTGCGCACGCCCACGGGCGCATCCGCGCCGAAGGTGTAGCCGAGTGCACCGTCGAGCGTCGAGTACGCGGACAGCTCCTGCGCATTGCCGACATCGCCGTAGCGGGTGCCCACGTATTTGTCGAGGAGCGAGGCGTACCAATCGAACCGGTTGTAGATCAATCCCAGGGCGGCGGTCGACCTGGGCGCATTCGCGATCCAGTCGCCGGGATTTTGCAGGTCGGCGCCCTTGTCCCTGGCGCTGTTGTAGGTGGCGTTCGCATAGAGGCTCAAGCCGGCGCCGAGGTAGAAGGTCGCCTCGGACTCGACGCCCTTGTAGATGACGCCGCCCTGATTGAAGTACAGCACGTCGGAGCCGCTGGTCGTCGATCCGATCAGGTTGGCGAAGTTGATGTAGTACACGTCGGCGGATAGGGACAACGCCGCGGTCTGCCAGGTGGTGCCGGCCTGGTAGTTCCAGCTCTGCTGCGGGCTGATGTTGGTGGAGGCCGCGCTGATGGCGGTCGGGCTGTTCTTGTTGAAGTTGAAGAAATTCTCGTTGGGTGCGAGGAACCCCTTGGCCGCCTGCGCGTATGCCGTCCAGTTCGGCCGGATCTCGTAGTGTGCGAGAAGCGAGGGAAGCGTTGCCGAGAAGGTCTGGGTGTAGGCCTGAGCGTATGCGGACTTCACGTTGACCTGCGCATCCACCGAGCGCTCGAAGTGATCGTAGCGCACCCCGGGAGAGAGCACGAGGCCGGGCAGCGCGTGCCAGTCGAACTCCAGGTAGGGCTGCACCGTCGTGAGCACCTGGGTCAGCTCGCGGTCGATGCCGCCGGTTGCAGGACTGCCCGCCGGATTGGTCGCACCGCCGAGGGTGAAGTCCACTTCGGTCAACTGGCGGAAATTATGCTGCCGGTCGAACCAGGCGCCCGCCCTCAGGTCGCCGAACGCCAGGGCGTCGCGCAGATTGACGGTATCGCCCCAGGACCGGTAATTGTTCTCGAGGATCTGTCCCGGCACATTGTTTGGCCCGTAGCTCGTGCCGTTCGGCGTGAAGCCGTTGGGATCCTCGCCGTTGTGACCATCGTGATAGTAGGCGTACGTATACGCCTTGTTGTCGATGCTCCAGCCGGCGCCCAGATCCGCGGCCAGACCCACGTACTCGAAATCGGTATTGATGAGATCGCGGTTGTAGCCGAAGTAATTTTGATTGGCCGGATCCGTCGAGAGGGCATAGGCCGGCCCATATCGACCGATCTCGGCCGCGGTCGCGCCGAGCGTCACGTCCTGATGCACCTGATTGTACATGCCGACGAAGGTCAGGACCGCGTTGCCGTCCACGGGCGAGCCGAACTTCACGAAGACGTTTTTGCGGTCCAGCCCCGCATTGCTCAGATAGCCGTTCGTGGACAAACTCTCGGCATCGATGAACCCCGCGCTGCCGTCGTACTTGGACAGCGTGCCGGTATCGTACTGCGCGCCGATCACCTGGGTGTTGAAGCTGCCGAAGCTCGCGTAGGGAGTCACGGTGGTCTCCTTCAGCGCGCCCTTCGAGCTGATGGCAATGGTGCCGCCGAAGGTGGCATCGCCGATCGTCGCCGCCGTACCGGGGCCGCGGTCGATCGAGACGCTCCCGAGGTCGTGATCCATGAAATAGGAGGTGGTATGGTGGGTGAAATCGTTGGCGTCGCCCCAGGGAATACCGTCGAAGGTCACGTTGTACTGGCCGTCCTGAAAGCCGCGTATCGACAGGATCTGGTTCTCCATGAGCCCTGGGCCGTTGGGCGACACCGAGTACACGCTCGGCGCGATCTTCACCACATCATCGTAGTTGCTGGACAACGGCATGTTGTTCTCGATGTAGTATTTGCCGATCAGCGAGGTCGGCTGTGTCACATCGAGCGGCGTGAGCGTCGGGGCTTGTGTGATGGCGGAGTTTTGGTCCAGCGTGCCGGTGACGAACACCGTCGGCAGCGGTTGTTGATCCGCGGCCGACGCGACGCCAACGGCGACGGCGGCGGATCCGAGCAAGGCAATGCGAAATGCGCGACGCAGCGCGCCGCGCCGAGATGACATGGGCATGAGGTGCTTCCCTTTGTGGCTTCGTAATTTGATGCGGCACCCGGAGGGGCACGCACATCGCGACGGGAAGACTAGTCAGATGGTGTGACGCTTCGATTACAGTCGGGAATTTGCGGCAGGAGGCGCCGCGGTCTGGCTGCGCGGCGCGGGCGCGAGGCATTTCAGCGCCCGGCGGCCGGCCGTATGAGGCCGGGATCGCAGTTGAGTCATGCGGCGTGCACCACCGGAAGCGCCGCCTGGATCTGCATTTGATCTTTGAGCTTCGGCCAGTCGATGAGGCGCAACGTCCCGTTCATGTCCTCCACCAACGAGGTGCAGCTTTCCACCCAATCGCCGTCGTTGCAATACAAGATGCCGTTGATGTCGCGGATCTCGGCGCGGTGAATATGACCGCAAACCACCGTATCGACACCGCGCTTACGCGCCGCCTGCGCGACCGAGTCCTCGAAGCTGCCGATGTACTGCACCGCCGTCTTGGTCTTGTTCTTGAGATACGCCGACAGTGACCAGTGAGGCAAGTTCAGCCGCCGCCGCACCCAGTTGATGTACGGGTTGGCGGCCAGCAGCACGTCGTAAATGTCACTGCCCAGCTTTGCAAGCCATGGACTGCATTTCACCACGCTGTCGAATTCGTCGCCGTGCAGGATGAGCATGCGCCGCCCGTCGGCGCCGACGTGGATGTATTCGCGATGAATCTCCAGGTTACCGAACGCGGCGCCGTCGAATTCCCGGAAGACCTCGTCGTGATTACCCGGCACGAAAATGACCTTGGTGCCGCGCTTGGCCTTGCCCAGGATGGTGCGCACCACATTGTTGTGCGATTGCGGCCAGAACATGGTCTTTTTCATGCTCCAGACGTCGATGATGTCGCCCACCAGGAACAGCCGCTCCATATCCACGTGGTGCAGGAAATCGAGCAGCAGATCGGCGCTGCAGCCCTTGAACCCGAGATGGATGTCCGAGATGAATACCGATCGCAGCTTGAGCGGCGATTGGGTGCTTCGTTCGACCATCATGTCCGCCTCCGCTTCAGGATTTCCGGGGCGCCAGCATCGCTGCTGCGCATGACGCGTGGATGTCTCCGGGAAGAATATTTGCTTACAGCGACGGCACTTGCGCGGCCAACATCGTGTAGAACACGAAATGCTCGGTCCGGCTCACACCCCTTGCCGAGGCGCTGCTTTGCGTCGTCGCCAGCGCATGCCGCGAGCGCATCGCGTGCATTGCGCCGCCCGCTCCGCCGGGCGCCGCTCCGGAGCCGACAGCGAGGCGCGGGAGCGGGCGGGTCTCCCGCCTAAAACGAGTAGCGAACGCCGATCGTCGGATCGATGTTGGTGGTATTGAGGTAACCGTTCGCCAAGCCGTGGGACACGTTGGACCACATGGCGCCGGCATAGGCATCGAACCGCTTGGTGAAATGGTAGTCGGCCGACAGGCCGACGGCGTTCAAATTGCCGCTGCAGGCCCCGTTCACGGTGCTCGAGCAGCCGGCATTCGCACCGGTCGCGTAGCTGTTCTGCTTGTACCCGTAATACGAGACGATCGCGGTGAAATCCGGCGTCACGGCGTACTTCAATCCGCCCCAGTACACTTGCAGCACTTTGTCGCCGTGCAGGTACGCGGTGTTGTTGACGTACGCCAGCACATAGCCGCCGATGTCGTTGAACCCCGGGTTGAGGTTGATCGAGGGGTTCTCGTAGGTGATGTGCTCGTAGCCGCCGGAGAGGGTCGCGGGCCCGATGGCGTAGGAGGCCATGGCGCCGAGCGTCGCGTTGTCCGAAATGGTGCCGACCAGAGAATTGCTGGTCGAGTAGCCGAGCGCCCCGAGCCCGTTGAATTGCGGACCGCTGAGCGCCCCCACCGAGACGGCATCCTTGACCTTGACGTAGAACACATCGGCCGAGGCACCCGCATAGTCTGCGCCCACCATGCCTTCGAAGGCCGTGAACGCCTCGCCTGTGCCGGCGGATGCGTAGGATTCGGCGTTCGAGTTCTGGAACTTGTACTGCAGCGCGAGGTGCAGAATGTCGGCGATGCGGCCCACGTATTTGATCGAAGAGTCGAGCCGCCGATCCTGGGTGTCGCCGCCGCCCGCGGTCACGCCCGACAGACCGATCACCGAGAACGCCTGCGATGCCGATTGCGGGTCGTATTTCGCGACGCCGTCCGCGAGCACCGTATTCTGCCGGCCGAAGGTGAACGTGCCCCAGGTCGGGGAGCTGAAGCCCGCGAAAGCCTGCTGAAAGATCTGCCCGGCGACGCTGGTGTCGATGTTGACGCTCTGCGAGGTCAGGGACTTGCCGTTATTTTGCACGAGCGACTTCAAGCCGTCGCTGACCACGCCCGACTGCGGATTGAAGAAGGTCTCGAGCTTGAACACCGCCGACCAGTCCTGGAAATGCAGCGATTCCTTGCCCTGCAGGCCGATGCGCGATTGGCTCATGTTGCTCGGTGTCACGCCGAATACCGCGTTGTTGCTGTTCTTCTGCACGATGTCGGCGCTGCCGGCGGGGAAATAATCGTTGAACGGCGCGCTATGGGTGTCGTATTGGATGCCCAGGTCCACGATCCCGTAGAGCGTGATGCCGTGCCAGGTCAGGCTCTCGTCGCCCGCGGACGGAGCCGGTTGAGAGGCGCTCTGCGCCTGCGCAGCGCTCCCCGCCGCCAGCAGGGCGCCGGCCAGGAGGAGGCTCGCTCCCACATGCGGCAGGCCGCGCCGGTGGCATTTGACCGCGGAAATACCCACAGGATTCGAATAACGCACGATGATCACCCCAGATGTTGCTTCGAGCCCGCATGATGTCGGACGCGCGTTACAGTTTTATTACGCCGCGGCGGCTGCCGGGAGGGGCATCGCGACTCCGGAGCAGCCGCTCCGTGTCGCTTTTGTTGCGCCGGGCGAGCGTCAGCCGAAGCGCCCGGTGATGTAGTCTTCCGTGAGTCGCTGCTGCGGATTGGTGAACACCAGATCCGTGGGACCGATCTCGACCAGGTCCCCCATATGGAAATACGCCGTGCGCTGCGAGACGCGTGCCGCCTGCTGCATGTTGTGAGTCACGATGACGATGGCGTAATTCGCGCGCAATTCGTCGATCAGGTCCTCGATCCTCGCGCTCGCGATCGGGTCGAGCGCGGAGGTGGGCTCATCCATGAGGATCACCTCCGGATTGATGGCGATGGTGCGCGCGATGCAAAGCCGCTGCTGCTGGCCGCCGGACAGGCCCGTCCCGGGCTGCGCGAGCCGGTCCTTCACCTCGTCCCAGAGTCCGGCGCGCTGCAGGCTCGTCGCCACGAGCTCGTCCAGGTCGGCGCGGCTCGTCGTCAGCCCGTGAATGCGCGGCCCGTAGGCGACGTTCGCGTAGATCGACTGGGGAAACGGTGTGGGCTTCTGGAACACGATGCCGACCCTGGCGCGAAGCTGCGCCACGTCCTGTTTGCGCTCGTAGATGTCCTGCCCGTCGAGCGTGATGCGGCCTGCGACGCGGGCGCCCGCGATGGTGTCGTTCATGCGGTTGAGGCAGCGCAGGAACGTCGACTTGCCGCAGCCGGAGGGGCCGATCAGCGCCAGCACCTGATTGCGTCCGATGTCCAGGCTCACATCGCGCACCGCATGCTTGTCGCCGTAATGGACGTTGACCAGCCGCGCCGTCATGATCGGATCGGAGACGGTATCGCGGGCCGCCGACAATCGCCGGCTCGACGGCTGCGCGAGATCGACGCGCGACGCGCTGTCCGCGTCGTTCATGTGCCGCTCACCCGAACCGCGCTCACCCGAACCGCCCGGTGATGTAATCGTCGGTCTTGCGGTTCTTGGGCGCCGTGAATATCTCCGAGGAGGGACCGATCTCCACGAGTTCTCCGAGGTACATGAATCCGGTCACGTTCGACACCCGCGCGGCCTGCTGCAGGTTATGCGTGACGATGACGATACAGTACTTCTCGCGCAGCGCCTGCAGGGTTTCCTCGACCTTCAGCGTCGAGATGGGATCGAGCGCCGCGGTGGGCTCGTCCAGCAGCAGCACTTCGGGCTGCACGGCGATGGTGCGCGCGATGCACAGCCGTTGCTGCTGGCCGCCCGAGAGGCTGCGGCCGTCGGCATGCAGCTTGTCCTTGACCTCGTCCCAGATGGCCGCATCCTGCAGCGCGGACTCCACGCGCGCCTTCAGGTCCGCAGCGCGCATGCCGCCCGCCAGGCGCAGACCGAATGCCACGTTCTCGAACACGGACATCGGAAACGGCGTCGGCTTCTGGAACACCATGCCGACGCGGTAGCGCAGATCGGCCACGTCGACGGCGGGGCCCAGAATGTCGCGACCGCCGATCAGCACCTCGCCCTCGGCGCGCTGCCGGGGGTACAGCGCGTACATCCGGTTGAGCACGCGCAGGAGCGTCGACTTCCCGCAACCCGACGGACCGATGAACGCCGTGATGGAACGGTCACCGAGGGTGGTTTCGATGCCGCGCAGCGCCTGCGTGTCGCCGTAATAGAAGTCGAGCTTGCGGATCTCGATCTTCGGGGTGCCCGCGTCCACGGGCGTCCGGGCAATCGCCGGCGGCACGCGCGTCTTCAAGTGCCGCGGCAGCTTCGAGGAGGGAATCATCGGCCGGCCCCTCCCGCGCCGCGGGAGTGGAGCAGAGCCAGCAATATACGCGCCGAGATGCTGAGCAGCAGGATGGTCGCCGTGATGATCAGCGCTCCCGCCCAGGCCAGCTCCTGCCACTCCTTGTATGGACTCAGCGCGAACTGGAAGATCACCACCGGCAGATTCGCCATGGGCGCGTTCAGGTTGTCGCTCCAGAACTGGTTGTTGAGCGCCGTGAACAACAGCGGCGCGGTTTCGCCGCTGATACGGGCGATCGCCAGCAGCAACCCGGTGACTATCCCCGAGCGTGCGGCCGGGTACAGGATGCTGAGCGTGGTGCGCCACGGATAGGCGCCCAAGGCGGCGGAGGAATCCTTCATCCCGGCGGGAACGAGGTTGAGCATGTCCTCCGTGGTCCGCAGCGTGATGGGTATCGCGAGAATCGCGAGCGACAAGGCGCCGGCGAGCGCCGAGAAATGCCCCATGCGCACCACGACGATTTCGTAGACGAACAGCCCGATGATGATCGAGGGAGCGCTCAGCAGCACGTCGTTGATGAAGCGAATCGCCGTCGAGAGGCGCGAGCGGCGGCCGTATTCGGCGAGATAGGTGCCCGCCAGCACGCCGATGGGCGAGCCGATCGAGATGCCGAGCAGCGTCATGACCGCGCTGCCGTACAGCGCGTTGAGCAGCCCTCCCCGGCTGCCCGGAGGCGGGGTCATCTCGGTGAACAGGCGCCAGGACATGCCGGCGATCCCGTGCGAGACGAGCGTCCACAGAATGGCGGTCAGGCAGGCGAGACCCGCCAAGGTCGCGATCAGCGACAGGGCCAGAAATGCGCCGTTCCTGATCTTGCGCAGCACCCGGCGGCTCATCGGCGGCACCGATCCATGAAGCGTCTCACAAGGCGGCCCGGCGCTCGAGCCGGCGCAGCATCGCCTGCGCCGCGGCGATCACCGAGAAGGTGATCAGGAACAGCAGCAGGCCGAGCGCGATCAGCGACGAGGTGTATAGATCGCCCACCGCCTCGGTGAACTCGTTGGCGATGGACGAGGAGATGGTGGTGCCCGGCGCCAGGAGCGAGGTGCTGATGCGGTGGGCGTTGCCGATCACGAAGGTCACCGCCATGGTCTCGCCGAGCGCCCTGCCGAGCCCCAGCATGATGCCGCCGACGATCCCGGCGCGCGAGTGCGGCACGACCACCCGCCAGATGACCTCCCAGGTCGTGGCACCCAGCCCGTACCCCGACTCTTTCAACATCGGCGGCACCGTCTCGAACACGTCGCGCATGGTCGCCGCGATGAACGGCAGCACCATGATGGCCAGAACGAAGCCGGCCGTGAGGATGCCGATGCCGTAGGGCGGTCCGGCGAACAGCTTGCCGATGCCCGGCAGCGCTCCGACATGCCCGATCAGCCAGGGTTGCACGTGGCGCTGCAACACCGGGGCCAGCACGAACAATCCCCAGATGCCGTAGATGATGCTCGGCACCGCCGCCAGCAGCTCGATGGCGACGCCGATGGGCCGCTTCAACACCTGCGGGCAGAGCTCCGTCAAGAAGAGGGCGATGCCGAACCCCACCGGAACGGCGAGCGCCATGGCTAAGCTGGAGGTGACCACCGTTCCGTAGATCGCGGCCAGCGCGCCGTACTGGTCCGTCACCGGATTCCAGATCTGCCGCGTGATGAAGGCGAAGCCGAAGTGCGCGAGCGCCGGCCACGAACCGTGCAACAGCGACAGCCCGACGCCGCCCAGAATCAACAGCACCAGGATCGCCGCAGTCAACGTGGCAGACCGGAAGACCCTCTCTAAAATCAGCTGCCTGGCGGCGTGCCTGGGGTCAATGATCGCCACGGTGTCGGTCTCGCCCTCGCTAACCCGGCTCGGTCGAGACGGGCGAGCACTCTAGCGTGTGCGCGGTTTCGACCGCAACACCGGAGCCCGCTACTGACCGCTCCACACGGGGCGGCCGCCCGCGGTGATCTGCGAGCGCCACGTGGTCTTGACCTGTTCGATCAGCGCAGCCGGGAGCGGCACATAGTCGAGCTCGGTGGCCATGGCGCCCCCATCCCGGTACGCCCAGGCGAAGAACTTCAGGGCCTCGCCGAGCGGCGCGCC
>VFSW01007527.1_pt1 | contig 15786 bp, 33 predicted proteins | sample 5358111 | NCBI WGS metagenome assembly VFSW01 (sample SAMN11554181, study PRJNA540505) | mine drainage metagenome | isolation source: sediment from site ElyBrook_90M | place: USA: Ely Copper Mine, Vershire, VT | collected 2017 | reverse complement strand
CTCTCAGGCAAGGTGGACCTTCATGGGATTCAACGGCCGGAGCGTGGCGTCTCACCTTGCTGAGCAGGTGCATACAAAGCTGCTCCAGGTTTATGTTTGCTTATGATTTGCTTTTTCAGGTGCTGCAGCTGGAAGAAACCTTGGAGCGATTGCAGACAAGTGCTGCGGCAGAGCTTGATAATAATAATGTTAGTGAAGGCCAGGACATGGAGTGATGATTGGAAGCGTTCAAAATCCTGTTGGACATGTTGCGATAATCTCATCAAGTTTCTTTCTCATCCAGTCGGGGTCGTCTGTGATGAGTACATCTATGCCAGCGGAGAGCACCTTCTCCAGATCCTTGTCGGTGTTCACCACGCCTGTGACGACCTTTCTGCCTGTAGCCTGTGGACAAATCAGAGGCGGACAGTCGTCGACAATTATCTAAGAATTCAGTTAGGTTCAACACAGAATCACGGTGGCCCATCTGGATCTGGACATCAGTACGAAATAGGGGAGCACACCTTGACCCGAGAGAACACCGATGCATCATGGCCGATCAAGGGCCCGTACATGGTGAAGAGGCCCTCCTTCTCGGGCGTGAGAATCGACTCGAGAGGATGTGCAACGGGCCTCTTGCTCCCCACATCGTCTTTCGTGTAATCAAACACCGCCCGGACCTGCACAGAATGCTCGATGTGATGCAAGACTGGAAGAGGACATTTCGCCACTCGCCGTTTTGAGGTGAACTTTGTCAGACTTGAATTGATTCAAGAGCGCCTCATCCTTCTCGCTTGTAACCCATATGAAGATGGATGAGCAGACTCCAGACATCTGACACTGTTGACTGATCATCGCTAGGGTGTCGTGATTCATCGCCCCGCCCTTGAGCTCCAACAGCAGCAGAGGCGGATGATGTTGCCCATAGGCCACCTTGAACGTTGCCATCGTTTCAGTCAGCATGGGGAACCGGGACTCGATATGGAGATCCAAAACATCCTTGTACTTGACCAGCTGCTGATTCCCCGTCACATTCTTTGCCTTCACCTCGGACTGATCAGGTTCATTCGTCAGGAATGAGAAGCAAAGCAAGTAAACTTTATCTGAGCCACAGGTACCTTGGACCTACCTTGAGGTCATCGGGTCTGCCGATTACTAAAAAGCCGTCTGCTGTGCTGAACACATCCAAGTCAGCACACACAACACCCTACGCACACAAAAAGACTCACGTCAGTGTCATGCCCGCTGGAAAGAAAGGCCTCACGTTTGACGACAAGGCGCGAAGTGAAGGCAACAGATCTTTCTGCCCTCCTGATGATGCAGCATGAAACGTGTTCGATCCCCTGAAGCATCAAACGTAACATGAAGGTCGACTCTTGCACGCATGCGCCTCTTCACCTGTGAGAGCAAATCTGAGCTGCCCTAGCTGCCCGACATCGCCTCATTTCCTGCTCATTTTGCCTCTGCTCCGGAGGTTTCACCCCCTCTGCTTTCGTCTCCTGGCGGCCTCGTGGCTCTGACTGCATGGCTGTCGCCAGCGCTGGCGAGTTGGCGGCGTTCGTGGCGATGACATGGCTCTGTGCGGCCCTTGGTTGAAGCATGCGGCTGTACGTGATTTGGCTCACGTTGAATCCCAGTCTAATCAGAGCGATCCCTCCAAAAACGAGCAGGAGGGCAGACAGAACACGGGAAGCTATTGATTGAGGTCGATTGTTGAGGCTGTTCATTCGTAGCGGCCTGGGATTCATCAAAATCGTTTCTTTCTTTCCGAACACTGATGATCTGTCATCAGAGTTCGATGCTTTTCGTTTGCGTGTTCGTTCTCGGCCTCGTATCGGTGGTCGGTGAGACCGCAGAAGGGCCAGAGGTCCCTGCACCTCACTTGCTTCCGGCGTGTGCCAGGACTCGAGCCTGCCAGCAGCCATGAGGACCTGCTACCGATCTACAGGTGAGAGGCGCGCCGCCGCCTTGTCGTCGTCTGGTTGACCTCCCTCATGCATGCAGAGACAACCTCGAGGCCGATTTCTTGCCTTACAAAGGCCAGCAATTCCAGCTTTCGACAATGGCGAACATGATTGAAAACACCGTGAAAAAGAGTCCTCCAAAGCATCTTACTTTGATCGTGGCACAAGGCAACACTATCCACTCGATACCGTTGAAGACTGTGCAGGCTCCTTTGACAGTCAACCGGGTGAGCTCAGCGGCAGATGAATTCATGAACGGTTCATGCAACGCTTTCCGCCCCCCCCCTAGGTGGCTCGCTTGGTACAAGGCTTGAGGAATGCAACAGAGAAGGGCCTCCAGATTCCTGTGTGTGTGTGGTTAAAACTCGGTTAAACACCAATATTGAATGGTGCACTCCGCAGGATACTGCCGTCATCCTCAACACATGGGATATGCCGAAATGCATGGCCGAGGGAGACTGCCCTGTGCCCGTCTTCTCTCTGATCAAGTATTGGAACAAGACTTTTAGTCAGAAGGACATTCTTGTGCCTTTCTTCAATCATCAATACGGAGACCTGGTCAGCTTGCCGTGGAGGGAAAAGTCACCTCGGGCTCTCATGCGTGCTGCAGCTCAGGTCGGTCCATGTGAGTCTGAGCCAGAGAATCGCTCAAATCGAATTCTTGTTTTTCAGAACGCCATGCATAAGAACTGCACTCGGCTGTGGTTGTTGGAGCTCGCCAAGACCCCATCTGGTCAGAGGCTGTTGGATGTTGGCATCACTAACAACCTCAAGGTAGGTGGAGTTGCATCCAGCGGGCTCAAAGTCATGGCTCACCGCTCCCTCTTGGTGCACAGGTCGGGCTCAAAACAGAAAAGGTGAGAGTGGTCGGGAGTGATTAACATCAGCAAATCTCTTTTTCAGGAGATTGATCACCTTCCTACTTTTTGATAGGCTGGTTTTGTCGACATGCCTAGCCATGCAAAGTGGAAGTATCTTATCTCTACGGATGGATACACAGCCAGCTGCAGGTTGCCCCTCGTGGATTGCTCGCCTCTTTCCATCTTACTCTATCCCGGACGTGGTTTCGTTCAGGTTTGGGAAGCTGCTGGGCATCAACAGCGTGGTCCTCAAAGAGGAGTCGCCGTGGATTGAATACTTTTACCGCTCCGTGGTTCCAGAGCAGCACTTCATCCCTTTCAACAAGGACAATGTGTTGCAGGTAGGACGGGTGAACGATGGAGTGTCAAGAAGTTGAATAACACCTGCCCATCTTCAACTCAGGTCCTAGAGCGTCTCGAGGCAGAGGACGTCACGAATCTGGAGCGAATAGGGGCCAACGCGCAATCCTTCGCCCAACGCTATCTCACTCAGTTTTCCAAGGCGCTCTACTTCTCCAAGGCTGTTGAAATGTACAATCGACACTTTCCAGGCCTACAGGCCTTTGTTTCAACATTGTCGCGTAAGGATCTCTCCAACATACACACAGTTGTAGCAGCGATGAAGTTGAGATCGTAAATCTGCAGTCAGTTGAGAACGCTTCTCGTCGTGAAGAATCCCGGCACCAGCTCTGGAAGCCAAGCCTGCTCGATCGCCGTCACCTCCCTGGCGTACTGCTTCGTCGTGCGCACCAGCTCGCTGAAGACTACGCACGGCGCTTTCTTTCCGCGAAGAGTGCTGCTCGGATGCAGCCACACATCTTGCCCAGAGGCAATGACCTGAGCGGTCGACCACGATGAATGATCAGAAGTCTGGGTGCAACGCCGTGCCTCACCTTGTAGGTCCCGTCGGCCTGTAATCTCGCTGCATTGTGAAATAGTCCCGTGACCAAAGCTCTCCTGAGGCTGTCGTAGCTGGTGCCGCATGACTTGCAGGGGAGTGAGAGCTGCTCTGCATGCCGTTGCAGCTGCTGGAAAATGTCCACCGCTTTGTTAAGGGACCTTTGTGATGAGTGGTTAAGAGGGTCAAAAACAAGTGGATTCCATCTGGATGCCCACCAACCTGATGTTGACGAAGTTGTCGCTGCACCACTGCCCCCTGTCTTTTCTCGACACTTCTTGGAAAGCTCTCATGACGCTGAGGAGGGTCAAGTGGTCTCCGTCGCGGCTTGTGAATTTGAGACGAGCTGCGTTGGCTTGATCCTGCTTCTCCCTGAGGATCAAGGGGGGCATGATGTACGAAGTGAAGATGAAATAATGGATCCTTGGCTGCCTGAAAATGTGATCGCCTGACTAGGGGGTACAACACAATGCCCATCTCGCCTCGCCTGGGGAAGAAGAATATGTTGTCAGCAGAGACCATGGCGATGATCTAAGAGCCCATCAGAGAGGAGGATAACGAGGAGGCCGATAAAGAAAGCGGTCTCAAATCTGAGGGGAACAGGGATGTCACCTGCATCGCCTCAAGGGAGCAGCCCATGGATGCCGAGGAAAGCAGCACTTTTGCGAAAATGGGCTCGACCGGCAGCCGCGCCATCGTTCGCCCAACAGGATCGGTCAATTTCCCACTCTTGTCCAATGCAGCCAACGCCAGCAGCAGCTCAAGCGAGCGGATCACAGCTGCCCTCGGAGGCGGGTCGAGGAAGTCAAAATTGAGCACGTCGTCGATTCCCATGGCCTTGAGCTGCAGCATGACTCCGGCAAGGTTCGACCGCTGGATCTCAGGCAGGGTGGTGGGCTCCAGCTCGTCAAAAGTCCGCTCGGTGTAGAGACGGTAGGCCTTGCCAGGGGCCTCTCGACCTGCAGCCATCATCCGTACCTGCTGGGCACCGATGCTGATGCGCTTCAAAGACTCTCTCACCAGCTCGACCGCTTCTTTGCCTTGCTTGTGCTTGCGACACCGGCACAACTTGGAGAGAGTCGACCCCAAGCTTGGCGTTGAAGCCCCGTGCTTTGACCACGCCAGTGTCAATCACGTACCTAGATTCACCGGGCGCGTAAGGAGGAGAGAACAATTATCAAAATCAGGGATCAAAGGATCGCAGAGTGCTCTCACTTGACACCCCCTATTGTGATGGAAGTCTCGGCGATATTGGTCGAAAGGATGACTTTACGATGACCCTCTGGTGCGGGCTCAAAGACCTGGGAACAGATCCGTTTGACACATCAATTTGCAGCTTGATAGCAACATAGTGAAAGGCGCACCTTCAGCTGTTGTTCAGGCGGCATCGATGCATAAATGGAGACCACCGTGAGATGAAGGCCGTGTGAACCGACGCTGCGTGGCTGCTGCTGGGACCTCTCCCTCAGCAGCCGCTCCATGGACTCAATTTCATCCTGTCCGGTCAGAAACACGAGGATATCACCCGGGGCCTCGTCGTGGTGGACCTGAGCGGGAGCCAATCCTAGTGAGCGGTCAGCAGCGAGATTGCCAAGCTGTCTAAACTTGCCTGCAGAGCTGCACAGAAGGCACCATCAATGTAGCTCTCCTCCGGTGCAGCAGTGTAGAAGAGGCTGATCGGGTAGGTGCGGCCCTGAAAAAGCGAAGATCACGGCTCTGTGACAGGAAGGGAGATTTCGCTTATCAGACCTGAACGTACGCAGCCTTGGCTCCAAGATAGGACACAAACTTGGCGGCGTCCAAAGTTGCACTCATCACAATCAACCGGAATTCGTCACCCCTGCGTCTCTAAACAAGCGCATCTTCAGGCTCAGCTTTTTATTGAGAAAGGTCTTGCTGCCGTTTCGTCACCTGCACCCCCTTGAGGAGCCCAAGCAACACATCCGTTTGTACCGTCCGCTCATGTGCCTCGTCCACAATCACCACCTGCAGCAACGGCGAGGCGGCATCAATCCCTGGCTGGAGAGGAGGAGGAGACTCTGTCGCACCTGATATCGAGAGAGGAGCGGATCGATCAAGGCCTCACGCAGCAGCATCCCATCCGTCATGAACTTGATCTTGGTGGAGGGGCTCGTCATGTCATCGAACCGGATCGAGTAGCCAACCGCTTGACCGAGAGCAACTCCCAACTCTTCAGCAACTCGACGCGCAACGCTCATCGCAGCCACGCGCCTGGGAGGAGGACTTGAATGTCTCCTTGGTGCCGCCCGCAGGTGTATGTGTTCCCACCTCGGCTGCGTGCACGCGATTGCCCCTTTTTCTGCGAATCCACTGCTCAGCAGGAACTGCGGAATCTGCGTCGTCTTGCCTGCGGTGTGGCGATCATATGATTGCATGGGCGGCATAGGCTGTGGGTGCTGCACCCCGGCGGCATGGGCATTGCGTGCTGCACCCCACCGCTTCCGGTCTCTCCCACAACCACCGTCGCTCTGTTCTCCTTGATAAGCTTCAACAACCCCTCCTTTGCTGACCAAATCGGCAGCAGCTCTCGCTCTTTCCGCAGCTGATCGCGCCGCTCTTCGGTCGATAACGAACGCTGCGTTTTCGTCATTGAAAAAAATCGATCATCAGAGATCACCGATGTTCCCTGATCTCGTCCACCCTCACTCGTTTCTCTCTAAACCTACAGCCACTGCTGTATCGCTCTGGCCGCCATGAGCCCTGCAAAGCACGACGACTGAAAGGCCACCGTCATGATCCCGCTCGCCCGCGCCTTTTGGTTGTGCGGCACCAGCTTGGGCGCCAAGAGGTAAGAGCAGGTGTTGAGGTATCCGCTGAGCACCCAAAACGTGCCCACGAGCAGCACGGAGCCCGCATCCCCGAGGCACAGCGAGGGCCGGAAGATGGACAGCAGCAGCAACGGCACCATGGCTGTCTTCATCCCGCCACCAAGCAACAGCTTAGGCGTGGTCGTAAGCTGCAGCCTGGGGGGGACTAATCGACCTGCAATGTCTCCGATGAGCCGCACATAGAAAAGAACCTGGACATGAGGGAAGCAGTCACGTCCATACAATCAAGTGAGGCGTCAACCCTTCATCGCACCTGCGGAAGCCTCTCCCCGAGCACACCCGTCGTGTGCACGTACGTGAAGAAGGGGAACACGAGCATGGAGGTGCCGACACTCAGGAAGATCGATAGCGCCGCGGGTGATACGCGCCAAGCAAGCAAGCGCCACGGCAGGTCCCGTTTATATTGCTTGTCCGAGTCAGTATCGTAGCTGAAAGAAGGCTGAAGGGAGGAGGAGCCAAAAGATTCTTGCTGCCGAAACGTGCCACTCTGATCGCCTCCAGAAGACGTGCTCTCTCCGCTCTCCATGTGCTCCAGCGACACACGCACGTAATGCTCGCTGCTATGGTGCAAGACCTCTAAGTTGCCATTTAAAGCCTCTCTTCTTGCATTGACAACCTGTTTTGTACGGGCTTTGGCTCAAAACGAATCCAAACCTTCACGAAATACGACACGTACCTTGCTTCGTGAAGCATTCGGCCCACTGTTCAGGGACCTCCCCCCCGGAAGCCTCAGCTCTACATGCTGTGCCTTGCTGCCCATCCTCAGCATTTTATTGTTCGTTATTACGACTGAGCATGCAGCCATGAGCCCAAGGCAAGTGATGATCGAGACCCAGCTGAACAGTTGTGTCAATGCAGCTTCAGAATAAAACGGACCGCTTTTGAGGAACATGTCTAGCAGGAGAACAACCGGCCCACTGCTCACAAAGCCTGTCGAAGCGAGGGATGCAGTCAGAGAACTCGAGGGCACTTCTCCAAAGAAGCAGAGTACCCGTGGTGAGGGCGACGGTGCACGCTGGTGAAAACTTGGAAGCCAGCTGGTAGCTTGTGCCGAATGCGATTCCGTAGCAAATTCCGACAGCCACTGTCGTTGTGATAAGACCAGCGTGCGTGGCCGTTAGTGCATTGAAGAAGGACATTATGAGAGACAGTCCGCCGAGTCCAGCAGTGAATCTGCATTCAAGTGTTGGTCATGCGGGAGTCCGCATGGCTCGTCAGATCACATACCGCAGCAGAGCAGCCAACGGCAGACCGAGGCGTCGATCCATGACGTCGTTGAGCATGGTTTGCAACACCAGGACAGGTATGCTCGGAAAGAAGTAGGCAATGTTCAGCTGCAGGAGGACGTCGGGGCCGTATATCTTTCCATACTGCGCGAGAAGCGAGGAGATCGAGTTCCAAGGCAGCTTGTAGCAAAGCGAGATGGTGAAGAAGCAGATCTCGTTGGCAAAATGCGCCGTTCGCATCGGTAGCTAATAAGATCGATCGGTACACTTTTGGAGTTACTCATGAGGGGGCCATGAACATGAGGGGCCCCATACACACCGAGTTCCCTACGTAGTAGTGCGCAGCGCCGCCGGCCTGACCGCCGGCCTCCCAGCCTTGACATCCAGCCCCAACCGCTCGAGATCCTTCAAACGCGCGGCGATCTCTCCCTTGATCGTGGCCTCGTACAGCGCTCCCTTGCCCGCCCGCTGCATCTCTTCCAGGAACTCCCTCCGCTCCCGAATCTCGTCTAGAACCTGTACGATGAAGGTGAAGCTTTCCCCGTGTCTGCCTTTGTGCATCAACAAGTGCCTCGTGCCTGATTGATCAGCTCCTCCTTGGGATCAACCGACGTAGACTGCGCAGCCCTGCGAGAGGCTTCGTCTAGTGCCTCAGCTTCTTTCCGCTCCCTCTCCTTGAGACCTTGGACGCCCATCTCCATGACCTGAGCATGGTCATCCAGAGGAAGGGTTTGTGATGAGAGGACCGAATCAAATGGGCACAGTCAAGGCCGGTATGAAGCACCTTGCACAGGCGGTCCTTCTCCGCCTCCCTGTCCGGCGCAGGGGCGCGCCCGACCCACATGTCCCGCTCTGCCGCTGGGATCGACATGCGCTTCCCTGAGAAACTGCACGGAAAGGATGTTCGTCATGCATCCCCCGAGGCACTCTTCCCCCCCCATCTCCTCACTACCTTGCTGGTGGATCCGTCGGCTGAGACAGATTACGCCTCCCTGCTGTGAACTTGGGCACTGATATCGTCTGTTTTGTCTTGCTGTCGGGCTTTTTGAAAGAGGCAGTGCCAGTGTTCAGATGGTCTGCCCAATCGCTATCGCCGCCTGTCATAAGCAAAGGAACGAGTGTGTGTGAAGAGAATGAGATCGCCTGTTTCCATGCGACACACGTTGAATGCTGGCAGACACGTCCTGCATGGCGCGCATGCTCAACCCCCGCTTCCTCATTGCGTCATCGAGCAGCGCTTGCGTCTCTTTCGTGAGACTGCTGCTATTCTGTTGCTTGTTCGGAGTTGTGCTTCCCCAGGACATGCCGACGGAGCGGACGAAGGACTCTTCGAAGTTTTTCGATTCCGCGATTTGTAACGCTTTCGCATGGGTGCCCTAAAAAAAATTGTGCATGCAATTTGTGTGCCCCCTCAGGTTTCCTTCAGTCCATCAGAGCCTTTCTTGTACGTGACCTCTGGTTCACCCTCCAGCTTGGCCTGTTAGTGGTGAGGACGATGCCTTCAAGAAAAAGAGCTCCATTCTCACTGTGCCTCACTCACTGTGAAACGTGCGGCAGTGAAGAAATAGTCGCTTAGGCGATTGAGGAACACGGCAACCTGAGAACGTCAATTATGGATGTCAGCGAGATTGGCCGACTGACTGGTGCAATCTGGACCGTCAGATTCGCCCACCTGCACATCAACTAAGCCGTCCCTGGTCAGGGGCACGACGCTCCTCTCTGCACGGCGACATATGGATCTGGCCATGTGAAGAAACACTGCCGCCTGCCCCCCTGAAAATTACGATTGATCACAGCCCGATCTGTCTTTTTCGTGCTGCTTCAGAAGCGTACCTGACGGAAGAATGAAGCTGCTCAACTGTGGCAATGAGAGGTCCATCTCATCGATCCAGCCCTTGAGTGAGGGATGGTGCGTGATGAACAACGTGATGAACGGTCCGAGTGGTGACTCACTTCGAGCAACGTTGTGCTCTCGGGGTAAAATCGGGTTCTAGAGAGTTTTGACTCGGTCGAGTTGCTCGGAGTTGCCACTGCAGATCCGACGTCCAGCAACCGGGACTGGATCACTTCCAGCTGCGATGCCGTCGTTGAACACGACGCAGCACAGAACTGCCTCGCCGCGCCAACGACAGAGTTGAGCTCGTCAACGTCACCCAGAGCAGAGAAAAAATCAGAGTCCTGGAGAAGTAGGAGAGATCACCATGTGCCTGGCAGATTGCATGGCATGGCATGGCGGCCCGAATGAAGAAGAATGAGGTGAAGGCATACCCGATACCTTGGGGAGCCGCTGCCCGTTGTAGAGGCTGGACGTCCCCTGGTCCCCGGTCTTTGTGTAGATCTTAAATCTGCTTTGCAGGCGATTCAATCCGGTCGAGTATAGACGACGACGAAGATCCGAGTCACCTGCGAGATTCATCCATTTGCGATCTTTGGTCGCCGCCGCCTGACACTCTTTCGAATTCGACTTCAGAATGAATGGACCTCGGATGCGGCATCATTTGACGCTCTGAAGATCAGAGCTGTGTCGTCCCATGTGCGCAACATACTGTCTCATGGCGAGTGCGATCAGGCAGCAAGCGAAACAAACTCCTGGCACGTTTCCAGTCCGGCTACCCTATTAACGTAAAAAGAATTAAAAGTTGTCCCAGAAGTCTCCCGAGAGCCGGTCCTGGTTCTCGAAGCCCGCGCCCGAGGAGTGGATCCCGCACGAGTCGCCAGAGCCCAGCTGGTCGGTGGAGTTGTAGTTCTCCTGGTACTCGCCAAAGTTGCGGCGGCGGAGATTGAAGTCGAACGTCTTGAACCAGGGCTTGAAGCCCCCGTTGAGGCCCACGATGTTCTCGTAGCCGTTCTCAAACATGAGCTCTAAGCAGTCGATTGCGACGTCGCCGTTCATGTCGTGCAGGATGAGCTTTGTCTTCTTGTCGCGGACCTTCCTGTTGACAGCAGCTAGCCAATCCTCGGGCTTGACCTGAGTCTTTGTGATCTGGACCTCTGTCCCTGACCAGCTCTTCTTGTCCTGTGAGAAGGGCACGTGAATGGAGCCCTTGATGGAGCCCAGGTCGCGCTCCCGATCAGAGCGGACGTCGAGGAATTTGTAGCCCCCCTCGAGGTACAGGACCTGTTCGTCGCATTCAAGGGAGGGATGTTCAGAACCAACCATTATGGCATCGCATGGCCCCGTCGCTCTCACCAGCGCCTGTTCAACGTTGGCCACGCCCTCCTCTGGGAACGCGGCGAGCACCTCCTTGATGTAGTCGGGGTCCGGATGCTGCCTCAGCTTCCGCTGGGGCTGTTGCTTCTTCTCCCTGTAGGGGTCGTCGTCTTGCTGCTGATGAGACTCCAAGGACGGCGCTGCCTCGTCCCACGCGACGCGAGCAACAACGTGCGAACGGCGTCTTGAGAGTGAATCGGCGCAACACACCGATGAGCCAGAGACGACGGCAACAGGCCTGTTTGTCGCTAGCTTGGAGTGGGAAAGCTTCATCGAAGCCATCGGCTTGATCTGATCGAGCGGGCGATGATGATGACGGGCGCGGAGCGACTATGACAGCACCTACCGCACGCTAGACAGACACACACACGCGGACGGCGGTGGATGCTTCGGGATGATCACTCTCTTTTTTTTTCGGGTAAGGTTCCGGAGCTGCCATGTTTTGCTATGCACTATCCATATCCATCGCCCCGTGCCCAGCGTATAGCTGGCTCTGATTTCTCAGCGCTCGTCCTCGCTGTCATCCTCAGCCCTCGTCGCATGCTTGGCCCTGTTGTAGATTCCAAGGGTCGGTCCGGCATGCCTAGCAAGCAGCAAGCATCGATGAGGAGGAGGAGGATCATCAGACAGACATCTCATCCTCACCTGTTGTGTCGAGCCAACGAGATCCCCGTTGATGCCGTCGGCCTGGAAGACCAGGCATGAGGGGATGCAGCTCGGGTTGTCTCTTTCGAGCCCTGTGACAGGTCAGGCATGGCAAAGATCAGGCATTACGTACGGATGGTCCACTCAAGTGGTCGACTCAAGGCTTACCTTCAAAGTTGGCGAACTGGCTGCTATCCTGGCCGCTCTCGCCGCCAAGGACGCGGAATCCAAAGCGTCTTCCCGTTGTCTCGATCCAAGCCCGGTGCGTGAGGGTGATGATGCAGCGGCCGTTGGAGCAAAAGCAAAGGACCGCGGAGAGTGGGAAGGGGCGTCGTTTTTTGAAAGAAAGATGGCCTGACGTAGCTGCCGATTATCCTCTTCTGCGGCGTGCAGCTTGGACTTGAATACCGTGACCTGCTCGAGCATGTAGCCTTGCAACTTGTTCTGTAGAGGCGAAATGGGTGAGGTGAAACACAGTGAGGAACTACTCTGGTGCCCTCAATTTTCAAGCCGCCGAATGACCTGCCTTTCTTTTCACTCGCTCACCTTGCTGTCATTTAGAGCCTCGATGGTTTCAAGAAGCTCCTGGATGTAGACGTCCTTGTCGTCACTGCGTGCATCGACAGCAGCAGCCTACATGCAAAGGAAAAAGGAAAAATCTCTTTGCTGTGAGCATCTTGACTTGTGAGATCACCTGACGTCGGATCTCCTGCACCTCTGCTCGCTTCTGATCTCCGGCTACCATCGCCACTTCGACCTCCTTGGCCAAGGCCTTGACCTGTGATATGTTGAGAGAGGTTCAAATGCCTTGCTGGCTCTCTGCTGGGATAAGCTGGGACACGAGATCATTTCTCACCTGATCTTGCAAGCCTTTCTCCCGATCCTCATGCTCAGACGTCATTACACGAATGTGCTCTTGCAGAGATTGGACGTGTGATTGCAACCGCTCCATCACCTCCTTCTCCTGTTTCAACTCATCTTGAAGGCTCCGGACTTTGTCCGATGAGACTGTGACTCGGTCTTCCGCATCTCCCAGCTGCTGCTGCAAGGCACGGTTGAGCTCCGACAGCGTGTCCATTTGCCCGTGCAGCCTGCCAATCTCCTTGATGCGGTCTCGGTCGACATCATTGGCGTGATCGATCTCATCCTGCACACGATTCAGTGAAATTACGTCATCATTTAAAAACGGAAAGAATCAAGCAAGGCTCACCTCGAGTAACTCGATGCGTTGCTTTGAGGCGCCTGTCTCAGAGCTGTGATCTTGCCGCTCCCTTGCCAAGTGACCCTAAGATGAAAAGTCCAAGACGTTCAGCACCACCTGTGTTGACGTGGGCAGACGTGCTGCAATCCCCCCCCCCACCAGCAAGGCCTCTCACCTGTGCCTCCTCGAGCTGCGCCTTGAGACCGAGGCACTGGTCAGTCAGAGCCGCCTCTCGCACCGTCCAGCCGGCACGTTGCTCAGCCGCCCGCGACTCTGCCCTCTCCACCGCAATGGTCACCTCGGTCCTCAGGGCCTCGATCTGAAGGAGCACCAAACCGTCGAGCGAGAGAGGACGTGTCAACGTCGAGGATGCTGCTCACCGACAGCCTGCTGGCCCTCTCCACACTCTGCAGCCTTTCAACCAGCTGCCGCGCTTTCTCTTGGTGGAAAAGGGCCTGTTGCTCAGATGCACGCAGTTGCTGATCGACGCTTTGCTTGGCCACCTTGACCTGCAATACGATGTGATTGTGCATCAAGACCCAAGAGACATCCGCAACACGGAATCAGCGCCCTGCTGCATCTAACTCACATCCTCTAACGACCCTTGCATTGCCTCTAGCTCCAAACGCTGCTGCTCTGCCTCACGGCGGAAGAGCGTTGCCGTCTCAACGGCCTCGGAGAGCTGCAGCCTTGCATCGTCCAGCTGCCTGTCGAGGTCGGCACGTGCCTGTGAGAGGGGGAGATTGGTTGGTCGTTCAATACAACAATCCTTAGGAGTCGCGCACCTTCTGCAGCCTGGCAATCTCTTCAAAAGAGTGCTCAAGCTGACCGGTTATTCCATGCAGGCGTTGCTGGTTCTCTGACAGCTGGACCGCCAAGCTAGTGCTCTCCTCTTGGCTCTGCTTCAACAGAACCAGGGGATGGGACAGTGCATCCAAGCAACATTCGGGAATCGAGCTTGCCTTTGAGAGCTGGTGCAGGAGCCGGGCCTGACTTCCGAGTACTCCTTCACTCAAACCGTTCTTCATGCCCAAGGCAGATCTGAGCAGGTGCACCTCTGTCCAGGCAGAGAGAGAAAGCATGGGAGGGAATGTATCAATCGATAAGATTGGTCAGCACAATCTCAGTATCACAAAAAACTGACCCACCCTGCGACAGCTTGATGTTTGTTTCTTCGGCCAGCCGCATTCTCGATTCTAGCTCTTGGTTCTCATCTCTGAGCTCAGCATTCTGTGAAACGGGCGTTTGAGAGTCAAGTGGTAGGCTCGTGAGTCGTGACATTCAACGGCTTCAGGTCAGCTATAAGGTTGAAGGCGGAAAGGACCAAGGACGAGAATGTGAGGCTGCAGGTGGGGTCCTTGTCCACAGGGGTCGGCAGGGCAGGAGGTGAAGAGAGACTCGCCTTATTTTTCAGCCGGGCGCATTTGGCCAAGAGGTCGGTCGAGTCTGACTGCTGGAGTTTGGTCTCGAGCTTCTTGACTTGGGCCTTTCCTTGCTCCGACACCATCTCGGCCTCACTTTTTTCACTCTGCACCCGCTGGAGCATCCGCTTGGCCACATCGAGTTGCCTGGAGAAGGGAACCCCCGCCAACCATTGGACAGCTCATGGCTCGACGGGCATGCGCTTCATCGGGGCACGCACCTCTCTTTGGCAGTCAGCTCCAGCCTTGTGTCCTTCAGCTTGTCCCTGAACTCGGAGAGTTTCTCCTCGCTTCGCTCATATTTGAGGCGCATGAGCTGATAGTTCTTGCGCACAGATTCAACGCTTTCCGGTGCATGATGCTGAGGGCTGCCCGGCATCCTCCGTTGACCGTGGGAGGTGAGAGAGCGGGTTTTCGGTTGATGATTTCACACGAAAATTGATTCTCTAATAGATTCTCGCGCAGCGGCCGAGCCTTGCATTTGCATCGCCCATCGAGGACATTGCCCCCAACATCGCATCACAGCGATCATAAATGAAGTTCTCGAGCTACCTGCTTCATCACACGCGGCCCGAGTGGGCGACGAAATACGTCAGGTGCGCGTTCGAAGAGCATTGGTGGCCTCCAGAGGATGGCTCATGGCTGTCCTAACGCTGCAGCTACGGGACGCTCAAGAAGCTTCTCCGAGAGATCCTCAACGCGCCGCATGGAGTCTACGTGCCTGTGAAGCTGTCCCTAAGCACCAACGCCCTGAGCGGCAACGTCGCTGATGAGCACACGGCACAGGAGCTCTTTTTCGTCGCGCTGGAGATGGAGGTCAAGCGGATCAACGACTTTTGCCAGGTGAGAGAGACTGCAAACGTTCTCTTGTCGGGCCCTTGCTCCTTCCCTACTCGTCTGAGATGATGACGATGTCATTTTCTCTGGCCCCCATTTCGCAGGAAGTGGCCTCCTTGTTGCGTCGTCAGCTTCAAGACCTCCAGGACAGCATGAGCAAGGATGATGCAGACCAGGAGGTTCTCAAGTCGACGGCAAAAGACATTGGAGACGAGTATCTGCAGCTTGAGAAGTACTGCAACCTCAACTACGCCGGCCTCCAAAAGATCTTGAAGAAACACGACAAGCTGTTGCCCGAGGTGCCGTGCTACTACTTTTACAAGAGCCACATCTCGACGCAACCATGGGTCAAAGGGGAGCACCAAGACATCCAGGTCCGTAGGCTTGGAGTGCTTCTCGCTTCTCAGAATGATTGATCACTCAACTGAAGGAGTGAGGGTGAAGCGTGTTGCACCTCTGATGATCGCAGATGACGCTGAGCCGTATATTCACCGATCTTCATCGCCGAAAGGCAGCATCCAAAAGCGACGAGTGTCATACGCACTGGGAGGAGGAGCACACCTACAGATACTGGATCCGGCCTCAGGATCTGAATGAGGTGGGGGCGAGGGAGATGGAATGGCCATCGATCTTGTGACGTGGGTACGTCAGCCAGGCATCCATGCAACTTCCGTTTGCCCTTACAGGTGTGTCAC
>VFSW01007526.1_pt1 | contig 15791 bp, 11 predicted proteins | sample 5358111 | NCBI WGS metagenome assembly VFSW01 (sample SAMN11554181, study PRJNA540505) | mine drainage metagenome | isolation source: sediment from site ElyBrook_90M | place: USA: Ely Copper Mine, Vershire, VT | collected 2017 | reverse complement strand
CAGGTCCACGTACTCGCAAGGGTGTGGGGGTTCGAGTCCCTTCTTCGGCACCAAGGATCAAATTAAGTATTTGATTATAAATAACCCAGGATCAGGTTTCCTGCCAAAACAAGGCCAACTATGCGGGACTAGTTAGGACTGTGGGCCGTTTCCTCCCTTAACCATCCGGCTTTAGCAACGAGTCTAGTAGACTTCCAGCATGACCAAGGATCAACGCATTAGGGACATTAGAGATAGACTCTTTGAACTCGAGCCGATCATTAACAAACAGTTTGCTGTAGACCCCGGACCGGCCCCGATGACCACCGAGATGCTGGAGGCAGAGAAATTAAAGCTCGAACTGGCAGAACTGCAGGCATGAATACCGCAGCAGTGCGTCCTTCGCAAACAGAGAGGTCATAAGCCGAATGATCCTTCGGCCAGAGAAGTCTTATCGACAGTTCTCAATATCATCGTTATTCCGTGCCATGGGACGAAGATTATCGGCGTTTTCGAGGAGGAATGCCGCCCGATAGACTCGAGGATGTCGTTTGTCATTGCTTGTACTTCAAGCCACAGACCAGAAGTCTCCACACGATGAAGTATCGCTACTTGGATTTTGGTCTGGTCCATCCCCGGAAGGACAACGTCGATTGAATGCCCCTCAAGTTCTTTGAGGCTTGGAATTTCGGGAATTTCCATGGTGCCGAGAATTATACGGGGATTGGCTCGTCGTGAGAGGACCTTCGCTGAACTCAAGTCTGAGGGGAATAATTTGGCCCAACGCCCTTCAATTAATTTGCACTGTTTCGGGTTCGAATCTCCTTCAGCGCATCTTTGAGCAGGGATGTCGAAGACGATGAAAATATCGTGTGATTAGTGCTGTGGATGGGCGAGATCGGTACAAAATCTCCATTTCCTGCATTTGCAGATTTCTTCCAGATTGAAAGGATGCCGCTTGCGGTGTATGCCATATGGCCTCCATCATGGTCTGGTACAAAGACCCGGTGTTCTTCCCATGAAATCGAGTAAAACGGTAGTTCACCCACGGTTTTTTGGATATAGCCCTCATCTCCTGTCTCCACCGTGACGCGTTGGCCTGTCGCATTGCCATTCACCAGACAAATATTTGGGGCTTCCTTTGCTCCATGCTTGGCGAACCACTCTCGCTGCGGTCCATTGAGTCCGATCATATTCAAATTGCTGGTCTGCTCGTCATGCTCGATGACTGTGAAATAGACCTTACATGGTTTTTCCGGTTCCTCTTTGGCAAAGGTGTAGATGGCCGCCGGTCCCGCTAGGGTGCCGGCGAGCGCAAGAAAACAGATGATTCTCATTGGAGCAATTATCCCCATCCTTGGCAGGGTAGTCATCCCTGGCATGTGTTGAAACCCTGATACAGGTACCACTGGTGTCATCGCCGTTGAAAGGCGCGTATGCTTTGGGCATGTTCAAGAAGAGTGAAAACATCGTTGCAGGGGGAACCGCTGTAATCTTAGGTATCGCGTTCTTAGCAGCGTCAGCTTCTGCGCAGAGTCTCGCTCTCAAGGGCCATCACGTTGGAGAGACGGTCCAACAGTTTCTTGCCGCGTCACCCGCGCTCAGTCGCGACTTGGCCATCTGCCGACAACTGACTGATAGCAAGTCGGCAAAAAAGCAACGCATCGACCTCGATACTTGCCGTCAGATTATCCAAGGTGCGGACTATAACGCGAATTTCAGAATCAGCACTCAATGCAACCAGAACCGGCCTGGTTGGAGTAGCGCGGGACCAGACTGCCTTGAGTTCCACGGATCGGCGGAATTTTCAGGTGGAAAGCTGGTCGATATGCTCGTCTCGGTGCAAGCAGACTGGGATGACGTCTATTCGGACATGGTGAAGGTTTGGGGCGAACCCACCAGCAAGCACTCTGATCGGTTGCAGAACGGTTACGGGGCTACATTCGACCAAATGCAAGTGTCGTGGGTGACCAGTGACAGCACGGCAATCGCGGTCCAAAGCGTGGGGCAATACCCGATGCATATTGTGGAAGTCATGTCATCCGCTTATCTGCACGCCAAGACGGTCGAAAAAGAGAACAATCACAAAAGCACCATCGAATAACATTCACAAAGGGCCGGATATGTCTCGCTCTACGCCGCTTTCAGCTTGAAGAGTTTGACGACAGTGCCGGTAGAAAGCTTCAGTTCTCCGGCAATAGCTCGATTCGACTTCCCTTCCTTGCGAAGACGGTTTAGAGCTTCTACTTTCGCAGCATCGTCCTCAGTCTTTGGCCTTCTCCCAACCCTACCCTGAGCCTTTGCGCGCTCAAGTCCCGCTATGGTGTGCTCACGGAGTCGAACGCGTTCTTGTTTCGCCACTGCTGCCAGAATGCCAATCACGGCTTCCTGAAACATGCCCGTGCCGTCCAAGTATTGCTCTGTGAAGGACCGGTTTGTATGGGTTGCAGACCAAGCAACCCCGAGGAAACATGCCTTCCCGCTTCATCAATAGAGGACAGATCCTTGTTCTGGCATGATCACTATCGAACTATAGTTGAATCATAAAGTTAGCTTCCGGTGGCGTACATCCTCTCAACGCTCATTTGGCGGAAAGTCCCCGGACATAGCTTAGAACGCACTAAAAGGCCGGCGTTTCGCGGCGGTGCTCGGATTCACCCTATCTGCTGGGATTCACCCTATTTCTGTACGAAGAACTCTGACATGGCCGGGGCGGTGGCGGCTGCGCCTGGAGGGTTCTGGAGCCCGAGCGCATCCATCACGGTGCGCAGCATGTTTTCATGCAGATATACGGTTGTCGATGTCTGCGTATAACCGACCTTCACCAGCGGTCCCCAGAAGACGGGAGCCACGTGACCGCCGCCATGGGCGGAATCGCTCCCATCGCCTTCATCGAAGTCCACGATCAGAATGCCATCGCCGCCCGAAGCGAAGGCGGAGCTGTTCTCAAGACGGCTGACCACGTTCGCCTGCAGCCATGAGTCCGCCTGCTGGGGCGTGCCGTTGTGCGCATCGTCGTTCAGATCCGGAATGATGAATGAAAACTCGGGCAAAGCGTTGTTGGCCAGGTCGGTGGCGAACTGCGTGAATGGCCAGATGGTTTGATTTGCCACCTGGGGGTTGTTGGCAACGTCCGAGAGCATGGCGAAGGGATTGTGCCGAATCACGTACAGGCCGGTATCTCCGCCAAGATAGCCTTGCGAAATCCCTTCCGCGTAGACTTTGAACGAAACGCCGGAAGACAACATGCGCCGGGCCACGTTGTCCACGTTCCATATTTGCGTGGAGCTGTCGTTGTTGGTCAGCAACTGCCCGGTGGTCAGCATGAAGTAGTTGCCTATGGATGGATGCACGTCACCGTAATAGTTGGTTGCCAGCGCCCCTTTGCCGATGAGGTTGTTGAGATTCGGCCACAAGCTGCTATTGCCCGCCACGCTGGAGTAACTGCGGTTTTCTTCCATCACCATGACGACGTGCTTGCTTGGCGGCATGGTTAGCTGCACGGTTACGTTCGCCTGGCCTGAGACGGCTGATTTGTCGGTGCTCGTCGCGGTTATGGTAAGCGTGCCCGCGGAGGCTGGCGCTGTCAGCAGGCCGGTGGAGTCGATGGTGCCCCCGCTCGCCGACCACATGACCGCAGTGTTGTTGCTGCCTTTGACTGTCGCGCTGCACTGCGACTGACCTCCGGTGTTCACCACCGCGGGAGTGCAACTCACCATTACGGACACGCTGGCGGTGGGCGGGGTAGGCATTGCGCTGGTGGAGGAGCTACCTCCACATCCCGCAACTGCGGCAATAACAAGACTTAAGAGGAAAGCGCACGACATTTGATTTCTCATGAAGAAACTCCTGAATCGACGAACTACCGCCATGGACGGACCTTTGCCCGGCAGGCGCCGGACTTGAGGCCGATGCATTCCAGTGGCCATCACACCGCCGCGAGGATTGATCCGAAAGGGGGGGGCGATGGCCCGAATCAGTGCGCCAGCCCAGTAAAAACTTCGCCTGGTCGAATATTCGACCGGACTGCTATTCGACCGGGCTGCGCACCAGCGGCTGCGATTCGCCGAACGGCGTACGCGAGACGGGTGTCTGCGGCGTCCCGAACACAACGGCGGCATATCGCAGCCTGACGCTCACGATTGACCAGATGACCCGGAAGGCAAAACCGTTGCCCGGGTTCAAGCAGGGATCAGCGCGGCGGGTCAGGACGAGGGTGGCTGGCCGGCGCTTTACCCTGCAATCTGACGGGAGCAGCAGGCGCTGAGATGACATTTTCTCGTTCCGGAAGTCATTAGGGTAGATGGTTTCAGGGGACGGCAAGTGAGCAGCGCAATCCGATACGTTGAGCATACTGGACACGAGCAAACGAGCTCGATCCGCAGCCGTGTTGGGGCCTTTTTGCTGCTTTCGGGGATCGTAGCGGATGTCGATCAAGAAATATCGACACCATCGGGCCGAAGTTGGCTTCTCGTTGCGGGAAATCCGGCATCTAATCTGGCAGTGAGCGCCGAGCTTTTTAGCACGGGTTGCAATTCGCTGCAATTTTCCGCAAGTGATACGCTATAAGTAAGTAGGGAGGGCATTTGATCCGGCATTCGCGACTGACAGCGTTCGGAGTTGTGCTCTGCCTGCTTGCCGCCTTGTTTGCTGTGGAGGCGAAAATGGCCTGGTACAGTCCGGCTGGGAGTGCTCGCGCTGAAATCAGCGCGGCCAAGTTGCAGCCCGCGGACGTGACAAAGCTAATTTCGCATCTTTCCAACTCTGCACCTTTTCAGATCCCCCAGGCCCCTGATTTTTATGAAAACGCTGCGGTCATGGCGCTTGCTCTTTTGTGCATGGCAGCCATGAGTCTCGTGGCCCGGTTGGCTCCCCGCCACCAGCAGGTTTGCGCCGCGCCGAGTTTCTCGGCTCCGCTCTTCTTCCGTCCCCCTCCAATTCTCTAGTTTTTCTCGCCATCGCATTTTTTACGTCTGCCCCCTGGATACCGGATTCCCGTTTGGGACCGATGTCCAGGCGGGATACGGGCGATGGCAGAGCAGGTCAGATGCGCGGCGCCCAACATTTGTATTGGGTGCCGGGACCGACCAATTGCGACAGTTCAAACAGGATATTGACCGAAATCCGTTTCATCCTTAGTCGATTACCGAAACTGGGGCACCTACAAAGAAAGCTGATTACCAGGAGTAATCCCGATATGTTCACGCAACTTCAAAGGACCGCGGCCGCCACGGTGGCAGTTTGCGCCGCGTTCTTGGCCGCGCTTGGCATGACCGCCTGCGAATCCCATTCCGGCAGCTCAAACGCAGATGCCGCCGTAATCCCAACCGCGCGGGTAGCCGCCGCTCAAAGGGGCGACATTTCCCACGTGCTGACGCTGGCCGGCCAGTTCCAGCCGTACCAGGTGGTCGACGTACACCCCAAGGTCAGCGGTTACATGAAAAAGATCAACGTTGACATCGGTGACATCGTTCACGAAGGGCAGACGCTGGCCGTGCTGGAAGTGCCGGAGTTGAAGGCGCAGTTGCAGCAGACAGTATTTGAGGTCGAGCAGACCAAGGAAGAGATTACGCAAGCCCAGCACGAGATCAACCGCGCCGAGGCGACGCACTCCGCACTGCATGCGCAATATCAGCGGCTGATGCAGGCTGCAGCGGGGCATCCGGGCCTAATCGCGCAACAGGAGCTGGATGACGCGCAGGCCAAGGATCTCTCGTCTGAATCGCAGGTTGATGCTGCCAAGGCGGCTATGGCCGCGGCAAAGCAGCATGCCGGGTCAGCGCAGGCTGACAATCAACGCGTGCAGGCGCTGCACAACTACACCACAGTTACCGCACCGATCTCTGGAGTGGTGGTGTGGCGGTATGCGGATACGGGCGCGCTGATCCAAGGCGGCACTAACTCGAACAGCCAGGATCTTCCGATTGTTCGGCTGTCGCAGAGTTCCCTTCTGCGTTTGCGCGTTCCGGTGCCGGAAGACGACGTGAAATTCATTCACGATGGCGACGAACTCGACGTGCGCGTGGACGCGATCGGCCGCTCGTTCACGGGCAAAATCGTGCGTTTTACGCGCGACGTGAACTTTGAGACTCGCACCATGGAGACCGAGGTCGATGTAGAGAACAAGGATCTTTCCATCTCTCCCGGAATGTATGCCAACACCATGCTGCGCTTGGCCCACACCGAAAAGGTTGTGACGATTCCGCTCGAAGCGCTGGTCTTGAAGGGCAGGCAGCAGATTGTCTACGTACTGGGCGAGAACAACCACGTCCATTTGCGGCCAGTCCAGGTGGGGATTGAGGGATCGAAGCTGGCGGAGATCAAGAGCGGTCTTAACCCCGGCGAACGGGTGATTGTGGGTGGACAGGAGAAGTATCAGGAAGGCGAAGAGATCAATCCAGTCATGGCGCAAGAGCCTGCGTCGGAAACCGTGCAGCAGTCTGGCGGAATGATCGATATGAAGGGTGAAGAGGACGCGGCTGCCAGTGACGACGGAGGCCACGCTGCCAATGGTCCCGGACCGAAGACAAGCGGACCCAGAGAGAACAATTCCAACGTTGGAGGGCCCAGGGAAAATGGCGTCAAGCAAAACCTCGGAGGCCCTCACTAATGCCGAAGTTCGCACTTCGATACCCGTTCTTCATCATCATGCTGTGCCTGGTCGTAGCGCTGATCGGCACCGTGACGGTGGTCCGCATGCCTGTCGATATGTTTCCGAAGATCGACATGCCTGTGGTGGTGGTGGCTACCTTTTACAACGGCATGCCGCCGCAGCAGATTGAAGCGGACATTACCGACACGTTTGAGAGATTCTTCACGCTCGGCGCAAACATCGATCACAGCGAGTCGAGGTCGCTGACCGGCGTCAGCCTGATCAAGATCTACTTCAAGCCAGGCACCGATCCAAACGCCGCACTGAGTAATATTGCCAACCTGGCAATGGCCGATCTGCGTCGCCTGCCACCGGGCACCCTGCCCCCGGTGGTGCTGGGGATGGACGCCTCAACGCAACCGGTGTGCCTGGTGACCTTGAAGGGGCAGGGACTGAACGAGACCAGCCTCAAGGACCTGGCGCAGTTCCAGGTACGCAACCAGATCTCGAATGTGCAAGGCGCTTCAGTCCCTCAGCCATTTGGCGGGACCTACCGCCAGATCCAGATCTACGTTGATCCCCTGAAGCTGGAGGCTCGTAACCTGAGCCTCAACGATGTAGTGAAGTCGGTCAACAGTTCGAATCTGATTCTGCCCGCGGGCGATGTCCGAGTTGGTTCCAAAGACTTCAACATCTATGCGAACAGCCAGTTCCCCGATGCGAAGTCGATGAATACGATGCCTCTCAAGTCAGTAGGCAACTCGTCGATCCTGGTGGGCGACATCGGCAAGGCCATCGACGCCGGCGCGCTGCAGTACAACATTGTTCGCATCGACGGCCAGCGCTCTGTTTATGTGCCCATCTTCAAGCAGGGCGGCGACAGTAACACCATCAGCATTGTGGATGGCATCAAGGCAGCCATCGGAAAACTCGTAGATGTTCCCGAATCGCTGAAGACGGCCGTGGTCTTCGATCAGTCCATTTTCGTCAAACTGGCGATCAAGAATCTGGTGAAGGAAGCGAGCATCGGCCTGGTTTTAACGGGCGTGATGATCCTGGTCTTTCTTGGCAGTCCACGCGCCACCTTTGCGGTGATGCTGTCGATTCCACTTTCGGCGCTGGTGTGTCTGCTGCTGATCAACGCCATGGGCGGCTCAGTCAACACGATGATCCTGGGCGGACTTGCACTTGCCTTCTCGCGCTTGATCGATGACTCGGTCGTGGTGCTCGAAAACATCTTTCGCTACATGGAGATGGGCCACGCGCCGCGAGACGCTGCCGAAAAAGGGGGCATGGAGGTATCGCTCGCTGTGCTCGCTGCAACCTCCACAACGTCAATTGTGTTCTTCCCTGTTTCGTTTCTCTCCGGCATCAGCAAGTACATTTTTACGCCGCTGGCTCTAGGCGTCGTTTTCTCCATCTTCGCCTCATACTTCTTCGCGATGACGGTGGTGCCTCTGTTCTGTGCCAAATTCATCCGCATCGATCACCACACTGAGGATGCGGCACACGGCCAGCACAAGGTCTCTCTCTTCCAGCGGTTTCTCAACAGATTCAACGAGTACTTCCAGCGGTTTCTCAACAGCTATGAGAAGCTTGCCTTCCGCGTACTGCAGAAGCCGGGATTTACGGCCGCAGCGATTCTGGGCGGCCTGGCAGTCATCCTGCTCGCTTTCTTCCCGTTCCTTGGGCGAGCGTACTTCCCACGCACCGATCCCGGGCAATTCGTGATCAATGTGCACATGCCAAGCGGCACGAGGCTCGAGGTCAGCAACCAATACATCGCCAAGGTTGAGAACGTCATTCGCAGCGTGGTTAAGCCGTCCGATCTGGACATGGTGGTTTCGAACATCGGCGTTTATCCCGACCTCTCCTCCATCTTCACGACCAACGCGTCAATGGATACTGCCTTCGTGCAAACCAGCCTGAAGGAGGAGCACAGCATCGGCAGTTATGAATACATGCGACGGGTGCAGGAGAAGCTTTCGAACGAGATGCCGGAGTTGAGCACGTATTACCAGGCAGGCGGGCTGGTGGATGGCGTGATCAATCAAGGCTTGCCTGCTCCCATCGATATCCAGATCAGTTCGATGAACATGAACGGAGCCTTTGATCTTGCGAAGAACCTCTCGACAAAGATCAAGACTCTGCCCAATGTGAGCGGCGTCTATATTCCGCAAGATTTGGATTATCCGGGATTGGCGTTGAATATCGACCGGGAAAAGGCCAGCCTGATCGGCCTCTCGGCACAGGGCGTGGTGGACAACGTCATCACCGCCATGACCTCCGATGGCATGGTTGCCCCGAGCTACTGGATCGATCCGAAGACCGGCAACAACTACATGGTCACGGTCCAATACGGCAACCGCTGGATCGACAACATGTCCATGGAAGATTTCAAGAATATTCCATTGAGAGGAGTTCGTTCTCCGGGATATTCCCCGATGCAGGAGGCGCGCTCCGCGGGCGACACGTCGCCGCAGTACTGGAAGGGCAATCACAGCGCAGGCTACACCCCATTAGGTTCGGTGGCCGATATCAAGATGATCAATACCCCGACGGAAGTAGATCACTACCAGATCCGTCGCGTAATCGATATCTTTGTCGCCACCAAGACCGAAGCTCTCCAGGGTGTGAAAACCAACATCAGCAAGCTGCTGTCAGATACGAAGACCGACCCCAACACAGTGATCACCATGCGCGGGGCGGTAGTGAGTATGACCCAGGCATTCAAGGATTTCGGCATAGGACTCGTCATCGCGGTTTTGATGGTCTACCTGATCCTGATGGCCCAGTTCCGTTCGTTCATCGATCCTTTCATCATCCTGATGGCGATTCCGCCGGGATTGGCCGGGGTGGTACTGACGCTGCTGGTTACGGGAAGCACGCTGAACATCATGTCGCTGATGGGCTTGATCATGATGACCGGCATCGTCGTCTCAAACAGCATTCTGATTGTTGAGTTCGCCGGCATCCTGCACAAGCAGGGACTTTCGCTGCTGGAGTCTGTCGTGCAGTCCTGCAAAGTGCGCCTGCGGCCGATCCTGATGACGTCACTGGCCACGCTGCTGGGCATGATCCCGATGGCGATCGGCCTGGAGGCAGGCAGTGAACAGTATGCTCCTCTGGCGCGCGCTGTTATTGGCGGACTTGCAGCATCGGTGGCCGTTACGGTGTTCCTGGTTCCTGCCGTGTACCTGGTGATCCATGGCAGGGGCAAGGGCAAGGTCGCCATTGCGGGAGGTGCTGATCATGCTTAGGCACAAGAGCGTGAGTTTGATTCCGACCGTGAGACTGCGATTGCCGAAAGCGATGAGGCGCAGTAATGGGACAAGTGCCGAACGGACGTCGCCATCAAGTAACCCCCAGATCTGCGCAGCGCACCGGATGGTGTTCGCGCACGGGCCGCACGAAATTGGTCCCGCACTCAGGACCGCACAGGATTGTGGAGACAAGATCGACATGAAGGCTGGATACATTGTGAATAGGATCGGCGGGGGTGCGCACTAATGCCGAAGTTTGCGCTTAAATTTCCGTTTTTCATCATTATGTTGTGTCTGATGGTTTCGCTTGTGGGAGGGGTGAACACCGTGCAGATGCCGGTGGACCTATTCCCCAAGATCGGAATGCCGGTGGTGGTGGTGGCGACGTTTTACAACGGCATGCCTCCGGCACAGATCGAAGCCGACATTACGAACACTTTCGAACGCTTCTTTACCCTGGCCGCGAACGTTGACCACAGCGAGTCGCGCTCCCTGACCGGCGTGAGCCTCATCAAGATTTACTTCAAGTCGGGCACCGACCCAAACGCAGCTCTCAGCAACATCGCCAACCTCGCGATGGCCGATTTGCGACGATTACCTCCGGGCACATTGCCTCCCGTTGTGCTTGGAATGGACGCCTCTACGCAACCGGTATGCCTGGTGACGTTGAAGGGCCAGGGACTGAATGAAACCCATTTGAAGGATCTGGCGCAGTTCCAGGTCCGCAACCAGATCTCCAACGTGCAGGGAGCTTCTGTCCCGCAGCCTTTCGGTGGAACTTACCGTCAGATTCAGATTTATGTCGATCCCATGAAGCTGGAGGCGCGCAATCTGAGCCTCAACGACGTGGTCAAGTCGGTGAACAGTTCCAACCTGATTCTGCCCGCGGGCGATGTGCGCATCGGCTCCAAGGACTTCAACATCTACGCCAACAGCCAGTTCCCCGATGCGAAGTCAATGAATGCAATGCCGCTCAAGTCGGTGGGCAACTCCTCGGTGCTGGTGGCCGATGTGGGTAAGGCCGAGGATTCCGGCGCGCTCCAGTACAACATTGTCCGTATCGATGGGCAGCGTTCGGTTTACGTACCGATCTTCAAGCAGGGTGGCAACAGCAACACCATCAGCATTGTGAACGGCATTAAGACCGCAATCAAGAAGCTCGTCGATATTCCATCGTCGCTTCGCACGGCGGTGGTCTTCGATCAGTCTGTATTCGTGAAGCTGGCAATCGGCAATGTCGTCAGGGAAGCAGCCATCGGCTTGCTGCTGACGGGAATGATGATTCTGATCTTTCTTGGAAGCCCTCGCGCGACGGTAGCCGTACTTCTGTCGGTTCCGCTCTCGATGGTGGTCTGCCTGTTGATCACAAATTACATGGGCGGCTCCATCAATACGATGGTTCTCGGAGGCCTGGCGCTGGTCTTCTCCCGACTCATCGATAACGGCGTCATCGTGCTCGAAAACATCTTCCGCCACATGGAGATGGGAGAAGGGGCGTATGAGGCTTCGGAGAAGGGCGGAAGCGAAGTCTCGATGGCGGTGCTTGCCGCGACGGTCACGACTTCGGTTGTATTCTTCCCCGTCACATTCTTCCACGGTGTCAGCAAGTACATCTTTACGCCGCTGGCAATGGGCGTAGTGCTGTCGATCTTTGCGTCGTACGTCTTTGCAATGACTGTTGTGCCGCTGTACTGCGCACGGTTCATCAACCTGCATGATGAGAGCCATGACAGTAGCGGCAAGAAGCCGAGCTTCTTTGTGCGCTTTGAGCACAAGTTCAACGAGAAGTTTCAGGGGATGCTGAACTGGTATGAAGGCCTGGCCAAGCGAGCAATGCAGCGGCCGGGATGGACGGCGGGGTTGATTCTGGCTGGCGTGCTGGTTGTGTTGCTGGTGACGACTCCCTTTCTGGGACGAGCCTATTTTCCGCGTACCGACCCCGGCCAGTTCGTGATCAACGTGCGCATGCCCAGCGGAACGCGACTGGAAGTAAGCAACCAGTACATCGGGAAAGTAGAGAACATCATCCGAAGCGTAGTAAAGCCCAAGGACATGGACATCGTGGTTTCGAACATCGGGGTTTATCCCGACCTGTCGGCGATCTACACGACCAATGCATCCATGGATACGGCCTTTATTCAGACCAGCCTGAAGGAGGACCATAGCATTGGCAGCTATGAATACATGCATCGGGTCCAACAAAGGATTTCGCGTGAGATGCCTGAGCTCTCCACTTATTTTCAGGCCGGCGGCCTGGTAGACTCGGTCATCAATCAAGGATTACCGGCGCCCATCGATATCCAGATCCAATCGCAGGATATGGACAATTCGTATGTGCTTGCGACGAAACTGGCGGCAAAGCTCCAGTCGCTTCCCAACGTGAGCAATGTGTACATTCCCCAAAGCATCAACTACCCGGGACTGGCGCTGAACATCGATCGCGAGCGCGCCAGCCTGGTTGGGCTTTCCGCCAAGGATGTAGTTGACGACGTAATCACTGCGCTCACATCCGACGGCATGGTCGCTCCAAGCTATTGGATTGATCCTGAGACAGGCAACAACTACCTGGTGACGGTTCAGTATGCCAATCGCTGGATCAACAACATGTCGATGGAGGATCTGAAGAGTATTCCTCTGCGCGGAGCGCGGCCCGCGGGCTACGGTCCAATGCAGGCGGGCGGACAGGCCTCCCCGATCAACGCGCAGCTGTTCACTGGCGATCATTCGACAGGCTACATTCCGCTCGGAGCAGTGGCCGACATTCAGCAGATCAACACTCCCACGGAGGTCGACCACAACCAGATTCGCCGCGTCATTGATATCTACGTGGCCACCAAGACGGAGGCGCTTCAGAAAGTGGGAGCGCAGGTGGACCAACTGCTGGCCAAGACACCGCATGACCGCAACACGGTGCTGACGGTTCGCGGCGCGGTCGTCAGCATGAACCAGGCATTCCACGACTTCGGCATCGGGCTCATCATTGCCATCGTGCTTGTCTATCTCATCCTGATGGCCCAATTTGCTTCGTTCATCGATCCATTCATCATTCTCATGGCGATTCCGCCGGGGCTTGCGGGTGTGGTACTTATCCTGGTTCTGACCGGCAGCACGTTGAACATCATGTCCCTGATGGGTTTGATCATGATGACGGGCATTGTGGTCTCCAACAGCATTCTGATCGTCGAATTTACGAACGTCCTGCACCGGCAAGGGATGCCACTTATGGAAGCGACGGTGGAGGCCTGCAAGGTTCGTCTGCGGCCTATCCTGATGACCTCACTGGCCACGCTTCTGGGCATGATTCCCATGGCACTTGGTCTTGAGGCCGGCAGCGAGCAGTACGCTCCTCTGGCCCGGGCCATCATCGGTGGATTGGGCCTTTCCGTTGTCGCCACGATGTTCCTGGTGCCCGCGGTGTACTTGTTGATTCACGGAAGGCGTGAGAGAAAGATTGCTGCCGCGGAGGGCAGAGCATGAACGAATTTCGCAGTTCGAAACTAATTCCCGCAGCATGCTTACTTTTGATGGTTTCGGCTTCCTGCTCCGCATTGGATGCACAGGAGACCGCGCTGCCGAACGCTCCGGCGGCGCAGCTCATCGCGCAGGCGAGCCCGGCTCCAATGTTGGCGGTGGGGCAGCAGCCAATGCAACAACAGGCGGGGCAGCAGCAAGGAGCTGCGCAGCAATCTACTTCGACAACGCCGCCGCCCGCACCTGCCGGACCGAAGCTGACAATCGACGAAGCCGAACGCATGGCAATTCAGCACAACCCCAACGTGAGCATTGCGCGTCTGCTGCAACTGGCGCAGGTACAGGTCACGCGGGAAACTCGTTCCGCTGAGCTGCCCACTGCGACGGCTGATTTGACTGCCGTGGGCGCGCACGATAATAGCCGCATTACAGCGGGTGCGCTCAATAACCCCACCATTTACAACCGTGCGGCAGGCGGTCTGACGCTTCAACAATTGATCACCGACTTTGGCCGCACCCACAACCTGGTCAAGAGCGCGCAGTCCAATGCCAAGGCGCAGCTGGATACTGAGCGAGCTACCGAACTGGACATCACCTTGGCCGTCGACCAGGCTTTCTATCAAGCGCTGACGGCTCAATCCATCCTCAAAGTGGCGCAGCAGACGGTGGCCACCCGGCAGGCAACCGGCGATCAGATTAGAGCACTCACTAATTCAAAACTTCGATCGACACTCGACTTGAGTTTGGCCAACGTTCAGGTATCGCAAGCGCAACTGCTGGTGCTTGATGCGCAGAGCGCCGCAGAATCGGCGATGGCTAATCTTAATGCGATTCTTGGCTCCGAGGATAACGTCCAATACGAGCTTGTGGACGATGTCCCCGCCAATCCGGCACCGGCACCCACAGACGCGGAAGACCTGGTGAAGGTCGCCTTCAACTCCCGGCCGGATTTGATCGCGCTGAACGATCGCTCAATCGCGGCCAAGCAATTCAGCTCCGCGGAGCATGATCTGTTGCGGCCGACGATTACGGCGATTGGCACGGGGGGTGGTAGCCCTGTCCGCGCGGACCAGATCGAATCTTCCTGGTATGGGGCGGCGGGGGCCAACGTCAGCATCCCCGTCTTCAACGGCTTCGAGTACACGGCCCGGGCCAAGGAAGCGGATCTGCGTGCGCGCGCGGCCCAGGAGCAGGTGAGGAATCTGCGCGAAGGGATCGCACGCGATGTTCGCACCGCCGTGCTCAATGCACAAGCGGCGTTCCAACGCATCGGGGTGACGCAGGAGTTGCTTAACGAGGCAAACACGGCGATGGATCTTGCGCAGGCGCGCTACAAGGTTGGACTCGCCGGCATTGCGGAACTGAGCCAGGCCCAGTTGGCACAGACCGAGGCGCAGATCGATTATGCGAACTCGCGCTATGCCTATCAGACTGCCTTGACGGTGGTGAGGTACCAGACGGGGCAGTAGAGTGGCTGACCCGCACTGCTCCAGGTGCATGGACAAGAATGCCCGGCCATCCTCAATGGCCGGGCATTCGTTTGTGCGAAGACTCCGCGCCGGATGCGGCTGTTTCGCGCATTTCTGAGAGCCTGTTTCGACAGGAGGCGGATCGGCTAGGATTGCCACATGGCGCCGCTTCTGGAGATCCGCGATCTGCACATTCGTTTCGGTGGTACCGAAGCAGTGCGGGGTATTCGACTGGAGCTGGGAGAGGGCGAGGTACTGGGTCTGGTGGGCGAGTCGGGGTCGGGCAAGAGCGCAAGCGCGCTGGCGATTCTCGGCCTGCTGGGCGCGGCGGCGCGAGTGACGGGGCAGATGCTCTGGCGCACGTCGGCAGCCGGAGAGACGCTGGATCTGCTGCAGCAGCCCGCCTATGCGCTGCGCCGGATCAGGGGGCACGACATCTCCATAATCTTCCAGGAGCCGATGACGGCGCTCAATCCGGTCATGTCCATTGGGCGCCAGGTGGCGGAATGCGCGCAGGCGCATGCGCCCTCCTGGACCGGCAGAGACGCGAAACGACGAGCCGTCGAGGCGCTCGAAGCGGTCTCCATTCCCGATGTTGCGCGTCGCTACAACGACTATCCGCACCAGTTTTCAGGGGGCCAGCGGCAGCGCATCCTGATCGCCATGGCGCTGATCAACCGGCCTCGCCTGCTGATTGCCGATGAGCCCACGACCGCGCTCGACGTGACGGTGCAGGCGCAGATCCTGGCGCTACTGGCCCAGCTTCAACGCGAATACGGACTGGCTATGTTGTTTATTTCGCACGACCTGGCCGTGGTGGGACAGGTGGCCGGCCGGGTGGCCGTGATGCGCGCGGGGCAGATTGTCGAAACCGGCCCGGTGCGCGACGTGCTCACGCGGCCGCAGCACGAGTACACCCGCAGCCTGCTTGCAGCGGTGCCCACGCTGCACACGGATCGCAATCAGCCGCTGGCCATGATCGGAACCCCCGCCGGTGGCCGGGTTTAAAGCTGATCC
>VFSW01007525.1_pt1 | contig 15792 bp, 14 predicted proteins | sample 5358111 | NCBI WGS metagenome assembly VFSW01 (sample SAMN11554181, study PRJNA540505) | mine drainage metagenome | isolation source: sediment from site ElyBrook_90M | place: USA: Ely Copper Mine, Vershire, VT | collected 2017 | reverse complement strand
CTCTTCGCCCTGGACCCGTCGACCGGGGTCGTGCGGTGGTCGCGCGGGGTCGACCTGCCCGGCGACGACCCGGCAACCCACCAGCAGCGGCCGGCCCTGGCGGTGGCGAACGGGTACGTCTACGTCGGGCTGGGCGGGCTGGCCGGCGATTGCGGCCAGTACCGCGGCGAGGTGGTGGGCGTCCCGACCGGCGGGCAGGGCGCCACCATCGCGTACCGGGTGCCGGTCGCCCGGGAAGGGGCGGTCTGGGCCACCCCGGGCCCCGCCATCGACGCCTCCGGGAACCTCTACGTGTCGGTCGGCAACGGCAGCTCCACCACCACGTACGACGGGAGCGATTCGGTGCTCGAGCTGTCCCCGGCGCTGCAGCTGCGGTCCCGCTTCGCGCCGGCCACCTGGGCACGGGACAACGCCACGGACGCGGACCTCGGCTCGCTCGGCCCGGTGCTGATCCCGGGTGGCTGGGTCTTCATCGCCGGCAAGAGCGGCACCGGGTACACGCTGCGGCAGGGCTCCCTCGGCGGCATCGGGGGGCAGGTCGCGTCGGCGCCGGTCTGCGCGGCGTTCGGGGGCGCGGCTCTCCTTGGCACCACAGTGTTCGTGCCGTGCCAGGACGGGCTGCGGGCGGTCCGCATCGGACCGGACGGGTCGATCCACGTCGCGTGGCACACGGCATCGGGCGCCGACGGCTCACCGGTGGTGGGCGGAGGCGCCGCCTGGAGCCTCGACCTCGGGGCCGGCGTCCTGTATCGGCTGGACCCGGCCACGGGCAGGGCCACCGCGCACGTGTCCGTGGGCGCGGTCCCGCACTTCGCCTCGCCCACGCTCTGGGCCGGCCGTGTGCTGGTGGGCACGATGCGTGGCGTCACGTCGGTGGGGTGACGGGGACCCGGCGCTACAGCGGCAGGCCGGCCTCGAGGTGGGCGAAGGCGGCATCGTACAGTGCGAGGTAGTCGCGGTCCGGGGCGAGGCCCACCGTGAGCCACGCGACCACGCCGACGCCCACCACCGCTCCGACCAGGGTGCGGACCTCGAAATCGGTTCCCGGCCTCCCGACCCGCTCGCCCAGCGCGTCGGCGAACGGCTGCATGGTGGTCACGAACTCGTCCAGCATGCGCCTGCGCAGCTCCGGGACCGACAGGATCAGGTCGGCCCGCTCCTGCTGCTGCGCCATCCAGTCACCGGGCGCTGCGACGAGGACGGCCCGCATCGCCGCCCGGATGGCCGCGATCGGACCCAGCTCGGGCGGCTGCGCCCGGATCGCCGCGATCAGGACCGGGTCGACCGGGTCGTACAGGACCACGTCTTCCTTCGTCGGGAAGTAGCGGAAGAAGGTGCTCGGCGACACCTCCGCCGCCTCGGCGATCTGCTCGACGGAGGTCTGGTCGTAGCCCTGTTCGTGGAACAGCCGCAGGGCGTGTTCCTGGATCAGGGCCCGCGTGCGGGCCTTCTTGCGTTCCCGCAGGCCGGGCCTGGGTCTGTCACCCTCCGACTGCGACGTCATGTCCCACTCCTTGCGGCTTCGCCCCGGATGGTACAGGCGCCGCCGACCGTCCCGGCAGGAAGACGAGGGCCAGCACCACGCCCGCCGCCGCCACGACGGCGGCGAGTCGCACCGCATCGTCCACCCCGGCCACGAAGGCGGTGCGGACGGACGTGAGCAGTTCGCCTGAGCCGAGCTGCCGGGCGACCACGATGCCCCCGAAGACGCTGTCGTGCACGGCGGCGGCCGCTGCCGCCGGCAGCCCCGCAAGGTGCACCCGGCCCTGGTAGGTCGAGTTCAGGGCGCTTCCCAGGATCGTCGCGCCGAAGGCCGGGCCGAGCTTGACGACCGCCTGGAGGAGCGCGGACCCGACGCCACTGCGCTCCGCCGACAGCTCCACCAGGGCCGCCGACGCCGACGTGGCGAAGCCCACCCCGGCGCCCAGCCCGACGACGAACGTCCAGGCCGCGATGAACGCGTCGCTGCTGGTCACCTGCATCGCGGTGCCCAGCGCCAGGCCGGCCACGACCACGGCGAACCCGGCCGCCACCGTGAGCTTCGCGCCCACCCGGCTGGCAACCCGGTCGGCCGGAACGGCGCCGACGATCAGTCCGGCGATGACCGGCAGCAGGCGGAGGCCGGAGCCCTGCGGGTCGAGATTCATGATCGCCTGGAAGTACTGCGGGAGTGCGAACAGGACGCCGAACAGCCCGAACACGCCGAACGCGGTGAGCACCACGCCCCAGGTGAAGCTGCGCGACCTGAACAACGTGAGGTCCACCAGCGGCTGCCCGCCCGCCCGGCCACCGAGCCGGCGCTCCCAGAGCCCGAATCCCAGGAGCAGCAGGAGGCCGATCGCCGCCGGTCCGATCGCACTCGCGCTGCCCCAGCCGTTGTCCCCGGCCTCCACCACGCCGTACATGAGGGCCACCAGGCCCGCGCTCGAGAGCAGCACGCCGCCGATATCGATGCGTGGCCGCTGGGCCGACCGCGATTCCGGCACCAGCGCCAGGACCGCCACCAGGCCGAGGAGCGCGACCGGGACGTTCATCAGGAAGATCCAGCCCCACCAGGCGTTGGTGAGGATCCAGCCTCCCAGGATCGGCCCCAGGGGGAGCCCCACGAAGTTCGCCGCGCCCCAGATCCCGACCGCGCGAGGCCGCTCCGCCTCGTCGAACAGCACGGTGACGATCGACAGTGCCAGGACGATGAGCGCCGCCCCCGCGAGCCCGAGCAGCACGCGGGCGATGATGAACACCTCCGGGCCGGGCGCGTACGCGCACCCGGCGGACCCGGCCGCGAAGAGGACGAGCGCACCGGCCATGACGGCCTTGCGCCCATAGCGGTCGCCGATGAAGCCGGCCGGCAGCATGCCCGCCACCAGCGCCAGGGTGTAGGCGGTCACGAACCACTGCAGCTCGGACTCGGACGCCTTCAACGCGCCCGCGAGCGTCGGCAGTGCCACGGTCAGCACGGTCACGTCCAGGGTGATCGCCAGGACCGCGAGCGTGATCGCACCCAGCGCCCACCAGCGCCGGGTCCCCGGATTCGTCGTCGACATGATCGTTGCCGCCTGTTGTGTGTTACATGCTATTGACGGTTTATATCACTTTAAATCGGCTGTCAATACTCCGCCCGCTCGAGGATCCTGGTGAAGCACCGCACGCGACACGCCGTCGTTGATACGAAATCCATCCTTGACGGCGCGGCCGATCCGGTGCATAAAGCGAAGGACGACGGGAGGCTTTGACGCGCGCGTCCCCGCACGGTCACCTGACCCGCGCCGAGCCAGTGGTGAGCCCGACCCGTCCGATATGGTCCCGCGCGTCCCCGAGGGCCAGACCCTGCCCCGGGAGCGGCGGGCCCGGGGGAGGACAGCCGTGGGGCTTCGTCTGTACATGCGCATCGTCGGCTCCGTGGGGGGGACGACGCTGCTCCTGACCGCTGCGCTCATGGCCGCCCCGGGGGTGGCGGCGAGCGGCACGACGGTGTACGTGTCGCCGACCGGCGCGTCCGGCGCCGCCGGCACATCGTGCGCCACGGCCGCCTACTCGAAGATCAACGATGCAGTGACCGCAGCCTCGGCGGGCGACACTGTCGTGGTGTGCGCCGGCACGTACACCGAGGACGTCGCCGTGTCCAAGGCGCTGACCCTCTCCGGCCAGGGCGCGACCATCGACGCCACGGGCCAGGACAACGGCATCAAGATCACGGCCTCCAACGTCACCGTGATGGGCTTCACGGTGGAGAACGCCACCGGCGAGGGGATCCTCGCGCAGCAGCCGAACCCGGTGAAGGGGCCCATGATCCAGGGGCAGCAGCTCTACACCGGCGCGCCCATCACGCACGTAGTGATCAAGCACAACGTGGTCATGAACAACGACCTGGGCGGGCTGCCGGCCAACGCGCCGACGACCAAGTATGCCGAGTGCCAGCCCTCGGGGCAGATCCCCGGCGATTGCGGCGAGGGGATCCACCTGTGGAGCGTCGCCGACTCCCAGGTGCTGCTTAACACGGTCACCGGCAACGCGGGCGGCATCCTGCTGACCGACGAGTTCGGCCCCACCCACAACAACCTGGTCGCCGGCAACGTCGTCACCGACAATGCGTACGACTGCGGCATCACGCTGCCCTCGCACAACCTTGGCCGGGATCCCCAGACCGGGAAGCTGATGCCGGCCTTCGGCGGCGTGTACGACAACACGGTCCGCAACAACGTCCTGCTCGACAACGGGCTCAAGGGCCAGGGCGCGGGCGTCCTGATCGCCGCGCCGGCCCCCGGCACCGCCTCCTACGGCAACGTGATCGAGGGCAACACCATCGCCGGCAGTGGCCTGGCGGGCGTGACGATCCACAGCCATGCTCCGGGCGCCTGGGTCGGCGACAACGTCATCCGGAACAACGTGATCGGCACGAACAACCTCGGCGGTGACCCGGACGTCAGCCCGACGGCCGACACGGCCACCACCGGCATCCTGGTCTGGTCGGCCGCCACGCCGATCAAGGTGACCATCTCCGGCAATACCATCTACGGCAACTGGTACGGCATCTGGCTCGGGCACGTCGTGCTCGCGCCGGGCGCCCGGGCGCGCAACACCTTCTGGGCCGTCAGCACGTACGTGCACGCGGCATAGCCGCGCGGGCCTGACCAGCCGGCAGGCGATCCGGCACCGGCCATCAGGCGGAAGCCAACCTGGACATCACCGGGGCTCAGCGGCCCCGGGGATGTCCGTTTCCGGGCTCCGGATCCGTGCCGCGACGCACGTCCGGCAGCGAACGCCGCGTGCGCGTAGGCTGAGCGCCCGTGATCCTCGTCGCGCTCAAGCTGGTCCTGACCCCCCTGCTCATCGGCGGCGCCAGCCTGGGTGCCCGGCGATGGGGGCCCGTGATCGGCGGCTGGATGGTCTCGCTGCCGCTGACGTCGGGGCCGGTCGCCCTCTTCCTGGCGCTCGACCGCGGCCCGTCGTTCGCCGCGACGGCGGCCGAGGCATCGGTGGCAGGCAACGTCGCGATCGTCGCCTTCTGCCTGGCGTACGCCGGGGTCGCCGCTCGAACCGGGTGGCCGGCAGCCATCGCCGCGGCCGGGATCGGATGGCTCGCGGCGGCGCTGGCGCTCCAGCCGGCCCTGGCGCTGCCCGTCGGGGTGCTCTTCCTGCTGGTGGTGTCGGTCCTGGCGGTGGCACTGCGCGTGATGCCGGCAGGGGCCGCGCAGCCATCCGGAGCCACCGCCCCGGGATGGGACCTGCCGCTGCGGGTCGTGCTCGGGACCGGCGTGGTCCTCGCCCTGACGGCGGCCGCTCCCACGCTGGGGTCGACGGCCAGCGGGCTCCTCGCGATGCTGCCGGTGATCGCGACGGTCCTCGTCACCTTCACCCACCGGCACGATGGCGCCGACCCGGCGATCGGGTTGCTGCGGGGGATCCTGACCGGCCTGTTCGGGACGGCGGCGTTTCTCGCGGTCGTCAGCGCGTCGATCCAGCGGCTGGGCGTCACGATGGCCTTCGCGGCCGCGCTCGCGACCGTCGTCGTGGTGCAGCTGGTGGCGCTGTCGGTGCTCCGCCGTGTCTCCGGCGAGGCGGCTCGCCGGTCGGTTCCGCGCCCGGCCTGAACCGGGGTCACGGCGGCCGTCGTCGGTGAGGCGGGACGTGCCCGGCCGGACCGCAGCCGCGGCCGACCTCGCGCCGGCAGCTGGTGCCGCGGCCGACGCCGTGCGAGCAGAATCCGCGGCGTGGAGGACCCGCCCGCCTTCGTCGAGCTGCGCGCCTACGGCCCGCTGAACGACTTCCTGCCCGGGCCCCTCCGTGGCCGCCCGCTGCGACGTCGCCTGTACGGCACGCCCGCCGTGAAGGACGTCATCGAGGCGGCCGGGATCCCGCACCCCGAGGTGCAGCTGGTCTGCGTGAATGGGGAGCCGGTCGGGTTCGGGCAGCGACTCCAGCCTGCCGATCGCGTGGCGGTCTACCCGCCGTTCCGGACGGTCGACCTGGGCCTGGTGGTCCTCGCGGGTCCGCCGCCGTTGCCGCCGGGCCAGGCGACGTTCGTACTGGACGGCCACCTCGGCCGCCTGGCCGCGTATCTCCGGCTGTCCGGCTTCGACACGCTCTACCGGCGCGATTCGGCCGACGACGAGCTGGCCCGGATCGCCGGGGACGGCCGGATCCTGCTCACCCGCGACCTCGGCCTGCTCAAGCGCTCGGCGGTCGTCCGGGGCGCGTTCGTGCGCTCGGACCGCCCCTCCGAGCAGTTGATCGAGACGTTCCAGCGGTTCGACCTGGCCGGTGCGGTGCATCCCTTCGCACGCTGCCTGACCTGCAACCGGCTCCTCGAGCCGGTGGACCGGGAATCCGCGCGTGAGCTGGTCCCGCCCCGCGTGTTCCGCGAGCAGAACGAGTTCCGGCGCTGCCCGGCCTGCGGGCGGCTGTTCTGGCGGGGTTCGCACGTCGCGCGCATGGCGCGACTGCTGCAGCGCGCCGTCGAGGCCTCGGACGGTCACGCCGCGGGCTGACGCATCGGCTGTCGCGCGATCGGCCTCGCCGTGATCGGCCGGCGCGCGTCAGCCTCCACCGGATCGCGGCTGCACGACCCATCGGGCGGACAGGGTGGCGCCCTGGATCGCGAGTGCCGTGGCCACGGCGGCGGCGAACGAAAGGGCGATCCCGAGCGAGCCGAGCGACAGGTTGATGACGGCGAAGAAGCCGGTGAACGCGAAGAGGCCGACCAGCAGCCCCCGCAGCACGTCCATCGCCTGCGCGCCGCCCTCGAGGTGGTGCGTGAACCCTGCCAGGACCGCGGCGTAGATCGGGAACGCCGCGAGCAGGCCGGTCAGGTGGGGCCCGAGCGCCGGCGCCACGGCCGTCAGCAGCACCACGATCGCGGTGCCGACGACCATCCGTGCCGGCAGATCCCATGCCGGTGGCTCCGTGCCTGTCACGCGGACTCCCGACGGCGGAACGGCCAGGAACGAGAGCGCCAGGATCGCGACCACGACCGCGACCTCTCCGCCCAGCGGGAGCAGCAGCGCCGGCTGGATCGCCACCGACGCCAGGACGTAGCCGAGGCTGCCCGCGGCGATGGCGAGCGGCCAGCGCACGTGACGCCCGACGGCGGCGTACGCGAGGCAGAAGCCGGCCTCCGCCGCCGCTCCCCCGATCGACCCGATCGCCGCGGCGACCGCGAACGACGTGCCGTGGTCGAGGGCCAGGAAGAACGCCACGGGCCCCGACGTCAGGGGAAGCCCCACCAGCCACCCGCCGATCCCGGGTCCCCAGCGGCGCGCGGCGAGCGTCGCGCCGCCGATCAGCGCCGGGGTGACGATCAGCTTGAAGAGGAGGGTCGGCACGCGCCGAAGCGTACCGTCCGCGCCTCGTCAGCGAGCGGCAGCGCTGCCCCGCTCCTCTGCCGCGGAAGCTGGTTCCGAGGCGGCCCGCGCCGCGGCCAGCGGCAGGACCTCGACCGTCGCGTTGTAGTCGGGGACCAGCGCGACCGGGTCGCGCCGCCCGGGCCGGATCAGCGGGTTCGCCTCCGGGAAGAACATCTGGACGTTGCGCGGCTTGATGGCCGCGATCTTCACCGTGGCGCGGACCTCACCGTCCTCGGACCGGACGAGGACCCGGTCGCCCTCCCCGAGGCCCAGGGCGGACGCGTCCCCGGCCGAGATGAAGAGGGCGTCGCGCATCGCGCCCGTCAGCGGATCCCGCTTCTTGAACACCATCGAGTTGAACTGCTTGCCCCGGCGGGTCGATAGCCGGAACCGGCCGTCGGGGATCGACAGGTCGGGCGGATCCACCGGGTCGAAGTGCGCCTTCCCGTCGGGTGTCGGGAAGACCCAGCCGTCGCACAGGCGCTCGCCTCCCCACTGCACCTGGTCGCCCGCCTTCCGGAGCTTCTCGATCCCGCGATAGGACGGGATCACCCTCGCGATCTCGTTGCGGATCTGCTGGCCGGTGCGGAAGTCGACCAGGTGCGCCCGCTCCGGATCGACCCGCTTCGCGAGGTCGACCAGGATCTCCCACTCACTCCGCGCCTCGCCGACCTTCGGCCCCGGGATCCGCGGGCTGAAGAGGATCCGGCGTTCGGTGGTGGTCTCGGTACCGCCGCCCGGCTGCTCGTACCGGGTGCGTGCCGGCAGCAGGACCACCTCCTCGCCGGGGTCGACCAGCATCTGCGAGGTGATCACGATGTCCTGGTGCACGCGCAGCGGCACGCGCTCGAGCGACTCCCGGACCTCCTCGGGGTCGGGCAGCACGTCGAGGAAGTTGCCGCCGCTCGAGTAGAGCAGGTCGATCTCGCCGCGGCCACCGGCCTCCACCATCTCGGCCGCCGAGAGCCCGCGCTCGCCCCGGATCTCGAACCCGTACTGCGCCGAAAGTGCTGCCGCGCTCTCCGGCGTCACCGGCACGGCGCCCGGCAGCACGGTGGCGTAGGCGCCCATCTCCGCGCCGCCCTGCACGCCCGAGTGGCCGCGCATCGGCATGAGACCTGCGCCGTCGCGGCCCACGTTGCCTCTCGCCAGCGCCAGGTTCACCATCGCCCGCACGTTGTCGCTTCCGTGGACGTGCTGGGTGATGCCCATCGCCCACACCAGCACGGCGCATCGCGCGCTGGCGTACATGCGCGCGAACCGGGTCATCTCCTCCCGGGTCGTGCCGCTCGCCCGCTCCAGGTCCTCGAAGGACTGGCGTTCCAGCGCAGCCTTCAGGTCCTCGAAGCCCGACGCATGCGCCTCGATGAACCGCTCGTCGACGCCACCCTCGGCGATCAGCACCTTCAGGACGCCATTGATGAAGGCCATGTCGCCGCCGGTGTCGACCGCGAACCACTCGTCGGTCATCTTCGTGCCGAAGATCGCGCTCTCGACGTTGGACGGCACCCAGTAGCGCTCCATGCCCGGCTCGCGGTACGGGTTGACCACGGCGACCTTCGTGCCACCCTTGCGGGCAAGGTAGAGGTACTTCATGAAGACCGGCTGCGCGTTGGCCACGTCGGCGCCGAAGATCACGACCAGGTCGCTCTGCAGGACGTCCCTGTAGGACACCGTGGTCGCGCCCACGCCGAGCGCCTTCTTGAGGCCGGCGGTGGACGGCGCATGGCACACGCGGGCCGCGTTGTCGATGTTGTTGGTGCCCAGGAAGCGGGCCACCTTCTGGGCGACGTAGTAGACCTCGTTGGTGATCCCGCGGCTGGTCAGGTAGAACGCGATCCGCTCCGGACCGGCTCGCCGGATGCGCCCGGCGACCAGCCCCAGCGCCTCGTCCCAGGACACCCGGCGGAAGCCCGGCTCGCCTCGCCTCCGGACCATGGGGTAGGCGAGCCGCCCCATGTCCCGCAGCTCGGCGCCGCTCATGTGCCGGAGCGATGCCACGTCCGCCAGCCGCTGGTGGTCGAACGGGCGGGCCGTGTTGTACCTGAGCAGGCTCAGGCGGGTGGTGCAGAGATGGACGCTGTCCATGGTCCAGTCATGGAACCCGCTGACGCCGAGCGCGCAGCCGTCGCAGACGCCGTTCCGCAGGATCCGGAGCGCGTAGGGGAGGGCACGCCGGTTGTCCCACAGCGTCTCGGCGATCTCCATGTAGTGGTTCGGCTTGAGCTCGCCGATGCCGTTCGGTTTCCAGCCCGCCCACAGCTCGGGGGCCACGAACCGGGGGTGCTTCGGGATGTGCACGGGCAGGTGCGGGGAGCGATGCGCCGGCGAGTGCGAGGGCTCGGGGCCCGGCGATCCCGGCGTGGACGACGACGACTCGTGGACGGCCATGTCAGACCCCCAGCTCGATGCGCTCTGGATGCGCGTACACGTTGAACCCGTCGCCGCGGAGGAAGCCGACCAGCGTCATCCCCAGCCGGTCCGCGGCATCCACGGCCAGGTCGGTCGGCGCCGACACGGCGCAGGTGACGGGAATACCGGCCATCGCGGCCTTCTGCACGATCTCGAAGCTGACCCGGCCGGAGACCATCAGCACCGACCGGTTTAGCGGCAGCCGGCCCGCGCGCAGCATCGCGCCGACCAGCTTGTCGAGCGCGTTGTGCCGCCCGACGTCCTCCCGCGCGGCGGCCAGCCGGCCGGAGGCGTCGAAGAGGCCGGCGGCGTGCAGGCCGCCGGTCGAGTCGAACACGCGCTGCGCCGACCGCAGGGCGACGGGAAGCGCGAGGAGGGTGGTCCTGGCAACGGACGGTCCGGCCGGAAGCCGCTCGCAGCGCGTCTCCACGGCGTCGAGCGACGCCTTCCCGCAGATGCCGCAGCTCGCCGACGCGACGAAGTTGCGGGTGGCGGCAAGGGACGGGTCGAACCTGCGGGCCAGGCGCACCGTGACCACGTTGTCGGGACGCGCGACCGTCCCCGGGTCCCCGAGCTCGAAGCCGGTGAGGTCCCCGGGGCCGATCAGGCCCTCGGTCCAGAGGAATCCGGCCGCCAGCTCCTCGTCGTTGCCCGGCGTGCGCATGGTGACCGCGACCGGAACGGGCTCCTGCCCGGGGCCGGCCGCCCGGATCTCCATCGGCTCTTCGCCGGCAAGGTCGTCGTCGCGCGCGGACACAACCGAACCGCGGACGGCGAGCGTCCGGGTCTCGACGATGTCCCGGCTCGGCGAGGAAAGCTTGGCGTACACCGCGCTGCCTCGGGATGCGTGGCCTGAGCGGGCAATCGGCTCAGTCGCGCCGCCGCCCCGGTCCGGGCGGTCGGTCCATTCGACTATAGCCCTATGCGCATGAATGCGCGTCCGGGGCCCGTTGCCGCACAATCGCGTCGATCACGCGAGGAGGCCGAGTGGCCTGCCACAGCACCTGGGGGTGACGCTCAGATGGACGCGCGTCCCGATCCGACGACCGGAATGAGCCTGGACGCCTGGCTGGCGATCCTGCGCGCCGTGCCCGAGCTCGCCGCCGTCGAGGTGACCCGCGACGAGCAGCGCGCACTGCTGGACCTGACGCGCGTGGCGGCGCACCGCAGCGAGCGGATCGCGGCGCCCGTCACCGCGTACCTCGTGGGCATCGTGATGGCGTCGGCCGACCCGGCGCGGCGGGCGGAGCGGATCCGCGGACTCGCGGACGCGCTCGACCCGGATGAGCGGAGCGAGCCGGCGGGATAGGCGCCGGTCCCGGAAGCGGCCCCGGCCGCCCCTCGGCGGGGGTCGTTGCCTCGGGCGTGGCCTCGACCACGATCGCTGCCTCGGGGCGGACCCGGTTGTACACGGCTGCGAGCAGGCCGGCGAGCAGCGCGCCAAGCAGCGCGAGGACGATCCCTCCGGCCAGCGACATCCCGGCCACCACCAGGTACCAGGATCGGCCGACGCTCTCCAGCGCATCGCCCTGGTCGCCGAACGGGAGAAGGTTCGCCCCGATCCCGTACGTCGTCGTGAGCTCTCGTTCCCAGCCGGCCAGCGCGCCCGCGAACCACGCCAGGACGGCCCCCAGGATCGCGCCCAGCACCAGGCCGTGGGCGAATCCGACCAGCGCACCAGCCCGCATCGCCCCCGCGACGGACACCCCGCCCAGCCGTCCGCGGAGGAGACCCGGCTGTGCCGTGCTCACCGGCGTCTCCCGGGGAGGGGGCTGGCCGCGAGGCCATGACGTGCCGCCGCCGGGTCTCCTGCCCGGATCGCGAGCATGAGGGCCCCGGAGAGCACGAGTGCCGCGAATCCGAGCGCGAACGCGACGTACGCCAGGAGCAGCGACACGTCCGCATAGCTGCTCGACCCGCCGGGCGCAGCCTGCCCGGCGATCTCGCGGTCATCCGGAGCCGGCAGATCGCTCGGCCGGGTGACCGACCCGAAGAGCGACGCGGCGGCCGCCGCCACGGGCCGCGGCGAGCCGTCCGGCGCGAAGAGCCCGAACTGCTCGATGGCGAGCCGCGGCTGCATCGTGAAGTAGTCGTCGAGCGTCCACCAGACCATCACCGACACGTATCCCCCGTCGTGGTTCGTCGCCCGCGCGGCGAGCTGGCCGCCGGTCTCCTCCATGATGCGGACCTGCCTGGCAGGACCGTCGGGAGGGTCCGCCCAGGTGCCGAACTCCAGGATCGCGATGGGCTGCTCCGGGAAACGCCGGTGCGCCGCCACGAGCGCGTCGCGCGTGCCGCCCACGGGCTCGGCCCCGTAGAACACGCCGTGGTAGAAGGTGAAGCCGGCGACGTCGAGCGATGCGGAAGTCGAGGACGCGGGGTCGAAGGCGTAGTCCGCCTGCCCAACGAGCCGGCTGGGGTCAAGGGCGTGGAGCAGGCCGCGGAGCCGCTCCAGCGCGCCGGCCTGCACCTCACCGCCCGTGGATTCGTTCGTCAGCCCGTAGAACATCACCGACGGGTGGTTCATGTCGCGCAGGACCATCTCCTGCAGCATCTGCTGCGGGATCCCCCGGCCCATCGCGATCGTGAGCGCCAGCGTGGGGTAGTGGCTCAGCGGGAGCTCTTCCCAGGCGGCGAGTCCCAGCCGGTCGGCCAGCATCAGGAGCGCGGGTTCCGCGGGCAGGTGTCCGGTTCGCAGGAGCGTGGCGCCGACCTGCTGAGCCCGTCGCAGCGCGGCCAGGGCCGGCGCGGGCACGGCAAGGGGCCGCGCCGAAACCGGCCTCCCGTCTGCGTCCAGGATGAGCTCCTGGTCCGGGATCGCGACCCCGGCCAGCGTAGTGGGCGTCCCGTTCACCAGGAGCCGCGAGGCGGCCCGGTCCACGTCGATCTGCCGCAGCCCGAACGACTCCATGAGCTCGTCGGCGGTGCCTCCCGTCGTGACCGTGACGCGGGCCACGTACAGCCGGGGAGCGCCGATGCCCCAGCGGCTCGGCTCGCTGACGGGCAGGTCGCCGGCCAGCACGCGGACCCCGCCGGGTGCCAGCGTCCCGGTGGCAAGGTTGCGTACCGCCACCGGCACGGCGCTCGCCGGAACCATGGCGCGCGGGTCGGGGTCGAGGATGCCCGCCGAGTCGACGGCGGCCGGCAGGAAGGCGATCTCCACCTCCCCGGCGGCGGGCTCACGCCCGCGGTTCTGGACGACGATCGACACGCGTGCGCCCCCGGTCCCCGGGACGACGTCCGCCCTCGCCGCGGCGACCGGAGCGCTTGCCTCGATCCAGGCGGGCTGGACGATGCCACCGAAGTTCCACCAGTCGGCCAGCCCCCACGGCACCACGTCCATCCGGGTGCCCCATGCCGGGACGTCCACCCTGAGCGCGAGCACGTGGGTGACGCCGGCGCGCGCGACCCGCTCGATCGGAAACGCGAACGGCGTCGCCCCGCCCTCGTGATAGCCCAGCCAGCGGCCGTCCAGCCACACGTCGGCGACGTAGTTGACCGCGCCGAACTTCAGGGTGATGGCCGAGCCCGCCCAGCCGGCGGGGACCGCGAACGAGCGCCGGTACCATGCGCCACCGCCGCTTCGATCGGGGGGTGGGTCGAAGCTGCCGGGCACGTCCACGCTGGCCCAGGTCCGGTCGTCGTAACCGGCGAGCTGCCGGCCCCGCGCCTCCCGCTCGATGGCCGCGAGGGACGTCCCCCGGTCGGCCATGGACAGCGCCGTGTCGAGCGCCAGGCGCTGCACCCGCCACGTGCCCGACAGATCGACGCGCGGCCGAGGCTGGAAGCCGAAGCTCGGGACGGGAATGCCGTCCTGCATGGCGACGGAGGTGCCCTCGACGTCGACGACGGAGAGCGTGGGCGCGAGCGAACCTGCCGCGGGCGACGGGACGCAGCCCCACGTCGCCAGCGGGACAAGGATCCAGCAGGCAAGCGTCAGCGCGACCCGCGCTCGACCGAGCGCCCCGGCCCCTACCGTCTTCTGCCACCCTCCGGCGTCGCCTGCCGTCACCAACGGGTCGACACCACCAGCGCGAATCATGATCCTGGCGTGCGCCCCCGTCAGGGCCGACCGGCCCTCACGACCAGCCCCTAGACTTGGCCCGTGATCCGCACCGTGACCGCCACCCGCTACGTCGCGCCGCTCCGCGAGGGCGGGTCGCTGCCCGCGATCGTCGAGGCCGACGACGACGGCCTGTACGTGGCGAAGTTCCGGGGGGCCGGGCACGGGGCGAAGGCGCTCGTCGCCGAGATCGTCGCCGGCGAGATCGGCCGCGCGCTGGGGTTGCTGGTGCCGGACATCGTCCTGGTCGACCTGGACCCGGCGCTCGCGGCCGGTGAGCCTGACCCGGAGATCCAGGAGCTGCTCCAGCGCAGCGCGGGCCGCAACGTCGGCCTGGACTTCCTGCCGGGGGCGCTCGGCTTCGACCCCGCGGCCGGGTTCGCGCCGGACCCCGGGCTGGCCGCCGACGTGGTGTGGTTCGACGCGTTCGTCACCAACGTCGACCGCACGGCCCGGAATCCGAACCTGCTGGTCTGGCACCGCCGGCTCTGGCTCATCGACCACGGCTCGGCGCTGTACATCCACCACACCTGGCGGAGCCCGGCCGAGCACGCCGTCCGGCCGTTCCCCCAGAGCCGCGACCACGTCCTGCTGCCCTACGCGGGATCCATAGCCGAGGCCGACGAGCGGCTCGCGCCGCGGCTCGGCCCGGACCTGCTGGCCTCGATCCTGGCCGACGTGCCCGACGAATGGCTGGCGCCCGAGCACGGCCTGGCGGACGCCGATGCGCACCGGCGGGCCTACGCGGACTACCTGCAGCGCCGCCTGGCCGCGCGGCGTCACTTCGTGGAGGAGGCGGACGATGCCCGCAGCGCCGCGTAGCCCGTTCGCCTACACGATCCTGCGGGTGGTGCCCCACGTCGAGCGCGGGGAGTGCATCAACGCCGGCATCCTGCTCTGGTGCCGCACGCGGCGGTTCCTCGGCGCCCGGGTGTACGTCGACGAGGCGCGGCTCCGCGCGCTGGCACCCGACTGCGATCCGGTCGCCGTCCGCTCCCAGCTGGAGGCGATCGTCCGCGTGGCGCACGGCGATCGTTCCGCGGGGCCGATCGCCCGTCTCGCCCGGCCCGAGCGTTTCCACTGGCTCTCCTCCCCGAGCAGCACGATGGTGCAGCGCTCGGAGATGCACACCGGCCTGACCGACGACCCGCCCGCCACGCTCGACCACCTGTTCGCCACGCTGGTGGCCACCGACCGGGACGGCTCGCCCGAGGTGGCACGGACGGGACCCGGGGCGTGACGGGACCCGGCGACCGGCCGGTGGAGGCCGTCATCTTCGACCTCGGCGGCGTCCTGATCGACTGGAACCCGCGCTACCTCTATCGCCGGCTGCTCGGGGACGACACGGAGGCGATGGAGACATTCCTCGGCGAGGTGTGCACCCCCGAGTGGAACGCGCGACAGGACGCGGGCCGCCCATGGGCCGAGGCGGTGGCCGAGCTCTCGGCGCAGCATCCGGAGGCGCGCGACCTCATCACGGCATACGACGAGTGCTGGGAGGAGATGCTCGGCGGGCCGATCGAGGGGACCGTGGAGGTCCTCCGTGAGCTCCGCGCCACGGGCATCGCGCTGTACGCGCTCAGCAACTGGTCGGCCGCCAAGTACGCGATCGCGCGGCCGCGGTACCCGTTCCTCGGCTGGTTCCGCGACGTCGTGATCTCGGGCGAGGTCGGGGTGATCAAGCCCGACCCGTGGATCTTCCGCCTGCTGCTGGCGCGGAACGGGCTCGACCCCGCGCGCACGGCGTACGTGGACGATTCCGACCCCAACGTGCTGGTGGCCGAGGGGCTCGGCATGATCGCGATCCGGTTCAGGAGTCCCGGGGCGCTGCGCTCGGACCTGGCCCAGCTCGGGCTGCTCGCCGGCGACGCCGGGTCGACCGCGCCAGTCCGGCCGGCCGCCGGCCCGTAGAATCCCCGCGATGGGCGGTCATCCGGACCCGGCTACGCCCCTCCGCCGGCGACCCCCGATCGC
>VFSW01007524.1_pt1 | contig 15795 bp, 18 predicted proteins | sample 5358111 | NCBI WGS metagenome assembly VFSW01 (sample SAMN11554181, study PRJNA540505) | mine drainage metagenome | isolation source: sediment from site ElyBrook_90M | place: USA: Ely Copper Mine, Vershire, VT | collected 2017 | reverse complement strand
CCCCGGTGCCGGTAGCCTGCCAGGTGGACACCGCAAGCCCGCCCGCGGCCGACCCGTCCGCGTTATAGCCGGAGGTGGAGAGATCGAAAACGCACCCGCCCTGCTCGATCTGAATCGTGGAAGACGTGAACGAAGAGGAGGCCATATCCCAGCCAATCGGCACACCGGCCACGCACCCGTTCGAACCGTCAGAGGCGGGGCCGCTCGTCGGCGGTGCGGGCGGCGCACCGCACGCCGGACCGCTGCCGCCATCGGTGAATTGCGTGATGGGACTGCCGTTCCCATCAAACATGATGCCCGACGCCGAGCAGCTCGTCGGCTGCGGGTAATAGGAAAAGCTCGGCAGCGCCGCCGTGCACTGCTCCAGCGCCGTTCCGGTGCACGCCCGAGAGCGGCTGGACCACAGCAGCGCGCACGCGAGCAGCGCGAAGCACAGCCAATCGAACAGATCGCGGCGCATGAGGCTTACGGCTCGATCGACTCGCGCCAGCGGCGCTCGAACTCTTCCGAGGCGCCGTAGTCGCCCCGCTTGCTCGCGTCCGCGAGATCGGCCATGGTCCAATCCTCGGGCAGGTAAGCCCGGCGCCCGTCTTCGTCAAGGTAAGGATCAACCGAACGCGCGCCGGAGAAATCCCCGCCGCCCGGCTCATAGGAAATCGTGCTTTTGATCCAGCGCACCCCGCGCGTAACCACCAGCACGCCGACCACGAGCGTGGCGACGCCGACGAGCGCCGAGATCAAATCGGCGAAATCAATACCCGCGACCAGAGCACCATAAACATTCGCATACGCCACTCCCGCGCACGCGACAAGCAACAACCCCGCGAGCCCCCGCTGAAACGCACCGCGCCAGCTAATCATCTTCAAACCCCTCGATATTCCAGTCGTTGGTCTCGTAGTGCGTGCGCTCCCACGCGTTATGCTCGCGCACCCACTCCCGCGCTTCTTTGCGCGCCGCCTTGTCGTGGAGTTTTTGCTCCGCGTCGCGCAGCTTCTTGTTCTTCGCATGCTCGCCCGCGACGATTTCGAGAATGACGTACACACCGAACACAACGACCAGGACGGAGATCACCATCGTTGCAACCGAGAGCACGGCCGCAATCACCGGGGTCAACATCGTCGAGACTTCCGCCACCACTGCCGCAAACATAGACATGACTCACCACACCTTTTTGAGAAAAACGAGGCGGCGGCTTTTGACCCCCGCCCCGCGAAAGCGAAGCGCACCTGCAGCGCCTCGCCCGAACCATCTACGCCCTAGCGCTTCACGATGGCGTAGATGAAACGCACACCACGCATGACCACCAGCACGGACACCACCAGTACGGCGACGGCCAGCACCGAGGTCACGACGTCGGTGAAATCGACGCCAGCGACCAACGGGTCATACACGGTGGTGGCGAACGCCGGAACGGCCGCGAGGCCACCCAGGAGAACGCCGGCCTTTTGAAGCAGGCTTTTCTTGTTCATGTCATGAACTCCCACACGGTTAAGGCGGAATCGCCGCCCAGCAAACAGCCCCAAACCTACAAGCGCAGACCGAGCATCACGGCAAGCGCCGCAGCCAAGCCCCAAAACGCCGCAATCACAAGCGACCATTCGTATAAGCCCATCATTTCTTCACGGCATTCAGAATCTGCCGCACCCCCCAGGAGAAGAAATACAGCCCCAGGACGCCGACGAACATCGCCGCGAATACCGCCGTTACCGCCACAGGGTCAATGGGAAGCCCCGAGCCGTCCACGGCGCCGGCCAGCGGCTCCACCCCTGAGAATGTGGAAATCGTGAGCGCGCCGCTAGTGGGCGAGCCGACGTAGGTTCCCGTGGCCTTGTATTCATCCAGACTAAAGCCGGTAAGCAGGCCGCTTGCGTCCTGCGCACAGGCATTCCCCCGGAAAACATAATTCGACGTGATCGCCTGCAGCCAGTTTGCGAAGAGGCCGGCGACCGTGTAGCAATCGGCCGAAGGTGTCACCACGCACTGACCGAGCGCGCCTGAGCAGACGACGTACACGTTCGATGCAGACGCAGACCCCGCCGCGAGCGCAAGCGAGAGCACCAACACCCGCAGCAGGGACCGCACCATTACGCCGCCTTGACCGGAGAAGGCTTCGCGTTCGGCTCGAAGCCGACGCAAAAGCTTTTCCACTCGCTGCGCACGGCCCGCGATTCGACTTTGAGCTTGAGCTCGATCGGAAACGCCAAGCCGGCGAACTGCGCGACGACCCCCGGGTCCATTTCCATCGCGACCATTTCCTCCCCGCCGCCCTCCACGGTTGCACCGCCGAACTTCCCCGTTTCGAGCTTGGAGCAGCAGAACAACTCCGCAAAGTCGTACGGACCCTTCGCGCTCACACCATGCAAACGCTTCACACCGATAACTTTCATTTAAGACCTTTCAAAATGACTACGATTAAGCCGCTTTCTCGTCCCACTCGTACCAGCTCGGGGGTGACAGCGGCGAGAGATTCACCACCCGAACCTTGACCGGAAAATTTGCGATGTCCCGCCTCTGCGTAATGTCGATGCCGTATTGCTTCAGCACGCGCGCATGCCGGTAAAACGTCCCGTTGGAGAGCAACTGGCGCAAGTCCTGGCCCCTCATCCACGCCGCCGCATGCACGCGCGAGCGCGAAGGAATCGACATCAAAATGTCCGGCTCATCCGACCGATCCACCTTGCGCAGAAATGCTGTCTCGTCCTCGAAGGCCGCCGCCAGAGCCTCATCGGTCACATCGCCCAGTTCGGCGAGGCCCAGGCGTTGCAGCTCGCGCCGTTTCAACTCAACCTCCAGGCGGACGAGCCCTTGATCGAGGCACCAGTTGGCAATCTCAGCAACGTGCCGCTTCGACGCTTCGGAATCACTCGGCCGCACATGGTCTATAAGCTCCTGTCCCTTCAAATAAATCTTTATCATCCGGCTCGTATTCGCCCACCACGCGCCCCAATGCCCGGCCTTTCCCGGCCGGTGTCGCGCATGCTCCAGCCCTTGCGCCCATCGCACTAAAGCCCGGGCCTGGGCGTCGCTTCCCGAGGAAAAGTTACGGGTGAGATCCACACGGAGTACACGCGCACCCCTGGACCGCCTTGCTGCGGGTCCCGGCCCAACAAAGGCCGACTCGGCCCACGCTCGCGCATCGGAAAGCCCCGGAGTAGCTCCAAAGGGCGGCAATCCCAAAGCCGCCACCATTCGGTTACATTTCTCAAGGGTGGGCTCCCAAGCCAAATTAAACAGGTTGTCCTGACGGTTAAACCGCCCGACGTTTCCGGAAAGATAGGTACTGAAACCGTCACATCCGACGAGAACAGTAGTTCCCGATGAGCCGCCCAGGTGCGCGGCGACAATGCGCTCAGACAGGCACACACCTTGGGAGTCAGACCAGCTATGCAAGCCCCGGCAGATAATTGGGAGGCCCCCTTGCGGATGGCGTTCAACAAGGGTGATCCAATCGACGAAGACCGGCGCGATGGGCTCACGCTCCACCCCCGCCCCCTATCGCCGAATCCCCGGTCCCGATTCCCATATTGGTAATGGTTGGCGTAGTTATACTAGCCATAACTCCGCCAGGGGTGCGGGGCGCTCCGGCGGGGGGGGGCGCGCCTATGCCGCGCGCCGCACCCGCGCCCAGGTCACACTCCAGGTCGTCCTCCCACCGCGCCATGATTTCCTCGAACATGGCCACGGGCATCATCACGCCGTGCATCACTGAACCCCTGCGGCTTGCTCGATCAGGGCGCGAATGTCCTCGACGCGCCAGGCCGTGATGCGCAGCCCTAAGGTGCGGACGGGTTGGGGAAAGCGGCCGGATTTGACCCCAGCCCACCAAGTGCTCTTGGAGACGGGGATTAGTTGCAGGAGGCTGGAAAGCCGGATGAAACCGGTTTCCGGAAGTTCGATTTGCGCCATGTCGCACCTCGTAGGTGTGTTGAACATGGTGCAATTGTTGTCGCAACGCGTACCGCCGCGAATACCCTATGCTTAGCAGAGGCTAGCCTGTGCTAAGCATCGGCCAGGTCAATGCAGGATCAGGGGTCGGGCGTGTTCTTGAGCGCTTTGCGCGCGGCAGCGTAGGACATTTCGAGCGCCGCGCATTCCTCCTCGGCGCAGCGGTCGCGGGACGAATATTTCCCGCTCGCCCAAATCTCGCGTATTTGTCTTTGCTTGTCTCGGCTACCGCCGGGCCGGTCGTGTCTCGCGTTCGCAGCAACCGCCGCGGTTTGCTTGCGCCACTCGGGAGATCCGACTTGCGACTCCGTTTGACCAGTCCCGCCTTTGGTCGGACTGACGCGCTTGCGCGCTTCGCGCCGTGGCGTAGATGGTTCGTAATGCTCTTCGGATTCCGGGGCCGACGACAAGTCCACCAGATCCACGATCGCGGCTCGGTCGATGCCCGGCAGATTCCCTTTGAAGAAGACCACCTGCTGCAATGGAAGCGAATGCCCAGATGCCTTAAGGCAAACCGAATCTCCCGCGTGCAATTCCAAGGGGGCTATTTGCTTCTTGCCTTGCAACGCCCCCAGCGTATATACCCTAGCCGCTTTGTCCTGCTGCGGTTCACTCTTCAACCCAAGTGCGCCGGACACCCATCGCGCAATCGCCGCTTCCGTTATTTGCCATTGCCGCAATCGCGACATGGCAATCTTGACCCGTCCCCCATGGTCGTGACGGTCACAGGCTACATAGGCCCGCGATGCGCGCCCGTTCCGCGCCGGCAGCACATGCACGGGCATGAAACAGCTATCCTCGCAGGCAGGGCATTCCACGCTCGACGCCGCCACAGTGGGCTTGATCCATCTGGCTTTCTGAAAAACGCCGGTCGCGCCGCCTGGCCAATGCCGCACTTGTTCCCAAGCGACGGTGGTATCGCCTCCGGAACCGAGCCGCTCGATAAGCTCCTGCAGCACGTCCTCCAGCGTCATTTATGCCTATCTTCGTCGTCGGCTTTCGGCTCCATCGGCTCGATGCCGGAATCGACAAGCATCTTGCGGATAATCAAGTCGCGCTCATCGTGGCGCAGCGCGCACCAGTTGGGGTAACTGATCTTGAAACTGCGCGTGCGTCCCCGCACGCCAGGCGTCGGAGCGAACGTGACTTTGATCTCCGCCTGGGTGACGTGAAATGGCGACAGGCTGATCTTGTCCACCAGGTCATAAACCGCCTTCAGATCGCCTGCCGGGTCCGCCTCCACAGTCACGCGGCGTTTCTTGCCGGTCTTTAGGCTGAAGCGAAGCAGCCGCACCGCGACTGATTCGATGCCGCAGTCCGCCGGGTACTTGAATTCAAAATCCCGATCCGCCAGCGCATCCAGGGCATAGACCCGGTTATCCTCCGCGAGCTCGTCCAAGTCATCGAACTTGAGAATGGTCTCGGCGAAGATCCGCTGCAATTCGGGCACCGCCGCTGTATTGCGCGCGGCGTGAATATCGAGCGACCCCTCGGTTTTGGAATATACAAAAATGATCTCGAACGCGGGATGGCGCGCGCGGGGAGCAAGGGCGTTGCGCATCCACTCCATGCCCGATTGCGCGAAGTCCTCCGGATAGGCGAAGAAATACTCCTTTTCGTACCGGCGGAAGACCTCTACCTTGCAGTTGCGGCCCCGACCTTCCTTGGTGTGGAAATGCTCGCCTATAGCTTGTGCAAGCCGCTCCACGTCTTCGTTCTCCGCATGGGGCGTCAGGTGCGGCAGGTCGTTACGTTTTTTCCAGAGCGACTCCGATATATTGTCCGCCTGCAGGAACAGCGTGGCACCTGTCCAGTAACCGGGGTGCTCCAGGAACGCCCACATGACCGCCCCATGGAAACTGTCGATCTTGGACACGGCGGCCGGAAACGCTTTGTCCTGGTGAAAGTCCGCTTCGTCCGCGAGCGCCTTCACGCCACCCTGGCAGGCCATGGCATCGATGTCCTGGCACTCCGCCTCGATCTGAGCCTGCATATCGTCCGACAAGGACATGAAGCCATCAAAGATGGGCTCCACCTCCGTTTCGTTCAGCTTGTCGAAGGCGATGTCCTTCAAGACGCCGTGCCTCTCCCCGAAATAACGCGCGAGCAGCCCGTTGGGCGTGCGCCGGAAGAACTGCAAATGCGAATATTGCCCGCCCATCTTCTCACTCCTTGCGTGAGATGCTGTTAATCAGTTGGATTCATCCACTCGCCGTGCTTCAGGCGATGTCCGCGACCGCGATGCAGCAGGACCCTGACGAAATACTGTAATTATATACAGTATTTCGTCAAAGCTCATTATCGACCAGCGTTGCGCTGTTCAAATGTTGGGTGTTCACCCAAGGTCTTGCCGGCGAATACCGTATCTGCTGCCGGGAATGGGCACGCGATGACGACTTGACTAACAAAGGGGCAACGCAAATTACTCGTAAGCTAAAGGTATTTCCATAGCCGTCGGTAAGATACGTGCTGTCGGGATCCTTTCCATAAGTCCAACGAATGCCGGGTGTACACGGGGTCCTGTCTTGAAAATGTATGCGCCTTATCGGAAAACCGAAACAGCCTGCGTCCCGCTGGAGCAATTCGACGAACCGCTGCTGCTGCACACGCGCACGTAGATCGTGTCGGTCACCCTGCCAGAGTTCATGCTCACCGTGATCTGACTCGACGACCTCAACGTCGTCGCCCCGGTTGCGTTCGTCCAGACGTTGGCGCCCGCGCCCTGGCCCCACTTGAACTGCACCACGTTGCCCGAAGCAAAGCTGCTGCCGCTGATCACCAGGCTTTGGCTCGACCCGTTGGCCGTCATGCTGCTCGGACTAACGCCGCTAATCATCGGTGAAGCGGCGGCAGCGGGCGTCACACACACGCCATTTTGCAGAACTTGCGGCAAGGTACAGGTTGGCGTGACTCCGGTAACCGCCGTCACTAAAATCGCGAGTTCACCTGAACAAACAGTGCTTTCGGCCGCCCAAGGCGGAGGTGAAAAAGCCCGGGGTGGTGAGATACAGCACCCGCCCATGGAGATATCTCGCGGCTGGGATCCGTGGGCGGGAACTGCATCAACGTCGGAAACCAGCCGTTAGCAGGTATTCAACTTGAAGTACTGTCAATAACTGTACGATCTGCGTTCCAAACGTTCCCAGCTATGTTTGGCATTCCGCACTCGATATGGCAATCGCGGTTTTGAGCGGCGTTAGATATCTTCAGCTCGGGGATGGCGAGATATATATCACGGCACTGAGAAGCTCACCGTGCCCGTACTTTGCCCACCCGGATTGTTGACCTTAACGCTCCATGTCCCGACGTCGCTGCCGTCGTTGAATTGATAGCTCAGCTGGCTACTCGAAACAAAGGTCAGCTTGCTGGCAGTGCTGGCGATGGTGCCGCCTTCCGGCGGCACAAAGGTCAGTGTGGCACCGCTCTGGAAGTTGGCGCCGTTGATAGTCATCGTCTGGTTGGTGCCCGACGCCGGGTACGAACCGGGCGAGACGCTACTGATCGTCGGTACCGCAGCTGGCGTCTGGAAATACAGCTCCGTCGTGTAAGCCGAGCAGCCCGTCGTGTTGCACGCCGCAACGTTCCACCGATACTGCCCCCCGGCCGTCAACGACGCCGTGTAGCTGGTGCCGGTTGTCGTGGTGCTCACCACCAAGGCACCCGAGACCATGTCCCGCACACCCAGGCCGTAAGATGTCGCCCCGGACACCGCGCCCCAGCTCAACCCGACTGTGCTACTCGATTGCGTCGGCCCTGGACTGCTGGTCGAACCCGGACTCGTGCCCGTCGGCGTGGCAGGAATCGCGGCTGGCGTCACACACACACCATTTGTCAGCACTTGAGCCGCGGTACACGTTGGTGCAGGTGTAGGCGTCACGCACGCGCCATTCTGCAGGACTTGCGGTAATGTACAAGTTGGCGTAACTCCGGTGACCGCCGTCACTGAAATTGCGAGCTCACCTGAGCAAACAGTGCTTGATGCTGATTGGCACACCTTCACATAAATCGTGTCCGCCACCCCGCCAGGATTGAAGGTCGTTGAAATCTGCGTAGCTGTGTTGACCGTGGCTGAGGCTGTGGAACCACCCGGCGGGTTCCCCCACCGGTACATCACCACGTTACCAGCGAGGAAATTACTACCGTTAATGGTCAATGATCTAGTTGTCGAATCTCCAGGCACCGACGTTATCGACAAGGAACTGATTGCAGGCGTCGGTACGGCGACAGTTGGTTGCGGGGTTTGGAAGTACAACGGTGCCGCGAAGCTTGAGCAGCCTGCCGCATTGCAAGCCGCCGCATTCCAGCGGTATTGTTCGCCATTTAAGAGATTCGAGGTGTAAGAGGGAGTAGCGGTGGTGGTATTGACCACCAATGTACCGCTGCCCAAGTCTCGCACTGCCACCTCGTAATAGGTGGCCGAAGCGTCGCCACTCCAGCTTAGTGGCGCCGTTGTATTTGACAGTACAGTTCCCGGCCCGGCCGCAGTGCCCGGTGATACAAGAGATGGCACCGCTGGGGCGACCGTGCTGGTTGGAGCATTAACCAGAATATCAGTGCTTGCGGAAGAAGTACCATCCGAATTTAGGACACTGACTCCCCACATGGTAGCAGTGGCAAACGGATAGCTCACCGTAAGTTGTACGTCTGTAGGCGCAACAGGTTGCACAGACGCGCCAGTACCTGTTGCCAGATTCGTAATTTGAACGACAGCGCCCGACCGAAAATTAGTCCCTGTTATCATAATCGTTTGAGCTGCAGAGGCGGCCGTGAGATCGCTTGGCGACACATTTGAAATGATAGGGCCTGGGCTTACTGGTGCAACGACAGGGAATGTAATCGACGCGGAAGGGTTGCCCGTCAGCGGAATGATGCGTACAGACCATGTTGCCGGGCTAGACGTAAAGTCTGCGCTAATAGTGATTTCTGTCCCTGCCGAATTGATAGATACAGGGGTTTTTAAGTACGTCCCTCCATTCGTGGTATCAGTCAATTCGACCAGCGCTCCATCGGCAAAACCTGACCCCGTGAACACGACAGTTTGTTGACTGTCGCTACCCGTCACCGACGGAGGATTTATGCCAGACAATACAGGCTGAGGTGGTGGTAGAGACGTAGCCGGAGCCGGATTAACAACCAGCGTAAATGTCTTGGTCACCCTTGATGTTGACGTGGCAGCTTGAATATCAACGGAATACTGTCCCGGTTGTGTCGGCGTACCAACGATCTGCCCATTTTGTAAATTCGGGCTCAGCCCTTGAGGCAGATTTCCGTTGACCAGGCTAAACGTGGGTGCTTCGGCGTTACCCGTTATGCCAAGAGGCTGTAGATAATTGTTGCCAACTGTGGCTGTGATCAATGATGATGGAGTAATGAATTGCAGGTTTTCAATAATTGAAGTTGCAGCCTGAGTCACAACGGTTATTAAGTTGTTCGCGTATCGAAGTACACCGTTCACCAGGCTCGTCATAGTAACTGACACATTATAAGTGCCAGCATTCCCGGTACTCCCGACAATCCGTCCCTCAGTATCCATTGACAACCCGTCAGGCAAACCTGTGGCTGAAAACACAGCATTGGGAACTAGCGCATTGACAACGGGCTGCGTGTTGCCAACAGTGGAATTTTTGTTTGTGCTCAGCACAATGGGATTTGGCGTAGTCGTATAAGCTTGTGTGCTATTGCCGCACGTGCCAAGAGCGCAGAGTTTGATCATCGAATATGGGGGATTCGTCTGTGACATTACACTCATCAAAGAGGATGTTGTATAGCGGCGAATTCCTCCATCAGACGACGTTCGATATGGGTCAGGGTCGTAGACTGTAACTGAAGTCGCGTCAATCGCGGTTATCACATTCCAGTGTCCGCTTGGTGTGAAGGCTGTGCATGGCTGCATTACCACGGGGGTCGTCAAGCTATTTAGGTAATACTGGTTAAATGGTAAAACAACGCCCTGGCTATTAGTGCGCTGGCTAAGAGTGCAATTAGTACCCTGATAACGAACTAGGGCGACTACCGGCTGGTTTTTCGAAAGGGCGTCGCTAATCCATGATTCCGCAGCACTAACCCCAAGAGCAGCAGATTGAAATTTTTCAGCGCTCAATTTAAGTGTGTCGCTGGCAAACTTGACCAAATCGTCATCACTCGTAGCAACACCACAGCTTGCCAAATTATTGGGCGTTACGATTGTCCGTATCCACTGCCCGACAGCCTGAACCTGCCCCGCCTCCTCTGGAACGGTGAAATCAGCAGGAAACGGTTCATGCTGGTTCAGTCCGGAAGCATTCAAATATACAGCTCCCATAAGGACAGAAGTGGGGCCGCAAAAAAAGTTAAGCGCATTGTCACCATCGCTACTAGAACATCCGGTCGCATACTGTGAGATCCACGGAAAAGGCGGTGGATTTGAAACCGCGCCGCTTGCTTGAATTGGCTGCGCCATGGCAATTGTTGATCTAAGGGCTTGCGCGGAAGTCGCGTTGACAATGGACGTCGTGTTGGCAAATGGCACCGTTATCAGATTGTCATCCGGTGATGCAACGGCACCATTTGGCATTTCTGCATCGCTTACTGCCGAGACTGGTGCTGGGCTTTGGCTACCACCTCCGGCTCCACCTCCGCAAGACGCCAGCACAAGAACCAAGAGCGCAAACAACAAGCGCAGTGCTAATGATTTTATCTTTGCCGGTGTCATGACCTGTTTCCTTTTCGTGGCGAGAATTCTTCGGTTAGAAGTGGTGACCTGGACTAACTGCTAAGCCTTGCTCGCGGTCGTCGCAACCGGGATAGTGGATACCAGGCACGCCGACCGAGCAGCAACGTGAGGGTAATTGCGTAATACACAACGCGAGTGGAGCCCCTTGGTAGTCTGGAACATCCAAACCTGGGGCAAAACCAATCCGGTCGGGTTCCGGCAGACCCCAGCTAACAGGTGGTGGCTGTTATCCACCGACGGTTAACCTGCTTAGCAGCGACCGCGTCCCCAAATGGAGCTTCATGGTGCTTCCGCTCTGCATTCGTGCAAGAGCTCTGTCCTTCGCCCGACGCCCTTGTATGAGTCGCTTCTGGTGAGGGATTTTCCGAGCATAGTCGCCCGTGGCGACAGGGTGAGCCCAGCATATACCGTTAGTACAACAGAGACAATTACAGCGCGTCAGCCCCAAACGGTCTATGCCAAATGGATTAGCGTTCATAGCTTGCCCGGATTTGATACGGGCGCGGCATCTTCGTTATTGGCTCTTCTTGAGAAACATCTTTTCGATCCATCCGGTTCCGCGGTCGCGTCGCACGTTAAGAAATTCATCGGCTTCCCGCTCGAGAAAAACCACGGCGTCGGTTCGGCCGAGCGTTTCGACAGCACGGGACGTCTTGGAAGGTTCGGCAAACATCTTGATGCCGCCGATTTTTCCCACCAGCACGTCGCTGACACGCCCTTTTGGAATTCCGGAGCGGGAGCGGGTTTATTGTCCGAAATCGGCGCTGCCGGCGGAGAATTCTCGGGTGGTTTCTCCGCAACGGCTTGTTGGGCAGCCAGGTTCGTTCGCTGCAGCGCCGGATTGCCGCGCATCGCCTTCACGACGTTGTTCCAGTTGTAGAGAAAACTCGCGGCAACCACCTTGCCCTCGGCAGTGTTCGCATAGGCGCCAAGGGCATCGATGGCGCTTCCGCCCCGGCGCGCCCGGCTAATGCCCCAATCCCGCTTTCACCACGGATCCCGATATTGATTTTTCTATCACTTGCCGACGTAGTTTTCGAGTCGAAGCATTCGGGACGAGACCCAGCCCTTTTGGCCGGTATCGTCCGTCACTTCCCACCAGGTCCCCGACTTTTCGCCTGTCGGATAGAGGATGGAGCCGGGCGGCAGTTCGCGGATGGGGCTGCTGTCTACGGACGGGCCGTGGAAGAGATGCCCCGTTTGCGCCATCGCCACCGGCTTTGCACTTACTTCTGCCACGACCGGTTGTGGTTGAGCGGCCGGCGCTGCTTGCGGAGTTTCGGCCTTGGGAGCTGCTTCTGGGTGAAGAGCCTTAATCCGATCGACCATTTTTGCATAGGCGTCGAGGTAAGCTATTGCGACCACTTGTCCGAGGGCTGTGTTCGCATAGCTTCCCACGCCCGCAGCGCCGAAACCGCCGCCCATGAACGCGCCGCCAACGCCGAAGCCGATATCGGTTTTCTCGGCCTTGCCGTCGGCGAGAATGACCTGCTCCGAAGTGCGGACATCCGTCACCGCAAGAGTGACCTCTGCCGACTTATCAGTCAGAGTCATTTGGCTTGCTACAAGGCCGCCGACTCCGGGTATGAATGAGCCGAGAACGGCACCGATTACATTGCCGCCGGCGTTGTTGTTATTCACGACGATGTCGGGGGTGATGACATAGTCAGCGGCTTTGATTTGCCCGCCGCCGATGTTTGACCCCTGTTGCAGGTTCCCGCCGCTGGCTAGTGCACGCTCGCGTTCTGCTACGGCGAATCCGCGGCCGCGATCGAGGATGGTGAAGCATCCCGAGCGCGCGACGAACATCTTGATGAGCGCATCGGGACTTTGCAACTGGTACGCTTGCCACCAGTTCTTCTCGGGCGCGACAATCGCGACCGAGCCGACGGGCGTAGCACAATGCGGCATCGTAGCCTCTTTTTTCGCTTGCTGTGCTTCCGCCGACGTGGATGCGGAGTTCACCCTTTCGGTGATGCTGCCGGTTCCGGCGCATCCGCCGAGCGCGAGTGCGATGGTACCCGCGACACAAGTCGCGGTAACGCTGCGAAAGCTTCTCATTCGACACCTCCTCGATTGTTAAGAAAAGAGCCATGGCGTTGAGGGTTCCACGCCACCCGTTCTTCGAAGTGACTGGCACTTATCATGAGACGGATGAGACCCGTCGGCGAAGGCAGGCTATATCGCGGGAGCGCCTTTGACGTGAAGTCCTGCGGTTCTGCAACTGCCACTGTGCCGAGCGCAGCGCATCACAGTGCTCCAGAGTGGGGGCCGCATCTTTAGCGGCGGCGCCGCTTGCAGAACCGGTGATCCGATCTCCGCCTTCTCCAGGTTTGTAATCGGTCACGCCTTGCGCGTGAAGGCCGCCAGTCGCAGTTGCGATCACAAGCGTAACTCCTGCGGATACCGTATGACGAGATGGAGCGGGGATCATCAATCTCTCCAGAACAAGCCGACTATTCAGCAAGCGCCCGGCACATGATTTCCTTTGAATGAAAGACCCAACGGCTTACCATGTCGCGTCGGCGCATGGTTTCTTTCTCCCATTGAGACCGTTTCTGCCTGCGTTCTAAGGTAGTGGGGGTAGCGGCAATCTGGTTTTCCTGTAACCACAGGGCGCCCAAGCTAGAAAAGACTGTAACAGATAAGAAAACAATAACGCAAGCATTGCTGTTTGCGTGTTGTTTTCGTTTTCCGCTTATACACTCGCTTCATGAAGCGACGATCAAAAGTTTCCCAGGCGGCGCTGGTCATCTCGCCGGGTGGCCGGAACGAAGGAGGAATTCGGCTCGGTGAGACGCAGGGACTCGTAGCGCCGATGACCGGCAAGACGACGACGGTGACCCTCCGCCTATCGGGCCAGTGGCACATCCTGTGGGAGCGACTCAAAGCCTCGGTGCCGGGGGTCAGCGATGCCGAACTCTTGCGGCAGGGTGTGGCGCTCCGGATGGCCTTGGCCGCCGTAGATGGCAAGGGACAGAAGCCGAAAGCATCCATCCGGTTCCACGATCAGGCAGGACGGCTTACCACGGTTGACCTAGAGGAGCATGTCGGCATTCGGGCGCCGGAAGAAAAGGGATGATTTCGCGCCCCCTTTATTTCCGACTACTTTACTCGAACTTTCTCCGCCATATCCACACGGAACCTGATCATACCGACCGCACAGGTACCGGATACTCTTTGAGTGAGGATCTATCGCCGACATTGACTGGCGGCTAAAGCATGCGCGCCGCTAATGGTCAAGCCGCGTTGCCGTGCAGCGGAATTACTTCGGCCCCAACCTTCAACTTGTCTAAGTAATCCGCCCATTGCTGCATCATCTTGCGCCGCTCTGGCAGATGTTCCGCGAAGTTGTATGCCGCTGAAACCTTGTTGCGCTCGCCATGCGCCAACTGTCGCTCGATTACTGCATGAGGCAAGCCAAGCTCATGCAGCAACGTTGATGCCATGCTGCGAAATCCGTGGCCCGTCATTTCCTCCTTGGGATACCCGAGCCGGCGCAGCGCCGCGTTGACGGTGTTCTCGCTCATTGGTCTGCCATCGCCGCGCTCGCTAGGAAAGACGTAGCGCCCGGTGCCGGTCAACGGTTGAATCTCTCGCAGGATAGCGACCGCCTGAACCGACAACGGCACTATGTGCTGCTCCCGCATCTTCATCTTCCCCGCCGGTATGCGCCACTCTGCCTTATGCAAATCAAACTCTGTCCATTCCGCATGTCGAAGCTCGCCAGGGCGCACGAATGCCAGCGCAGCAAGACGCAGGGCGCACCTAGTAGCTAAGGCCCCGGTAAAGCCATCAATCGCCCGCAACAGCCCTCCTACTGCTTTTGGCTCGGTCACTGAGGCATGATGCTGTACGTCTGCCGGTGGCAGTATGTCTGCTAGTTCAATGTCGCGTGAAGGGTCACGGCCAGCCAGCCCGCGCCCTATGGCATAGCGGAAGATGCGCCCCATGATGTTATGCGCTCGCCTTGCAATGTCCAGAGCACCACGCTTTTCGATAAGCTCTATCACGCGGATCAGATCAGCAGCGACAAGGCTTGTAATCGGTCGGTCACCAATCATCGGGTACACGTAAGCCTCAAGCCGACGATGCAGATTATCTTTCGTGCTCTCGGCCATCGATGCCGATACCTTGGCATACCACTCGCGCCCTATCACCTCGAAAGTGTTTGCTGCAACCCCGACCCGTGCCGCCTTTGCGGCCTTCCGCTGTTCGCTTGGGTCAATGTCTTCGGCGAGCAGCTTGCGGGCATCGTCGCGCTTCTGCCGGGCACTGGCGAGCGACACGTCCGGGTAGGTGCCCAAGGCGAGCAGTTTCCCCTTTCCGCCGTATCTGTACTTCAATCGCCACAACTTGCCGCCCTTTGTGGTGACCTCAAGATACATCCCGCCGCCGTCAAAAATGCGGGTAGTTTTCGAGCCAGGCTTGGCATTGCGTACTGCGGTATCGGTCAGGGACATAGTGTCCTCACGCTGTCAATTTGATTAGCAGCGCGTTGACGGCTCGTGCCTCGTCTGAAGACAGGCACATCACGGCGCGGCCTTTCCAGATTTCCACCATGCCATTTATCGAAGCGGAAACCCTGACGGTTGACACATCCTTTGCCTGTAGTGCCCCCGCCCTGTCTCTGGATTTTTCTTGACGCCGTGCAATAGCCGGGTCTGTACCTTGTGCCAGTAGTTGCCGCGCTTCGTCGCGCCGAGTCCTTGCAGCGGAAAGCGAAACGGCAGGATAGACTCCAAGCGAAAGTGCATTTTCCTTTCCGCCGAAGGTATAGCGGAATCTCCACCACTTCCCGCCGGACGGCGAAACTAGAAGAAACAAGCCGCGCTCATCAAATAGCTTCGCTGGCTTCGCTCCCGGCTCGGTTTTCCTGATTACGTCGTCAGTCAATGGCATCTTGGCACCTCGCTATAGCGCTATAAATACCCACATTGGTTAGCTAGATACTGACGAATCTACCCACAATACTGCCGGATGTCAACGGACTGTCTTGGAATACTACGGACAATAAAAAGGCCGTAATCCTTGTTTTCACTTGGATTTACGGCCTTTATCGGACTACTTTGGACTGGTTGATGGTGCCGGGTAGAGGAGTCGAACCTCCGACCTTCGCATTACGAATGCGCTGCTC
>VFSW01007523.1_pt1 | contig 15796 bp, 23 predicted proteins | sample 5358111 | NCBI WGS metagenome assembly VFSW01 (sample SAMN11554181, study PRJNA540505) | mine drainage metagenome | isolation source: sediment from site ElyBrook_90M | place: USA: Ely Copper Mine, Vershire, VT | collected 2017 | reverse complement strand
ATATCCGAGGCCCTGATGCTTGCCGGTGCCCTCGCAGCGGTGGCAGGAGTGGTAACATTTGCAATAACACGCTCCAGAAACAAGCGCAGAGAACAGGCAGCCCACAGTTCAGATGCATAGAGCACAATGGCTGCTGCCACTTTAGCAAGGCACTGACGCGCTAGTCTGGGACACATCTGCTTCTCGTTGCCATTGTGGCCCTTGCGCCCATGCTATTTCTTCTTCGATATCCCTGTCTTAAGTTCCTTCACGTTCTCCCTTATCCTTTCTATCGCGCCCTCCAACGCAGTCGATGCACCCTTCTTTGTCGTCCTTATCACTAGTATGGGCCTGCCCACGTCCGGATGTTCCTTCGAAACTCCTGCAAAGCTTACGTCCCCATCCTCCAGCAGCTCGTGCACCAGCAGGTCGGGCAGAGTAATGTCCCTCGAATCGAACTCTATGATCAGCTCCTTTGCCTCGTTCTTGATTACCTTTATGTCCATCAAATCAACCATATTACGAAAACAGCTTTTTTATCTCTTGCGGGTTGTTGTAGTGGGTGCTGACCTTCTTGTGCTCAGACCTCCTGCAGTTGTCGCATAGCAGTATGCCTGGCCTGTCCCCCTTTTTCATCTGCTCCCCGCATATCTTGCACCACGAGTATACGACGCCCGTTTCCGGCCCTCCCAGCCCCAGCACGTATATGTCCGTCTCTTCGGCTATTACCCTTGCTATAATCGTGTCTCCTGTACCGCAGGACCTCTCCTCGCTTTCCCTTTCTCCGTCTCTTCCGCCACGGTCCATACCGCCACGCATCGGCCTTCCTCCACCGCCTCCAAACCTGTCGCCTCTGGACATCATTATTATCTTCCCGTCCTTGGGCGCGAAGTATTCCTTGTTCTTCGACGATATGTTGTCAATGTGGACGAATACAACCTTCTTCATGTCATCCGCCACCGTGCCCAGCACCAGCATGTCTCTCGAGAACTTCTTTATCTCCCTTATCGGGGCAACGCTTATCCGCCCGTCCTTTATCTGCTGCGTTCCTGTAGCCGCCGCATATATGCTGCCATCCTCAACGTATGTGTTGTCCGATGGCGCGTACTCCTCCTCTGTCGACAGCCTGTCTCCCGGGTTAACAAACTTATCATCCATACCCTCACCTGTTCTTCTCCTCCAGCAGCGCCGAGTTCTTCATGGACGCTTCCTTCCTTAATGCCCTGTACACAGCGAGCAGCGTGTTGTACTTTGCCCTTGTCCTTCCCCTCGAGAAGCTCCAGAGGTCTTTCACCCCCGCAAGAACCAGCATCTTTTTTACCGGCTCACTTGCCACCACGCCAAGCCCCCTGGGGGCGGGCTTGAGTATCACTTCCACGCTGGAACACTTGCCCCTGACCACTATCGGTATGCTGTGAGGCATCCCGCACATGCACTGCCACGATCCGCATCCAAATATGACCGGTATCACCTTCGACTTCGCGTTCTTCACCGCCCTGTCTATGGCCGCCCTTACTTCCGCCTCTTTTCCGCTGCCTACTCCTACATGGCCCCGTCCGTCACCCACTATCGCGGTGACCCTGAACTTCGCCTTTCTATTGTTCTTCGTCATCCTCTGAACGCTTGCAATCTCGATTACCTCGTTCTTGAGGTCCGGTATGAGCGCGTCTATTATCTCGGTCTCCTCAATGTGCTTGCCCTCATGGAATATCTGCTCTATCGATGTAACCTCGTGGCTCTTCACGCGCTTGCCGAGCTCGGTCTTGGGCTCCCAAGTGTTTATGTCGAACTTCGGCTCCTCGTCCCTCCTTGGTCGTCTATCTTCCAATCAATCACTCCAGTACCTTCTTCTTCACGCTCTCGAAGAGCGCCCCTATGCTCGAAATGTCTATCTTATCCTTCGAATACCTTGAGAACTGCACTCCCTTGCTCCCTGCCTTCGCATACTCCGATATGTGCCCGCCCGAAAGCCTCTTCTCGTCAAACTCTATGTTGTTGAGCAGCTTTATGCCTCCATCTGACACTCCCTTCGCGCCTGCAAACACAACGGATGAGCTTACCGGCTTGTACAATCCAACGTCAAGAACCGCCTCCCCCTTCACAATGCCCTTGCCCTTCTTCGCAAGCAGGAGCCCGGTCAGGTACGCAGTCGGTATGTTCGCCCTTGACGGCCATCCCAGCTTCGCCAGCTCCCTGGATTCTGCCGATGCGAGCACCATGTCGCCCTTCCTATCGTATGATATCGCCTGCACCAGTATCCTCCTATTGCTCCTCCTTACCACTATCCTGGGCAGCCCGCTCTTGAGCAGGGCTATCCTGCGCTTGTAGTTCGTCTTCGCGCTCCTCTTCCTCGCTCTTATGTGCCTGTGCATATGATCATCAGATGTGCCTCAGCTCGGCTGCCTTCTCCTCTGTTATGTTGACTCCGTTCCCCCTTATGTGGTTTATCAACGACTGCTTGCTGGCGAATGTGCCTCCCTTGACCAGGAGATAGAATCTCTTGAATGTCTTGTTGTCTATCGTCTTGTCGGTCTTCAACGCCTTGATTACCCTCCTCTGGCCGCGTACCCTCTTCTTGTAGTCCACGCCGCCCCTCGCCTTCGCGGTGCCCCTACTGCTTCCCGGGCCCCTTCCCCTGCCCATCATCTTCTTCGCGTGCGCAATCTTTCCTCTTCTGCTTACGTTGTGCTTCAGCGCCACGGCGTACACCTTGCCGGACTTCACCATGTCCCTTACGTCGTCCGTGGTGAGCGCCCTTTGTGCGTCCGCGGTAGCATCCTTCTTTATCCTTATCTTGCTCTCGCCGCGATGCATCACCCTTGCGGCTGCCCTCCTTGTGAATTTAATACTCATTTCATACCACTGTTGACGTTGACTATTCTTACCTTGCCGCCCCTTGCGGCATCTACCAGCTCATGTCTCTTCCTGCTCGATACCTCGTGCGCTATCGCCACCTCGTAGCTCTCTGCGTCGCTGCTCGCCTGTATCTTCATCAGCTCTGACATGTTGTGTATGATCGCTAGCTTCTTGCCAGACGCGCGCACGTGCTTCAGGCTCGCCGGGTTGCCGTATCCTATGTTCGGCTCGGCGCCCATGAAGTCCTTCTTTATCCTCTTCTTGTTGTCTATCCCTCTTTGCTTCCTCCAGCGCGACTGGACCCTCTTCCTGCTCTTCGCGCCGAAATTCGGGATGCTGAACTTTGGATGCTGCTTTCTTTTTATCATGATCATTCCTCCAATGCGTAGTATACTCCGTCCTGGAATACCCTCTCGTCCTTGTTCCTTATCTTGCTCGCCTTCCTAACGTTTGCGGCTGTCTGCGTCACGTCGTCAAGCTTGATGCCGTATATGCGTACGTTCTGCCCCTTTATCTCGACCTTTGTACCACCCATTATCCGAGCCTGCCTGGCGGCCCTCTCGCCCACCATGTTCTTTATCACAATCATGTCGCCCTTCACTTCTACCGTGAGGGGGAAGTGCGCGTGCACGCTCTGCATCTTTATCTCGAAGTACTTTGTTACGCCCTGCATGTCGTTCCTGATCTCCTTGCTCAGCGCCCCCGCGGCCTTTACCGCCTTCTTGTTCAGCACTTTCGATTCCGTTGGCGTTATCGTTATGCCCTCCTGCCCGACCGATACGCCTAGCAACGAGGAATTGAAAGCCCTCCTGTTCTCTCCAAGCGCACCCTTTACGGCTATTTCGGCTCCGCTGACCGTGGCGCTTGTGCCTTCCAACAGTTTAAAAGATAGTGCCATGCAATCCTCAGTAAACGTACGCCAGCAGGCGCCCTCCTATATTGGCCTGCTTTGCCTGCTTGTTTGTCATGATGCCCTGCGGCGTGGAGAGTATCAATATCCCAAAGTCCCTGCTTGGTATGTATCTTGACTCGTATCTTTGTATGTCGTTCTTGCCCACCGCGTACCTGGGTTTTATCACGCCTATGCTGTTTATCTTGTTCGACAGCGTTACCTTCAGCATCTTCGCATGCCTGTCAGCGAACTCCGTGTAATCCGTTATGTAGGCCTCCTTCTTCATGACCTCGAGCACCGCCTTTATCATCTTCGTGGAGCTGAGCACGCAGGAGTCCCTGCCTATGCGCTCGTTCGTCTTTATCGTGTTTACAGCGTCAGAAAATCTATCCATGGTATCAGCCATATTTCTTGAATCCAAGCTCCGGCGCGGCTTCGCGGAAGCACCTCCTGCAGAGTTGCAGATGGTGCGCCCTTATCAGGCCGCGCGAGCCTCCGCAGAGCCTGCACTTCCTGGTGCCCTTGCCCTTGAACTTTTCCTCGTTTCTCATCTTCATTAATATCACGACAGTATCTCAAGGTTGTAGTTCTTCTTCACTAACTCCTTTATCGTATCGGGCGCCACAACGGCATGCCTCTTAGGTATGCTTGATGCTAGGCGCTTCCTTGTTATGACGCGCGTCCCCCTTCTCCTGAACGCGACGTTGACGTTCATTCCGAGCATGCCTATTGCCGGATCATACTTTATTCCGCGTATGTCTATGTACTCCTTTATCCCGAAGCTCAGCGAGTTCGGGGTTATAGACGTGTCTTTTACCCTGTTATCGACCGCGTCAAGCAGCCTCTTGAGCAGGTCGTCAGCATCCTTCCCCCGCAGCGTCACAAACGCCCCTATCTTCTGCCCTTTTGTTATCTTGAATGCAGGCCTCCTCTTCTTTGACAGTTCGTCTGCGGGCTTCTTTCCGGTTATGAGTTCCAGCAGTTTTCTCGCGGCCGCGTTCTGCTTCTCATCGCTGCCGCTGCCTATGTTTATCACCATCTTGCTTATCCTGACTTCCTGCATGGGATTTGCATCTGCCATTTCACTCAACTACCATTATGTTCCTGAGAAGCGTCTCAAATTCGTTTCCGGATCCGCTGTTTATCGTTACTGACGGGGCTATGTTGGCCGTTCCCGGCTTTATCTCCTTTATTGTTCCGGTCTCGCCGACGTGCACGCCCTCTATCACCGTGCACTTGCTTCCCTTTCCAAGCTTGATTATCCTTGAGCCCTTTGCCTCGATAACGACCGAGTCGTTCGCCATTGCGTCCTTGGGCGCTTTTGATATGCTGCCATCGTGCAGCCTGATCATTATTTGGCCGCCCTTCGTCTTGTACCTCTGCACGATCTTACAGGTTCGCACGGCCTTCTGCTCCGACTTGTCAATTGTTACCTGCCCTCGGCCGTTTACGCCTATCTTGTAGGACTGCTTCGCCGGTATGACTTCGATCAGGTCGTTGAGCCCGATCGGGTATCTCGGTTCTACTACCGGCTTCCCGTTCACCAGCAACTCCCTCCTCTTTATCATCTTGGATCCCTCTGCGCTGGTAGCTGCGATGCCTACCTTTCTTGCGAACGCTATTAGTGTGATGCTTCTCTGCAGCGTATGCCTGCCTGGTATCGGCTTCGAGACATAGACCTGCTCCTTCCTGTGCACCGCATAGTATTTGGGTGAAGCGAGACTCTTCATGTGCCTGTTGTTTCCCTTGTTTCCCATCATCTCGCCTCGCTAATCATGGATATCTCCTTTTTCTCCGCTGCCGTCGCCTCGTCCTTTGCCGCTGCTGCGGGTGGTGCAACCTTCTGCTCAACTTTCTGCTGCGGCTGTTCCTTCACTCTTGTCTCCTGCTTGAGCTTCAGCTTGTTCGCCCTCCTCTTGTCGGTGAGATTGAGGTCCGTCACGTAAACGTTACCGCTGCTTATCGGTATCTGGAACTCCTTGCCCTTTGCATTCTTCTTCTTGAGCGAATCGATGTAGAGCTTCCCGGTCCTCAGGTTCACCTTTGTCACCTTGCCGCTCGTGCCTCGGTTCGAGCCGCTCATCACCTTTACTGTGTCGCCCTTTGACACTTGGATTGCCCTTGTCTTCATCGGCAGCTTTTGCCTTAGAGCCTTGTCAACGTGAACGTGCATGAACTTCTGCCTGTCGTGCATTGGCGCAGTATACCTGAAGAGGCGTTGCTTTCTCGGCTTGCTGCTGCTTATCATCATACCACCCTGCTCGCTATGCCAGCAAGCTTTATGTAGCGCTCGACTACCTCCCTGGCCATCGCGCCCTTGACTTCCGTGCCGATCGGCAGGTTTGTCTCCGTTACAAGTATGCCTGCGTTGTCCTCGAATCGCACCCTCATCCCGTTCGCCCGCCTTATCGGCTGCTTCTGCCTGATTATGACTACGCGCACCTTCTTCTTCAGGTACTGCGGGCTACCGCTCTTCACGCTTGCGATTACTATGTCTCCTATCCCGGACGAGGCGAGGCGGCCATGCCTCCCCTGCTTGCCGAGCTTGTTTATTATCATCAGGGTCTTCGCGCCGCTATTGTCAGCGCACGTGAGCACCGAGCTCGGTATGAGCGATTTCGATATTCTTGCAGCTACACTCTTCATTTAGATACCTTGTTCAGTACTTTTGTAACCACGAATGACTTGGTCTTGCTTAGCCTCCTTGTCCCAGATATTTCAACCGTGTCGCCCGTCTTTGCGTTTATGCATTCGGGGTTGTAGGCCGGCACCCTCGATGTGTTCCTGAGCGACCTCTCGTACTTCTTCAGGAAGGTGTTGTATTCCCTCTGCACGATGACAGTCTTGCGCGCCTTGTCGCTCACGACTATCCCCTCTATCTTGTAGCCATGAGTCTTGAGGCTGCCATGCAGCGGGCACTTCGGGTCTTTGCAGTCCAATGGATCATCTCAGATTTTCAATTCTAAATGTTGCCTTTTCAAGCACGCCTTCTCCTGTAGAACCTGAGGCTCTTCTCGAGGCGTTCGTGCGGCCGGAAATTTATCTCCTCGCCGCGCACTATGAACCTCTTTTTTCCAAAAAGGAATTTAAAGGTTGACGATAGCTTCGGAACTGTCTTTACCCCGCCAACTGTCTTTATTACAAGGGTATTCTTGGTCTCGTTTACGACTCTGCCCTTGATGCCATCCCTGGAGGGGTCGGCACTTCTCGTCACCACCACATCCAAGCCTATCAGCTCGTGGAGGACGATATTCCTATTATTATAATCAGGCATATTTAAACCTTTCTTTGCTTTTCACGATGGGGAAATGAATCTTTTATCTCTATGGTTTCGTGCGCGTCTGCCACAACAATGGCGCACCACGGCCTCCGAAGGGAATAAATACACAAAATGTTCTGTATTCCTGCGAGTGTTTGCATGATAAGAACCCACTATGCCGCGGAGCTCGACGCCGAGATGGACGGCCAGGAGGTCATGCTGGCCGGATGGGCGCACGAAGTGAGGGTCACCTCCAATATAACATTTCTGGTTCTCAGGGACAGCAGCGGCATGGTCCAGGTAATAGGGAAGAAAAGAGACACCGATGACAAGATAATAGAGCAGATGTCGCTCCCAAAGGAGAGCGTCATATCGGTAACGGGTCGCGTAAAGGCAAACAAGGAAGCGAAGAGAGGCTTCGAGATCGTCCCCAAATCGATTACCAACTTGAATCCCCTTTCGAGGAACATACCCTTCGACGTAACCGGCAAGGTGCCGGCAGAGATAGACACGAGACTTAACTACAGGTACATAGATCTGAGGAGGGAAGGCCCCGCTGCGATATTCAGGATACAGTCCACGATAATAAACGCCTTCGTATCCTTCTTCGCAAAGAAGGGGTTCGTCCAGATAAGGACACCATCCATAATCGCTGAGGCGAGCGAGGGCGGGTCCGAGCTCTTCCAGGTGAAATACTTCGAGAGGGATGCCTACCTCGCGCAGTCGCCGCAGCTCTACAAGCAGCTTGCGATAATCGGCGGACTCGACAAGGTTGCCATGATAGTGCCGGTGTTCAGGGCCGAGAAATCAAACACCGTATACCATACTACCGAGTTGACACAGATGGACATAGAGGTAGGGTTCGCTGACGCCGGCGATGCGATGTGGCTGCTTTCCAAATGCTTCACCAGCATCCTGAAAGAAGTCAAGCGCAAGAACGCCGACGATCTTAAGACCCTCGGCGTCGAGCTAACCATCCCCAAGGTCAGGACGGTAACTTATTCCAACGTGATCAAGAAGCTGAAGGCCAAGGGCTATCCGATAGAATTCGGGCACGACATATCCAAGGAGCACGAGAAGAGCCTCGAGGAGCTTTTCGGCGAGGCGGTAATGGTCAAGGACTTCCCTGCCGAGGTGAGGGCATTCTACTCGATGCCCAAGGAGGGCAACCCCGAGCTGACCAACAGCTTCGACCTGATCTACAGAGGCTTCGAAATATCCAGCGGTGCGCAGAGGATACACCGGCCCGACATGCTCGTCGAATCGCTGAAGAAGAAGGGACTGAATCCACAGAATTTCGAATTCTACATAGATGCGTTCAGGTGCGGAGCGCCTCCCCACGCCGGCTGGAGCATAGGGCTAGAGAGGCTTACCATGTGCATAACCAAGTCGGCGAACATAAGGGAGGCGTCGTTGTTCCCAAGGGACAGGAAGAGGCTAACACCATAGACATAGTTACTTGGAAGGTTTTGGATGCATGCCTAGTACGGCGTAGTAATCAATTCGATCCAAACAGTTATTTGGGCAATCTAATTTAAAGCTTATATGAACTGACACAGTAGTTTTAAGAGGCAAAGTGCAAGTATTATATATTTATTCACACAAATACTACATATGTGATTTGTATGAATATCACCATAAGAGGACTGCAAGACAGCATCTTCAGAAAGTTCAAGGCAAAAGCCGTAGAAGAGGATATGAAACTGGGAGATGCGCTGAGCCAGGCGATGGAGGCGTGGCTGAAGAGGGGAAGAACCCAAACATCAAAAGGCAAACTGTCAAACCTAAAGATAACACATTGGGGCAAGGGAACCGAGAACAGCAGCGAGGAAGTCGACACGATAGTCTATGGCGGGGAGATGCCATGATATTTCTAGATGCAAGTTTCATTGTAGCTTACGCAAACGCCGACGACAGGCACCATAAAAGGGCAGTAGAACTGACAAAAGAAATCGAGAATGGCATGCATGGAGAAAGGGCAGTAAGCGAGTATATCCTTGACGAAGTTGTAACCGTACTGCTTTCCCGTACAAATAACTATGATGCTGCCGTATCCACCGGAAGAGAGCTCAGGGACATGTTTTTCATTAGAGAAGACTATGCACTTCTGGAAAAAACTTGGGAAATATTCTCAACACAGAATAAGCCACACATAAGTTTTACTGATTGCAACACGATTGCAATATGCGAGAGGGAGGGAATAGCGAAACTGGCTACTTTCGATGAGCAGCTCGGCAAAAAGAGCGGACTGGTAATAGTAAAATAATTTCTGTCTCACATCGTAACTACTTTACAATTATCCTGTCGGTGATGCTCGTTATCCTATCTATGTCGTAGCGTATCACGTTGCCGTAGTCGGTCTTGATCATCATTATGCCCCTCTTCGAGTCAATCGCCGTGACCTTGCCAACGTATGCTCCTATGTCGTTTATGACCTGCTTGTCCTTCATCCGCGCCTTCTTTATCGCCCTCTTCCTGAGCGCTGAGCTGAATCTTGCGATCATGTATCCGAAGACTATCGCCAGCCCGCTGAAGAGAAGGAACTGCCAGAAGTATATCTGGCCCACCAGCCATGCCGATGTAAGGTAGATTATCGCCAGTGTTATTATTCCGTAGCCAAGGTATGTGCCCTGCGTTATTGCGCGGTAGCGCATGCGCTTGCTCTCGAAGTCCATGACCCTCCCCACAAGGTAGAGCACCAGGCTAACCGGGAATAGTATCAGGAATCCTTCCACTGCCGATGCCCCCAAGGTCAGCGAATTGCTGGTTGTCGTGAGCGCGCCGGTGTATGCGCCGTAGCCTATTATCAGGCTAAGCACGAAGAATATTATCGAGCTCATGTAGAAAACGAAGCTCAGCCGCTCTATGCTGAAGCCCAGCCCCTGGAAAGAGTGGACTAGCGATTCCTCCACGCCGAAGCCCTTGGCCAGAAGGTATATCCCTATTATCGCAATTGGCAGCTGCCATCCAAAGTTAAGGTAATAGCTGACCGCAAACAGAAGCAGCAGCACCGCCGGTATCCCGAAAACTATTCTTGCATAGTGAGGTTCCTTCAGTTTCTCGAACAGTGTGTAATACGCACCCTCGAGCGCCTCGGACTGCTTTATCCTCACTATATCGACGCTGTTCACGTCTATCCTTGTCTTGAGCATCGGCAGGACCCTCATGTCGCTCGCGCCGTCCGTGACCAGGACGCACGCGTCTGCCTTTGACCTGTCAAGCACTATGTCGAGCTGCCTTGCAACAGCCGAGTCTGCTATGTAGCCTTCCTTCTCTGCGCCAGTTATTGTAGCTACAGATACGGAGTGCCCCTTCTTCTTGAGCTCGTCGTACTTCTTAACGGCCTCGAACATCGTGTTCGCATCAGCATCCTGCGGGTCGGCGAGCGCGAGCTTCGCAGCAGCCTTTAGGTTCGCCTCCCTCCCTATTACCGGGCCGGCTATCTTCGCCTTCCTATAAAGGTCGTTGTCTATGTCAACCGCAAGAACAATAAGCCGATCCGCCATCCTCTCATCCTACGACGTATATAACCCACTAGATCATCGGTCGAACAGAATAAAAACCTTTATATCTGCTACGGCAATGTGCATTACAAACCCCTGCATCGATGCGGAACCAATAAATGCATTCGAGCCATATAAAAAGAGTGCAACCATGCCGCGCAACTACTCCGATACGACGATAATAGCGCCTACCCTAAACGAGGAGGAGAACATAGGCGGGTTCCTCGCTGCGGTCACGAAGAGATACCCTGGAATAAGCGTGGTCGTCCCTGATGACGGCTCTTCCGATTCCACGGTCGGCATAGTCCGGAGGGCGTCGCGCACGAACCAGAGGATAAGGCTGCTTGACAGGTCGCGCCGCAGCGTCCACGGCGTTACCGCGAGCATACTCGATGCTGCAATGGCGGTGAGGACTCCCAAGATTATATCTATGGATGCTGACTTCCAGCACCCGGTGGACAAGATAGGCAAAATAGCCGATGCGCTTGATGGCAGCGACATAGTCGTCGGCGTAAGGGCCGGCCGCGGAAGGAGGAATCTTTACCGGATGACGATGTCGAAAGGCCTGATAGCCATATCCCTGGCTGTTTTCAAGCTGAGAGGCAGACCCACATGCAATGACATGGCGTCGGGCTTCCTCGGAATGCGCACAAAACTGTTAAAAGGGCTGATTTCAAGTAATAGAAAAGCATTTGTCGAACAGGGAAACAAGACCCTCCTCGACATGCTCCGCATAACGGGGGAGGGCACGCGCATATGCGAGGTAACCTACCCTAATTTTCCGGAGAGGAAGAGGGGGAAGTCAAAGATGAAGGCGGGGCACATCCTCCTCGCGCTCATGTCCGTAATCAAATGATGGTTGCATGCCTTACAACAGCAGCATAGAGTCGAAGATAGACGACGAGACTACCGAGCTGGGCACGCAGACCGCGAGCACCGCCAGCTTCGTGCTGTTGGGCAAATTTTCATCGATAATATTCCTCGGCGCGGCGTTCATAATACTCGCAAGGCTCCTGGGGCCCAGCGAGTATGGCATCTACACGCTCGCGCTCGGAGTGGCGGGCTTCTTCGGCGCGGTAGGAAACCTTGGCGTCAGCACCGCAATGAACAAGTTCATACCCGAACACATCTACAAGAAAGATAAGAGGGCGCTCGAAGAGCTGCTCGCCAACTCCTTCTTTGTAACGATAATCACCGGCATAGCGCTTGCGCTCGTATCCGTGGCGTTCAGCGGCTTCATGGCAGTCTACATATTCCACAATTCCTCCTACACGCTAGTCATAGAGGTCGCGTCAGTTTCAATACTCTCCTCCATGCTCTTCGGCGCGGCGTACTCCGCGCTCCTTGGATTCAACAAGGGCAAGCATATCGCCGTCATAAATACGGTCCAGGCGGTCATCCAATCGGTGCTTGCAGTGTCGTTTGTGCTGCTGGGCTTCGGCGCAGCTGGGCCCATACTCGGAATGATAATCGGGTACACCGCGGCGTTCCTCTATTCGATATACTTGATATACACCGGGAATGGGCTGAAGATACTTGTCGCGCCCTCCGCGAAAGCGATAAGGAAGATATTCTCGTTCTCGCTGCCGATAGCTGCATCCAATGTGCTGCAGACCGCCGCGGGCAACCTCTCACTGATCGTTCTGGGTGCGTACGCCACCACGGTAGTGATAGGAAACTTTGGCGTGGCGTCGAGGACCAACGGGTTGATAGACATAGTGGCGGGGTCGATTAGCGTATCGCTGCTGTCTATGTACTCGTCAACGCTCGCGAGCAAGAACATAAGCAAGAAGATAAGCAAGTTCTACAACTACACCATCTACTACTCATTCATCCTGCTGACCCCCATACTGCTCTTCATAGCGGCGCTATCAAAGCCATTTTCGTATGTGGCGTTCAGCGGGGTCTACTCCCTCGCCCCTGTTTATATAACCATAATGTGCATGGGCACGATAGTCGGCATGATAGGCACCTACGCTACGACGCTACTGATAAGCGCCAATAAGGTGAAGCAGGCGCTGAAGTACAACGCAGCGATAGCGCTGGTCGAGATAGCGCTCCTTTTCGTTTTCGTGCCGCTCTTCAAGGGAATCGGGCTGGTCGCTCTCATCTATGGAATCGTGCCGCTCGCAACCTCAATCCTCTTCGCCAGGGCATCAGCGAAGCTGTTCAAGCTGAACTTCAACTTCACCAAGTTGTACAGGATACTGACCGCAAATGCGGTGGCGATGCTAATCTTCCTGCCCTTGATAATCTTATGGGGCTCCAATTACATCCCGTTGCTGATAACCTCGATGATCGGGATACTGGTATTCTACCCGGCGCTACTCGCGCTCTTCAGGGGAATAGATCGGCGCGACATAAAGATGATGATGACGATGACGGCCAAGGTCCCGGTGGTGAATGTGGTGCTCGGACGCCTATTGGCCTACTCTTCGAGGTTTGCCGGCTGACCGCGTGCGAGCGCGCTGCTTATGAAGTAGTCGAAGAGCGGCGCGGGTTTTTCGAGCCTTGATTTCAGTTCAGGATGCGCTTGCGTTGCTACCCCAGGCGAGTTCTTCCACTCAACGAACTCGACAAGGGAGTTATCTGGCGTAGTGCCGCTTATCACCAGGCCGTTCGACTCTAAGAGCTTCCTGTAGCGGTTGTTCACCTCGTATCTGTGTCTGTGCCTCTCGCTTATCATCGTGCTCTTATATGCGTAGTACGCCTGCGTCCCCCTCTTCAGCCTGGCCGTCCAGGCGCCGAGGCGCATCGTCCCCCCTTTCTTTTTTATGTCCTTCTGGGATTCCATTATGTCTATCACCTTATGCGGTGATTTGTCGTCGAATTCGGACGAGTTGGCCCCCTCCAGCCCGCAGACGTTCCTCGCATATTCTATGACCATCAACTGCATGCCGAAGCATAGTCCAAGATAAGGTATGGAGTTCTCGCGCGCATGTCTTATCGCGTTGATCATGCCTTCTGTGCCACGCTCGCCAAAGCCTCCCGGCACGAGGATGCCAGCGACGCCAGACAGCGGCGAAAGATCGCCATGCTCGAGGTCTGCAGATTCGATCCACTTGAGCGACACTCTTGTGCCGTTCTTCGCGCCTGCATGGGTGAGCGCCTCCTTCACGCTAACGTAAGAGTCCTTCAAATCGGTGTACTTCCCGACTATGCCTATTTTCAAGCTCTTACTCGGGGCCGATATGCTCTCTGCAAGCCTGCTCCATTCGTCACGTTTCTTCCTCCTCATCTTCCTTTTTACGAGGCCGAGGTCCTTTATCAGCATCCTTCCCAGCCCCTGCTTCTCTAGGTGGAGGGGCAGGTTGTATATGCTCCAGTTGTCAGAATCATCTAGCACCCTCTCTCTGTCTATGCTGCTGTAGAGCGCGATTTTATCCTTCGTCTTTGCTTCAAGGGGCCCGCTGCTCCTGCATATTATGTAGTTTGGCCTTATCCCGAGCTGCATCAGGGATCTTACTCCTATCTGCGCGGGCTTTGTCTTCTGCTCCCCCACGACATCGATCTTTGGCACATATGTGAGGTTGACAAAGGCGACCCTGTCCTTCAGCGCAAGCTGCCTCATCGCCTCTATGAAGTAGCTGTTCTCTATGTCACCTGCCGTGCCGCCCACCTCAATGACGACGACGTCGGCCTTCTGCGCCTTCGATATGCTTTCAATGCGGCCGAGTATCTCATTCGTCAGGTGCGGTATTATCTGCACGTCCTGGCCCAGGTATCCACCGCGCCGCTCCCTCTCTATGACCGAGCTGAAGAGCTTGCCTCCCGTTATAGACAGGCTGCCATCCAGGTCCGCGTTCATGAACCTCTCGTACATGCCGAAGTCCATGTCCACCTCGCTTTTGTCGTCAAGGACGAAGACCTCTCCATGCCTGTAGGGATTCATGGTGCCGCAATCGTAGTTCAGGTATCCGTCGAATTTGACAGGCAGGGCCCTGTAGTCATAGAATCCGAGTATCTTCAAGATGGAAGAAGTGACTATCCCCTTTCCCAAGCCGCTTAGCAACGAGCCGAGTATCACGACATAAGCTGTGCGCACACAACAGTTTAATCCACCAGATTAAAAAGCTTTCTGCGGAACGAATGGTAATAATGGTGAAGAACGGCGCCGGGGGCACAAGGGCTTTCATCGCGATAGAAATCGACGAGGCAGTAAAAGAAAAACTGGCCGAGGTATCCAACCGGATAAAGTACGCCTGTGCAAAGGCTGTGCCCCCGCACCAGGTGCACATAACTATGGCATTTCTGGGCGGAATAGATGACGAATCGATCGAGGAAATAGGTATGCTGCTCTCTGCGATGAGGCGCAGCCAGTTCAACATATCATTGACGGGGCTAGGCGTGTTTTCGGCAAAGTCCCCCAAGGTAATATTTGCAAAGGTGCTCGGCGGCCAGGAAGAGCTGGGGTTGATGGCATCGTACATAAATGATGGCATTAGGGCCCTCGGAATGAAGATTGACGAAAGGAAGTTCTCTGCGCACGTGACCATTGCGCGGGTAAGAGGCCCGGGCGCGGCAGATATGGATCACATAAGCCGCTTTGTGGCTGCGCATTCGGGTGACCAATTCGGCAGTTTCGTATGCGGCGGTATAAAACTGAAGGGCAGCCTGCTCACGCCAAATGGGCCGGTATACCGGGACCTATTTGCGAAAGGGTTCTCCCCTTAACGATCTCTGGAACTGCTCGATCGTCATGCTGTTGGTAAGCTCTCCTGGTTTGTACAGCCTGTCTTCAAGCAGCACATTGAAGCACATTCCGGTGTCCGTGTCAACTGCAATGTGTCTTGCATCAGTTCCGAACAGGTCGGCTTCGAAGAGATGAAGCCCTCTCTTCGACACAAAATCGGCAATGGAGTATACCTGCGAGGTTTCCTGCCCGTTCTGCATGCCTATGACTCGAACCTCGAAGTTCGGCCTCTTCACAGACTTGACGAATGCGGAGAACTTTGCCTCCATGCCTAAGAAGTCCGTGAACCTGGCCACCGCCACCGCGCGAGTGTTCACATCGAATACGCTGAGCAGGATATCGTAGACGAGCGACTGCGCGAATACGTACCTGCTTTGTGCGCTGTTGTAATCCTTCCTTGAAAAGAACTCCCCGAATGGAAGGCGCCCGCAGCCCGAATAGGGCTCCATCTTGCTCATTGATATGTGCGGTCTCTTCTTGAAGGTCCGTATATACCTCGCCGAGCCAAACTGCCGCGATAGCATATCCTGCTGCAGCACCGCTTCGAAAGTCAAGGGATCACGACATTTATCTTTTACCAATGGTATTTTAAATATTCTTGTGCATAACTCTGA
>VFSW01007522.1_pt1 | contig 15798 bp, 10 predicted proteins | sample 5358111 | NCBI WGS metagenome assembly VFSW01 (sample SAMN11554181, study PRJNA540505) | mine drainage metagenome | isolation source: sediment from site ElyBrook_90M | place: USA: Ely Copper Mine, Vershire, VT | collected 2017 | reverse complement strand
GCTTGATCGGCCAGATCAACCGGCGCGCCTTGTCGAGGCTCACGTTGTCCGGCCAGCTGTTGAGGGGAGCAAATCGCTGTGCTCCGGAGCCCGCGCCGCCGCGACCATCAGCGATACGATAGGTGCCTGCGCTATGCCACGCCATACGAATAAAGAACGGCCCATAGTGGCCATAGTCCGCAGGCCACCAGTCCTGTGAGTTCGTCATCAGGGCATGGAGGTCCTTGATCACGGCTTCCAAGTCGAGGCTCTTGAACTCCTCAGCGTAATTGAACGCCTCGCCCATGGGATTGGCCAGCGGGGAGTGCTGGTGCAATATCTTCAGGTTCAGTTGATTAGGCCACCAGTCTGCGTTCGTTGGGGTTCCAGCCGCTGTGCGTTTCAGAGCGCCTCCCGAGAAAGGGCACTTTGGTTCGTCTGACATGGTTCTCTCCTTTGGCCGTCTGCAATTCCCTACCCGAACCAGTCTAGAGTTTTGGGGCCGATCGATCAACAAGCACGTGTTCACATTACGCGTAGCGCCTCTGCGATGAGGCCAAACATGGGGAAGGCGCAATCCAGTCTCTTGCCACAGCAGAAAATGTGCCAGACTTCATGCATGAGTCTTTAGACCCAAAAACAACCCCCGATCAGGCCATGGGACACCAAAACCCCCGCTTCGATCCCCAAAATCGCTTTTCTTTGGCAAATATGGCAAAGCAAAAACTGTCGTGATTGTCATGGTGGTGTTGAGCGCGGATGCTCTGCGCCCGGAGCGGCTTGCACTGCGCGGGAGATCGTCCTGCGGGCAGCTTAGAATCGCTAGGCGAGGCCGCATTTCTTTGCCGCCTGCGGTTTCGTATCGGATTATTGGCGGCGCGCGGAGACTACGCGAGGAATACCTTGCAGGTCGGGCGTGGATTGAGCGTTTGAGAAGCCGGCGGCTCGGAGGAGCGCGTGTACGGAATCCGCCTGGCCGAAGCCGATTTCGAGGGCGAGCCAGCCGCCGGGTGCAAGAGCGGCGAAGGCGGCGGGGATGAGACGGCGGTAGATTGCAAGGCCGTCGTCTCCGCCAAAGAGTGCGAGGGCGGGCTCATGGTCGCGGACTTCGACGGAGAGCGTGTCGCGTTCGGCTGCGGGCACGTACGGCGGATTGGAGACGATGATGTCGAAGACTTCAGCCGCGATGGGTGCGAGCAGATCGCCTTGGAGGAAGCGGAGGGAAACGCTGTTGCGGGTGGCGTTTTCGCGGGCGAGTGTGAGGGCAGGATCGGAGAGGTCGATGGCTGTTATATGTGCTTGGGGCAGATGATGCGCGAGTGCGATTGCGATGGCGCCGGAGCCTGTGCCGATGTCCAAGATGTGCGGCTTTGGGAATAGTGCGGCTAAAGCGAGGATTCGTTCGACGAGGTGCTCGGTCTCAGGGCGCGGGATGAGCACGTCGCGCGTGACTTGGAAGGGCAGGCCGTAGAACTCGGCTTCGCCTGTGATGTATTGGAGGGGCTCGCCTTTCTGGCGACGATCCAGAAGGCCGGCGTATCCGATGGCTGCGCACCCGGCGAAGTCTTCGTCCGCGTGGGCCATGAGCCAGGCGCGACTCTTGCCGAGAAGATGGAGCAGAAGAGCTTCGACATCGCGGCGCGCACGTTCCGGATGGGGTCCTGCGCTGAGTTGCTCCTCACCCCTGTTGAGCCACTCGCGCAGGGTCATCAGGCCGCCTGGCTTTCGGCCTTTAACTGCTCGGCCTGGTAGTGGGCGACGAGCGCGTCGACGATGGGCTGCAGTCGGCCTTCCATGATGAGGTCGAGCTGATGCAGGGTCAGGCCGATGCGATGGTCGGTAAGACGGTTCTGCGGGAAGTTGTAGGTGCGAATCTTCTCGCTGCGGTCGCCTGAGCCAACCTGCGATTTGCGGGTCGCGGCTAGTTCGGCATTCTGCCGATCCATCTCCATCTCATAGAGACGGGAGCGGAGGACGCGCATGCCTTTCTCGCGGTTCTTTATCTGCGACTTTTCGTCTTGGCAACTGACCACGGTGTTGGTGGGGATGTGGGTGATGCGCACGGCGGAGTACGTCGTATTAACGGACTGGCCGCCGGGGCCAGAAGAGCAGAAGGTATCGATGCGCAGGTCCTTGGCTTCAATCTTGATGTCCACATCTTCAGCCTCGGGCAGTACGGCAACGGTGATGGCGGAGGTGTGGACGCGGCCTTGCGTCTCGGTTGCAGGCACGCGCTGGACGCGGTGTACGCCCGACTCCCATTTGAGTTGTGAGTAGACGCGGGCGCCCTCAATGATGGCGATGACTTCCTTGTAGCCGCCTATGCCGGACTCGGAGAGCGACATGACCTCGACCTTCCAGCGGTGCTGTTCGGCGAAGCGCGTGTACATGCGGAAGACTTCGGCGGCGAAGAGCGAAGCCTCGTCGCCGCCGGTACCGGCGCGGATTTCGAGGATGACGTTCTTCTCGTCGTTGGGGTCTTTGGGCAGCAGCAGGAGCTTTAGCTCATCTTCAATGGCGGATTCGCGCGGAGCCAGTGCGGCAATCTCTTCCTCGGCCATTGCGCGCAGGTCGGGGTCGGTTTCAGCCAGCATGGCGCGCGCGTCGGCGAGACCCTGACGGACCTGCTTCAGCTCGCGGTACTTCTCGACCGGGGCTTCGATCTCGCGCAGAGACTTGGCCGTCTTCTGATACTTCTCGTGGTCGTTGATAACTTCAGGCAGCGAGAACTGCGATTGCAGTTCGTTGTAGCGCTGCTCCATCTGCTCCAGGCGATCAATCATGGGCCCCTCCGAGGTGTTGGGTTTTGAAGGAGTGAATTGAGAAAGAAAAGGGTCAAAAACTCGTATGGGCGGCAGGCGCCGCTAGAGGAGGGCCGGGATGGGCTGACGCAGTTTCACTCTGAAACCCATTCTAGCGCGAAATGAACTGAAGCCCAAACACGGTTCTCTGGCATATGATGGTCGGCGGCTTGGAACGGCTGCCGAATGACCGAATAGGCATCGAGAGAACAGACTGAAATGACCTGAGGAGAACAGCCCATGATCAGCGATTTAGTGCATGGAATATCCCGGCGCGAACTGATGCGTCGCGCTTCAGCTGCGGTACTTGTTGGCGGCCTTGGAACACTATCGTTTGGTGAGACTGCAAGGTCCGCCCCTTCAATGGCACCGAAAAACGGCAAAGTGTTTCCAGATAAGTTCCTGTGGGGCTGCGCCACGGCCGCCTACCAGGTGGAAGGGAACAACTCGAATACCGATCTCTGGGCAATGGAGTACCTACCAGGGACTATGTTCAAAGATCATTCTGGCGATGCCTGCGATCACTATCACCTTTATCCCCAGGACATTGCGATGTTGGCCGACCTTGGATTCAACACATATCGCTTTTCCCTGGAATGGGCGCGCATCGAACCGGAAGAGGGATTCTTCTCCAACGCGGAACTGGACCACTACCGGTGCATGCTGGCAGTGTGTCAGGAACACCATCTGACCACAATGTTGACCTATTCGCACTTTTCGCTGCCGCGCTGGTTCGCGATGAAGGGCGGTTGGGAGAATCCAAATGCTGCCGACCTGTTTGCGCGCTTCTGTGAGAAGGCGACCAGGCACCTGGGAGACCTGGTCGGATTTGCCTCGACCCTGAATGAGCCGGATGTTCCGCAACTGCTGGATTGGTTTAACCTGCCGGGCCTGCCAGCCGGGATGAGCGTCGCTCAGATGATGCAGGCCGGGCTCGCGAACGTGTGCAAGCAGTTGAATGCGCCAGAGTTCTCCGATCTGTTTCTGGGCGATGGGAAGAAGACTCGAGATGGCTTGCTGGCCGCGCATGCAAAGGGCAAGGATGCGATGAAATCGGTGAGGCCGGATATGCCGGTGGGTTTCAACCTGGCGATGTCAGATGACCAGCCCGCACCCACGGATAGCCATCTGGAAGAGAAACGCGCCGCTGTGTATGCGCCTTGGCTGGAGGCAGCCAAGCATTGCGACTATTTGGGCGTGCAGACGTATTCGCGCTCGATAGTAGGTAAGAAGGACCTGCCAGCTCCAAAGGACTCGGAGCTGACCCAGACCGGGATGGAGTTCTATCCGGAGTGCGTGGAGCACGTCGTCCGGTACGCGGCGAAGGAGACTGGGGTGCCCATCTACGTGACCGAGAATGGCATTGCCACCCAGGACGACACGCGCCGGGTGGAGTACTACAAGCAAGCCCTGATCGGGTTGAAACGGGCAATCGATGACGGTGTGGATGTTAGGGGCTATGTGGCATGGTCGCTGATGGATAACTTCGAGTGGATGTCGGGCTACACGCCGAAGTTTGGCCTGGTCGCCGTGGACCTGAAAACGCAGCAGCGGACCATCAAGCCCAGCGCGACGTTCCTTGGCAACATTGCACGGAGAAATGCGCTGTAGAAACCTTCAGCATGGGAAGCTCCGTGATTCCTTTGATCCTAATGCTTAGAAGCACTCGATGTGGTCGCAGGCGTTCATCAGGGGCAGAAGCAGATTCGACTGGTGGTCGGGGTCGGAGTAGATGGTGATCGTTGCCGCCTTGTAGTCATCCGGCCTGGCGGTCATGATGTTGGGCACAAAGGTTTGTGGATTACGGTCGTAGAGCGGGAACCAGGTGCTCTGCACCTCCACCACCACGGTGTGGCCGGCCTTGAAGACGTGGTCCACATCGTGCAGGCTGTAGCGGTACTCGTGAATGGAGTTGGCGCGCAGCGGCGTCGGTGTCTCAACGCTTGTGAGATAGCGGCCGCGGAAGATTTCAGCGTTGGTCATGAGCTGATAGCCGCGCATCTTGGGATCGGGGTCGTCCTCCGGGTACTGGTCAATGAGCTTGACGACTATGTCATTGTCGGTGCCGGTGGTGGAGGCGTAGATGTCCGCCAGAACCTCACCGGTGACGATGAGATCTTTCTTGAGCACGGGCAGCTTCCATACGGCTAGATCCTTGCGGTCGGTGACGAAGCGCTGATCCTCAGTGAGCCAGTTGTACCACTGCGAGCCCTGCGAGTAAGTAGGCTGGATGGGCCGGTGGCGATAGGGGACGGGGTTCGCGGGATCACTGACATAGGTCGTCTTGGCCGGGGTGGTGGTGTCATTCCAACTGAGCAGGCCGCCGCCCTGGAGATAGATGCTGGTGGGCTCGGATTTCACGGGCGGGAAGTGGGAGTAATACTTCCACGTGTTGGAGCCGGTTTGAAAGCTGGCGGTGTCTTCTAGGTTGAAGCCAGACTCGTCCTTCAGGTAGTGACCGAAGAACATGGCCTCAATCTGCGCGCGGAACTCCTTGCCGATGGGTTCGCCGTAGTCGAGGTTGCCCAGGTTGCGGGCGGACGACGACCAGTAGCCATGCCGCCAGGGGCCGAGCACAAGGAAGTTTTCGTGATGGGTGTCATGAGGCTCCAGCTTGGTGTACTCCTCCTGCGGGCCGTACATGTCTTCCTGGTCGTAGTAGCCGCCAACAGAAAGTGTGGGCACAGCGACGGTGTTCAGATCATGCTCAACGCCGCGCGAAGACCAGACGGCATCATAGCCGGGGTGCTCGAGAAAGAGCTTCCAGGTGGGCATAGTCTTCAAGCCGGACCTTTTCACGTCTTCGGCAAAGGAGCCACGGTCCAGGAAGTATTCATAGCCATCGACAGGCTGGCCATTGTTGTCCTTGCCGTAGCTGACCTGGGAGTTCTCCTTGCTGGATTCCATCATCATGACGTAGTCGTAACCATAGCTTTGGCGGAAGGCGCCGTTGTGGAAGAAGTCATCGCCCATCCAGACGTCGATCATCGGGGCCTGCGGAGAGATTGCTTTGACGGCAGGGTGCGGGTCGATGCCGGCCATCGTGGCGAGAAAGCCGGGATAGCTGGTGCCGACGACGCCCACACGGCCGTTGTTGCCTGGAACATTCTTGAGCACCCAAGCGACCGTGTCATAGGTGTCGGTACTTTCGTCGATGGCTTTGGGGTCGTGGTGGTCGGCGAGCGGCCGGCTCATGATAAACTCGCCCTCGCTCTTGAAGCGGCCACGGATGTCTTCGCAGATGGCAATGTAGCCATCGCGGGCGAGCTCGGGACGCTGGGCGAAGAAGGATGCGCGACTCGTGCCGTCGCATCCGTAGGGCGTGCGCTGCATGAGGAAGGGTAGGGGCGTGGCGATGTCAGCCGGCTTGAGGATGATGGCGTGCAGCTTCACGCCGTCGCGCACAGGGATCATGACTTCCGTGCGCTGATAGTCATGGAAGACGTGGTGCACGGGCTCGCCGGTACGGCGATAGATGGTTTCGGGCTCGACTGAAGCGACGACGCTGGCCCCACGGCTGGACGCGTCAAGAACAAAAGTGAGAGTGACACTCGAACCGGACAGGCCGAACTGCGTAGCGGAGATGGAATTCAGTTCGGTGGGCACCCGGCGTTCAGACTCGATGGTGAGCTTGCCGTCTTGAACGTAGAAGCTGAGAGGCGTGTCGGGCTCGGCTGCGCTGGTGTACTCGCCAGCGAGGGATTCGAGCGCGGCGAGAGAGATCACGGGAGCAGCCTGCGGTTGATCCTGGCTCGCTTGCGCGGGCACCGCGTCGGAAAGGACAAGGCAGAGGATGGCAAAAGCAGCATATAAACGATGCAAAGCTGAGACCTCCTGAAAGCTAATGCGTGTGTCCGTGATGGCTGTGCACTGCGCCACTTGCCATCTCTTCGATGGGAACTACGCAACCCTCCAACTCGCCGCAGCCGATGTGCTCAAACTGGATGGTGGTATGGCTGATATGGAAGTGGTCGCGCAACACATGGTTGAGCTTGACCAGGATGCAGGCGCTCTCTGACGGGGGAATGTCGGCGATGGTGACGTGGCAGGCAAGGGCACGGGACTGTGAGCCGAGGCTCCAGACATGCAGGTCGTGGACATTAACGACCCCCTCGACCTCTTCCATTCCGGTGCGGATCTCAGAGAGTGCAACACCGCGCGGAGTGCCTTCCAGAAGGATGTTGAGGGTCTCGCGTACGATGCCGATGCTGGACCAGAGGATGAGTGCGGCGATCAACAGGGAGAGTACGGGATCGATCCAGTATTGACCAGTGAAAAGGATCGCCGTGCCCCCCGCGATGACCGCGGCGGTGGAGAGCGTATCACCAGCCATGTGCAGGAAGGCCGAGCGCATGTTGACGTCGCGCGCCACGCCCCACAGCAGAGCGGCGATGGCGCCATTCATTACCACGCCCGCAGCGGCCACCACCATCATGATGCGGGGATGCACCGTGACGGGCTGGCTGAGACGATGGATGGCCTCGGCAGCAATCCAAAGCGAGATGACGATGAGTGTGGCCGCATTGAGGAATGCCGCAAGCACGCCCGCGCGCTGGTAGCCAAAGGTGCGGGCGCTATCTGCAGGGCGCGTTTGGAAGTAAACGGCTGCAAAGCTGAGCAAGAGGGCTAGAAAATCCGAGGCATTGTGCCCAGCCTCAGAGAGCAGGGCCAGGGAGTGGGCGCGCAACCCCGCCACGAAGGTGACCCCCACATAAGCCAGCGTGAGCACCAGAGAGACGCGCAAAACGGATTGGGTCCTGTTGGTGCCGGGTCCGGCAGGCGCGGCATGGACATGCATATGGCAAGTGTAAATCGGGGTGTAGGGCGCGCGCCAATCCCTCGCGGGCGCGGGATTGTTAGCGGACGCGGGGCCAGCGGCGGCGCGGTTCCACCGGCTCGGCTGCGCCAGGACGCCGAAGGTCAGGCAAACTATTGCGCAGGCCCGTCCACTCCTCGGCAACGACGATGCTGTTCTGGGGGCTCCCTGGCTGGTAGCGCACGGAGCAGGGAAAGCCGGCCCGAACCTCAGTTGGGTTGACCACATCGCGCATCGCGGTGATGTCCTGAGAGCACTCGTAGTGCACGCCGCCGATGCGGTAGTTGAAGACCAGGAGAGTTAGGGTGCGGCCATCGTCGGCATCCATCTCGCACACATCAAGGAGCATGCCATCCACCAGGCGGCCCGATCTTGCGAGGAACTGGCGGCGGGCTAGTTCGAGTTCGGCGGGGGTGAGGCGGCGCCGGCCGAAGACCCAGATTGCGCCCATGGCCAGAGCTGCTAGCAGGGTGATTCCAGCGGCAGTCTCCCATGTGCGTGGATGAAGGAGAATCATTGTGAAGTGGGACTGCACCCCTGCGTCCCAAGCTAGAGCATACCGCAGAAGCACGGCGGGACGAGCGCAACAATCGTCAAGAACCCGCCGCCTGGGGATATCCCGGACGGCGGAGGAGTTCTATCTGGCGATGAAGTTGTATGCGTCAGAAGCTCTTCGCCATGCCGATGGTGAGCGAGTTTTCCGACATCTTGCTGGTGACGCTGGTGCCGGGGATGGTGCCCTGGGCGGAGATCCAAGGGCCGGTGATAGAGTTGCGAAACGCGTGGTAGTAGGCAACATTTACATCCCAACTGCCGATGGTCTGCACGAGACCGGCGGAGATGTGGTGCTGGACGATGGCCGGGGCGGGGATGTTGAAGAAAGACTCTCTGTCCGGGACAGGATTCTGCGAGAAGTTGTAGCCGCCGATGATCTTGGTGGAGTGGGTGAGCTGTTGCTGGACGCCGCCGCCAATGGCCCAGATGCTCTTCCACCCAAAGCCGACTACGGCGCCGTTATTGTTGTATCCGGATTTGTCGAAGCCAGTGGTGTTGGCGTAGTCAAACCACCGCGCATCGACGCCGATGTGGGTGCGCGAGGTGGGAGTGACGCCGATGCCGATCGAAACGAGCTGAGGCAGATCCATCTCGAACTCGGTGGGGTGCTTTGCACCGGTGAGGTCGGCCAGCTGCCACTTGAAGTCGCGGAACCAGATCGGTGTGTGATAGGCGAGACCAGCGGAAAAGACGTCGCTGAATTTGTACTGGATGCCGGCCTGTGCGCCGACGCCGAAGGCCCAGGCGTTGTTGGAAGCCGAGAGGTAATAGGCCAAGGTGCTGCCGGCGCTTACCGGGGTGGCGAATGGCGCCGGCGTGACCTTTAGCATGGAAAAGGCCGGGACGACGGAAATGCCGGCGGTTAGGCGGTCAGTTACCTGACGCGACATCCCGACGGGCATAGTGAGCAGGGCGTAGTTGGAGCGGAGGCGGCCGAAGCCGAAGCCGTTGGGGGCCTGCGGGGTGAGGATGGGATTGGAGAAGTTCGTGTTCTGGTCGTAGTCCACACCAAAGCCGCTGACGGCGAGCATGGCGCCGTGATAGGCGTTGCGCCTGCCTTCTGGGTGATAGATGAAGGCTAGGCCCGGCATCAGCGATGTGTCGGTGTGGCTGACGGTGGTGCCGCTGAGTGTGGCGGCCGGAATGCCGGGGCCGAAGGCGTTGGCATCGACGGTGCTGGAAAGCGAGCGCCAGGGAACGAAGATGGTGGCGTGGAACTCGATGCGGTGGCCCTTGAAGAGTGCGGTACAGGCTGGATTCCAGGCGATGGAGCCGGTGGCGTCAAGGCAGATGCCGGTGTCCGCCCCGCCCATGGCTTCGTTAACGGGGCCTGCCCCGTGGAGGAAATGGCCGTCAGTGGCGTGGAGAGCATACGGGCAAAGAAGCGGGATCAGCACCCCCAGCAGAAGATGCTTCAAAGAGGCATTCCGGCGATTGAGCGTTCTCATAGTTTCGATTTCCCTGCGGGACCGGCCCTGGATTACCGCACGGTTGGTTCGCGGCGGGGCAACGTCTCGACACAAGGTGAAAGCACGTTTTGCGCCAATAGAAATAATGTTTGGAATGAAGTATTTAACTGAATGAGGCTGAGGCGGTGCGACGAGGCGTCGCGATGCTACGTTGCAGGTTGAGACGTTCTGTCTCAACCTGCGCCTCTATACGAGGCGGAATTCTCTCATGCGGCGCCAGAGCGTTGAGCGGCTGAGACCAAGCGCTTTGGCGGTCTCAGCCTTTTTCCAGCGGTGGGCTTCCAGGGCGGTGAGGAGGTGTTCCAGTTCAGTGGCGGGCGGCGGTAGTGAGAGTGGCAACTGCGCCAGTGAGAGTGGCTCATCAGGGTCCATCGCGTGGGCATTGCGGTAGGAGTGGCGGATCTCTTCCGGCAGGTCCTCGGGCAGAATGGTCTCCATCTTCGCCACGGCGACGGCGTACTCCATGACGTTGGCCAACTCGCGCACGTTGCCGGGCCAGTGGTAATCGAGAAGTGAGCGCATGGCCTGTGGAGAGATGCGGCGCACTAGCCCACGCTGGGCGGCGATGCGGTTGAGCAAGTTCTGGGCGAGTTGGGGAATGTCTTCGCGGCGGTCGCGCAGCGGCGGCACCTCAATGGGTACGACGCAGAGGCGGTAGTAGAGATCCTCGCGCAGGCGGCCTTCACGAAGGGCAACGCGGAGATCGGCGTTGGTGGCGGCGATGATGCGCGCGTCAGTGGAGCGGGCCACGCTTTCGCCGACGCGCTCGTACTGCCGCTCCTGCAGGACGCGCAGCAGCTTCACCTGGAGCAGCGGGGGCAGGTCGCCGATCTCGTCTAGGAAAAGAGTGCCGCGGGAGGCGAGTTCGAAGCGGCCGATGCGGTCGCGCGCGGCTCCGGTGAAGGCACCGCGAATGTGGCCGAAGAGTTCGGACTCGAGCAGTTCCGAGGGTAGGGCAGCGCAGTTGACGGCGACAAAGGGGCCGGTGCTGCGCGTAGAGTGCTGATGGATGGCGCGGGCGACGACCTCTTTGCCGGTGCCGCTTTCGCCGGTGATGAGCACCGTGGCTTCGCTGTGCTGGAGGGTTTCGACGAGGCGGAAGATGCGCTGCATCGCGGGCGAGCACGCGATGGCGCCTCCGCAGAAGACGGTGGCGTCGGAGCAGGCGGGCTCTTCTTCGGCAGGGCGCAACAGGATCAGATACATCACGCGCGGGTCGCAGATCTCGGAGCCCTCTTTCAGCATGGGAGCGGCGGTGATGGAAACCAGGCGCGCTGGGCCGTTGCCAAAGCGGAGTGTGGCGCGCCAGCCCTCGCGCATCTGGTGGTCAAGCAGGGCCTGGCGGAGCGGGCCGCAAGGGCCGAACAGGTCTGAGCCGAGCAGCTCTTCGACAGATCGGCCGCAGAGTTGAGCCGCAGTATTGGCCCCTAGAAGCTGGTCGAGAAGATGCGAGGCGTGGACGATGCGGAAGGCGGGGTCAAGGCAGACGAAGGCGCGACCGACGGAGGCCAGGGCGCGGGTAATCCCGTGCAGCGCAGCCTGGGTGAGCGGGCTGATCGACGAGTCGGGTACGGGCGAACGAAATGCGGTTGCCAGTCGAGTCATGCTGTTCTTGCCCCTTGCTCGAATGCCTGCGATCAGGCTCCGGGCTTCCGAAACGCATCGCGCATCGGCCGAAGGCAGGGACGGGCTTCAGGCCGTCGCCTTGACCCGGTGAACTGCGCTTCCGTATGCTCGGGAGCGTCTAATGCATTCTTGAACACTGAGTGGCCGGTTGAATGTGTGCGCGGTCACCGCGTTCTGCGGCACGTGCGGTGAGCACGGCCTTGGCTGTGAATCGCTGTGCCGGTTGAGTTTGCCTGGTTGCGCGGACGGCGATTCGAGCCTAGAGTCTGCGCAGAGAGGGCCTGCATGAGTATGACTGCCCAAGCTTCAGCGATGGACCTTGCCGCACAGCCTCTTCTGGTGCGGCACGCGGCGGTGCTCGGCGCGGGCACAATGGGTTCGCGGATTGCTGCGCACCTGGCCAATGCGGGGATTCCCGTGCTGCTGCTGGATCTGGTTCCGGCCGGCGAGCGTGCGCGCAGTAGGCTGGCGGAGGGTGCTCTGACGGCGCTGGGCAAGGTCAGGCCGGCAGCGCTGTATGAGGCGTCTCTTGCGGCCCAGATTACCCCCGGCAACTTTGAAGACGACCTGCCGAAGCTGCCTGCTTGCGACTGGGTCATCGAAGCCGTGGCGGAAAACCTTGAGATCAAGCGGGCGCTGCTGGACCGTGTTGTACCGCACCTCAGCGCGCAGGCGGTGCTGACGACCAACACGTCTGGGCTGCCAGTGGCGAGGATTGCCGCCGGGCTGAAGTCGCACCGGGACCGATTCTTCGGGACTCACTTCTTTAATCCGCCGCGGTACATGCGGCTGCTTGAGGTGATTCCCACGGCGGAGAGCGATGCGGGCGTGGTGCGCGCCTTTGCGGCCTTTGCGGACCGGATGCTGGGCAAGCAGGTGGTGTTCGCCAATGACACGCCAAACTTTATCGCCAACCGAATCGGAGTGGCGGTGATGTTCAACGCAGCCGTACTCATGATGGAGCAGGGGCTGACGATTGAAGAGGTGGATGCACTGACGGGACAGGCGATCGGATGGCCGCGTACCGGAACGTTTCGGCTGGCGGATATGGTGGGGATCGATGTCCTGGCGCATGTGGCGGCGAACTTTCCTGAAGGCGTGACTCCAGGTGGTTTTTCTCAGGCCCTGAACGAGATTGTGAAGCGGGGTTGGCTTGGGGACAAGGCGGGACAGGGCTTCTATAAGAAGCAGCGAGGCGCGGATGGGAAGGACGTGCGGCTGGTGCTGGACCTGAAGACGTTTGAATACCGGCCTGCGGCCAAGCCTGCGCTGCCGGCTCTGGAGATGGCGAAGAACGCGGCGACGGTGCAGGAACGGCTGAAGCTGCTGCTGGCAAATAATGCCGTGAAAGACAAGGCGGCGAAGTTTCTGTGGCCGTTTCTGGCTTCGCTGTGGAACTTTGCGGCGGACCGGATCGGCGAGGTTGCCGTCGATGCGCCGTCGATAGATGCTGCAATGCGGGCTGGCTTCAACTGGGAGTTGGGGCCGTTTGAGATGTGGGATGCGGCGGGGGTCCGCGAGACGGTAATCCGCATGAAGACTCAGGGAGTGGCTGTGAGCCCGGCCGTTGAAGCCCTTCTCAGAACCGAATACGAGTCCTGGTATTCGACGGCGGGACCGCAATGCTTCCAGCCCGCTACGGGGCATTGGGAACCGATAGCGCAGCGGCCTGGGCATGCGCGGGTAGCAGAGTTTCGGCGGGCCCATGGCGTCGTCAGGTCGAATGCCGGGGCCTCGCTGGTGGATCTGGGTGGGGGGATAGGGTGCATCGAACTCCACGCGGTGAAAAATGCCATTGGCGGCGATGTGGTCGCGCTGGTTTCGGCAGTGCTTAATCCGGCTTCTGATGCCGTGCGGGATTTCGCGGGCTTTGTGATTACCGGCGATCGCGACCACTTCAGCGTGGGCGCCAACCTGCTGCAACTGCTGCTCGTGGCGCAAGAGGGTGAGTGGGACGAGGTGGATGTGGCGATTCGCGGCTTTCAGCAGATGACGGCGGCCATCAAGTTCTGCCCGCGACCTGTGGTGGTGGCGCCGTTTGGCATGACGCTGGGCGGTGGCGCGGAGATGTGTCTGCACGCATCGCGGCGGCAGCCTCATGCGGAGACCTACATCGGGCTGGTGGAGTCGGGTGTTGGGCTGATTCCCGGCGGTGGCGGGACGAAAGAAATGTTGCTGCGCGCTGTGGATGCGGCTGCAGCGCTGGCTCCGCCGGATCCGAAGGACCCGCCCTCGCGTTTTGCGCAGTCGGCCGAGATGGGAACGGCGCTGAAGCGAGTCCTGGAGACGATTGCGATGGCGAAAGTGTCCACATCGGCAGCCGAGGCGCGGGGATTGGGACTGCTGGCCGGGAGCGACCGGGTGACGCTGAATCGTGAGCGGCTGCTGCTGGACGCGAAGGAACAGGTCCTGGCGATGGCGGATGCAGGCTATGCGGCTCCGGCGCAGCGGACGCAGATTGCCGCGCCGGGATTGGCGGCGCTGGCGACGCTGGAAACCGGCATCTACCTCATGGGCGAAGCGGGCTACGCGAGTGAGCACGACCAGAAGGTTGCACGATGGGCAGCGTATATCTTGTGTGGAGGCAGGGTGACCGCGGGAACTGCGATCAGCGAGCAGTATTTACTGGACCTGGAGCGGGAGGCGTTTCTGTCGCTGTCCGGAGAGCGTAAGACGCAGGAGCGGATCGCCTATACACTGAAGTCGGGGAAACCACTGAGAAACTAGGGCTCGATGAAGCGAGCGATACAGATTGCGATGATGGTTGTCCTGCTGCCGTGGACTGCGGTGCGAGCAGGAGGGCAGGTTGTGCAAAATCCTCTCACAGCCCAGGCACCCCAGTTAGCTGAGTCAGGCCATATCTCTGCCAACGGAAATGCGGTGCCCTATCTTATTCGCCGATTGCCAGTGAGTTCGTTTCCCGGACTGCCCGGCTCGATCGCCCTCCTGCTGAACCAGCGTGGGTGCATGATCCCACAGACTTATGAAGCGCATCGCCCGGAGAACGTGGTGCATGCCAGCCTGGAGCGGGCGGGTAGTTCAGATTGGGCGGTGCTGTGTTCGGCGCACGGAACGGTGGTGTTGCTGGTGTTTTTTTCAAGCGCGCCTGGCGATCCGCAGGAACTGGCCTCGGCGCCGGAGACGGAACGGCTGCAGCCCCACGATCCGACCGGAGTGTTGGGCTTCAACTGGGGCATTGATCCAGCGACGCCAGCGCAGGTGCATGAAGCGCAGGCGGGCATGGACCCTCGGCCGTCGCCGGTGGATCACGATGCGCTGGCGGATTCGGTCCTGGAGCGCCACACCGTTTATCACTTTTATCAAAAAAATGCCTGGATCCTGCTGGATACGTCGGAGTAGAGCGGGAGGAGTGGCCGGGCTTTGCACAGGAGAAGGAGTGGGGATGCGGGAAGCTGTTCTGGTGAGCGCCGTAAGAACTCCGGTGGGCCGCGCGCCCAAGGGCGTCTTTGCAACCACACGCCCGGACGACCTGGCCGCACTGGCCGTGGGCGGTGCCTTGGAGAGGGTTCCCGCGTTGGAGAGGGCCGAAATCGAGGATGTGATTCTGGGGTGCGCGCAGCCGGAGGGTGAGCAGGGCTGGAACATCGCGCGTTATGCCGCGCTACGGGCGCAATTGCCGGTGGCGGTGCCCGGGGTTACTGTGAATCGGCTGTGCGCTTCGGGGCTGGAGGCCATTGCGCAGGCGGACATGCGTATTCGCACGGGCGGCTGCCGAGTAGTCGTGGCGGGTGGTGCGGAATCCATGAGTCTGATTCCCATGGGCGGGCTGAAGCCTTGTCCTAATCCTTGGCTTGCGGAGCATTATCCGGCGGCGCTGTTGACCATGGGACTGACTGCGGAACGGGTGGCGCAGCGGTATGGGGTCTCGCGTGAGGACCAGGATCGTTTTGCGCTGGACAGCCACCAGAAAGCCCTGGCCGCACAGGCTGCGGGGCGGTTTGACAACGAGTTGATGCCGGCAAAGGTGACGACGGCGGCAGTGGGCGCCAAGGCAGGCAAGCCTGTGGTGACGGAGAAGGTGGTGGCCGCCGATGAGGGGCCGCGCGCGGATACCTCGGCTGCGGCGCTGGCGGCGCTGAGGCCGGTATTTCATGCGCACGGAACTGTAACGGCGGGCAACTCGTCGCAGACCTCGGACGGCGCGGCGGCGGCAGTGTTGATGGACGCGGAACGGGCGCGGGAACTGGAGATTGCACCGCAGGCGCGGCTGGTGGCCTATGCCGCAACAGGCTGCCTCCCTGAAGAGATGGGCATGGGGCCGGTCTTCGCCATTCCCATCGCTCTCAAGCGGGCTGGGCTGACCCTGGGCGATATCAGCTTAATTGAGTTGAATGAGGCGTTTGCGGCGCAATCGCTGGCGGTGATACGCGCGTTGGGACTGGACCCGGGGCTGGTGAACGTAAACGGCGGGGCGATTGCCCTCGGGCATCCGCTGGGGTGCACCGGAGCCAAGCTGACGGCGACGCTGCTGAACGAGATGCGGCGGCGCGGGGTGCGCTACGGGATGGTGACGATGTGCGTGGGCGGGGGG
>VFSW01007521.1_pt1 | contig 15799 bp, 13 predicted proteins | sample 5358111 | NCBI WGS metagenome assembly VFSW01 (sample SAMN11554181, study PRJNA540505) | mine drainage metagenome | isolation source: sediment from site ElyBrook_90M | place: USA: Ely Copper Mine, Vershire, VT | collected 2017 | reverse complement strand
GCGATGGTGAAGGCCATCAGCAGCAACGTGGCGCAATACGTGACGGTGAAGACGTTCGTGGAGGCGCTGCGCAAGCTGGTGGTGTCGGAACTACAGCCGCAGTTGCTCAACGCCGGGCGTCCGTTGTCGGAAACGCCCGCGTTTCCCTGGTCGCGTCCGACACTGGCAGCGCGGAAGTGCGTGTTCAACCTCGTGCCGTGCGACAACGAATTTGAGAAGGAATTCGCGAAGTTCCTCCAGCGGTCGGAGGACGTGGAGCGGTTTGCCAAGTTGCCGCCGCAGTTCGCGTTCACCATCGAATACACGGACAACGTGGGAAACCTCCGCTACTACGAACCGGACTTCGTGGCGGTGACGACCGACGGGCGGCATTACCTGATCGAGACGAAGGGGCTGGAAGACGTGAACGTGGCCTTCAAGGATCGCGCCGCGCATTTGTGGTGCGAGAACGCCAGCGGGCTGACGGGAACGCCGTGGGCCTACGTGAAGGTGTTGCAGAAAGATTTCAACGAACTGCAACCGGAGGACTTCGCGGCGCTGCTGGTGCTGCGGAAGGATTTGGGTGGGTGAAGAAGCGTCGGCGGTGATTGGGGCAGCGTCGTCCCCACCCGAACGAGCATTCGCCCCGCGGCGAAAGCCCTTTTTCCATAGCGCGCCGGCTTCCGGCCGGGTAGCATCCCGTCCATGCTGGCTCAACGACAACGCACCGTCTTGTATGCCGGTCTGGCGCTGGTGGCCATCTGGATTCTGGCGTTGGTGGGGTATTTCGTCGCCGAGAACTCCAAGATGACGGCGGAGAAAGTGCGCGCCTACGTGGCGTCGGTGGACTTGAGCAAGCTGTCCGCCGCCGAGCGGGCCAGGGCGATCCAGACTCTGGTGGACCGGCTGAATGCGTTGCCGTACGAGGAGCGGCAGCGGGCGCGCTTGGACCGTCTGGGGATGCGGTGGTTCGACCAGATGACCGAACAGGAGAAAGGCGACTTCATCGACAAAACGCTTCCGACCGGTTTCCAGCAGATGATCGCGGCCTTCGAGCAGATGCCCGAAGAGCGGCGGCGCAAGGCCATCGACGACTCGCTCCGGCGCCTCCGGGCGTCCCAGCAGCAGTTGCCGGCGGGCGAGGCGCCGTCCGCCGGCCCGCTCGGCGGGCCCCCGCCCCCGGCGATCAGTCCCGAGTTGCAGAACAAGATCCGCACCATCGGCCTGGCCGCTTACTTCTCCCACAGTTCGGCGCAGACCAAGGCGGAGCTGGCCCCGTTGCTGGAGGAATTGCAGCGCACGATGGAACTGGGCGGACGCTGGCACCACCCATGAGCGGGAGGAAACCTGAACACCGACCTCTGAAATCCGACGGAATTCAGAGGTCGGACGGGCGATTTTGTCCGCTGGCTCTGTGTGCGTTCACGCTGGTCGAGTTGCTGGTGGTGATCACGATCGTCGGCCTGCTGGCCAGCCTGCTATTGCCGGTGCTGGGGCGCGCCAAGGAGGCGGCGCGCGGTACGGCTTGCCTGAGCAATCTGCACCAGATCGGCCTGGCGTTGCAGCTCTACGCTTCCGACAACAACAACAACAAGCTGCCGGTGATGCGCGACCGGCCCCTGCCGCCGGCGGGCCCGACGAATGGCCTTCCCAGCCCGGACCAGGTGCTGGCGGTTCCTCTGGGCAACCTGCGGGTGCTGCGTTGCCCGTCGGATCGGAAGCTGATCTTCGAGCAGACCGGTTCGAGTTATTCCTGGAACAGCCTGCTCAACGGCCAGAACGCGGACCAACTGGTGGTGTTCGGCATGAACTTCAACCCGCACCAGATTCCGGTGATGTTCGACAAGGAACCGTTTCACATCGCCCGGGGCAAGAGCAAGGCGGTGAACTACCTCTACGCCGACGGCCACATCAAGAATCTGCTCGTCATCGAGGGCAGCCTGCCCCCGTGAACATGATCGAGCTGGACCACGTCACGAAACGGTTCGGCCAGCGGCTGGCCGTGGACGATCTCACGCTGACGGTGCCGGCGGGCGAGATTTTCGGCCTGCTGGGGCACAATGGCGCCGGCAAGAGCACGAGCATCGGTATGATGCTGGGCCAGGTTTGGCCGACGGCGGGCACGGTGAAGGTGTGCGGCCACGAGGTGACGACGCACCGGCAACTGGCGCTGCAAAAGGTCGGGGCGATCTTCGAGGCGCCCGCGTTCTACGATTACCTCACCGGCTGGCGGAACCTGGAGATTCTCAGCCATTTCACCGGACCGACTTCGCCCGAGCGCTTGCACGAAGTGGTGGATTGGGTGGGCCTGAGCGGACGCGAACGGACCAAGGTGAGGACCTACTCCCACGGCATGCGAGCGCGCCTGGCCCTGGCGCAGGCGTTGCTCCCGAAACCGGAGCTGCTCATTCTCGATGAACCAGGCAGCGGCCTCGATCCGGAAGGCATCGCCGAGATGCGGCAGACGATCCTGCGCCTGCGCCATGAGTTGGGTCTGACGATCCTGCTCTCGTCGCACCTGTTGAACGAAGTGGAGCAGCTTTGCACCAAAATCGCCGTGTTGAACCGGGGGCGGAAGGTGTTCGAGGGGGCGCTGGCCGAGACGAAACAGCGGCACCAATCGATCCGGTTGGTGGTGGACCGGTTCGATCTGGCGGCGGCACGGCTGCGCCAGGCCGCCTTGATCCAAGACGAGCGCGCCGGCCGGTTTGTGACGCCGGCGCCGGGCGTCCGCTCCGACCGGATCGTGGAATTCCTGGTAGGACAGGGGATCCGCGTGTTTGAAATCGCCCCCGAGGAAGAAACGCTGGAAGGCTTTTACCTGACCCTGATGCACGGCCCTTCGTCCGGTGGAGCCCACCGGCCCGCCACGGTGTCCACCCAAGCTTAGCCCTGATCCCGCCATGTTCCGTCTCCAACTCCGCAACGAACTCTGGAAGCTCTTCGGCAAGAAGCGCACGTACATCGGCTTCGGCGCGTTTCTGGTGGCGCAGGTCATCATCGTACTGGTCTTCCGCTACTCGCGGGCCTCGCACGGCATGGTGGACCAACTGGAGCGCAACGGCTACCCCGCCCAGCAGTTCGTCTCCAGCCTGACCATCGCCACGGTGATGCTGTTCCCGATTGCGTACGTCCTGCTCCCGCTCTACGTGGCGTTGGTCGGCGGTGATCTAGTGGCGAAGGAAGCCGAAGACGGCACGCTGCGGATGATCCTGTCGCGGCCCATTTCACGACTCCGTCTGCTGCTGGTCAAATGGGTGGCCGGTTTGATCTTCGCCACGCTGCTGGTTTTCGCCTTGGGGCTGATCGGCCTGGGGTTCGCCTCGCTGTTCTTCCCGTGGGGCGGGCTGTTCGCCTTCGTGCCGGGGGAGCTGTTCAGCGTGCTCGATCCGGCGGCGGGGTTGAAACACTACCTGGCCGCCCACGTGCTGCTGACGGTCAAGGCCGGCACCATTCTGGGGCTGGCGTTCATGTTCTCGTGCTTCAACGTCAAGCCCGCCGCCGCGACCATCCTGGCGCTGTCCGTCACCTTCGTCAGCTTCGTGCTGATGCAAATCCCGTTCTTCAAGGACCTGCAGCACTGGTTTTTCACCTATCATTTGAATGTCTGGCAGAACCTGCTGGCTTCGCCAGTACCGGGGGCGAAGGTCTGCATGTCGCTGAGCGTGCTGGCCGGGTTCAACCTGACTTTTCTGGTCATCGGTTGCACCGCCTTCCAAGTTCGCGACATCAAGTCGTAAGAAGGAGTTTTCAGACGCAGATATGACCGGGGACGGCTGCGGGAGCCGTGCGTTCCGGAACGCAAGGTATTTGGTCGCCGGTCCCTTGCCGCCACAACTAATTGTGTTTCAGGCCAGGAATTGCGGTTGTGTCGCTGGCGCGTTTTTCCTATTATTATCCAGTTCACGGGGACGGCCCCAGAAGGGTGCTCTCCGACTCAATTTATGGCCGAAGAAGCGGTATTGACACCACCTGTCTTGAGCGACAAATACGACGCCTCGAAGATCGACAAGCTTGAAGGGCTGGAGGCCGTGCGCAAACGGCCCGGCATGTACATCGGCGATCCCGACGAGCGCGGGTTGCACCACTGCGTCTTCGAGGTGCTTGATAATTCCATCGACGAGCACTTGGCCGGGTTTTGCAGCCGGATCGAGGTGACAGTCCACGTAGATGGCTCGGTGTCCATCCGGGACAACGGGCGGGGCATCCCGGTGGACATGCACCCCAAGTGGAAAATGCCGGCCGTCGAGTTGGTGCTGACCAATCTGCACGCCGGCGGCAAGTTCGGGCAGGGCGCCTACAAGTATTCGGGCGGTCTCCACGGCGTCGGGGCCAAGTGCGTGAACGCTCTCTCGGACTGGTTCACGGTCGAGGTGTCGCGCGACGGCAACGTGTATTCGATGCAATTCGCCCGCGGGGTTACGGTGCAGAAGCTCGATATCATCGGCAAGTCCAAGCACACCGGCACGCTCATCACCTTCAAGCCCGATCCCACGATTTTCACGCTCAGCACGGAGTTCAAGTTCGACATCCTGGCCAACCGGCTGCGGGAGTTGGCGTTCCTGAACCCCGGCGTGACCATCGTGCTCACCGACGAGCGCGACGAAAAGACCGAGACTTTTTTCTACAAGGACGGCATCGAGCAGTTCGTGAAGCAACTCGGCCGGAACAAAGAACTGCTGCACCCAAAACCAATCGCGCTGGCGGGCAAGCGGCAGACGCAAGTGGAGGGCCGGGAGGAGGACGTGTTCGTGGATTGCGTCCTGCAGTACAACGACAGTTATAGCGACCAGATTCTCTGTTTCGCCAACTCGATTCCGAATCCCGACGGGGGCGCCCACCTGACAGGCTTCCGCTCGGCGTTGACACGCGCCATCAATCAATACGCCAAGGCGAACAATCTGTTGAAAGAAAAGGATCCGGCAATTTCCGGTGACGACGTGCGCGAGGGCCTGGTTTGCGTCCTGAGCGTAAAGCTGCCGAATCCGCGCTTCGAGTCGCAAACCAAGGTCAAGCTCGTGAATACCGAGATCGACGGCATGGTGTCATCCATCGTGTACGACGGGCTGATGAACTTTTTCGACGCCAATCCACCGGTCGCCAAGAAGGTCATCGAAAAGGCGCTGCTGGCGGCACGGGCACGGGACGCCGCCCGCAAGGCCCGCGAGGCCGTGCGCAAGACCGCGCTCACCGGCGGCGGGTTGCCGGGCAAGCTGGCCGATTGCTCGGATCGCGATCCGGCGAACACCGAGGTGTATATCGTCGAGGGCGACTCCGCCGGCGGTTCGGCCAAGCAGGGCCGGGACCGGAAGTTCCAGGCGATCCTCCCCATCCGCGGCAAGCTCATCAACGTCGAGAAGGCGCGGCTGGAGAAGGTGCTGCAGAACGCCGAGATCCGCACGATGATCACGGCCATCGGCACGGGCATTGGCGACGGAGAAGGGGAGGGCGCGTTCAACCTCGAACGGCTCCGCTACCACAAGATTATCATCATGACCGACGCCGACGTGGACGGCTCCCACATCCGCACGCTGCTGCTGACGTTCTTCTACCGGCAGATGCCGGAGCTGATCAAACGCGGGTTCGTCTATATCGCCCAGCCGCCGCTTTACCAGATCGCCCGCAAGAAGCGCCTGGAGTACGTCGAGGACGACGTGCAGCTCAACCGCATTCTGATCCAGCTCGGCACGGAGGAGGTCAAGTTGCGGAACCTCGCCGACGATCGGGAAATCGGCCAGAAGCAACTCGCCGAAATCCTCGAGTTGCTGGAATCGCTCGACAAGTTCGCCAAAGCCATCCGGCGGCACGGCGGGGATTTCGCCGATTACGTGGAACATCGGGCGCCACAGACGGGCGAGTTGCCGCGCCACCTGGTCAAGGTGCGCGAAGGCAACAACGAGGCGATCCACTACTTTGGCACCGAGGCGGACTTCGCGGAGTTCAGCCGGCGAAATCCCGACCTGGGGCTGTTCGGCGAAAACGAGACGGAGGGCGAGGCAGGCGAGAAGCCCAAAAATGGCTCGACCCGCCGCGCGTCGCACGTCGAGCTCCACGAGAGCAAAGCTGTTGCCGAGCTGATGGCCAAGCTGGCCCGGAAAGGCTTGAACGTGGCCCACTACGCGGCGCAGGACAAACCGCTGTTTGAGTTGGTCGAGGGCGAAGGCGACAAGCAGGTGGTCAAGCCGCTGTTTGCGATCCCGGACATCTTGGACAGCGTGAAAGAAGTTGGCAAGCGTGGCATCCAGATCAAGCGCTTCAAAGGTTTGGGCGAGATGAACCCGAAGGAGCTGTACGAAACCACCATGGCTCCGGGCCGCCGCAAACTGCTGCGGATCGACCTGACCGACGCCGTCGAGGCTGAGGAGATGTTTACCAGGCTCATGGGCGAGGAAGTCGAGCCGCGCAAACAATTCATCGAAGACAACGCCCTCAACGTGCGCAACCTGGATATTTGAAAAGACCGTTGACAGAGTAACCACATGTGACTACATTCACCTTGTGAAGACGAAAAAGCCAGTCAAATATCCGCCGCCTATGTCGCAGACTATGGAACTGAAGGAAGCGGTAGCCTTACCTGGTTGGGGGTTGTCGATGTCCGTTCGAGCCGCCAAGGCCAAGCTGTCCGCGCTGCTGGAAGTCGTGTCCAGGGGCCAGGAGGTTGTGATCACCAGCGGAGGAAAACCGAAGGCGAAGGTGGTGCCGATGGCAGCCGCAGCCGAGCGGAGAGGATTCCAGCCCGATTGGGATTTGCTCAAGTCCATGCCGGTGCAAACCGAACCGCCCCTGGCCGAGGACCTGATCCGCTCAGACCGAGATGGGCGGGGGTGGTAGGTGTACGCGGACTCCTGCATCCTGGTGAAGTTAATCACACCGGAGGCGGACACCCGGTTCTTTGTCGAGCGACTCACGGGCGTCGCGCTGACCTCTTCCGAACTGGCCTTGACGGAAGTTTGGTCGGCGTTGTTGGCCAAGGAACGAAATGCGAAGATCACCCGGCCGCAACGCGAGCGCGCTTGGTGGTTCTTCACCGGGATGATTGACTCCCGGGCCTTGGTCTTACACCCCCTCAACAGCGTCGCGTTGCGCAAGGCGAACCATCAACTGGAGCAGTGTCACCCGGCGGTCGCCTTGCGCACGCTCGACGCCCTCCATCTTGCGGCGTGCGATTTGACGCAGGAATTTCCCCTCTGTACCACGGACGATCGCTTGCGCCAAGCCGCCAGACTGTTGAGAATCCCACTGCTGCCTGAAGATTGAATCACCTCCAGCTTTACATGCCTGACGACAACACCACTCCAGCACCGCCGCCGAACGGCCTCCCCGTGGAAAACACCCCGCTTTTCGCCGCTGGCGAAAAAATTGCCAAGATTAACGTCGCCGACGAGATCAAGAACTCGTTCCTCGACTACTCGATGTCCGTGATTATCTCGCGCGCCTTGCCTGACGCGCGGGACGGACTCAAGCCCTCTCAGCGCCGCATCCTCTTCGCGATGCATGAGCTCTCGCTCTACCCCGGACGCAAGCACATGAAATGCGCCAAGATTTGTGGCGACACCTCCGGCAACTACCATCCGCACGGGGAAGCTGTGATCTACCCGACCCTCGTTCACATGGCCCAACCCTGGGCCATGCGCGATCCCCTCATCGACCCGCAGGGCAACTTCGGCTCCGTCGAAGGCGATCCGCCCGCGGCCATGCGTTACACCGAGGCGCGGCTCACCGCCCTGGGCGGGGCCTTGATGGAAGACATGGACAAGGACACGGTGGACTTCGTCCCGAATTATGACGAGCGCCTCACCGAGCCGGTGGTGTTCCCGGCGGCCTTCCCCAACTTGCTCGTCAACGGCGGCACCGGCATCGCCGTCGGCATGGCCACGAACATCGCCCCGCACAACTTGGGCGAGATCATTGACGGCATCTGCGCGCAGATCGACAACCCGGCCATCACGATTCCGGAGCTGATGAAGTTCGTGAAAGGGCCGGACTTTCCCACCGGCTGTGTGGTCTGCGGCTTGGAGCCGATCCGCCAGTATTTCAGCACCGGGCGCGGGAGTCTCAAGGTGCGGGGCAAGATCGGCCTCGAGGAAGTCCGGGGCAACCGCGAGCAACTGGTCATCACGGAAATCCCCTTCGGCGTGAACCGCGCCGCGCTCGTCGAACGCATCGCCGATCTGGTCAACGAGAAGACGCTCGGTCTCACCGACATCACCGCCATTCGCGACGAGTCGGACGAGAATACCCGGGTTGTTGTCGAGTTGAAGCGCGATGCGGCGACGAAGGTCGTCATCAACAACCTCTACAAACTCACCGCGCTGGAAAGCTCCTTCGCGGTGAACATGCTGGCGATTGACCACGGCCGCCCCAAGACACTCAACCTCAAGGAGCTGATCAACTGCTACATCGAGCACCGGCGCGAGGTCGTGCTGCGGCGCACGCGCTTCCTCCTCCGCAAGGCCGAGGAGCGGGCCGAGACGCTGGAAGGGTTTCTCATCGCTTTGGCGAACCTCGACGAGTTCATCCGCATTATCCGCAGTTCCAAGACCCGGGACGAGGCCCGGGTGAAGTTGCTTGCCTTCGAATGGGTGCGGGCACAGGTCGAACGGTGGGGCGTGGTGGTCCGCAGCGAGGGCCGGCTGGTTAACGGCCGTTACGCGCTGACGGAGCGGCAGGTGGAGGAAGTCCTGAACCTGCGTCTCTACCAACTGACCGGCCTGGAAATCGGCAAGGTCGAAACCGAGTACCGGCAACTGCTGAAGACGATCGAGGACCTGCTCGACATCCTGGCGAAGGAGGCGCGGGTTCTGGCGATCATCAAGGCCGAGTTGCTGGCGATCAAGGAGCAGCGCGCCACGCCACGGCTGACGGAGCTGGCGCCGGACGAAGGCGAGATGGCCATTGAGGATCTGATCGCTAACGAGGCTGTCATCATCACCATCACGCACAACGGCCTCATCAAGCGCACGAACATCAGCTCCTACCGCGCCCAGCGCCGTGGCGGCAAGGGGGTCATCGGCATGGCGACGCGCGAAGGCTCCGGCACCGAAGGCGAGACGGCGGATTTCATCGAGCACCTGTTCACCGCTGGCACGCACGACTACTTGATGTTCTTCACCAACACCGGCCGCGTTTACGTCGAACGCGTCCATGAAGTGCCGGACATGGGCCGTGCGTCCAAGGGGCGGAGCATCGCCAATCTGCTGGAGTTGAAGGCCGACGAGAAGATCGCCGCGCTCATCCGCGTCAGCTCCAAGCTCGGCCCGAACAAGGAGGACCAGACTTGGCAGCAGGCCGGCGAGTTGTTCTTCGCCACCCGTCTCGGCACCGTCAAGAAGACCTCGCTCAACGAATTTGCCAATGTGCGCAAGGGGGGGATCATCGCCATTACCATCGAACCCGGCGACGCTCTCATCGAAGTGAGACAGACACGAGGCAGCGTGGTGGAAAACGAGGAGGTCAAGGATCCCGGCGACGACGTGGTGCTGATTACACGAGACGGGATGAGCATTCGGTTCTCCGAAGCCGGAGTGCGTTCCATGGGACGCGCGGCGGCTGGCGTGAAAGGCATCACCCTGGAGCCGGGCGATGAAGTGGTGGCCCTCGCCGTGGTCGTCCCCGACACCACACTGCTGGTGGCGGGAGGAAATGGAGTTGGAAAACGCACCGCCTTTGACGAGTACCGTGTCCAGAGCCGCGGCGGCAAAGGGTTGATTACGATGAAGACCACGGACAAGACCGGGGTGGTCGTGGGCGCGTTGACCGTGCGGGATGCCGATGAGATCATGCTCATCACCGCGGCCGGTCAGATGGTGCGCACTTTCGTTAAGGACATCGCCACCTATGGTCGCAACACCCAGGGAGTGAAGCTCATCAACCTGGAGGCGAACGACCGTCTGCAGGCCATCGCCCCGGTGATCAGCGAGGAGCGTGAAGTCACTGACTCCGGCCCGGACGAAGGTTGAAACGGGCCGACCCGCCAGTAAGAACAAACCTCCCCCCCGCTTTCCTCCCCAACGGCGGACATGGTGCGGGTGGGTGGACTCGACCCGACTCCGTCAAACCGACATTCACCTCAGAGCAACACCGACGGTGGCGGGCTGCCGATCTGGCGCAGAATGCCGTCCATGACTGGTCCCACCGCGGCAGCCCGGTCGGCGAACCACTCCGGCGACTCGGGAATCGTGGGCGCAAAATTCTCGGAAATGTCGGAGAGGAAATCCATCTCGGCGCGGTGGGCGATCTGCCGCAGATAGAACTGCTTGAGGGAACCCTCGGCTTCCAGCGGACGTTCATCGGTGGCTAGGCAGATCAGCGCGCCCCCCCGATCAGCCCGGGCGTTGACCCACATTTCGATCCACGACTTGACCCTGGCCGGCAGATCCCCGCGGCTTTGCCCCGCGAAGAACACCATCTCCGCGCCGGCCGCGGCCTGAGCGGCTTCCGTGGCATTCGCCGAATAGGCCAAGCTGGTGAACGTCCACCAACTGAACTTGAACTCGATCTCGTCCCAGAACTGCGTTGCCACCCGTTCACAGATTGACTGCGCCCGGGCATGCGCCGCCTCATCTTCACACATGACGACGGCCAGCCAGCGTTGCTTGGACGCCGACTCTGGTGTGGTTGCAAGAGAACTCGACATACTTCAATGCGGGCCGCGAGCGCCCTTCCACGTGCCGGTTCAGTCTTCCTCCTAGCTCTGAAGGACTCTCCAATCCGCGCTATAGAGATGTCCTACTTTTGTGCAAAAATCAAGCAGGAGTTACTCACCGGGCAAGTCCAGCAACGAGCTTGCTTGGTCACGGTGCCAACCGCGCTAACCCCCAGGAACCGTCCTCCTGCTTCGAGTAGCAGAACCGGTCGTGAAGCCGGCTCGGTCTTCCCTGCCAGAACTCGATCCGCTCGGGAGCCAGGACATAGCCGCCCCAAAACGGCGGCAGCGGTACGTCGGCGCGGGAATACCGCGTCTCAATCTCCTTCCACCTCTGCTCCAGCGCGTTGCGGCTGGCGACTACGCCGCTCTGGTTGGACGCCCAGGCCGCAATGCGGCTGCCCTTCGGACGCGACAAGAAATAAGCTTCCGATTCTTCGCGCGGGAGCTTCGTCACCGATCCGGCGACGCACACCTGTCTCTCCAAATCCGACCAGTAGAAGACCAAAGCGGCGTGGGGATTCTCACCCAACTCACGTCCCTTGCGACTCTGATAGTTCGTGTAGAAAGTGAAGCCGCGCCGGTCCACCCCTTTCAGAAGCACCGTCCGCACCGAGGGCCGGCCGTCCGAACCGACGGTGGCCAGGGCCATCGCGTTCGGATCCACCGGATCCGCCCCGAACGCCACCTGGAGGAACTTGTAGAAGGCGATGCCGATTTTGCGGAGCCGGCTGCCGGCTTTCGCCGCCGCCGCCTGAGCGAACCAGCGCTGGAACTCTGCCAGGGGGTCGGGGGCCAGGTCTTTGCGGTTCAGGCGACCCAAGCTGTAATCTCTTCGCAGATCGGCGATTGACATAGGTTGTCGTCGTTGTACCAGCAACTTCGCCGACTGTCCATGCGCTCCCCGACCCCGGTACGGGCCGGGCGCCGACCGAGCCGCGGAGGAAGGGGCGGACGGAGTGAGGCGGCGGACAAAGTGTCCGGGTTGGCCGCGCGGCGCAGATCGGTGCTCACCTGTGAGCCGCCGGGAAGTTTAGACCGCGGCTTCCGAGGCCGAACGTCGGATTCCACTCCGGCGGGGCCGGTCAGGAGCGCGCGGGGATCATTCCGGATTGGCGCGCGTAGTTGAACAGCCCGCCGGCGTCCACCACCGGTCGCACATCACCCAGCGGTTTGAAGCGGTGGACCTGTCCGGAGGACGCGATGGTCACGCTGCCGGCGTCGAGATCCACCGTAACCGCGTCGCCGGTTTTCAACGCTTCGCACAACCGGTCCGCGCATTCACAGGGATACAGCTCGCCGGTGGCGACGGCGTTGCGGAAGAAAATCCGGGCGAAGCTTTCCGCCAGCACCACCTTGCAGCCCGCCGAGCCGAGCGCGATCGGGGCGTGCTCCCGCGAACTGCCGCAGCCGAAATTGCGTCCGGCGACGACGATAGAGTACTCGGTGTCAAGCTGGCCGGCTTTTACAAAGCGCGTAGGATACAGCGACTCCGGCAGCCCGCACAAGGCGAAGGCACCGAGCTTCTCGTACTCCTCCGGAATCGTTGGAACGAGATTCAGATACTGGGCCGGGATGATCTGGTCGGTGTCGATGTTGTCGCGCACCACATAGACCGGGCCGGTGAACACAGATTGCATGGGCGCAATGTGTCCGGTGCGGGGGCCGTTTTCAATCAGTTTCCGGGCGCGTGCCGATTCCTCCCGCTTCAAGCCGTCGCACATCTGGCCGGCGTTGTTTGGCAACAGCCTCCCTCCTATCGCCGGGAATCCGGCCGTCTGCCTCCTCACGCCGCCGCGATCCATTGCCGCACCACCCGCAGGCTGTCCTGCAAAGTCGCGGCCAGCGCCGCGCGCGTCGGTGGTTCGCCGGGCTTGGTCCACGGGTACTCGATATGCAGCGACAGCGGCGCGCGGTAGCCCATCCGCTTGAGCCGTGTGAAGAAATCCGTCTGACGAAATTCACCTTCACCGAAGCGCACGAAGCCCTGGCCGCGTCGGACATCCTTGAGGTAGGCAACGCGGATGTGCGGTTGGAGCCGCTCGAAATGCGCGCTCCACTGGTCACCATGCACCAGGATCGCATGGCCGAGGTCGAACGCCACGCCCACTTGGTCCGGCGGCAGGTCCCGCACCAGCGCGAACAGGTCGTTCAAATCCCCGCCCAGCGGGCCGTTCGGCCGGCCGGGGGAATGGTTCTGCACGAGGGCGCAAACGCCGATCTCCTTGTTCAGAGCGGCCAGGGCTTGGAGGTGCGCCCGGGTCTGCTCGATGAGTTGGGCCACGTTGCCACCCCGCTGGAGGCTGGTGTAGCCCACGCGGTAATAGCGGACGCCCCGTGCCCGCGCGACGCTCAGAATGTCGTGGGCGTACGGCGCTTCCGGGCTGATGATGGTGGTGGTGAGGAGCGGCAGTTGCAGGCGGCGCTGGCGTAGCAGTTCGGCGTAGCGCGGCAGATCCTCCCGCACGCGCTCGGGCCGAATCTGGTCGCCGGAGCGCACCGGGCAATCCACGCCGTCGAGGCCGACTTCCGCCGTGAGCGCGGCCGAATCGTCCAGGCTGAGGTGAAGTTCATGGTAGATCTTGCTGAAGACGACGACCGGCGGAGCAAACTCTCCGGCACCCAGCAGTGGGGGGGAACCAAGGTCGCCGAAAGCAGCGGCAGCCGTGAGGGCGGCAGTCCGCGACAGGAACTGCCGTCGGGTGAAGTTGGACTGAGCGTGCATAGGCGTTGCGCAGGCGTTATGCCCGAAGACCGGTCGGGAAGCAATCTTGCCCGACAGACGGGTTGGCCGTGGTCATCGTGCTCCAGTCCCGCCGGGCTATCCGGCCGTGAAAGCGGATCCCGCAGCCTCCCCGGGATCGGGGAGCCAGGGAAGGCCAGCCGGAGCGCAAAAGATCGCTTGACGGCCGCGGCAGGCTCTGATTAGACTGCTTGGGAGCTGGGATTAGTGTCCTGGCGGAAGCAACAACATCGGCTGACTGGTCCCCATGCAAACCAATGAAACCATCATGAAAACCTCCTCCACTTGCCCCGTCCACCGCAGGGCGCTCCTGCGGCCTGGCCTTGTCGCGTCCACTCTGGCCCTCGCGCTGTTTAGCGCCGTGCCCCGCCTCTCCGCCCAGTCCGACAACTTTGACAGCGGCACTCTCTCGTCGGCTTGGACCGTGGTGCCCTATCCGGCCGCACCGACGGTTTCCTTCCCCGCGGTGGGCAGCGGTAAGGGGTTGCGCATCCAGGCGGCGACCGGCGGCCTGGCTTTCTTCTACCAGAACCCGTCCTACACGGATTTCTACGTCGCCGCGGACATGGCCGCTTGGGACGCCACGGAGGACCAAGCCGTGGTGTTGCTCGCCCGGGCGCAAAACGTGCCAACCGTCCTCGGCACCACTTGCTACGTGTGCAATTACGACGCGAACCAGCACGGGGCCGCCACCACGGATCGCTTGGGCGGCGAGTTCCAGATCAACCGCGTCGATAATCTCCAGTCGATCGACACCCTCGCGGCTGCGGAGGTAACCCTGATCCCGGGCCGGTCGTATCGCCTCGTCTTCACCGGGGTCGGCAGCCTGCTGACGGCACGTATCTATGACGCTTTCGATCTGAGCAGTCCGCTGGCCACGATCCAAGCGGACGACGCCACCTATACCAACGGCAACAGCGGGATTCTTTCTTACTCCCGCGACTCGAAAGCCCCCACGGATGTGACCTTCGACAACTATGTTGCCGCCGCGGCCGATCCAGACAGCGACATCGCCCCGGCCATCCGTCACCCGATTGCGGGCACCCCTCAGGTCGTGACCCGTACGCCGGCCACCCGCTTCACCAATTTCCGATCGCCGGGCAGCGGGATCAGCTTCACCGCCAACACGTTCAGTACGAACCTCATTGGGTTTCCGGCAAGGCTTTACTTGAACGACGTGCCGGTGCCGCTCATTCCGAACGATCCCGCACCGGTTACCAACGTGACCTTCCAGACCCTTGACGGCGCGCTCCAAGCCAACATGGTTTATGCCGCGCGCATCGAACTTCAGGACGTGAGCGGCGCGCTCCACTCCACCAACACGTTCTGGTTCGACACGTTCAGCGACGCCTTCGTCTCCACCGAACCAGTCAAGACCGTTGAGGCGGAGGACTTCAATTATTTGGACGTCAACAGCAGTCTGGACGGCACCTTCCAACTGGATCCCATCACCGTGTCGGGCTTGGACACCAATGGTCTGCCTGTCAACGCGGTTCCGCAGGGGTATTATACGGCGCAGGGCAGCGAGGGGATTGATTATCACGCCGCTCGCACCAGCCCGGAAACCGGCTGGGCTGATTACCGCGCCGACGACGTCAGCACCACCCAGGGCGGCCGGCAGGAGATCCAGGACTTGACCCATACGGATTCTCCCACCGCCCCGTACCCCACCCGGCCGAACGACGGCCAGCGCCGGAAGTACGCGGTGCTGAACATCCCCGAATATGAAGTCGTGCATACCGATCCGGGGGAGTGGATGAATTACACGCGCCGATTCGCGTCCACCAACTACCACGTCTTTCTGCGCGTCGCCAGTTTCAGCCCCACCCAGGCCGAGCTCGATCTGGTGGGCGGGGATCCGACGACCACCAACCAGACGACGACCACGCTCGGGGAGTTTGACATTCCGAACAACTTGATGCGCATCAACTACGCATACGTGCCCTTGACCTGCAGCGGCGCTCCCGTGGTGGCGAATCTGGGTGGCACCAACACCCTGCGGTTGACCATCAACGGCACTCCCACCAAGGACAGCCAGGTCATGTCCCTCAACTATCTGCTGTTTGTGCCCACCGCCACGTCACCCTTGGCGCTGCTGTCGTCAGCCACCGTGGGCGGACCTTACGCTGAGGAAACGAGCGCCGTCGTCAACGCGGGCGCCAAGACGATCACCCTCCCGCAGCCCAGCGGCACCCGATTCTACCGCCTTCGGGAGTGCCCGCCCGCTCCGAACATCGGCACCATTACCCTTGCGGGTACGAACGTCGTCATCACTTACCAGTAACAGTCCCCGCGCTCTGCGGGGATTTGCCCCCGCGGAGCAGCGTCTCCTTTCGCGTCTGGCGGCCCGGCCGGCCCCCCGGCCGGGTTTTGTAGGGCGGGCGGGGCAGGGCGGGGGGGGGCGCGCCCCGCGGCCGGGGCGGGCGGGGGGT
>VFSW01007520.1_pt1 | contig 15799 bp, 16 predicted proteins | sample 5358111 | NCBI WGS metagenome assembly VFSW01 (sample SAMN11554181, study PRJNA540505) | mine drainage metagenome | isolation source: sediment from site ElyBrook_90M | place: USA: Ely Copper Mine, Vershire, VT | collected 2017 | reverse complement strand
TTTCACGGACAGTTTGAGCTTCTTCATTGATGCTCATAGACTAACTGATTTTCGGTATTGGCGGATTTTTGCTGATGATTCCTTTCAAAGTTATTGGGTGATTGGTAATTCAATCCTGAATGCCGTCTGCGCGGGTTGTACCAAGCCTCAATTCAGGTAAAGACCGCCAGACGTGCCTCGGTCTTGGTCTTCCAGCTACGCCGGGCAATGAGCTCACATTCCAGACTGGCAAAGAAGCTCTCCGCCATGGCATTGTCATATGCATCGCCAACGCTTCCCATTGAGGGACGCACCCCCATTTCCTTGCATCGGTTGCCAAACGTAATGCTGGTGTACTGCCTTGATCCGAGTGGTGAATCACCGACTCCGGCTTTCTGGTCATCAAGGCCATGTTGAGCGCCAGAATCACCAAGTCAGCGGTCATGCGCTCCCCAAACGCCCAGCCCACTACTTTGCGGCTGTATACGTCGATGACCATGGATAAGTATAGGAAACCTGTCCATGTCGGTAGGTACGTCATGTCCGCCACTCACAACTGGTTGATGTCGCTCGCCACAAACATGCGGTTCACCAGATCCGGTGCCGGTCGATGACGCACATCGCGTTCGGTGGTCATGCAGAAACTACGCCTGCGGCTCACGCCACGCATGTGCTCCTGGCGCATCAGACGGGCAATGCGTTTGCGGCTGGCGTTAACGCCTGCGTCTTGCAACTCGGCGCGAATGCGCGGCATGCCATAGGTTGCATCGCTGGCGACAAACGCTGCACGAATTTGCGCCGTCAGCATGACGTTGGCTTGTTGGCGCGAGCACATAGGACGTTGCAACCAGCCATAGAAGCCGCTGGCAGAAACCTTGAGTGTTTTGCACAGGGTGCGCACGGGAAGTTCGGCCTGATTGGCTGCAATCAGGTTGTCGCCGGGGTAAACGTCTTGTCGCTGTTGTGGGCAAACCAGGCTGTAGCCTTTGCCAGGATGTCGCGTTCCATCTGCACTTGCCGCAATTTGCGGCGCAGATCGATGAGCTCCTGGCGCTCGCTGGCATTCAACGCACGGGCCTCTCCAGAGCCCATGCCACTGGCCGCATCGGCCTGGCGCACCCAGTTCAGATGCTGCTGGCGTGGCAGCCAAACTCCTTGGCCAGTTCACTGGGTTTGCCACCGGCACGAACCAGTTCTATCATCTGCTCTCGAAATTGCGCCGGATAAGGCGGCTTGGGGTTATGCGCTTTGCTCATTTCTGACCCCTTCTGTAAGAACAATAAGGTGTCCGTGAAATGGGGTCAAGTCCGCGACTATCGCCCAGGTCGGCGGAAAGAAGGAACTGACCGGGCGGACTGACGTCGAAATCGAGATCAGCAACCAATGCGCGCGCCTGATCGCGAACGCGATCATCTACTACAACTCGGCCATCCTGGCGCACTTGCTGACGAAGTGCGCGGCCAGCGGCAACGCCAAGGCCGTGGCGCTGATCACCCGGATGTCGCCAGCGGCCTGGCGGCACATCCTGCTTAACGGGCACTACACGTTCCAGAGCGGCGGCAAGATGATCGACCTGGACACGCTGCTAGCCGGGCTGGTGTTGGGGTGACGGAATTTTCGGCGGTTCCGGCGTACAACCCCTAAAGGCGAGTTAAAACCACCTCCCATTAGCCAACAGCAATGTAGATTAGCATTTAGCGATGTACATTAGCTTTTATCGCTGGAAATTACACCTGCCACCGCCTCCCTGGCCTGCTCATCCGCATGATAGCTGCTGCGCACCATCGGGCCGCTGGCGGCGTGGGCGAAGCCCATTTTGGCGGCGGCGGCGGCGAATCGGTCGAACTGTTCGGGCGCGACGTAGCGGGTCAGGGCGATGTGGTGGGCGGAGGGTTGCAGGTATTGCCCTATGGTCAGCATGTCTACCTGATGAGCGCGCAGGTCGCGCATGACGGCGAGGACTTCGTCGTCGGTTTCGCCCAGGCCGACCATGATGCCGGATTTGGTGGGAATATGCGGGTGACGGGTTTTGAAGTCGGCCAATAGGCGCAGTGAATGCGCGTAATCGGCGCCTGGGCGCGCGGCCTGATAGAGGCGCGGCACGGTTTCCAGGTTGTGGTTGAGGATATCGGGAGGGTTTTCGCTGAGGATGTCGAGCGCGATGTCGAGGCGGCCGCGAAAATCGGGGATGAGCGTTTCGATGCGCGTGGCGGGCGAAGCGGCGCGCACGGCGCGGATGCAGTCGGCGAAGTGCCGGGCGCCGCCGTCGCGCAGGTCGTCGCGGTCGACGCTGGTGATGACGACGTATTTCAAGTCCATGGCGGCGATGGTCTGCGCCAGATGGGCGGGTTCGCCGCTATCGGGCGGCAGGGGTTTGCCGTGTCCGACATCGCAGAACGGACAGCGCCGGGTGCACAGGTCGCCCAATATCATGAAGGTTGCGGTGCCGTGTTTGAAGCATTCGCCGAGGTTGGGGCAGGAGGCTTCTTCGCACACCGTATGCAGCTTGTGCTCGCGCAAGACGGCTTTGAGCGCGGCGACCTCGGGCGAGTTGGGCGATTTTGCGCGTATCCACAACGGCATTTTCAGGCGCTCTTGCGGCACGATCTTGATCGGGATGCGCGCGGTTTTGGCTTCGCCTTTATGGAGTTTGATGTCGGCCACGATTTTCCCGGAGATTGGTTTATAAGCTTAGCTGCTGCACTAATTGCGCCGCCAGAGCGGTGTTTACTTGTTCGATTGTAGCACTGACGCCGAGGTCGCGCAGTTGTGTTACGGGCAGGTTTTCGTAGCCGCAAGGGTTGATGTAGGCGAACGGGGTCAGATCCATGTCGATATTGACGGCAAGGCCGTGATAACTGCAGCCGCGCTTGACGCGCAGACCCAGCGCGGCGATTTTGGCGTCGGCGACGTAGACGCCGGGGCGTCCGGGGGCGCGGTGTGCGGCAATGTGCTGCGCGTGCAGTAAATCGATGACGGATTGTTCCATGCGGTGTACCAGTTCGCGTACGCCCAGGCGACGCCGCTTGAGATCGACGAGCAGGTAGGCAACGAGCTGGCCGGGGCCGTGATAGGTGATTTGACCGCCGCGGTCGATCTGCACGAGCGGGATATCGGTGGCTTGCAGCAGGTGTCCGGCCTGGCCCGCGAGGCCCAGCGTGTAGACCGGAGGATGTTCGAGCAGCCAGATTTCATCGGCCGTATCGGCTGTGCGACGCGCGGTGAAGTCCTGCATCGCCTGCCAGGTCGGCAGGTAGGCGATCCGGCCGAGCTGGCGCATGATGATGTCTGGCAATTACAGTACCACTTTTACCATCGGGTGCGCGCTCAGTTCGCGGTACAGATTGTCGAGCTGCTCGCGCGAGGTCGTGCGTATGGTGCAGGTAATCGCCTGATAATTGCTCGCGCTGCTGGGCCGGCATTCTATTGTTGCGGCGTCGAAATCGGGTGCGTGGCGCTGTACCAGTTCTACGATGGTCCGGGTAAACTCGGGGTGCGTCGGCCCCATGATCTTGATGGGGAAATCCGACGGATATTGGATCAGGCTATCGGCACTCATGGCGGTCACTTGAATTTCAGCATCAGGCTATCCCAGATGCGGCCGAACGCGCTGGCGACCTGGACGCGCTCGAGGACTTGCAGCGGAAATTGCGCCAGCACCTGGTTGTCGAGGCTGACTGTCAGCGTGCCGACGACCTGGCCGCGATAGAGCGGCGCGAGTAAGGGCTGGCGCGTGGTGAGCGTGGTTTTGAGGTCGCGGCTGCGGCCGCGCGGCACGCTCAGGAAAATGTCGCGAGTAAATCCGGTTTTGGCGGTATTGTCCTTGCCTTTCCATACCTTGATCGTGGCGATCGTCTGGTTGGCGGCGTAGAGTTTGATGCCGTCAAACGACTGGAAGCCGTAGTTGAGCAGGCGCTGGGTCTCGGACGCGCGCAAATTGTCCGAGCTGGTTCCGAGCACGACAGCCAGGAGGCGGCGTTCGCCGCGATGCGCAGAGGCGATGAGGCAATAACCGGCGCTCTCTGTATGACCGGTTTTCATGCCGTCGACGCTGGGGTCGGACCAGAGGAGCCGGTTGCGGTTGGCCTGCGTGATGTTGTTGTAACGATATTCCTTGATCGCAAACAGCGGTGTGAATTCCGGAAAGTCGCGGTAGATCGCGGCGGAGATCAGGCTCAGGTCGCGCGCCGTCGTATAGTGCTGTGGGTCGGGCAGTCCGGTCGCGGTAACGAAATGCGTATGGTTCATGCCCAATTGCTGGGCTTCCTTGTTCATCATTACGACGAAACCGGCTTCGCTGCCGCCTATATCCTCGGCCAGCGCCACGGTCGCGTCGTTGCCGGACTGAATAATCATGCCATGCAATAATTCGTCAACGGTCACAGGTTTGTTCGGTTCGATGAACATCCGCGAACCTTCCGTTTTCCACGCTTTGGTGGATACAGGCACAATGTCGGTGAGTTTGAGCCGGCCCTGCTTGATCGCCGCGAAGGTCAGGTAAGTGGTCATCAACTTGGTTAACGAGGCGGGCTCCATGCGGCGGTCTGCGTTGCTGGCGGCTAGAATCTGGCCGCTGTTCAAGTCGACGAGCAGCCAGGCTTTGGCGTCGAGCTGGGGCGGCGGGGTCACAGGCAAATCGACGGCGGAACACAACTGGGCGGTGAGCAGGAGCAGGATAAAGAGGATGCGTTTCATAGTAAGGGCTCGTTAATGAATAATATGGACGTACGTTCCTGCGTATTCGCGATGGATGCAAGGCGCGAAGCGCTGCGAATGGTTATTCCATTCGCAAGCTTTGCAACGCCGCAGGCGCGCGAATACGCAGGAACCCTGCGGGCCGGGGTTGCTGGGTACGCATACCTGTGTTGCAAGCCGCTTGTTGTGAATGACACAACCACGCGTCTTACGCCTTTGTCTGCATACCCAGCAACCCCGGCGTATGTCCATATTATTCATTAACGAGCCCTAAGGACGGGTGGTGAATAAAAGATGGCTTATCGCAAGACAACACGAACGGGTTCCAGGTTCATTCTGACGCGGATTTCATGCGCGGCCTGATTGGCGCTATCCTCGTCGAGATAGGGGCCGAGGGCGACGCGGTAATGATTGGACTGGTTCAGTATCACCAGCTCGGCGCTGCCCTTGTCCAGCCTGGTTGCGGCTTCGGCTAGGAGCTTTTCAGCGTTGTCATGACTGCTGAAGCTGCCCAACTGTAAAAATATACCGCTTGCGCTGGCGTCCAGATCGCGCCCTGCGCTGATTTGCGTCGGCGTGATCGCAGCGACTTTAACCATGCCGCTACCACCTTGAACTATACCCAGTTTATGCGCGGCCGTATACGACAAATCGATGATGCGTTTGCTGTGAAACGGTCCCCTGTCGTTGATGCGGACAATGACGGATTTGCCGCTGCTGAGCGAGGTGACACGCGCGTAGCTCGGAATCGGCAGCGTCGGGTGCGCCGCGGTCATCGCATACATATCGTAGGGTTCGCCCGATGCCGTGTGTTTGCCGTCAAACCGGCGCCCGTACCAGGAAGCCAGCCCGGTTTCTTCGTAAGGGACCGATTCGGTCTCGGGCGTGTAGCTCTGACCCAGCGCAACATAAGGGCGATTGGCGTTTTTTTGCAGGGGCTCGATCTTCGGTACGGCATCGGGAATGGCGTCGAGATTGGCGGGCGGATTAGCGCCGGGGCCGTCGTCGAGGTAATAGCCGCCGCCTTTTTTTGCGCCGGGCGCCGCGAGTGCAACGCCCGGTTTGCCGACGGGCGCGACGCCGCCGGGCTCGGGTACGCTGGCGCAGCCCGCGAGTCCTGCCAGCAGCAGTAATCCAAGTATGCGTTTCATGATTTGATCAATTTGCGGTGCGTCTTTACGCTCATCACGATCCCGAAACCCAGCATCACGATCACCATCGCCGTGCCGCCATAGCTCATCATCGGCAGCGGGATGCCGACCACGGGCAGCAGGCCGGTTACCATGCCCATATTGACAAACGCGTAGGTGAAAAATGCCAAGGTTACACTGCCGGCCATGAGTCGTGCAAATAAAGTGGATGCATTGGCGGTAATAATCAGGCCGCGAGCGATGATAGCCAGATAAAGCAATAGCAGAAATATATTGCCTACCAGGCCGAATTCTTCGCCGAACACGGCGAAAATGAAGTCTGTGCTGTGCTCGGGCAGAAAATTGAGGTGGGACTGGGTGCCATGCAGCCAGCCTTTGCCGAAGCTGCCGCCCGAGCCGATGGCGATACTCGACTGGATGATATGGTAACCGGCTCCCAGCGGGTCCTGCGCTGGGTTAAGCAGAGTCAGAATGCGTTTTTTCTGGTAATCGTGCAGAAAGTGCCACACCAGTGGCGCGCTCGCGGCGCCGGCAACGATCATGCCGATCAGGATGCGCCACGGCAGCCCGGCAAAAAACAGTACATAAAAACCCGATGCGGCGATCAGCAGCGCCGTGCCCAGATCGGGTTGGCGCGCGACCAGCGCCACCGGGATCGCGAGTAGCAGCGCGGCCACGCCGTAATCCTTGAGGCGTAGCGTGGCTTCGTGATAATGAAAGTACCACGCCAGCATCAGCGGCGTTGCGATTTTGAGTATTTCGGAGGGCTGGATGCGCGTGAAGCCCAGATGCAGCCAGCGCCGCGAGCCGTTGACGACATCGCCGAACAGCGCGACGCCGACCAGCAGGATGATGCCTATCGTATACAGCGGTACCGCCAGCGCCAGCAGATAGGGCGGCGGCGTGTTGGCAACCAGTACCAGGACGGCCAGCGCGATCAGCATATTGATGCCGTGCATCATTAGTTTGGCATGGTCTTCTCCCGAAGCGCTGTATTGCACAAACAGGCTCAGCAGCATCAAGCCGACCAGCAGCAGCAATAGCGGGTAGTCCAGATGCGCCGCAATCTTGATTAACCAGCGTTTAGTCCGCATGCAGATGGTCCTTTGTCGTTACGCCGGGTACGGGATTTGCGGGTTTTGGTCGTTTGCCGAGCAGATAATAATCCATCACCGCCCGCGCGATCGGGCCGGCGGCAGAGCCGCCGTGGCCACCGTTTTCAATCAGCACGGCAATGGCGATTTTGGGCGCCTCCGCCGGCGCAAAGGCGATAAACAGGGCGTGATCGCGGTTGGCAGCCGAAACGTGACGGGCATCGTATTTTTCGTTTTGTCGGATGCCGATCACTTGCGCTGTGCCGGTCTTGGCGGCGATCAGATAGGGTGCCCCGGCGCTCGCCGCTGCTGCCGTGCCGCCCGGGCGGGTCACGTCTATCATCGCGTCGACGATGACCTTGAGCTGGGCGGGCGGAATGGCGATGCGGTTGATGACGCGTACCGGCACCGCCTCACGCTGCCCGGTCCTGCCATCGATAATGGTTCGCACCAGTTGCGGTTGCATGACCGTGCCGCCGTTGGCGAGCGCGGCGGTGGCGACGGCAAGTTGCAACGGTGTGGCGAGATTATAGCCTTGGCCGATGCCGGCGATCACCGTTTCGCCCGGGTACCACGGCTGTTTCGAGTGCCGGGCTTTCCACTCGCGCGAAGGCAGCACTCCGGCAAGCTCGCCGTTCAGGTCGATGCCGGTCTTGCGGCCGAAACCGAATTGGGACAAATACTGGTGCATGCGATCTATGCCCATGTCGTTGGCCAGGCGGTAGTAATAAGTGTCGCATGAGACGACGATGGATTTGTGCATGTCGACCATGCCGTGACCGCCCGGTTTCCAGTCGCGATAACGATGCGTGCTGCCGGGTAGTGAAAAATAGCCTGGATCGAAGATTTCGTCGTTCGCGTTGCGCACGCCGTAGTACAGGCCGGCCAGAGCCATGAACGGCTTGATGGTCGAGCCTTCGGGATAGGCGCCGCGCAGCGCGCGGTTGATCAGCGGGTGGTCGGGAGAGTTGTTGAGCGCGTCCCAGTCCGCGCTATCGATGCCGTCGACGAACAGGTTGGGGTCAAAGTCGGGGCGGCTGACGAAAGCCAGTATGCCGCCGGTTTTTGGGTCCAGCGCAACCAGTGCGCCGCGGTGATCGCCGAAAGCCTGCTCGGCGATCGTCTGCAGTTTGCTGTCGAGATACAGGATTAGCGTGTCGCCCGAAGCCGGCGCGACGCGCGCCAGACTGCGAACGGCGTGGCCGTTGGCGTCGGTTTCCATTTGCTCGGCCCCGGTCGTGCCGTGCAGCTGGGTTTCGTAGCTTTGTTCGATACCCACCTTGCCGAGGTGATCGGTACCCCGGTAATTGTCATAACGGCCGCTCTTTTGCAACGCCGCGACATCCGCATCGTTCATGCGTCCGATATAGCCGATCAGATGCGAGGCCGAAGTGCCCTGCGGATATTGCCGGAACAGCCGCGCCTTGACATCGACTCCGGGCAGCCGATAGCGGTTGGCGGCGACGCGCGCGACCTCGACATCGGTGAGTTTGGTGCGCAGCGGCAGGGTATCGAAGTTGCGGCTCTCGGCAAGCATTTTGTCGAATTGTCTGCGATTGGCCGCGGTAATGGTCACCAGTTTCGACAGCTGATCGATGGTGGCGTCGAGGTCGTCGATTTTTGCGGGCGTGAGTTCCAGCGTATAGGCGGAGTAATTGTGCGCCAGAACGACGCCGTTGCGATCGAGGATGATGCCGCGATTGGGCGCAATGGGCAGGAGCGAAATCCGGTTGCTTTCGGCCAGTGCGAAATAATGTTGATGTTCGATGACCTGGATGTAGAAGAAACGCGCTAGCAATATCATGAACAGGATCACGACGAATCCCGCCGCGATCAGGATGCGCTGGCGGAAACCGGCAATTTCGGTTCGATAGTGCTTGATTTCTGTGGGCCGACTCATTTGGCTTCAGCGGTATTCGGCGTGCGCAGGCGATGGAGTAGCAGACATAAGGGAAGCCAGCACGCCGTGCCGGTGAGGATCGACGCGAAGTACGCGAGCGGATAGCGTGTGTCGCCGACAAAGGTGGCGACCAGGATCGTGACCAGCTGGTGGATCAGCAACAGGCCCGCAATTGGCAAGGCTTGCTGCCAGGGTGGAAAATTGAACATTCTGCGCTGTAATAGCAACAGCACAAAAACCGTCACGGCATAGCCCAGAGCTTGTTGGCCAAGCCGCCCGCCGTCGGCGACGTCCACTAGCAATCCGAGCAGCCAGGCGGTGCCTATGCCGAAACTGCCAGGCTGGTAAATAACCCAGTAGAGGGTGACGAGCAGTAGGAAATCGGGGCGTAGCCACAAGGATGCTACAGGCCAGGGCGATATGTTGAGCAGGAAGGCGATAAACAGGCTTGCCACGATGACCGATCGCCGATGCGATAGCGGCATGCTGGGACCTTTGGGGTGGACAAACTGCATCAGTGTTTTACCCCGTCCGAAGCCGGGGTTGCAACGATCAGCACCAGACGGTGATAATCAATCGCACCCACCGGTTTGCACAAGATGGTCGCGAAGGCGCTGCTGCCGCCTGTATCGGCCTGTATCACGCGGGCTACCGCCAATCCCGCCGGATAAACGCCGTCCAGGCCCGAGGTGACCAGCAAGTCACCGTTGCGTATGTCGGTATTGTGGGGGAGATAACGGATCTCCGTCAGGCCGTCCACGCCGGTGCCGAACAGGACTGCGCGCAATCCGGTGCGTTGAACCAGGACAGGGACGGACTGATCCTTGTTGGTCACGAGTGTTACATCGCTGCTGTAAGGATAGACCCGCGTAACCTGGCCCAGCAAGCCGGTTTCGTCGATGATCGCTTGTCCGCTTTGCACGCCTTGCGCACTGCCGCGGTTGAGCGTGAACTGATGCTGATAGGGGTCGCGCGGTATGGAGAGGATTTCAGCTGCCTGGGTCGACAGCGGCAAGTGCTGCTGCAGGCGGAACAGCGTGCGCAGGCGCTGGTTTTCCTGTTCCAGAATGGCGTAGCGCTGTGTCGACAGGCTGTACTGGATAAAGCTCTGCCGCAATGCGCTGTTTTCGCGCTGCAACTGCGCCTGCTTGACAAAAAAACTCGTGACCCGGTTATACGTCAGCCATGGGGTCTGGACGATATTTTGTAATGGATAGAGCAAGACATTCACCGCCGCGCGGAAGCGGTTCAGGGCATGAAATTCGGTATCTGCCGTAATCACGGCGATACTGAGCAGCAGATAGATCAGCAGCTTGCTTCCCGCGCTTAACCCGCGCGGGAATAAGGCCAGATGAGGGTCGGACACGGACATGACGAATGCGTTTAAGCAGGATCAGGAGTCTTGGGTGAATACACTATAGAGTCTGTCCATTTCTTCCAGCGCGCGGCCCGAGCCGCGTACGACGCAAGTGAGCGGGTCTTCCGCGACGATGACCGGTAGCCCGGTTTCTTCCATCATCAACCGGTCCAGGTCGCGCAACAATGCGCCGCCTCCAGTGAGCACCATGCCTTTTTCCGCAATATCCGAACCGAGTTCGGGCGGGGTCTGTTCGAGCGCGGATTTGACCGCGCTGACGATGTTGTTGAGCGGGTCGGTCAGCGCTTCGAGTATCTCGTTGCTGGAAATGGTAAAGCTGCGCGGTATGCCTTCGGCCAGATTACGGCCTTTGACTTCCATTTCTTGCACTGCGGAGCCGGGGAAGGCGGAGCCTATGCCTTTTTTGATTGCCTCGGCTGTCGCCTCGCCGATCAGCATGCCGTAATTGCGGCGTATGTAGTTGATGATCGCTTCGTCGAACTTGTCGCCGCCCACCCGTACCGAGTTGGCGTAAACGATGCCGCCTAGCGAAATGACGCCGACTTCGGTCGTGCCGCCGCCGATATCCACCACCATGGAGCCGGTCGCTTCGGCAACCGGCAAATCAGCGCCGATGGCCGCCGCCATGGGTTCCTCGATGAGATAAACCTGACGTGCGCCGGCACCGATGGCTGATTCACGGATCGCGCGACGCTCGACCTGGGTCGAGCCGCAGGGCACGCAAATGATAATGCGCGGGCTGGGGTGAAACATCCGGGTATCGTGGATTTTTTTGATGAAATATTTGAGCATTTGCTCGGTGATGGTGAAATCGGCGATCACGCCGTCTTTCATCGGCCGTATCGCCGTGATGTTGCCCGGCGTGCGTCCCAGCATCAGCTTGGCTTCCAGACCGACGGCCTGGATGGTCTTTTTGGCGCTGTTGGCGTCCTGCCGGATAGCGACAACGGAGGGTTCGTCCAGAACGATGCCTTTGCCCCGCACATAGATCAGGGTGTTCGCCGTTCCCAGATCGATAGCCAAATCAGTAGAAAAATAGCCGCGTAATGATCCAAACATGATTGTTGTATTCGTTAAAGTGTAGAGTTAATCGACCAATGAGCGCTCGACCGGAATTTGAATCCAGGCGCGAAGCATCTCGGCGGGTTAGTAGCCTGACCTAAACGTAGTATGATACCCTAACGGACTTGTTTCCTGTGAAGATTTGCGTACCATGTCACTTACCTTGCTCGATGTCAAACGTGTTGCCCGACTTGCTCATATCGCCGTGAGCGAGGACGAGGCGGCGATATATCAACAACAAATCAACGGCGTATTCGATCTGATCGCGCAGATGCAGGCAGTTGATACGACAGGCGTAGTACCCATGGCGCACGCGCAGGACTTGAATCAACGATTGCGTGACGATATCGTTACAGAACCCGACCTGCATGAAAAGTTCCAGAGTATTGCGCCGCAAGTCGCCGAGGGTCTGTATCTGGTTCCGCAAGTCATCGAATAACGAGTGCCTGAATACCATGATTAATGCCAGTTTGACCCAGTTGGCCGCGCTGCTAGCGCAGAAAAAAATTTCCAGCGTGGAATTGACGAGCGCCTACCTCGACCGTATCGCCCGGTTCAATCCTGTGCTCAATGCCTTTGTGACAGTGGATGAAACGGCGAGCCTGGCCCAGGCGGCCGCTGCCGATGCGCGGATCGCGTCGGGTGCTGCTGCACCGCTGACCGGCATTCCGATTGCGCACAAGGATATTTTTTGCGCTGACGGCTGGCGCACGACCTGCGGTTCCAGAATGCTGGAAAACTTCGTTGCGCCGTATGACGCGCATGTGGTGAGCCAATTCAAAAATGCCGGCATGGTCAGTCTGGGCAAAACCAACATGGACGAATTCGCGATGGGTTCGTCCAACGAAACCTCTTATTTCGGCGCGGTGAAGAATCCCTGGGACATCACCGCAGTGCCGGGCGGCTCGTCAGGCGGTTCCGCCGCCGCTGTCGCCGCCAGGCTTGCTCCGGCTGCGACCGGGACGGACACTGGCGGGTCGATCCGGCAACCGGCTGCGCTGACCGGGATTACCGGGCTCAAGCCGACTTACGGTGTGGTTTCGCGTTACGGCATGATCGCCTTTGCGTCCAGCCTCGATCAGGCCGGGCCTATGGCCAAATCGGCCGAGGATTGCGCGCTCTTGATGAACGTCATGGCGGGATTCGATGAGCGCGACTCAACCAGCCTGGAACGCCCCGTCGAGGACTACACGCGCGACCTTGCGCAACCGATGGCAGGCCTGCGGATAGGACTGCCGCGCGAGTATTTTGGCGAGGGGCTGAGCGACGAGGTCGCTCGGGGCGTTGAGGCGGCGCTGGCGGAGTATCGCAAATTGGGCGCGCAGACGGTAGAGGTGAGCTTGCCCAACACCCGTTTGTCCATTCCGGTTTATTACGTGCTGGCACCCGCCGAGGCATCGACCAATCTGGCGCGTTTCGACGGCGTGCGCTACGGTTATCGGGCACCCGACTACAAGGATCTGACCGACATGTACGAGCAGACCCGCGCGCAGGGCTTCGGCGCTGAAGTCAAGCGGCGCATCATGATAGGCACCTACGTGCTGTCGCACGGTTATTACGATGCCTATTATCTGCAGGCGCAAAAAATACGCCGTTTGATCGCACAGGATTTTACCGAGGCTTTCGCGCACTGTGACGTCATCATGGGGCCGACTACGCCTGAAACAGCGTTCGATTTCGGTGACAAATCCTCCGATCCTATAGCCATGTATCTGTCCGATATTTACACGATCGCAGTCAATCTCGCTGGTTTGCCGGGGATGTCGGTGCCCTGCGCGATAGCGGCGAACGGCAGACCCATAGGCTTGCAGCTGATAGGCGATTATTTCAGCGAGTCGAGGCTGCTCGGCATTGCGCATCAGTATCAGCGGGTGACTGATTGGCACGAGCGTATGCCGCCAAATTCAGAACAGCAAATTTAGAGCAAGCGGACAAAAAGGTTCATACATCATGCATTGGGAAATAGTCGTCGGACTGGAAGTACACACCCAGCTCTCTACGCGCAGCAAAATTTTCTCGGGTTCCAGTACGGTATTCGGTGCGGCGCCCAATACGCAGGCGAGCGCGGTGGACATCGCCTTGCCCGGGGTGTTGCCGGTGCTCAACCGGAGCGCGGTGGAGCGGGCGGTTCAGCTGGGTCTGGCGATCGGGGGCAATATCAGTCGCCGCTCGGTGTTCGCGCGTAAAAACTATTTTTATCCTGATTTGCCCAAGGGTTATCAGATCAGCCAGATGGATCATCCAGTGGTGGAAGGCGGCAGCCTGACCATACAGGTCGGGGCGGACGAAAAAACCGTGCGTATTACACGCGCGCATCTGGAGGAAGATGCCGGAAAATCCATGCACGGCGATTTCCACGGCATGACCGGTATCGATCTGAACCGGGCCGGGACGCCGCTGCTGGAAATCGTCTCCGAGCCGGATCTGCGCGGTGCGGCCGAGGCCGTGGCTTATGCCAAAACGCTGCATGGCCTGGTGGTCTGGCTGGGTATCTGCGACGGCAACATGCAAGAGGGCAGTTTTCGCTGCGACGCGAACGTTTCGGTGCGGCCTCTGGGCAGCGGGGTGCTGGGTACGCGCTGCGAGATCAAGAATCTCAACTCGTTCCGTTTCCTGGAGCGCGCCATCGAGTACGAAGCGCGGCGCCAGATCGAGATTAACGAGGAAGGCGGCACCATCCGTCAGGAAACGCGGCTGTACGATCCAGACCGAGACGAAACCAGAACCATGCGCAGCAAGGAGGATGCCTACGATTACCGTTATTTCCCCGACCCGGATTTATCGCCGCTGGTGATTTCGGAGGACTGGATTGCGCGCACCCGCGCCGCCATGCCCGAGTTACCCGGCGCGATGCGCGAGCGTTTGGTGGCGCAATACGCAATTTCCGCTTATGACGCCGCCGCGCTGACCGCAAGCCGGGCGACGGCAGCCTATTTCGAGCAACTGGTCGCGGCGTCGGGCGGCGAAGCCAAACTCAGCGCCAACTGGATGATGGGGGATTTGTTCGCCGCACTGAACCGTTACGAACTCGACATGGCGCACTGCCCGGTCAGCGCAGCGCAACTGGGGCGACTCATTGTCCGCATAGTCGACGGTACTTTATCGGGCAAGCTCGCCAAGGAAGTGTTCGAGGCGCTCTGGCAGGCGGCCGGCGAGGTTGACGCGATTATCGAAGCGCGCGGCTTGAAACAGGTTTCGGACAGCGGCGCTATCGCTGCCATCGTCGATCAGATTTTGGCAGCCAATCCCGCGCAAGTGGCAGATTATCGCGCGGGCAAGGAAAAAATGCTGGGTTATCTGGTCGGCCAGGCGATGAAAGCGATGAAGGGGCGCGCCAACCCGCAGCAGTTGAACGAAATATTGTTACAGAAATTAAATTAAACTGGATTTTCAGGGTTTTCCCGTCACCGGAGGCGGAAATTGCGCATTGGGTTTACCGCCGGGGAGATTTCCTTGCATGGCGTCCATTGACCCCGGGTTTTTTGCTGTCAACGTGATAAAACGGGCTTTATCGGCGTCGAATTTGCTGCGAGTCTGTTCCATTTCCTTGTATTTCTGCGCGATGATATCGTTGAGCAGCGCGATGTGCTTTTCGTTGTTTTGATATTCTGCGGCGAGCGCTCCCTTGTCAGGGATCTTGCCTCCCGCCTGTTTTATCAAACGGGTCTGCGCTTCTCGTAACGGCGTCAGGCGTGCGTTGGTGCCGGTGATGACCAACCTGGTTTGTACCAGATTGCGTTCCCGGGCCAAATCGATTTCGGCGGGCGTCGTGTAAGTGTTGAGCAAGGCCGTGTCATGACGCTTCTGCTCGGTCAGCGCTTCGCGTTCGGTGGCGAGTCGGGCTTGTTCGGCCTCGTTGTTCAATCGCTGTTGCAGGGTGGGTGCGGCTTGCTGCTCCTTGATTACCAGACCGCGTTTGTTCAGCTCGGTATTGGCCAGACCGGCCGCCTGTGGCGGCATGGTGTTGGAATAATGGGTTTCGCCCTGCGCGTCTTTCCATTTGTAGATTTCCGCGTGCGCTGCCGCGCAGCTGCCAAAAATCAGCAATAATCCGAACAGGCGTCGGGTGTGAGTCAACATAGGCGCTCGATTCCGTAAGTCGCACGATAGTGTGCGATGGCTAGGGCATAATGCTCCATCTTAGCATCGGCTTGCAAATAGGCAAGCAAATCGGCGAGATTAGCAATTGCGAACACGGGGATGCCATACAACTGCTGCGTTTCCTGTACTGCGGAGAGCGATCCCTGTCCGCGCTCCATCCGGTCGATCGCAATGATCACCGCGGCGGGCGTCGCGCCCTGGCTGCGTATGAGTTCTACTGATTCGCGCACCGAAGTGCCGGCCGAAATCACATCATCGATAATCAGGACCCGCCCTTTGAGCGGGGCGCCGACGATATGGCCGCCTTCGCCGTGATCTTTTGCTTCCTTGCGGTTGAAGCTGTACGGCACATTATGTCCCAATCCAGCCAAGGCAATGGCCGTACTGGCGGCGAGCGTGATGCCCTTGTAGGCAGGCCCGAACAGCACGTCGTATTCTA